>ERZ1643249.5414-NODE-5414-length-10229-cov-8.312955_pt1 | contig 10229 bp, 11 predicted proteins | sample MGYA00579263_ERZ1643249 | MGnify/ENA primary metagenome ERZ1643249 (study PRJEB29033, sample SAMEA4952264) | chicken gut metagenome | biome: Broiler Chicken; feature: Gastrointestinal Tract; material: Caecum | place: Ireland | collected 2018 | study: Broiler...
AATTAGATAATACAAAACTAGAAAAACTAGGATATTATGAATATAAAGACGGAGACTCATATTTTGCATATTTTCCAGTAACAGTAAGAGGATATTATGAATCATCTAATAAAACAGCTATGACTATATTTTCTTTCTCACTACTTTATATTAGTTTTATCTTTATTGCAGTAGTAGGTACGATTTTATCGATTCAAACATTAAGTGATTCTAATAAAAATAAATATCAATATAAGCTACTTAAAAAACTAGGAGTAGAAGATAGTAAAATAAAGAAAACTATCAGAAAACAAATCACTGCTAATTTCTTATTCCCGGTAATTTATCCATTTATTATTTCTGTTGTTACAGCTTTTTCTATTAATAGATTATTCTATACTGTAACTAGCGCTTCTATGAATTATCTAGTGACTATATTGATTACGATAGGAATATTCCTAGCGATTTATGGAATCTACTATATCGCAACCTATATAACATTTAAAAATAATATTGAAGAATAACTCCATTAGGAGTTTTTTTCTTAGTAGCTATTTGTAAACTAAAAAATTAATTTTAAAATATAGAATATATGTTATAATAGTTAACAATTTCTAGGCTGATTATGTAGATATAGGTGATTTTATGAAATATAATGATTTTTGCCAACAGATGGAATTGCGTGAGAGAAAACCAAGACGAAAAGATAACTTAATTGCCGAAGAAGTTATTTCAGAGTATCTAAAAAGAACATGTAAAGTTGAACTATCAGACCAGGGAGAAAATTCTATAGAAGATTTGTTATATGAATATTTTTCAATAAAGGAATCGGTTGATGAAAAAGTTTTTCTTGAGGTGTTAGATTTCTATCATTTTAATTATTCTATGTCAATCCATAATGCAATTTATTATTTACTAGCAACTAAAAGAGACCATATTGATGGTATTAATCCTTTATTATGGCCAGGAGTTTATGATATAAAAAAAGATAAATCAAGATATATTTTAGATACTACTTTAGGAACTGTTGAAGTCTATCAAGCGAGTGATATTTTTTCTAATTCAAAATCGTTTCATATTTTTAAGAAGGATTTGACGGGTCAATGTTATGAGAGAAGTTATGATTTTTTATGTGAAAATCATGATTATCAAGCAGTGCTATCGTATATGCCGAACTTCTTTTATGGCGGACATTATCATGCTTATTTAGAAAAAGGTGATGAAGTTTTAGATATTGCATCTAATGCATTGTATGATTCTAAAGAGTCAATAGACAAAATATTATATGGTGAGGTAATAGCAAAATTAACATATAAGGAAGTACAGCAAAAGTTTAATACACTAAAAAATACGATACCTAATGTCAGTCCTAAAAATAAATTATTAACATTAGCATTATATTATGATAGAGCTAACATAAAACGAAGTGGAAAGAAAATATGATAGTGATTATCTTTATTAAGAGTTGTGACGTCTTCTTCTCCACACTTTGTTTGGTGTAAATTTTAAAAGAATAAGATATACTTACATTAGGTAGGTGATAATATGGATTGTAAAAAAGTTGGATTACTAATAAAAAAGAAAAGATTAGAAAAGAACATGACGCAACAAGAGCTAGCTGATAAACTTCATATCACGGATAGAGCAATCTCTAACTGGGAAAGAGGACTAAGAGCACCAGATATTTCTCTATTACAAGAGTTAAGCGCTATATTAGAACTTAATATATCAGATATTTTATCAGGAGAAGAACATGCTAGGCAAGGATTAAACATAACTGATAAAATAATCATTATTTTATGTCTATTAATTCCAGGAACAATTATCTCTGTTTCTTTAATGCTATCTTGTTTTAGAACAGAGTATATTTTAATAGGATCAATATTTATATTAATTGCCTATTTACTATTTCTAAAAAAAGAAAAAAATCAATACTTAAAAAAGAAAATAACCTGGCTACTCTTTATTTTATATATTATATTTTTACTATCTACAACAATTTATACAAAACTAATATCAGGTACCATTTATTCCAAATTACAAATAGAAGCAAATATCATTCCTTTTTCTTCCATCATAGAAACAATAACTCTCTTAGTAACAAAATCACAAGGAATCACTTATCTATTCAACTATTTAATCTTAGACATGCTATTATTCATACCATTAGGTATCTTCTTACCAATTCTTTTCTCTAAAACAATAAATATAAAAAGAATTATTTTAATTTGTCTATCGATTTCTTTTATAAAAGAATTATTACAATTACTTTTAAATGTAGGGATGTTTGATATAGATGATATCATATTAAATGTAGTAGGAGCATTGCTCTCTTATATAATATTTAAAAATATGGTACAATAAAGAAAGTGATAGATACAGTTATTATAAAAATCTAGGAGGCATTATGAAAATATTAATTGTAGAAGATGATATTAAAATAAGACAAGAATTAAAAACACTATTAGAACATCATCAATATGAAATAACCCTGATAGAAGATTTTACTAAAGATATAATAGAAGAAATTAATAAAACAGAAAAAGACTTAATTTTATTAGATATTAACTTACCAAACCAAAACGGGTTTGATATCTGTAAAAAAGTAAAAGAGAAAGAGTCTGTTCCTATTATTTTTGTAACAAGTTGTACCGGAGAAGAAAGTGAATTAAAAAGTATTATATCAGGTGGAGATGACTTTATTACTAAACCATATAATAAGGATATTTTATTAGAAAAAATAAAAAGAACAATAAAAAAACAAGATCCAGTTCAATATAAGGAAATAAAACTAGATAATGTTACTTTAGACTTACATTTATCTTTAGTAAAATATCAAGATAATGAAGTAGAACTAACTAGAAATGAATTTCGAATTCTATATTACTTTTTCATAAATCCTAAAAAAATAATTATCAAAGAAGAACTTCTAGATTATCTATGGAATGAAAAATACTATTTAGATGATAATATTTTAACAGTAAATATTAATAGATTACGTAAAAAACTAGAAGAAATTGGACTACAAGATTTTATAACTACAATACGTAAGAAAGGATATAAAATAGGATGATAAATTACATAGAAGAAAAAATTGCTTTAATCCTCTGGTACCTAGCATTTGTTTTATTGCAATTAATTATTATGTTTTTATTAAATATGGATACTAGCTTTTTAACGTTATCTTTAGTTCTATACCTGACTTTATTATTTATTTACCTCATAATTAGTTATTTACTAATAAAAAAGAAAAATCAGAAGATTAAAAATATAGTAGATGAGTTAGATGAAAAATATTTAATATCAGAATTAATTAAAAAGCCAAAAAACTTAGAAAATGAAGCTTATTATTATGCGTTAAAAAAAGCATCGAAAGCGATGAATGATAAGATTACAGAACTAGAACATAAATATCAAGACTATGAGGAGTATATCGAAACATTTGTACACGAAGTAAAAACTCCATTAGCAGCAATATCATTATATAGTGATAATAAAAAAGACCAAGAATTAAAACAAGAAGTAAAAAAGATAGATAATTTAGTAGAACAGATATTGTTTTATGCTAGAAGTGAAAATACCGAAAAAGATTATTTTGTAAAGAAAATAAAATTATCTGAAATCATTCATCAAGTAATGATGCAGAATAAAGATTATCTATTAGCAAATAATATTATAGTTGAAGTAGAGAATTCAGAGGTTATTGTTGCAACCGATGAAAAATGGGTGATATTTATTCTAAATCAAATTATCAATAATTCTATAAAATATATGGATAAGAAAGAAAAGAAAATCCAAATGAATGTAATAGAAGATAAAAATAAAGTGATTTTAAAAATTAAGGACAACGGTTGCGGTATCAAAGAAAGTGACATCTCTAGAGTATTTGATAAAGGTTTCACAGGGAGCAATAGAAAAAAAGAACATTCTACTGGCATAGGATTATATTTGTGTAAGAAACTATGTGATAGACTACACCTAAATATTACAATAGAAAGTAAAGAAAAAGAATACACAATGGTTAGTATCGTCTTCCCGAAAAGTTCGCTACATGAATAAAAATAAGAAAGGAGGAAAGAAAAAATGCAAGCACCTCAATATTTAAATTTTAATTATGAATTAGATAAATATTATAATCATGAAAAAATAACCGACGGAATACTAGAACCTGAAGAATTGTTAGATATGTTTCATATGACAGAATTTCCATATTTTGATTGGGAACACTTACGTCTTAGACAATTACTAATAGACCAAAAACATTTATTTGTAGGTGATATAGATAAAGTAAGTGATAGGATAGTAAATACCTATTTAGCTTATAATGACGCTTTTGATTTATGTAAAAAAACAGGAATTACTTATGGTAATTTAATTCGCTATATTGATCACTATCCAGATGCAGTAAATAAAGAAGAAAAACAAACTTTTGAACAGTTACTAGCTCAAAATAATATCTGGTTAAAGAAATCATTATTCCAAGAAGCACAAATAAAAGGGCAAGATATCATCAGAATATGCTATGCCTTTTCTAACACTTATAGTGTGATGAATACACTATGTAGAAATATCGCTTTACCAGAATCGTATTTTGAAGATGTTAGTGGAATGATGCTATTACAAACAATAAAAGATGAAATAGCGATACCAGAATCTATAGAAAAAGAAAACAATCACTATCTGGTAAAAGTAAAGAAAACAATTTACACATAAGTAATAAAATAGTAAAATAAGGACGGAGGTAACAGTATGGAACAAAAGAAAAAATTAGAACCAAAAAGCATCTATGATTACACTAAAATATTAGAAGAAATTTCTGATTATGACGATGTAAGAGGGATTTTTTTATCATGCCAAATACCTGAATGGGAAACAGTAAAAGAAGAGGTAACGAGCGAGATTATGTCATCAGACCTATATCAAATAACTAGTGATAAAAAGACAATGTTACAGTTCGGTTTACAAAAGGCTAAAGAGAATCACGAAATTTATAAGAAAGCCTTAGAAATTTGTAGAAGAGCAGGACTGGACTGCTGCAGGATGGTAGAATATATTGGAAATTATCCAACCAGCTATCCTACACCAAAAGAAAATGAAAAAATTAAAGAAGTAGAAAAGCTATTAGAAAAATATGACATCATGCCATCTTACTATGCTTATGGTGATAAAGATCTATTACAAATTACTGGAGATGATATCAATCGTATTGATGATACCATGACTCGTAGTCTAACTGTTACTCAGAGAATTTTAGAATTATCAAAAAATCCTACAACATACTTTACTATAAATAAAGCAGAAGAGTATCTAAATTTAGTAGCAGAAGAAGTAGTTTTTCCTAAATCTATTTATCAAAATGAGGGAAAATCTTATCGAGAAAATAGAAAAATATATTTAAAAAAACAAGGTTTAATATAAAATAACAGTTATAGGTATAAAATCTATAACTGTTTATTTAAATTTAAATAAGAATAATGAAAATATTATATTAAATTCATAGATTATGCACCTTCTATTTGGTATAATAAAAAGGGAGGATAACTATGAAAGAAGATGAATATTACAATTTAACAGATGATAAAGAAATGCAACAAAAACATTTATATGCTCAAAGACTATGCCATGAACATAATTTACTAGATCCAAAAGAATTTGAACAAAGGCATGAGTTGATAAAAAAACTATTTAATAGTATTGGAAAAAATTTCACGATAGAGCAACCATTTCATTGTGATTATGGTTATTTTATTACAATAGGGGATAATTTTTATGCCAATTATAATCTAACTATCTTAGATACAGCGAAAGTGAGTATAGGAAATAATGTCTTCATAGGACCTAGCGTAAATATTTATGCAGCAACTCATCCATTAGACGTAGAAAGAAGAAATAAAAATCTAGAAAAAGGCGTCCCTATCTCCATTGGAAATAATGTTTGGATAGGAGGAAATACAACGATTCTACCAGGTGTAAATATTGGAGATAACACCGTAATAGGTGCTGGCAGTGTAGTAACCAAAGATATTCCATCTAATGTATTAGCAGTAGGGAATCCCTGCAGAATAATAAAAAAATTATAAATTACTTGCAAAAAGAAAAAAAATAAGTATAATAGAGTAATAAAAAAGAGGTGGAAGTATGAGAAATTATATTCGTTATATTATTTTATTAGTATTAATAATCGCAGGAGGACTATTGGTGATTTCTGTTATTAATAAATTTAGTGAACCAGACGTTTCTAAAGTAGATAATGGAAATAAAACAGAAGAGACTACTACCGTAGATAAAGAAGAGGAACCTACTTTAGATGTAGATACCACAGAAACAGATACAGAAAGCTCTGATTCATCATCCACTTCCGATACTAATACCAATGATAATTCCATAGAGAATGTAACTGTTCCAAATACAGCAACAGGAGATAAAACAGAAGGATCAACAGAAAACATTCCAACATATTCTGAATATAAAGGAAACATTGTTATTGCAGAAGAAGAAAATTAAAAAAGTCATTTGCATGACTTTTATTTTTTTACTATAAATTATTTTATTGATATAACTCCTGCTTAATTAAATCTAGATTATTGTTCATAATATTAATATAATTTTTCTTATTAGTTCGATCACTATCAGTTAAGATATTTAATTTATGTAATTTTTGTTCCTTCAAGTCAGGATAATCTGCAAGTAATTGTTTTGCTTTATCATTTAACTCGTCACCCTCGAACGTATATAAGTAAGAAATTTCACCATTACTAATCAATTCACTGGCATCACTAACTGTTTTATCAGTAGCATCATTATCAATACAAATAACATTTAAACCAAATTTTTCTAGATATTTTAAAGTAGATGTAGCAACAACAATAGTTTTATGTTCCGTATTTTCAACTGCAACTCGGTAATCTGCATCAAGTTCAGATAGTGTAACTTTCAACTTTTCATAGTTTTCATCAATATCTTTTTTAATATAAGTACTAGTAGCATATTCTTCTAATCCTAAGCGAACATTTTGTGCCATCATTAATAACGATGCAGGATTCAACCATAATTCCTCAGGTGAATAATCAGTTTCCAATACATAAGCAGAATCAATGATTTTTAAATCTGGATTTAAATCTAGCAAATCAAAAGTTAAATCGCTTTCTTTTTCAATTAAACCATTATATATAAATAAATCATAATTACTAAAATCTCTTTCTTGCTTATTATTAATGCGATAGGTATCAGTATCAACACCATCAGGATAAACAGCAGTAATACTAGCGTGATCTCCATATAATTCTTCTGTGATATATTCATTAGGATAGTTAGTTACTAAAATACGAATATCATCCATATCATCTCTCTTACAACCAGTAGTCGTAAAAATAGCAGTAATAAATAATATAAATAGTAATAATAATTTTTTTGTTTTCATGTTCTTTCTCCTTACTTTTGGCACAGGGTCAAATCCATATCCACCTAGAGGATGGCATCTAAGAATTCTCTTAATTCCCAAATAACCACCATAAATCACACCAAATCGCTCGATAGCTTCTATCATATAATTAGAACAAGTCGGTATAAATCTACAACTAGCATGAAAATTGCCAGGTATCTTTTGATATAAGCGAATAAGTGCGATAAAAAACCTTTTCATGGAAATCCCTCTGTTATAATATTACTATTTAATTTTACTATAATCCACATAAAATAGCAATTATAAGTATACTAATTTCTTGTTTTTTGTTATACTAGATATGGTGATTATATGGACGAATTATTTAAAAAAATAAAAATTACTCCCAAAAATGAAAAGCTATACTTAACTGCATTTTCACACAGTTCTTACGCAAATGAACATAAAGCAAAACAAGATTATGAAAGATTAGAATTTTTAGGAGATGCTGTGCTAGATTTAGTAGTAGCAGATTATCTTTATTCTAATAAAAAAGAAACAGAAGGAGAAATGACAAAAGTAAGAGCAAGTTATGTTTGTGAAAATGCATTATATGAATATTCGATGTCCTTAGGATTAAATCAATATATTAGAGTTGGTCATGGAGAAGAAAAAGAAGGCGGAAAATTTAAAAAAGCGATTGTTGCTGATATCTTTGAAGCATTAATTGGAGCAATCTACTTAGATTTAGGATATGCAACAGCCAGAAAAACAGTGTTAAATATTATTGTGCCATATATTGAAGATCCTAATATTACATTTTTTAGTGATTATAAAAGTGCTTTACAAGAATATGTACAAACAACACAACAAAGTCTGCAATATGAATTAATTAAAGAAGAAGGACCTGCTCATAACAAATCATTTACAGTACAAGTAAAAATAGATGATATCATTTATGGAGTAGGAGTATCAGGTTCCAAAAAAGAAGCAGAGCAAGAAGCTGCTAAAGTAGCATTAAGTAAACTTGCAATTTAATTTGTAAATTAAAAAAAATATGATATAATAAGAATGTTGCCAAAAGGGATTTTATGAAAGAAAATGATGATATTCATTTAGATGAATTAGCTTCACTAATGGATGAGGATAGAAAAAACTTAGTAATTACAAGTCTAGAAAATATTGGTTTAATTAAAAACGATACTATGACAGTAGAAATCATAGAAAATCAAAAAAGATTACATGACATGATATATGAGATGTATGAAATAGAAAAAGATAAATCTGATTCTATCATACATTCCTTATTAATTGAGAATTTTATGCTTTTAGAAATAAATAGAAATTTAATAGAATTATTTATTTTGTTAAAAAAGACACCAGAAAACTCTAAAACTATAGTAAAAGAAGTTGTGGAAGTAGGATTAGATTTAACTCCACAAAATTCAATAGATGATATTTATACATATTTATTTGAAAATAGTAAAGAAGATGTAGAAAAGTCAGAAATAAATTATCAAAAAGTTTTAAAAATGAAAGGAGACAAATATGAGTAAAATAAAAATTTTTGCTTTAGGCGGTCTGAATGAAAATGGCAAAAATATGTATATAGTGAATGTAGATAAAGATATTTTTGTATTTGATGCCGGATTAAAGTATGATAACGATATTAAATTAGGAATAGATTATATTATTCCAAACTTTGACTATTTAATAAAAAACAAAAAAAATATTAAAGGAATATTCTTATCTCATGGTCACGAAAGTAACATGGGAGCAATTCCAGATATATTAGAACAACTACCAAATATCCCGGTATATGGTACTAAATTAACATTAGAAATGGTAAGAAATGACTTAGAACCAGAACAATTAAAAAAGGCAAATTTAAAAGAATTTAAACCACATACAAAATTAAATTTTGGAAAAAACTATATTTTCCCAATTAGCGTAACACATTCTATTCCAGACGCTGTATGTTTTGTATTATATACACAGGATGGAGCAATCGTCTATACCGGAGACTTTGTATTTGATGCTACGATGACGGGAGCTTATAAAACAGATATTGGAAAGCTTGCCTACGTCGGAAAACAAGGAGTACTATGCTTATTATCAGAATCATTTTATGCAGATAAAGCTGGACATACTTCACCACATAATAGAGTAGCCGGATTTATTCGAGAAGTATTAGCAAAAAATCCAAATAGAATAATCGCAACAATTTTCCCAGCTCATTTTTATCGTATTCAAGAGATTTTTAATGAAGTATCAAATACCCATAGAAAAATGGTAATCATGGGAAAAGGATTGCAAGATATGATAAATAAAGCAATCGAAGAAGGATATCTAACAGTAGATAAAAGTAAGATTGGTACGCTTTCGGATTTAGAGAGTAAAGATACCGTTGTTTTAATATCTGATGAGAAAGAAAAACCTTTTAATAATTTAGAAAGAATTATCAAAGGATATGATAAATATATCAAGATAAAAGAAACAGATACCATCTTTATTACAGAACCAGCATATCCTGGAATAGAAAAACGTTCCGCTCTAATCATGGATGAAATTGCGATGCTTGGTGCAAATGCCGTAAGTCTATCCAGTAAAAAGCATCTATCACACCATGCTTCTCGTGAAGATTTAATGATGATGATTAATTTAATGAATCCAAAGTACTACTTTCCTGTGAAAGGGGAATATAGAAATCAATATGCCAATGCCGAAGTAGCAGAAGAATTAGGAATACCAAAAGAAAATATAATCCTAAAAGAAAATGGCGACGTAGTAGAGTTTATTAAAGGAAAATTAATAGATAAAAAAGAACATGTAGAAGTAGACCAAATTTTAATTGATGGAAAAAGTCAAG
>ERZ1643249.5415-NODE-5415-length-10228-cov-4.649563_pt1 | contig 10228 bp, 16 predicted proteins | sample MGYA00579263_ERZ1643249 | MGnify/ENA primary metagenome ERZ1643249 (study PRJEB29033, sample SAMEA4952264) | chicken gut metagenome | biome: Broiler Chicken; feature: Gastrointestinal Tract; material: Caecum | place: Ireland | collected 2018 | study: Broiler...
AATGTTATAAAATCAATAAAAAATATCTTGACAAGTTACAAAAATGTGTTATACTAATGGTAACTTAAAAAGTTACGGAGGTGTTGAAGTGATAAAAACAGATGAACTTAGAGGTGTAATTGCCAAAAATGGATATTCGCAATCAGATATTGCAAAAATGATAGGAGTTACACCAAAAACGTTCTATGGAAAAATGAAAAACGGGGTTTTTGGAAGTGACGAGATACAGATTATGATTGACAATTTGAAAATTGAAGACCCGATGGCAATTTTTTTTGCGAAATAGTAACTTTAAAAGATACTTAAAAAGGAGACCAAATGCAGAAATTAGTAACCTTGAAAGGAAATGATGTTTTTACAGATAGCCTGATTATTTCAAGAGGAACGGGAGTTACTCATAGAAAATTGAAAGAGACTATCCGAAAGCATCAAAAAGTAATGGAGCGGTTCGGAAAACTTTCAGCCCTTATCAGGCAGAAAGTACCGGAGGTAGACCGGAAGAGTATTACTTATTAAACGAGGAGCAAGCAACATTCCTTATAACTCTTTTGAAAAATACAGAGGCGGTTGTTGAGTTTAAAGCCAGATTGGTTTCTGAATTCTATAAGATGCGTCGATTCATCCTTGAGCGACAGACTCAGACATGGGTCGAAACCAGACGGGCCGGAAAACTGACACGTAAGGCAGAGACAGACACGATCAAGAAACTTGTAGAGTATGCCAAGAGTCAGGGAAGCACACATGCAGATATGTTGTATATGACATATTCTAAGCTGGCGAATAAGATGGCAGGCATCCAGAAGAGAGATGAAGCTACAGTGATGCAGCTCAATAATCTGTCACTGATGGAAAACATTATTCTTCATGTGATTGATACGGGAATTCTGACGGGTAAGCATTATAAGGAAATTTATAAAGACTGTAAGAAGCGTCTGGAAACCGTAAAAGACTTGGCTTATCTTGAAGCAACAGCATAAGTCACTTGATTATTTATTTCAGACAGATGAGGAGGTGTAAGAGTGAAGCAAGTATCTGTGATGTATGAAATTAGTGTTTTTGAAAGGAAGTATATCAATTCAGAAGATTCGTCAATGGAAGTTTCTTTTCAACTGCCCGGCCGCGATTGGAACGAATTATTACAGTCATCTCAGTAAAAAGGTGTGGAAAATTTCCTGAGTCAGAAGAAAAGTATAGAGACCTATGATAGCAAGATTATACCAGAATTTTTGAGAAGTGGAAAGAAAGTTTAAGGAGGTGAAAATTTTATGGTAAAACCTTATGAACCAATTTATACCGTGAAAGAGGTCAGTGCTATTTTAAAAGTCAATGTTGCGACAGTTAATCGGCTGTGCAATTCTGGCAAACTTCCATTTATGAAGTTAGGAAACCGAAAGATAAGAGGCATTGATTTGGAGAAATTTATTAATACCTATCCACAAGAAGTATTAAAGGAAGGGGAAATTTTTAATGAAATGGCTTAAAAGACAAAGAAGTAATCCACTGCCGGTCACGGCAGAACGGTGCATAACTGAGAGTGAATTTGACATGGCGGTGGATAAATTGCTTGATGCTTATGTCAAAGTATTAAATGCCGCTGGAAACATGAAGCGCAGTGAAATCAAAAAATCAATCGTAGCTAGGGTCAATGTACTTGAACAGCTTTCAGAAGATCTGTTTGGCACTTGTGAAGAATCATTTGAGGAGAAAAAAGCATGTTGAAAATTACCGATATACGCTGCGAGCAACAGAAAAATGCCCCGCAGGCAGAAACCTGCAAGGGCACAAAGAAAAATACACATCTTTATTGTAAAGGAGAAAAGGAGAAAAAGCAATGGAAAAAGCAATAAAAATAAATCAGTTGGAACTTGAAAATGTTAAGCGTATAAAGGCTGTAAAGATTGAGCCAACGGCTAACGGGCTGACAGTGATTGGCGGTGATAACAATCAAGGAAAGACATCTGTATTAGATTCGATTGCATGGGCCTTAGGCGGAGAAAAGTACCGGCCTTCAGAACCGACAAGACACGGATCTGCAGTGCCGCCAAACCTCCATATAGTCCTGAGTAATGGATTGATCGTGGAGCGTAAGGGAAAAAACAGTGATCTGAAAGTAACGGATCCACATGGAAACAAAGGTGGACAGACACTACTCAACGAATTTATTGAGCAGCTTGCGTTGGATCTTCCTAAGTTTATACAAGCTGGAGCAAAAGATAAGGCAAAAATATTATTGCAGATTATCGGCGTTGGAGATCAACTTACGGCTCTGGATAAAGAAGAAAAGGAACTTTATAACGAACGGCTTTATATCGGCCGAACAGCAGATCAGAAGATTAAATTTGCTAAGGAAATGATAGATTATCCAGAAGCTCCAAAAGACCTTATATCTCCATCAGAACTGATCAGGCAGCAGCAGGAGATACTTGTAAGGAATGGGGAAAACCAACGAAAAAGAGATAATCTTAAAAATATACAGTTCGATGTTGATATGCTAAAACGTCAGGTGGAAACACTTACAGAGCAGCTCAATAAGAAAAAAGAACAGCTGTCACAGTCACTCGATGATTTGGATACAGCTCGGAAATCAGCTGCCGATTTGGTCGATGAATCTACGGAAGCATTGGAACGTAGCCTTGCACAGGTGGATGAGGTCAATCGGAAAGTCCGTGCAAACCTTGATAAAGAAAAAGCATTGGAAGACGCCAGAGATTTTCAGCGCCAGTATGAAGAACTTACTGGGAAAATCGAAACAGTCAGAGAGAATCGCAGAAAACTTTTAGATGGCGCAGATATGCCGCTTCCGGGATTATCTGTGGAAGATGGGGAGTTGGTTTATCATGGACAAAAATGGGATAACATGAGCGGGTCAGATCAACTTAAAGTTTCTACAGCCATTGTACGAAAGCTTAACCCTAAATGTGGTTTTGTTTTACTTGATAAACTTGAGCAGATGGATTTGAAGACTATGCGTGAATTTGGTGAGTGGCTTGAATCGGAAGGACTTCAGGCTATTGCCACGCGTGTATCTACTGGAGATGAATGTAGCATTATCATTGAGGATGGTTATGTAAAAAATACGCCAAACATGCAGAACGATAAGTATTCACTGCCTTCATGGACAGCAGGAGATTTTTGATAAGGAGAGTGAGCGATAATGAATATTACAAGAGGGAAGATTGCAACTGCTCAGAAAGTAGTTATCTACGGACCCGAGGGTATCGGTAAATCAACATTTGCAGCACAGTTCCCGGATCCGCTGTTTATTGATACAGAGGGCAGTACCAATAACATGGACATTGCACGTATGGATAAGCCGAGTAGCTGGGAAATGCTCAAGCAGGAGATTGAATATGTCCGCGATACACCGGGAATTTGCAGAACGCTTGCAATCGACACGATTGACTGGGCCGAACAGTTGTGCATCCAATACATATGCGATAAGCACCACAAATCAGGAATTGAAGATTTTGGATATGGAAATGGATATGTCTATACCAAAGAGGAGATGGGACGCCTTTTAAATATGCTCAGTGACGTTGTATCACGTGGAATTCATGTGATTTTGACAGCACATGCACAGATCCGTAAATTTGAACAGCCCGATGAGCTTGGCGCATATGACCGATATGAGTTGAAACTCGGTAAAAAGACATCTTCACAAACATCGCCGCTAGTCAAAGAATGGGCCGATATGCTTCTATTTGCTAATTATAAGACTTTTTCAGTCGCTACTGATGATAAAGGAAAAGTGCATAAGGCTCAGGGAGGCACGCGTGTTATGTATACATCCCATCATCCTTGCTGGGATGCAAAAAATAGACATGGTCTGCCGGAACAGCTGCCTTTTAGTTATCGTGAAATTGCAAATATATTTGAAGGACATTCCGAAAAAATTGCAAATAAAAATAGTGATGCCAGTGGCGACAGCAGGCCGGCCCCAGAGCAAACATCAAAAGTACAGGAACTGCCAGACTTTATGCACCAAGAAAACATGTATATTGCCAAGCCGCAAGGGGTGCAAAGAGAGAATTCTTTAGACAAGGAAAAAGGTGATGACGCAGCGCGGATAGAAGAAGTACCATTTGAAAGCGTAAGTGATCCAAAACATATACCTAAAGCATTGAGGGATCTGATGGACGCAAATCAAGTGGATGAGTGGGATATCCAATGGGCTGTTGGGAAAAAAGGATATTTTCCAGCTGATACGCCAATTGAAAAGTATCCGGAAGATTTTATCATGGGTTGCCTTGTCGGGGCATGGCCTAAGGTGTATGCCATGATTGAACAGCATAAAAAAGAAATTTCAGACATCATGCCATTTAATTAGTCAGGAGGTAAACAAGTATGGAAGATAATAAGATAATAGGAACAGAACGGGAATTGGGTTGGGACGATGAAATCTCGAAAGAAAGAGGGGAGTTTATCGTTCTTCCGGAAGGTGACTATGATTTTACTATAGAGAGTTTTGAACGAGGACGATTTAATGGCAGTGAAAAAATGCCGGCATGCAACAGGGCTATATTAAATATCCGTATTAATTCACCGGAAGGTGCTGTATACATTAATCATAGTTTACTGCTTCATACAAGGACTGAAGGGCTGCTTTCATCATTTTTTGAAAGTATCGGACAGAAGGAAAAAGGCAAAGCTGTACGCATGAATTGGTCTGCAGTCACAGGAGCGACCGGAAGGTGTAAAGTTGAGGTTCATCAGTGGAAAGATAAAGAGGGCAACGAGCGCCAGTCGAACCGTATCAATAAATTTTATCCTAAAGAATCCAAAAAATATGCGGCAGGTGATTTCTAATGGAATTAAGAACATATCAACAGGAGGCAAAACAGTCCATATTTAAGCAGTGGGAGAGCGGTGTCAAAAAGACACTGCTCGTTCTGCCGACAGGTTGCGGCAAAACGATTGTATTTGCGAAAGTTGCTGAAGAATGTGTCAGACAGGGCCAACGCGTGTTGATTCTAGCCCATCGCGGAGAATTGTTACAGCAGGCTGCGGATAAGATTGGCAAGGCCTGCGGCCTTGGTTGTGCTGTCGAAAAAGCAGAGGAAACATGCCTTGGAAGTTGGTTTAGAATTGTGGTAGGATCAGTCCAATCGCTGCAGAGAGAAAAGAGACTTGCGCAGTTTGAACATGATTATTTTGATACGATCATTATCGATGAGGCACATCACTGTATATCCGATGGTTATCAAAAGGTACTGGGCTATTTTAGAGATGCAAAAGTCCTTGGCGTTACAGCAACACCGGATCGTGGGGATATGCGTAATCTTGGAAGTTATTTTGAATCACTTGCTTATGAATATACACTCCCGCGGGCAATCAAGGAAGGGTATCTGTCCAAAATTAAAGCAGTAACGATTCCACTGAAGCTTGATTTGACAGGTGTTGGTGTTCAGTCAGGTGATTTTAAAGCTGGAGATCTTGGCAATGCCTTGGATCCGTATCTGTACCAGATTGCCGATGAGATGATACAGTATTGTATGGATCGCAAAACAGTTGTATTCCTTCCGCTTGTCAAAACGAGCCAGAAGTTTAGGGATATTTTAAACGATAAGGGATTTTCTGCTGCTGAAGTTAATGGAGAAAGTCCAGATAGATCACAGATTTTAGAAGATTTTGACCATGGGAAATACAATGTCCTATGTAATTCAATGCTGCTTACAGAAGGATGGGACTGTCCAAGTGTCGACTGTATTGTTGTGCTTCGACCAACAAAAGTTCGTAGTCTATACAGCCAGATGGTAGGGCGTGGAACTCGATTGTATCCCGGCAAAGAACATTTGCTTTTACTAGATTTTTTGTGGCATACGGAACGTCATGAACTGTGCCATCCAGCATATTTGATCTGCGAAAATGAAAAAGTGGCGCAGAGGATGACAGAAAATCTTGAAAAAGAAGCGGGATATCCTATGGATATTGAAGAAGCCGAGAAGAAGGCATCAGAAGATGTCGTTGCGCAACGTGAAGAAGCTTTGGCGAAACAACTTCAAGAAATGCGTCATCGTAAGAAAAAACTTGTGGATCCATTACAGTTTGAGATGAGTATCAACGCAGAAGATTTGTCAGGGTATGTGCCGGCTTTTGGGTGGGAGATGGCTCCGCCGACGGACCGGCAAAAACAGACGCTTGAAAAACTCGGAATTAATCCGGACGACATCGATAATGCGGGAAAGGCTGCAAAACTGCTTGACAGATTGGACAAACGCAGACAGGAGCATCTGACTACACCAAAGCAAATCCGCTTTTTGGAAAGAAAAGGCTTCCAGAAAGTGGGAACATGGCAGTTTGAAACAGCGAAGAATCTGATAGATCGCATTGCTGCGAATGGTTGGAGAGTGCCATATGATATTGATCCAATACAATATAAGGGAGCATAAAGCCTATGGAAAAACAATTGGACTTGCGGGAAGTTATTACATATGGAGTCGCAGAGATTCCCGGCGCTATCATTCAAACGAATGCTATAAAAAATGGGACACATTTCGTGGAGCGGGCAATCCGGTCACTGGAGGGACGATTGTGCAAATGGCAAGAGAACAAGGCTGGCAGCCGGAATACGGACACGAATTGGACTGGGACGATGAGATTGAAAAAGATGATCTTATTGTTGTTGATAAAAACTGGATCGAAGCCAGAGAGATTAGTGTACCATCGGACAATCAGTGGCATCCAGCCAAACAGCTGATTAAGTATCTGGAAACATTATTTGATGCCGGAGAAAATGTTGGATATGTTACTGAAAGTTGGGAAAAAACTGATGAAAAAGGAATACGATGGCTCCCAAGCAAAGGTTGTTGGGATAGGACAGCGGGCCAGCTGATTGAGGCGCTTGGTAAGTGCGGCGATGATGTGGGGGCAGTTCTCGGAGATTATAATCCTCAAGCTGGAGCGTGGATTCGTTTTAACCCTTTAGACGGGAATGGATGTAAAAATGAAAATGTAACAGAATACAGATACGCGCTTGTAGAATCTGATACAGAGGATATTGCTTCACAAAATGCAATTATCAGAGAACTAGAACTGCCGGTGGCCTGCATGGTGTTTTCGGGGAAAAAGAGTATTCATGCTATCGTCCGTATTGATGCGGCAAATTATGAAGAATATAGAAAGCGTGTAGATTATCTTTATAAAGTATGCCAGAAAAACGGTCTGATGATTGACGTGCAGAACCGGAATCCATCACGTCTGTCAAGAATGCCGGGTGTTATCCGTAATGGCCAGAAACAATTCCTGATCGATACAAATATTGGCAAGAGCAATTGGAATGAATGGTATGAATGGATAGAAGGCATTAACGATGATCTTCCTGAGCCTGAAAGCTTAGAAACATACTGGGACCATATGCCAGAACTATCGCCGTGTTTGATTGACGGCATATTGAGGCAGGGGCATAAGATGCTGATAGCGGGGCCATCAAAAGCAGGAAAGTCATTCCTGCAGATAGAACTGTGCATTGCTATTGCAGAAGGTAGGCATTGGCTTGGGTGGTCATGCGCCAAAGGGCGCGTCATGTATGTAAATCTCGAACTGGATCGTGCCAGCTGTTTGCACCGGTTTCGTGATGTCTATAGAGCACTTGGCTGGACGCCTGAGAACCTTAAAAATATTGACATATGGAATTTAAGAGGGAAATCTATCCCTATGGATAAACTTGCACCAAAGCTTGTCCGCAGAGCATCAAAAAAGAATTATATTGCAATCATCATAGACCCGATTTACAAAGTAATCACAGGTGATGAAAATAGTGCGGACCAGATGGCAAATTTCTGTAATCAGTTTGACCTAGTGTGTACTGAACTTGGTTGCGCTGTGATTTACTGCCATCATCACAGTAAGGGAAGCCAAGGTGCAAAAAAATCAATGGACCGCGCCAGCGGTTCTGGAGTGTTTGCACGTGATCCAGATGCTCTTTTAGATCTTATCGAGCTGGAAACAACAGATGCTCTGATGAAGCAGGAAGATAATAAAGCAGTATGTAAGGCTTGTAGAATATATCTTGATGCACATAATGCATGGCAGGACGATCTGTCACAAGACGATATATTGAATGCTTCTGTGATGATGGATTATTGCAGACAATGGCTGACCCATCGGCAGATGATAGAATTGGAAGAACAGGTTGCTGAAGCAAGGAAAAGGGCAAAAAATATGACGGCGTGGCGTATTGACGGGACGCTCAGAGAATTCCCAAAGTTTGAACCTATCAATGTATGGTTTGATTACCCAGTCCATAAAATTGATCAAATAGGAAGTTTAAAGGATATACGGCCAGAGGAATATAAACCGATGAATTTTCCAAAAAAGATGACACCAGAACAACGGAAAAACAAAAATATGGACAGCTTGAAGGCAGCCTTTGAAGCAAATGATCTGGATGGGACAGGACGTGTTAAATTAAAAGATTTAACTGAGTATCTTGGACTATCAATGAATACGATTAAGAAACGTATCGATGAATCTGAAGAATTTAAACGAGATCAGGGTGTTGCTATCAAAGTATCAAATCACGAAAATTGACAGTCCGACACCTTTAATGTGTCAAGTGTCAAAACATGATTTTGATAGTTTTGACAAAAGTGTCAAAAGTGTCAAAAATCTATATTTTGATAGTTGCAATGAGGTGTCAAAAATGGGGTGTCAAATACCCCTATATATATAGGGGTATTTGACACACACCGCATTTTGACATCTCACCTCTGAGCGAAAATTGATAGGGGATTTGACAAGAAAGAGGATGATGGAGAATGACAGATTTTTTTATGGCGATGATTCCGCCGACAGTAACATATCAGGAAAAACAAGTTCGAGTTGTAAATGGCAAACCGGTTTTTTATGAACCGGGAAGATTGAAGGCAGCGAGGGCAAAACTGGAAGCAAATCTTGCACATCATGTACCAAATCAAAAATATGCCGGTCCAGTAGAATTAGTGTCAACGTGGTGCTTCCCAAAGGGGAAACACAAAGATGGAGAACCAATGACCGAAAAACCGGACACAGATAATCTTGTGAAACTTTTAAAAGACTGTATGACAAAAGTTGGATTCTGGAAAGATGATGCGCAAGTTGTACGTGATATTACAGAAAAATTCTGGGCAAGTATTCCGGGAATATACATCAAAGTCAGGCGATTGGATGAATAAAGACATACAGCGTTTATATGATCACTGTCTCCGGAATATGAAAAATACACATGAAGATTGGGACAAAGTTAAAGACGCATTTTGCAAACTTTACAACTTGTTGGATTGTGTTGGAAAAAACGAAGCTCTTGAGTGTTATGACCGGATTGCGGAAGATGTCGAGCGCAGAGATGCTTCACAACAATAGTGATAAATGATTCACGGAAATGGAGGTAGACAATGGAACGATTAACACATGAACGAACAAATGGAATAAAAACAGGGTATTGGTCGCCGAATAAAAAGCAGGAGCTTGTTGATACGTTGGCCGCATATGAGAATACTGAACTGACACCGGATCAGATTATCGAGATGGACAAGATGTATACGGAGCTTGCAAAAGAGGTTATGCAGCTGCGGAAAAGAGGCACGGCCATGCTTTTGGAGAACATCAAATGTGCCAAGAAAAAAGAAGGGTATTTGAGTTTCGGAACTTGTCCAAAATGCAAAAGACGAGTATCGAACGTAGAGGGCGGAAATTACTGCCAGAATTGCGGCCAGAGGCTGAAATGGGAGGAATAACAATGCTGAAACCAGCACAAGCGTACAAAGAGAGGTTCTACGGAGAATATGTAAACACATGGTACAAGCCTGAAAATATATTTTATACGGGGTGGACTGGAGATAGTCTACCGGAGCTTCCGGACAATAATTACAACAGCCACCACTTTGTGAGCGTAGACAAAAATGACAATCTTATCGGTTACATATCTTACTCTGTAGACTGGATAGCGATGAGCGCAGACCGTTTTGGAATTATTAGTTTCGACAAAGGGAATATCATGTTTGGAAAAGATGTATATAAGGCTATCTATGATTTATTCGAGGTTTACCATATGAATCGGATTTCATGGTGTGCATATGTGGATAATCCGACGATTCGAGGCTATCGGAATTTTATTAAAAAACACGGTGGTCGGGAGTGCGGATATCATAGGCAGAATGCACGGCTGCAAGACGGAAAGCTCCATGATAGTGTCGAATTTGAAATTCTGGCTTGCGAATTTAGAAGATAGGGAGGATTGACATGCAGGGAT
>ERZ1643249.5420-NODE-5420-length-10226-cov-6.367810_pt1 | contig 10226 bp, 5 predicted proteins | sample MGYA00579263_ERZ1643249 | MGnify/ENA primary metagenome ERZ1643249 (study PRJEB29033, sample SAMEA4952264) | chicken gut metagenome | biome: Broiler Chicken; feature: Gastrointestinal Tract; material: Caecum | place: Ireland | collected 2018 | study: Broiler...
CTACGGTCGTTTGTGAAGGCTATTCCAAGGCGTTTCAGTATCTGTGCGATCAGTCTACATTTAATGATGCAACTTGTTATACGGTTAAAGGCAACATGGATGGCGGCGGCCATATGTGGAACATCGTCAAGCTGGACGGAAACAACTATCTGGTCGATGTGACCAACAGCGATGCAGGCACGGTTGGTGCAGACGGTGGGCTGTTCCTTGATGCACCTCAACAAGGCGGCAGCATGGAAACTGGTTATACCTTCACTGCGGGTGGCAAAAGCATTCAATATACTTATGATGAGGATAGCAAGAGTCTGTATGGCGAAAGCATTCTTGAGCTGTCGGAGACGGGTTATCAGCAGCAGACATCACTCTCCGGCACGGTGACGATTGAGGGCGAGGCGAAGATCGGCGTACAATTGACGGCGATAACGAATGGTATGCCCGAAGATGCGGTGCCAAGTTATCAGTGGTATCGAGACGACACGAAGATTGATGGCGCGACTGAACAGACTTACACCCCCGTTGCGGCGGATGCAGGCAAAACTCTTAAAGTTGAGGTCATGGCGGAAAACTATTCCGGCAGTGTTTTTAGCGATCCGACCACTGCCGTAGAGAAAAAGGATGCGCCAGAAGCTCCGGCAGAGTTCTCTGCGACAGAGATTACAGAAACATCTATTACTGTTACGCCAAATGATGCTTGGGAGTACCGTTTGGGGACAGATGGTGCTTGGCAAAAATCCAATACTTTTTCCAATTTAACTGCCAAGACGGAATATCAGATTTATGTCCGTATAGCGGAAACAGAGGATACCAAGGCGTCTGAGGCTTCCCAGCCGCTGCCGGTCACCACTAAGACCGCGAAAACGGTAACGGGCCTTGAAATCACAACTCCGCCAACCAAGAATGAATATATCGCAGGCGAGAGCTTTGATCCGACCGGCATGGTGGTCAAGGCAACCTATGATGACGGCACGACCGATGAGAATTTTACGGGTTACACCGTTGTAAACGGTGACAACCTGCAAAAAGGCACCATATCGATAACCATTCAGGCAGATGGTGCATCTGCAACGGTAGAAATTACGGTAAAGGGCGTTTTAACAGAAAGCGATTTTACCTATACGGCCCCCGCAGATCTGACCTATGATGGACAGCCCAAACAGGCGCAAGTACAGGCGAAAAGCGAGATTACCGGTATTGGTGCAATCACGGTCAAGTATAATGGCAGCGAAACCGTGCCCACGGACGCAGGCACCTATACGGTGACCTTTGATGTAGCAGCGAGCGCAGACTATGCCGCGGCAACCGGACTGTCCGCAGGCTCGTTCACCATTGCCAAGGCCACGCCGATCATTACCGCGAAGGACTTGTCGGTTATGATAAACCAATCGACTGCATTGGATGCGTCGATTGATCCGGCTGGTTTAACGTTATCTTATGAAAGTAAGGATACCGGCATTGCCACAGTGGACCAAGACGGCAATGTAACCGGTAAGGCGGTTGGCAGCACCACCATTACGGTTTCCTGCGAGGGTGACAACAACTACAATGCCACAGAGAAAACCGTGCAGGTGACAGTGACGGATAAGACACCGATTGAGGTGACGTTTACTGCGCAGAACGAAAGCAAGCAGTACACCGGGGTCGGTTATAAACTGGGCGAACAGTTCAACGAGGCGACGGTGGCCGATGGCAAAACCGCAAAATACCGTTACAACGATCAAGAATATGATACGCTGGCTGAGCTGCCTGCGGTAACGACTGCCGGCGTTTATACCGTCACAGCGTTCTACTCGGATGAAACCTATTATGGTGAACAGTCGGCTACTTTTACCATCACGAAAGCAGATCAGGCCGAGCTGACGATCAGCAGCGCGAATACAGTCACCTTTGGCCAAACGCTCACATTGAGTGCCGAGGGCGGCTCTGGTACTGGTGCGGTAATCTATACCATCACGCCTGATACCGGCAGTGCAATCGTCAGCGGCAATGTGCTGACCCCGACCAAGGCGGGTACCGTGACGGTTACCGCCACCAAGGCTGGGGATGACAACTATAACGAAACGACTGCTACACAGACGGTCACCATCAGCAAGGCGGATGCGACGGAAGTTGTAAAAACCGCTTCCGGTACGGTAGCAGTCGGTATCGTTGGTTCGGTCACGCTGCCCGCCGTGCCGGACGGCGCAGCCTATGGTCAGCCGACTACCGAAGCGGATGCCGTCACGATATTGAAGTTGGAAGGCAACAAGCTGACTTACACTGGCGACAGCAATGTGCAAGACGGCTCAGTGTATGTGGTTACCATTCCGGTTAGCAGCGGTGATAATTATAACGCTTATACCATCACCGTGACGCTGACCGGCAGCAATAAGATCATGCCGACTCTGACGGTCAATCCGATCAACGTTACCTATACCGGTAAGGATGTGCCTGCGTCGGCAATCGTTGGCACGGCCAAGGATGGCGATAAGACGGTATCCGGCACATGGAGCTGGGGTACCGGTAAATCCGTCCCGAAGAACGTGGCAGACAGCGGCTCGTATGAAGTATGCTTCATGCCGGACGATAAAGCGTATCTTTCCGGCACGACAACCGTGCAGGTGACCATTGCCAAGGCCACGCCGACCGGCGCGCCCAAGTACACGTCGATCACCACCAGCGGAAAAACGCTGGCCGATGCCAGCCTGACCACGACCGGTGGCACGTTCAGCGTGTCTGGCACGGTTGCATGGGAGCAGGCGACAACCACGGAAGTGACGGCAAACACCTCTTACAAGTGGGTATTCACACCCAGCGATGCAGCAAACTATAACACCCTGAGCGGCTCGATCACGCTGTGGCAGCGCTCGACGGACAGCGGTTCCAGCACGGTTTCGCAGCCCTCGACCAGCGGCGGCACTTCTACCGTCATCATGGATGTGGATTCGTATTTGTCCGGCTCGACGGTCACTGTTACGATTTCCACCTTTACCATGAACACCGCGGTGAACCGAGTGCTCAACGCCGCCGATAGGAACGACACGGACCCGGTTGTCGTGATCAGCGTGGATACGTCCAGCCGTGCGGACGGCGTGAAAGTCACGTTGCCGGTATCTTCGCTGGAAAAGCTCAGCGAGTACGCCTATGCAACGCTAACGATTGATTCGGATGTTGCCGAGGTGACGCTTGACAGCGACGCGATCGATGCAGTGGCTTCGCAGGCGGGCAGCATGGTCACACTGAATGTTGCAGCTGTGGACACCAGCGAGCTGACCAGCCGTCAAAGGCAGGTTGTGGGCAGCGCGCCGGTATTTGACCTGTCTTTCAAGAGCGGCGGCACAACCATTTCCGATTTTGATGGCGGATATGTGACGGTCACGCTGCCGTACACGCTCAAGTCCGGTCAGACTGCGGACGGCATTGTCGTTTGGTATATGGACAACAGCGGCAACCTGACCGCTTGCGATACGTCCTATAATACCAGCCGCCGCAAGGTGACGTTTACCACCACGCATTTTTCCAAGTATGTCATCGGCTATGAAGAGCAGGAACAGCAGCCGATCTGGAGCAACCGATACTCGGATGTGTACAGCGGCGCATGGTATTACGATGCGGTGCAGTTCGTCACGGATAAGGGCCTGATGAACGGCACGACGACCACGCGCTTTGCGCCAGACGAGACGACCACCCGCGCGATGATTGTCACGATTCTGTGGCGACAGGCTGGCAGCCCGTCGAGCGGCAGCGGGACGCGATTCAATGATGTAGACCCATCCATGTGGTATGGTAGCGCCGTGCGCTGGGCAGCGGCCAACAATATCGTCACCGGCTACGGCGACGGTCTGTTCGGTCCGCAGGATAGGATTACCCGCGAGCAGATGGCGGCCATCCTGTATCGCTATGCGCAGTATAAGGGCTATTCGGTCGGCACGACCGGCAGTCTGGGCGGCTTTGCGGATGCAAACCGCATCAGCGATTACGCAACCGCGGCATTCTATTGGATCTGCGGTCGCGGCATTATGGAAGGAACTACGGCCACTACGCTTGGCCCGGCGGAGTATTCCACCCGCGCGCAGGTCGCAACTATCCTGATGCGCTTCTGCAACGAGTACAATCTGTAAAAGCGAAATATGCATACTGCTTTTTATACTTATGTGATAAGCAGTTCACACTGGCGAAAAAACAGGCATCCACAGTTTTGTGGATGCCTGTTTTTTTATAAGTAAGATATCGAAGCTGGGGAAAATCCGTTATTGGGTTTTATTGACGCACTCAATACTTGTCATAATACATATCAGATGGTTCAGACGGTGCTACGGGTGTTACCGGTGCATAATCAGGAGTTTCTTGGATTTGATAGCCTGTGCTTGCATTTGCAATTTTGAATCTGCCGACCAATGTTTTAAGCATGCTGGCCTGACCGGACAGCTCCTCGCTTGCTGCTGCACTTTCCTCTGCTGTCGCAGAGTTGTTCTGCACCACGCTGGAAACCTGATCCAGTCCCTGTGCGATCTGGTCGGTTGCCTGCGCCTGTTCTGCAGAAGCCGTCGCAATTCGTTTAATAGATGCCACTACCTGATCCGCTGCTTCTACGGTTTCATCCAAAACCTTTGCCGCATCCGTTGCCAATGCACCGCCACGCTCCACGGCAGAGATAGAATTTTTAATCAGCTCCTGCGTATTCTGAGAGGCCTCCGCCGATTTGCCTGCAAGGCTTCTTACCTCATCGGCTACAACAGCAAATCCCTTTCCAGCCGCTCCTGCGCGGGCGGCTTCCACCGCTGCATTCAAAGCAAGAATATTGGTCTGGAACGCAATATCATCAATGGTTTTGATAATTCCCTGAATTTGATGCGAGGTCTGCTTGATTTCATCCATTGCTGTCATGAGTTCTTGCATTTTCTGCTTGCTTTCATTGACTTTGGTTCCGGTAAGCATGGTTAAATTGTTGGCAGAATCCGTATCTTTCGCGTTCTGATTGATTCTCATGCTGATTTCCTGCACGGTTGCCGAAAGCTCCTCCACGGCGCTTGCCTGCTCTGTCGCGCCTTGGCTCAGCGCCTGTGCGCCATTGGATACCTGATCTGCGCCCGAAGCAACCTGATGGGAAGCAAGATCAATTTCCCGGAATGCATCGCTCAGAGATGTGCTGATTTTCTTCAGAGAAGTTTCAATTGCAGCCAAATCACCGATGTATGCAATATCCATTTTGATATCCAAATCCCATTGCGCTATTTGCAGCAATTTATTATGAATATCCTCGATGAATTCTTTCAAATGATCGCGCATCTGATGTACAGAAGAAACGAGCATTCCCAATTCCGAAGCATCTTCCTGCAGTTTGCCGCCGATCGACAGATTGCCCTTGGAAAATTCCAGCATTTCTTCCTGTATGATTTTAAGAGGACGGATTACTTTTTTCCTCGTGAACATAGTGCTGAAGAGCTGGAATACAATAATCAAGCAAACAATGATGATGACTACAATTTGCATAATGGACACAAGTGTTCGCTGTTGCTCGATTTCAGACGCAAGACGTGCCTGAAATGTCTCTACAAATTCATCCTGAAGAGATTGAATTCTGCTCAAATCCGAGCTGTAGTCCTCACCGAATACATATTCCAGCGCAGAGTCAATGTCTCCGGCCATTGCCGAACTCATAGCGCTTTCTTCCAGCGGCACCAAAGTATTGGAGATCTGCGACATCTCGGTTATGAGAGCCTTTTCCTCGTCCGTAATACCTACCTGCTCCATTCTGCTGTAGCCGGTTTCACGGTTTTGCAAATTATTTACTTCATTCTGGTAGTTATCGTGATAGATTGCTTCACCGGTAGCAGCACAGGCTCTTGCCTGTTCCGTTAAGTACCCGGAGGCATCCAAGAATTGTTGCGCCGCTGCTGTCAGTTCTTCTCCATTGCTATACATTTCCATCGCGCGATTGTTCATAGATGCCGATAATAAAAAAGAGATTGTCAGCAGGACAACCAGTGCAATAGTTCCCAAATTCAACGCTGTGAGTAATGTTGATTGTTTGACTGCCTTTTCATATTATTTAGCCCCCTTGGATTCAAATTTTAAAGCGGGATTTGCGTATTTCATATTCGCTTTCCTTCCTCCTCCTTTGATCTGACCCAGTAAAGAGGCATTTTCAATGGCAATCATTGAAAATCCCCTTGCATTGTCAACGCGCAAGTTGATATACGAAAAAGCAGAGTTTGTCTCTGCCTGAGCAAGTATAAACCGCTGAAGCGCATTGCCTGGACTTTCTACATCGTTTTGCACAAATCTCATGCTATTACTATAAACCATCTTGTTCAAAAGGACAATGGGTTTTTGACCAAATTTGTATCTAATGGGAGTACAATATGCAAGCCTTTACGGACGAATTTGGAAAAGAATTGGAAGAAAAAGGTATTTACGAGATACTTTGAGAAAGGGAGGCATAGAATTCTATCAGAGTAGAAAGGAGACGGGTGCATGAACCACACTAAGGCAAATGCGTGTTGGGTACAGCGCCGCGCCCTGCTCGAGCTGCTCGAGAACGTCATTGCGGCGCAGTTCGAGGCAGAAACGGCTGAGAAACCGGTATAGGTCATCGGGATCGCTTGCAGGCGACAATAGGAAGGTGAGGCACCTATGCGAAAATCATCGGCCGCCTGCAGGGCGGTCTTGTATCTGCGGCTGAGCCGCGACGATGACAACCCCGGGGAAAGCGAAAGCATCCAGAACCAGCGCAGCCTGTTAAAGGCGTATGCAGAGCAGGAAGGGTTTTCTGTTGTCGGGGAGTACGTGGATGATGGGTGGTCGGGCACCAGCTTTGACCGTCCGCGCTTTCAGGCCATGCTCCGTGATATGGAACAGCACCGGTTTGAGGTTGTACTGGTCAAGGACCTGTCGCGGTTGGGACGCGATTATATCCAGACCGGGCGGTATTTGGAGCTGGTGTTCCCGGAGCACGGTGTGCGGTTGATTGCGGTAGGGGACGGGATCGACACCGCGCGGGCGGATACGGACCTTGCACCGTTTCGCAACGTCATCAACGAAATGTATGCCCGCGATACCAGCCGCAAAATTCGCGGTGCGCTGCATGCCAAAATGCAGGCAGGCAAGTTTATCGGCAATTTTGCGCCATACGGGTATCAAAAAGACCCCAAAGACAAGAATCATCTGATACCGGACGAGCGGGCTGCGACCGTCGTGCGGCGGATCTTTGGTTGGGGGGCAGCGGGTAAGCGGCCTGCGGAGATCGCGCGGATGCTGAACGAGCGCGGCGAGGTGCCGCCGGCTGTCTATCGCACTTTGGCGCATCCGGGGCTTAACCCGGACCATTACTCCAAACGAAAGGCGTGGACCTCGGTGGGTGTTAGCCGTATGCTGCGAGATGTGGTCTATCTGGGTCATATCGCACAGGGGAAGACCGACAAAATCAGCTTCAAAAGCAAAAAGACCCGCGAAAGGCGGAAGGATGAGTGGATCGTTGTCCTGAATCAGCACGAGCCACTGGTTTCCAAACAGACATTTGCTGCGGTGCAGCGCCAGCGGTCTGCCCGCCGTTGTGACCGGAAAAGGGCGTTTTCCAATCTGTTTGCGGGGCTTGCCTTCTGCTTGGACTGCGGCAAGGCTATGTCCACGGTCGGCACGCGCAAAAAAGGCTCGGCGGCTAATCTGGCGTGCGGTGCGTACAAACTCCGGGGAGCATCCGCTTGTTCCAATCATTTTATCTCGTATGAATCGCTCTATCGCTGTGTGTTGGAGGCGGTGCGGCGATATGTCTGCCTGTCTGAGGACGAGTGCAGCGTATTGTTTGAGCGGCTGAACCGCCGTTTGCGATTGGACGAGCGGGGACAGGAAGCGGGGCGCGAGCGAGAACGGATGGCACGGGAGCTGGAGCGGGTTCAGCGTCTGGTTGCGCAGCTTTATGAGGATCGCGCGGCGGGCAGGATTGGAGAGACGAACTTTTATCCGCTGCTCGAACGGTATGAGAGCAAGACGGCTGCGCTGGAGCAGCAGATCGACACGTTGCAGCCGGATAGCGGTGCGGAAAATTTGCAGCGGCTGCAGGAACGCTTGTGGGCAATCATTCGCCGCTATACGGATGTGGAGGAATTGACGCCGTCTCTGCTGTTTGAGCTGATCGATCGGATTGAGGTGGGGCAGGGTACATACGAAAAAACAGAGCAAGGCAGGGTCAAGCGGCAGAAGATCGTTATTCATTTTCGTTTTCTGCCCAAACCCTGTGAAATCGACTGGATAGAATAAACGGGACGTACTTGGATCGTACGTCCCGTTTATTTCTACCCATTGTGGGGTTAGGTCAGTGCGGTGAAGCTCGTCAGGATTTTCGCGCCCTCCGCGCGGGTGGCGCTGCCCTGCGGGGCGAGCGTGGTCGCGGTGCGGCCGCTCAGCAGTCCGGACGCGACCGCCCACTGCATGGCTTCCTGCGCGTATGCGCTCACTTGTGCGGCATCCGTGTAAGCAGACAGGTCAGCGCGTGCGCTGGTATCCATGCCGAGGAAGTTTGCAAGCCGGTAAAGCAGCACGGCGGCCTGTTCACGGGTGACCGTGTCATTCGGTGCGAAGGTTTCGTCGGTGTAGCCGGTCACGAGGCCGTTTGCCCGTGCCCAGTAGACGGGAAGTGCATAATAGGCATTCGCGTCTACGTCGGCATAGGGATAGCCGAGGTTGTCACCCACCTCGGGCTTGCCCGCGAGGTTATAGAGTACCGTAGTCAGCATCGCGCGTGTGACGACTGTATCGGGCGAGAAGGTATAGGCGCTTGTGCCGTTCATCAGCCCCTGCTCGACAATCTCGCCCACGCTGTTATAATACCAACTGTCCGCAGGCACATCGGTGAACAGGTGACCATATTCGGTCAGCGTGCAGGTGACAACCGTGCTGTCCAGATGGCCGGGCAGCATGGCGATGCACTTGGTCGTCGTTGCGGGCGTGAACGGCCCGGTGTAGGGCGTGCTGGACGCGGTCGGCGTGGAGCCATCGGTCGTGTAGTAAATGGATGCGCCCGCGGTGGCAGACGAGAGTGTCAGCAAGACGTTTTCATAGGAAACCGTCGGCGCAGCCGTGGGCGGTATGCCTGCAACGGTTTTAGTCGTCACGGGCGTGCGCGTGCCGTATTTGTCGATGCCGACGACCGTGAACGTTGTATCCTTGGTAATCGTAATCGGGCCGGTGTATTTGGTGCTGCCGAGGTGCGGGGTTGCGTTGCTGGTCGTGTAATACAGGGTCAGCCCCTTGTCCGCAGTCGAGAATGTGACCGAAACGCCGTTGTCACCCGGCGTGGAGGTGATGGTCGGCGCAGTATATGCGGGCAGGTTGGTTCCCTTGTTCGGGGCGCTGGTGTAGACGACGCCGTTTTGCGGGGTGATGCCGCGGCGGCGCAGCAGCTCGGCTACGGTGACAAATTCATACCCCTGTGCTTTGAGCGTATCAATCGCGCGCAGCGCACCCTGTACGCTGGTCTGGTAGATATCGTGCGTCAGCACGATCGCGCCGTCATGCGCGCCTTTGATGATGTTGTTGTAGACTGTGTCCGCATTGCGGTATTTCCAGTCAAGCGGGTCCACACTCCACAGGATGATGGGCGCGGCAATCGTGCTCTTGACCGCGCCGCCTACCGCGCCGCCGGGGGTGCGCACCATGTCGGTGTACGAGCCGCCCATGCGATCAAACAGCAGGCTTTCCACGCGGCTGACTTCGCTCGAGATCGTGCTCGCGCCGTAGCTGTCGAACGGGATGAGGTGCTGGTAAGTATGGTTGGCGAGCTGGTGACCCTCGTCCCGCATCCGCGTGAGAATGTCTTTGTGATTGACAATGCCGTGCGAGCCGTTGGTGCCGTTCATAAAGAAGGTGGCTTTCGCACCGCGGGCCTTCAGTCCATCCAGCAGGGTCGAGGTATAGGCCGAGGGACCGTCGTCAAAGGTGAAGGCGATCAGTTTTGTGCTGGTATTTGCCGCAACGGGCGTCTCTTCGGCCGCCGCAGCGAGCGGCAGGCAGGGGATAAGCAGGGCAAGCATCAGCAATAGGGCAGTAAGCCTTTTTTTCATAACGGCCTCCTTGATAGGGAAAACGTGGGATAATAAGATACCCACATTGTAACCGTTTTCGCGCGCGCCGTCAATCATTCGATAAGAAACATAAAACGGGCCGCTGCCCCAGAGGACAGCGGCCCGTGCAACAGGCTTACAGGAAGATATACTTGAGGATGAACAGCACCGCCAGCACATACATGAGCG
>ERZ1643249.5421-NODE-5421-length-10224-cov-4.861540_pt1 | contig 10224 bp, 7 predicted proteins | sample MGYA00579263_ERZ1643249 | MGnify/ENA primary metagenome ERZ1643249 (study PRJEB29033, sample SAMEA4952264) | chicken gut metagenome | biome: Broiler Chicken; feature: Gastrointestinal Tract; material: Caecum | place: Ireland | collected 2018 | study: Broiler...
TCAAGGTTCTGCTTGTGATTTTCGGACCTACGCTTCTCGGGGTCATGTCGGATACAAGTGATACGTATATTCTGATGAACGCGCTGGGAGACGCGCCGTTCTATTTCCTTCCGGTGATAGTTGCATATACGGCGTCCAGAAAACTGAACTGTAACTCATATCTGGCGGTGATGGTTGCGTCGGTACTGATCTACCCGGATGTGATTACCCTGCTGGGAGGAGAGACGGCGACTTATCTGTTCGGCGCCATTCCTGTGACACACGGCAGCTATTCTTCATCGATCATCCCGGCAATGCTTTCCACGATTCTTCTGAAATACGTGGAGATGCTGGTAGACCGCTACACCCCGGACTGGTCAAAGAACTTCTTAAAGCCGTTGATTATCGTGGTGATTACAGCGCCGATCACACTCTGTCTGCTGGCGCCGCTGGGAATTATGGTAGGAAACGGGCTGCAGTTCGTCATCAACAGCGTATACGGATTCGCTCCGTGGCTGGCCATGCTGATTTTCGCAGGACTTATGCCGTTCATCGTCATGACGGGAATGCACTGGGCGTTCGTGCCGGCATGCCTGATTTCTCTTGCAGATCCGGGATATGAAATGATGCTGATCCCGGCTATGCTGTGCAGCAACACCGCACAGGCCGGCGCAACATTCGGAGCTGCGTTTAAGACAAAGGATAAAGACATGAAGCAGATGGCATTCCCTGCGGGCATATCCGCCCTCCTGGCAGGAGTGACAGAGCCTGCGATGTACGGAGTCACCTTAAAGCTGAAAAAGCCCATGATCGCTGCATGTATTGCGGGAGGTATCTCAGGTTTTGTGTCCGGGCTGGTTCAGTTAAAAGGTTTTGCGTTTGCAACGCCGTGCCTGACAGCGCTGGTACAGTTTATCTCACCTGACGGAGGCAATAATTTCGTGTACGCGGTCGCTATTTTCGCACTGTCACTGATCCTGTCCTTTGTTCTTGCATTTATTATGACAAAGGATGAAAAAACGGGTGGAACCGCGGATACAGAAGATAACGGGGCAGCTATGAGCGCGGCAGCCTCAGCGGACAGTGCCGCAAATGTCCTGACAGGGAAACTGGAGATCCCGTGCCCGGTAAAGGGAGAGATCATTCCGCTCTCAGAAGTCAGGGACAATACATTCGCTTCAGGTATCCTTGGAGAAGGGTGTGCTGTGATCCCGTCAGAAGGAAAAGTATTTGCACCTTTTGACGGTGTGTGTGAAAATATATTCGATACACTGCACGCTCTGGGATTAAAGTCCGATCAGGGCGTGGAGATGCTGATTCATGTGGGATTGGAGACCGTCACCCTCAACGGAGCCCCGTTCAAAGCGCACATTGGAAACGGAGAACGCTTCAGGAAGGGAGAACTTCTTCTGGAATTTGACATAGAAGCGATCCAAAAGGCGGGATGCGAGATCCAGACCCCGGTTCTGATTACCAATGCGGAGGACTTAGGCGGGGTAACAGTAGAAGACGACAGACTTGTGATAGGAGGATAGTAAAATGGGATTTTCAAAAGATTTTATGTGGGGCGGCGCGACTGCCGCAAATCAATGTGAAGGCGCATGGGATGTGGACGGAAAAGGAATTTCCGTGTCCGATATCTGCACGGGAGGAAAGTTCGGTCAGAGCAAGCGGATTACCCCAATCCTTGAGGAAGGGACATTCTATCCAAGCCGTGAAGGGATCCGGCATTACGAGAAATTCCGCGAGGACATCGCTCTTTTCGCGGAGATGGGCTTTAAGTGCTACCGTTTCTCCATCGCGTGGACGAGAATCTTTCCCAACGGGGATGAGAGCGAGCCGAACGAGGCGGGGCTTAGGCACTATGAAGAAGTGATCGACGAGTGCCTGAAATACGGGATCGAACCGCTGATTACGATCTCCCACTACGAGGTGCCTTTTGGGCTTACGAAAAAATGCAACGCGTGGGTCAGCCGCGACATGATCGGGTATTTCCTGAACTACTGCCGCGCAATTTTCGAGAGGTACAAAGGGAAGGTAAAATACTGGCTTACCTTTAATGAGATCAACAGTTCTGTCGCTCCGATGGGTGCTCTGTTAAATCAGGGAATCTTAAACGATCTTGAGAATCCGACCGAATTCATGAAGCAGCCGGATATCCCGCAGCAGAGATTCCAGGGGCTTCATCACATGTTTGTGGCATCCGCGCTGGCGGTGAAAATGGCGCATGAGATCGACCCGGAATACAAGGTGGGGAATATGATGATCTACTCCGCAAGCTATCCGCTGACGTGCAGCCCGGACGATGTACTTGTCTGCCAGAGATATAACCGCCTGTATAATTACTACTGTACGGATGTGCAGGCGAGAGGGGCGTACCCGGCATACGCGGATTCCCTTCTCAAAGAACTGGGCGTCACTCTTGAGAAAGAGCCGGGGGATGACGAAATCCTAAAAAATGGTACCGTGGACTTTATTACATTTTCTTACTATATGTCATCCTGCCAGACGGCAGACCCCTCGAAAGAGAGCGGGGAGGGGAATATTCTTGGAGGGGTTCCGAACCCCTATCTGGAGTCCTCTGACTGGGGATGGCAGATTGATCCAAAGGGGCTTAAGTATGCGCTCAATGACTTAAGCGACAGATACGGTTTGCCTCTTATGGTGGTGGAGAATGGACTTGGCGCAAAGGACACGATCGAGGAGGACGGTTCCATCAACGACGACTACCGTATCGATTACCTCAGGAAGCACATTGAGCAGATGAAAGAGGCTGTGGATGAGGGTGTTGACCTGATGGGATATACGCCGTGGGGATGCATTGATCTTGTATCCGCTTCCACGGGAGAGTACGCGAAGCGTTACGGCATGATCTATGTGCGCCGGTATGACGACGGTACAGGCGACTTTGCCCGGCTTAAGAAAAAATCCTTCTACTGGTATCAGCAGGTGATCCGGTCAAACGGGGAGGAACTTTGATGGAGAGCAGGAAGATCATTTTCCTTGATGTGGACGGAACGCTCGTCGATTATGAGGGCCGCATCCCGGACAGCGCGGCCAGGGCGGTCCGTCTCGCCAGAGAGAAGGGACACAAGGTCTATATCTGCACGGGACGGAGCCGGGCGGAGGTCTATCCTGAGATCTGGGATATCGGTCTGGACGGGATGATCGGCGGGAACGGAAATTATGTGGAGGATGGCGGGCAGGCGCTTATGCACCGCTGCCTCTCACTTGACGAGTGCCGCGGCATCGTAGACTGGCTCCACGAGCGGAAGCTGGAGTTCTATCTGGAGAGTAACGCGGGGCTCTTCGGAAGCGAGAAGTTTGAGACTGCCGGGGAGCCGGCGATCCGGCTTTACAGCACGAGAAAGAGCGGGGAAGCTTCGAGCATGCAGACCGTGAGAGACGCGTTCCCGGATATGATATTCGGAGCCAAGCTTTACCGGGATGATGTGAATAAGATCAGTTTTGTGCTCAACGCCTATGAGGATTATCTTGCCGCCGCCGCGGAGTTTCCTGAGCTGAAGGCAGGGACATGGGGCGGCGCCGGGGAGACGGCGCTGTTCGGCGACCTTGCTTTGAAGGATATTGATAAGGCGTATGCCATGGACGTCCTTCTTAAGCATCTGGATGCGTCTGTGGAAGACGCAGTCGCTTTTGGGGACGCTAAGGTGGACATACCGATGCTGGAACACAGCGGCGTGGGCGTTGCCATGGGAAACGGCGGAGAAGAGATCCGGGCGGCAGCGGATTATGTGACGGATGATGTGGAGAACGACGGACTTCAGAAGGCATTTTCACATCTGGGACTGATTTAAGCCGCCGTGAAGGAGAAGTGCGCCGCAGTGAGACATTTTACTGCTTTGCGGTATTGCGGCGGTCCGCAAAGCGTTTAAAAGGTGGGCTTGCCCACTTTTTTTTGCAACGGGCAAATATGTAGATTGCCTGTCTTGAAAATTCTGTGAAAAACGGGTACAATAAAAAGCGGAGTGAAAGCCCCAAATGCAAAGATAAAGGAGATATGGATATGAGTAAGAAACCAACCGTATTGATGATATTAGACGGCTACGGATTAAGAGCCGATGAGAAGGGAAATGCCGTTGCCGAGGGAAAGACTCCGGTGATGGACAAGCTGATGGCTGAGTACCCGTTCGTCAAGGGGAATGCCAGCGGAATGGCGGTAGGTCTTCCGGACGGACAGATGGGTAACTCCGAGGTGGGACACCTGAACATGGGCGCGGGCCGCATTGTATATCAGGATCTGACAAAGATCACAAAGGCAATTCAGGACGGAGATTTCTTTGAAAACAAAGCTCTCCTCGCAGCGTGTGAGAACGCTAAGACAAATAATTCTTCCCTGCATATGATGGGACTGGTGTCTGACGGCGGCGTGCACAGCCATAACACGCACATCTACGGACTGCTTGAGCTGGCGAAGAGACAGGGGCTTGAGAAAGTCTATGTTCACTGCTTCCTCGATGGACGTGACACCCCTCCGGCGTCAGGAAAAGAGTATGTAGAAGAGCTGGAAGCAAAGATGAAAGAGATCGGTGTCGGTGAAGTCGCAACAGTGGCGGGACGCTACTATGCCATGGACAGAGACAACCGCTGGGACCGTGTAGAGAAGGCGTATAAGGCTCTCGTAAAGGGCGAAGGCGTGGAAACGGATTCCGCCACGGCAGGCATTCAGGCTTCCTATGACAAAGAAGTTACGGACGAGTTCGTGGAGCCTATGATCGTGATGAAGGGCAGTTCCCCGACAGCTACGGTGAAGGACGGAGATTCCATTATCTTCTTTAACTTCCGCCCGGACCGTGCGCGAGAGATCACAAGAACATTCTGCGACGATGAGTTCACAGGTTTTGACAGGGGCGAGAGAGTGAAGACGACCTATGTATGCTTCACAGAGTATGACGTTACAATTCCGAACAAGCAGGTCGCATTTGTAAAAGAAGAGATCACTAATACATTCGGCGAGTTTCTTGCGGCGAACGGACTGAAGCAGGCGCGCATTGCAGAGACAGAGAAGTACGCGCATGTGACGTTCTTCTTTAACGGCGGTGTGGAAGAGCCGAATCCGGGCGAGGACAGGATTCTTGTGAAATCGCCGAAGGTTGCAACATATGATCTGAAACCGGAGATGAGCGCGTACGAAGTGTGCGATAAGCTGGTGGAGGCGATCAAGTCCGATAAATATAATGTGATCATCATTAACTTTGCGAATCCGGATATGGTCGGACATACAGGTGTTGAGTCTGCCGCGATCAAAGCAATTGAGGCGGTTGATGAGTGTGTGGGCAGAGCAGTAGATGCGATCAAAGAGGTTGACGGCCAGATGTTCATCTGCGCGGACCACGGAAACGCAGAGCAGCTCATTGACGAGGAGACCGGCGAACCGTTTACAGCGCATACGACGAATCCGGTTCCGTTTATCCTTGTGAATGCAGACCCGTCCTACAAGTTAAGAGAAGGCGGATGCCTTGCGGACATTGCTCCGACTCTGATCGAGATGATGGGAATGGAACAGCCGAGAGAGATGAGCGGTAAGTCGCTGATCGCAAAATAGGGAGTATGCCAAGCCAAAGATGCAGACTCGATAAACAAGAATGAAAGTTCTTAACAGAATAGTAAGTTATTTGCAGAGGCACGGAGAATACCGCGCCTCTGTTTTTAAGGCGTATGGGCGGATACAGGAAGGAGCAGTATTAATGCGCGAAAAGCTGACAAAAAGTGATGTGGAAAAGATCCGGGCTGAGATCGAGCACCGCAGGCTCGTAGAGAGAAAAGAACTGATCGAGGCCGTGAAGGAAGCACGTTCTCACGGTGATCTGAGTGAGAATTTTGAATATTATGCGGCAAAAAAGGAAAAGAACCGCAATGAGAGCCGCATTCGTTATCTAGAGAGGATGCTTAAGACGGCGGTTATTGTGGAGGATCATTCCGGGGCGGACGAAGTTGGACTCAATAATACGGTAGAGATCTACTGTGAGGACGATAACCAGGTAGAGACATACCGCATTGTTACATCTGTCAGAGGGAGTTCGCTTAATGGCCTGGTAAGCATCGAATCACCGATCGGGAAGGCGCTTCTCGGCCGCAAGGAAGGCGACCGGGTATATGTGAAGGTCAATGATGATTTCGGATATTATGCGGTGATACGGAAAATCATTAAGACAGAGAGTGAGGAGGAAGATCATATACGGAGTTTCTGACTGAGACAAAGATACCTGTGCTCTCAGTTTCACGTCGTGGAAGAATAAAAAGCAAAGGAGAGAATCATATTTTATGAAAGTAAGTACAGTATTATTTGATTTGGACGGCACGATCACGGACTCTGCTCCGGGGATTATAAACAGTATCCGGTATTCTCTTGAAAAACATGGGATCGCCATCCCGGAAGAGCAGGAACTCCGCAAGTTTGTAGGACCACCCCTTAAGGAACAGTTCCAGAAAGTGTTTGGCCTGACTGATGCAGAGGCGGGACAGATGATGAATTCATACCGGGAATACTACGGTACAAAGGGAATCTTTGAGAACCGGGTGTATAAGGGTGTGCCTGAGATGCTGTCCCGGCTTCAAAGCGCAGGGATGAGGATTATGATGGCAACCTCCAAGGCGGAGAAATATGCCCGCATCATCGCGGAGCACTTTAGCTTTGCAAAGTATTTTGAATATATCGGCGGAGCATGTATGGACGGAACAAGGACCGATAAACACGAGGTCATTGAATATGTCCTTAAAACCTGTAAGGTTACGGACAGGGGGCGTGTGATTATGGTAGGAGACCGCTCTCACGACATGATCGGAGCAAAGCGGGCAGGGATACACAGCCTTGGTGTTCTCTATGGCTATGGTACGCGTGAAGAACTGGAACAGAACGGGGCAGAAGTGTTCGCCGCGACGCCGGGTGAAGCCGTTGAACTGCTTCTTACAATAAAATAGTCTTTCCCAGATAATCCTGGATGATCCTGCTTTGCAAGCGAGTATTTGCTGAGTGAATATTAAAGGCGACCGTGGAAAACATTACAGCGCCTCCTTGTTAAAATCATGGTTATTGATCTTACGGATGACCCGGCAGGGATTCCCCACGGCAAGAGAATTGGCAGGGATGTCCTTTGTGACGACACTTCCGGCGCCGATCACGGAACCATCTCCGATGGTCACACCAGGAAGCACGATGACGCCTCCGCCGAGCCAGCATCCATTCCCAATTTTTATGGAAAGAGCGTAAGTGCGGCAGAAATATTCTCCTGTATCCGGGGACCAGTCCGGGGTGAGGCGCTCCGCCAGTTCGACAGGATGTGCGGCTGTATAGAGCTGCACATTGGAAGCAATCAGCACATTGCTTCCGATCTCGATTTTATTACAGTCTACAAAGGTACAGTTCATATTGATGGAGACATTATTGCCGATATAGATATTGTATCCGTAATCACAGAGAAAAGGCTGTGCCACTGATACATTTGTCCCGATCCTGTTAAACAGACGGTTCAGAACCGCAGTCTTTTCTTCTTTCTGATCATACTGCAGGGCATGATATTCCCTTAATAATTCTCTCGTTTTTCGTTTCAGTTGGAGAAAAATCTCATTGTGGCAGTCGTAATATTCTCCGGCCAGACATTTTTCCAGTTCTGTCATTGATACTTCCTCCTTATATATGTATATAGACACTCGGATCTGATCTTCATTTTAGAGATGAAGTCATTCTCCTATTCCATAATTATACAATAAAAACCGATATTTTACATACAATTTTCAATTCTGCCGGGATAGTTTTCTTTGGGCTGCTTGGCGGATGTTTATTCCTCTATCGGATCGATGTATAAAGAATGATCCCCTGTGGGGCGAGGACATATCGTGCGGATATCTCCTTACCCCACAGGGGATTTTCTTTGCAGTGTTCAGAGCTGCCACATTGTATTTTCCTTAATCAGTTTTCCGCCTCAAGGTTTTTAAACGCCGTCGAAAGCATGAGCTTGATTCTGTTTAACTGATTAACTTCACTTGCACCCGGGTCAAAGTCGATGGCCACCACATTTGAATGAGGATGCAGCCTTCTTAGTTCCTTGATAACTCCTTTTCCTACCACATGGTTCGGCAGACAGGCAAACGGCTGGGTACATACGATGTTTCCGGCGCCGCTGTGGATAAGCTCTAACATTTCGCCGGTCAGGAACCATCCTTCTCCGGTCTGGTTTCCGATGGACACGATCTCAGAAGCCATCTTTGCCAGATCCTCGATGTGTGCCGGCGGATCGAAGTGCTTGCTCTCTGCAAATGCTTTTGTTGCCGGAGCGCGCAGCCATTCGACGGCCTTGATGCCGAGGTTTCCGATCAGTGCCTTGGACTTCTTGAATCCAAGGTGCGATACCTTGAAGTTCTGGTTGTAGAAGCAGTACTGCATAAAGTCGATCAGATCAGGCACAACAGCCTCTGCGCCTTCCGCTTCGAGAAGGTCTACCAGATGGTTGTTCGCTGCCGGAAGGAACTTCACAAGGATTTCGCCGACGACGCCGACTCTCGGCTTCTTGATATCCAGTGTCTCAATGTTGTCAAAATCATTTATAATATCGCGGCAGAGCTTCTTGAACTTCCTGCGCGAAGGGTATCCTTCTGATACGAATTTCTGGCATACGCTTACCCATTTTCTGTGCATGGCGTTGGTTGTGCCCGGTACTGCCTCGTAGGGGCGCATACGGTAAACGCACTTCATGAAGATGTCGCCGAACACAGCCGCATATGCAATGCGCACTGCCAGCGGGAGCGTGATCTTGAATCCCGGGTTGGCCTCCAGACCGCTTAAGTTGATGGAGATGACCGGAATATGCTCGTATCCTGCCTTCTTTAATGCGCGTCGGATGAAACCGATATAATTGGAAGCGCGGCATCCGCCGCCTGTCTGGCTGATGATGACTGCCAGATGGTCCGTGTCATATTGTCCGGACAGGATGGCGTCCATGATCTGACCGACAACGATCAGAGACGGATAGCATGCGTCGTTGTTTACATATTTCAATCCCATGTCTACTGCCTGACGGTTGTCGTTGGGAAGTACCTCAATGTTGTAGCCGGCCGCTTTAAACGCAGGCTCCAGCAGCTCGAAGTGGATGGGCGACATCTGCGGGCAGAGAATAGTATGTGTCTTGCGCATTTCCTTTGTAAAGGGCACTTTCTCAATAGACGACGGGCGGAGGGTGCGCTCGGTCTTGTGCTGCTCGCGCACGCGGATCGCCGCCAGAAGGGAGCGCACGCGGATACGGGCCGCTCCTAAGTTGTTGACCTCGTCGATCTTCAGCGTGGTGTAGATCTTATCCGAATCGGTCAGGATCTCAGCTACCTGATCTGTTGTGACAGCGTCCAGCCCGCATCCGAAGGAATTAAGCTGGATGAGATCCAGGTTCTCTGTCGTTTTTACATAGTTTGCCGCAGCATACAGACGGGAGTGGTACATCCACTGGTCCATTACATTCAGCGGCCGCTCCACCTGATGCAGATGGGAGACGGAATCCTCGGTCAGCACGGCGATATTGTAGGAATTGATCATTTCGGGCAGTCCATGATGTACTTCCGGATCAATATGGTAAGGACGGCCCGCCAGCACGATGCCCCGGCTGCCGGTATCATTTAAGAATTTGATCGTCTCTTCACCCTTGCGGCGCATATCCTCACGGCATGCGGCAAGCTGATTCCATGCGTCATGCACGGCGGATTTGATCTCGCTTTCGGAAAGGGAGAACTTATCGCCCAATTCCCTGATCAGGCGGTAGGAGATAGTCTCCTCGCTCTGAAGAGAAAGGAAGGGATGAATGAAATCTACCTCCCCGTGCACGATAGCGTCCATGTTGTTCTTGATATTCTCCGGGTAGGAAGTAACAATCGGGCAGTTGTAGTGGTTGTTCGCCTCTTCAAATTCGTTCCTCTCATAAGGGATGGACGGATAGAAGATGTGCGTGATGCCTTTGTTGATCAGCCACTGTACATGTCCGTGCGCCAGCTTCGCCGGATAGCACTCAGACTCACTGGGGATGGACTCAATGCCCAGCTCATAGATCTTTCTCGTAGAAGCCGGGGAAAGTACCACTCGAAAGCCCAGTTTTGTGAAAAACGTAAACCAGAACGGATAGTTCTCATACATGTTCAGGACACGGGGGATGCCGATGACGCCCCTCTTTGCGTCCGCTTCCTCAAGCGGCTCATAGTCAAAATAGCGGTGGAACTTGTAGTCGAACAGGTTTGGCATTGTGT
>ERZ1643249.5423-NODE-5423-length-10220-cov-3.268372_pt1 | contig 10220 bp, 12 predicted proteins | sample MGYA00579263_ERZ1643249 | MGnify/ENA primary metagenome ERZ1643249 (study PRJEB29033, sample SAMEA4952264) | chicken gut metagenome | biome: Broiler Chicken; feature: Gastrointestinal Tract; material: Caecum | place: Ireland | collected 2018 | study: Broiler...
TTCGGAGAGGATGCGCTTGCAGTCTTCGTAACACTCATCGACGATCTTGCGCACTTCCTTGTCGATCTCTGCCGCAACACCGGCGGAATAGTTGTTGCCGTTGTTGTAGTCGCGACCCAGGAACACATTGCCCTGCGGATCGGCATACTGGATCGGACCCAGCGAAGACATACCGAAGACACGCACCATCGCCTTGGCGATCTTGGTGATCTTTTCGATGTCGTTGACCGCACCGGCGCTGATCTCGCCGAACACGAGCTCTTCGGCCACCCGGCCGCCCAGCAGCCCGGTAATCTGCGCCATATATTCGCGCTTGCGGTGGAAATACTTCTCTTCACGCGGGGTCATCAGGTTATATCCGCCTGCGTCTCCGCGCGGGATGATCGTGACCTTCTGCACCATGTCGGCATCCTTGAGCTTGATGCCGATCACGGCATGTCCGGCCTCATGGTAGGAAACCAGACGCTTGTCATCGTCATTGTCCCATCATGACCCGGTCGATGGCTTCGTCCAGATCGTCCATGGTGATCAGCTTGCGCTTATCACGCACGGCCAGGATCGCGCCTTCGTTCAGCACGTTTTCCAGGTCTGCGCCTGAGAAGCCCGGCGTGCGCTGAGCCAAGCTTTCCAGCGAAATGTCCTTGGCCAGCTTCTTGTTGCGGGCATGCACGCGCAGGATGGCCTCACGGCCCTTTTTATCCGGCAGGTTTACCGTGATCTGGCGGTCAAAACGGCCGCTTCTGAGCAAAGCAGGGTCAAGCACGTCAGGGCGGTTGGTCGCCGCGATGATGACGATGCCCTTGTTCTCGCCCATGCCATCCATCTCGACGAGCAGCTGGTTCAGCGTCTGCTCACGCTCATCGTTTCCGCCGCCCATGCCGGCGCCGCGCTGGCGGCCGACCGCATCGATCTCATCGATGAAGACGATGCACGGCGCAGCCTGCTGTGCCTTCTTGAACATGTCGCGCACACGGCTTGCACCGGTACCGACGAACATCTCGACAAAGTCAGAGCCGCTGATGGAGAAGAACGGCACATCCGCTTCACCGGCAACGGCCTTGGCCAGCAAGGTCTTACCGGTTCCCGGAGGGCCGACCATCAGCAATCCCTTCGGGATGCGGGCCCCCATATCCGTGAACTGCTTCGGATTCTTCAGGTAGTCGATGATCTCACGCACTTCTTCCTTTTCCTCGTCACAGCCGGCCACATCCTTGAAGCGGACCTTGACATTGGACTGGATCTTCGCCCTGGATTTGGCAAAGTCAAACGCCTTGTTGTTGCCGCCGGCATTCATCTTGGAAAAGAACAGGAAAAACAGGCCGACCATCAGCAGTACCGGAAGCAGGCTGACCAGGATGTTCACGAACTGATTCTCACGGTTAGGGTCCGTGACATGCAGCTTTGCGCCATCCTTGTTCAGCGTTTCCGTCAGCCACTGAATGTTCTCATCGGTCTTGGGAACGCTGACCGTAAAGCTGCGTGTGCCGCGGTCAGATTCATATATTCCCTGTACGTCAATGACCGTAGTGCCCACGGAGATGGTAGATTCCTGGATATCCATGCTTTCTGCTTCCTGCATGAATGTGGAATAATCCATATTCTCCGTCCTGCTGTCATTGCTGAAGATAATCAGTGAGGCCAGGATAATGATCACCAGTGCGTAAGGCAGGTAATTCATCCATTTTTTCATTTTTTTCAAACCTCCTCTGCGCTGCAGTAGTTATCTGTTTTCGTATACTTGCGGTCTCAGCACCCCGATATACGGCAGGTTGCGGTACTTCTGATCATAGTCCAGACCATAGCCCACCACAAACTCGTTGGGGATCTCAAACCCGACATAGTCGGCCTGGATCTCGATCACCCGGCGTGAAGGCTTGTCTAACAGTGAAACGATCTTCACATCCGCCGCGCCCTTGTGCAGCAGCAGCTTCTTCACTTCCTTCAGCGTCCGGCCGGTGTCTACGATATCCTCCACCAGCAGGATCGATTCGCCCTTGACCGATTTATCCAGATCCTTGTTGATCTTCACATCTCCTACAGACTGTGCGCCGTCATAGCTGGAAACATCCATGAAGTCGATCTCGATATCCAGATCGATATGCTTCATGATCTCAGCGAGGAACGGCACGCTTCCCTTCAGCAGTCCGACGACGATCGGGGTCTTGCCCGCATCGCGGTAATCCTGCGTGATGACAGCGCCGAGCTCCTTGCTGCGCTTGATGATTTCCTCTTCTGTTACGAGAATCCGCTCTATTACATCATTCATTCTATAATCCTCCCAGCACAGAACAACATTCATTGTAACATAAATATGGTGGGTTTGGCAGAAAAATGTGCAATATCACAGCCGATTTGCGGCACGAAGATCACCGCTTTATGCACGTTTTCCACGATCGGCCAGCTTTTGCGCTGCGCCAGGGGAATATGGCGGTCGATAAACCAACGGTGGACCTTTTTGTGCCCGATGCGCAGCTGGATGACATCGCCATCCTGCGCGTTGCGCACCCGGATGGGAAAGTCGTCCTCATGCAGCGTGATGCCCTCGATGATCCGGCCGCTGTGCGCAAAGCGAAAGTACGGCGAAGAAAAGCCGATGAGCGCATCCACGGAGTCAAAGGCATACGCGTATCCGCATGGTTCTATTCTGTCCACGCTCAGCGTTCCATATTCCCGGTTCAGCTGCCATTCTTCATTCAGCTTCAAGCGCCATTGCGGGCGTGTGCTGTTCAGCTGGCGCAGCAGCTCCTGCTGGCGGCCGGCAGAGATCGGGATCTGACATTCCGCCAATATCCACTGGTGCAAGATCCAGCCTGGATCATCGGCGCGCTGCAGGGCATCGATATCACGCTGCCATGTGCGAAGAAAACGCTCTGCCTGGCTGCGGCGTACGGCCAGCTGCGCATTGTCCGCCTCGATCTGCTGAAGCAGCGCCTGTCGCTGAGACGCTGTCATGGGTTCGATGACATGATGACGCACGCGGTTGCGCTGATAGTCGTCTGATGCATTGGACTCATCATCCCCGAATGAGATCCCGTTTGTCTCACAGTATTCCCGCAGCGCCGCACGCGGCTGATCGAGCAGCGGCCGGATGACGCGCACGCCATGCAGCACGGTCTCTGCTTGCAGGCCGTAATGCTGCGGGATGCTTCCGCGCTGCTTCTGCATCACATATGTCTCCAGCACATCGTCCTGCTGATGAGCGACGATGACGCCGCTGAGCGAATGCTCGCTGCACAGCGCGGCGAAGAACGCGTAGCGCTCCCGGCGCGCCTCCGCCTGAAAATTGTCCGCAGGGCGGTTTTGCGCATACAGGCAGTGCAGGGGGATGGCATAGCGGCTGCAGTATTCCTCGCACAGCCGCTGATCCCGCATGGCGCTTTCCCGCTTATGATAATTCACATGTGCGACATGCAGACGCACTCCGCTGCGGCGGCAGAGATCGAGCATGGCCATCGAGTCTGCGCCGCCGCTCACCGCGGCCAGCCAGGCTCCCTGTTTGAGCTGATTCATTTTTTCCATGGATGTATTATAGTACAGCAGGAATGTTTAGGCAATCCCGTTGCACGGCAATAAAAAAGGTGCATGGCACGCCTGCCTTCACACCTCATATCGTTCCACCTTCAAGATGGCGACCGTCGAATCATCGCTGCGCTCACGGCTCTTCAGCTTACGCATCAAAACGCTCAGCTCGCCGCGCACATCCTGCGTCTCGTCCTTTTCCCGCGTCCATTCCAGGATCTCCTGGGGATGGACGCCATCGCTGAACATGATGATCTCATCACCCACTTGCAGCTGCAGACGCAGACAGTCTGGCTGGATCTCTTCCACGATGCCGATGGGCAGCGATCTTCCGCTCAGCCGGATCAGTTCGCTGCCGCGCAGCAGCAGCGTCGGACAGGCAGCGGACTTCACCAGATATGCGCTGCCCTTATGCGCATCGATGCAGATGGCATCCAATGTCGCATAAGTATCGCTGTGCACCAGCTGGTTGATGGTGCGCACCGCGCGTGAAAGCTCCATGCCGCTGACGATCATCCGTTGGAAGATGCCGCTGACCAGCGAAGAGCTCTCCGCCGCCATCGCCCCGTTGCCCATCCCATCCGAGATCGTGCACAGCGTGCATGCGCCATAGCGAAACAGCGAGCAGGTATCGCCGTTCTCCGCGCCCCCTGCCGCAATGCTCTCACACGCCCCTTCCACCTTCAGCACAGGCGCCGAGCTCACTACGAAGCGGGTCGAGCGGCAAAGCCACCTGCTGTCTTCCATATGCGTGAGCCGAAAGCTGCAATGATACAATGTGGACAACAAAGGCATCAGCGTGCCTTCCATCTCTTTTCCGCTGATGCGTCCGACCACCCCTTCGATCTGCACATCGCCTTCTGCCAGGTGCGCGATGTTCAGCGAATAGACGTCAAACTGATAGCCCTCCAGGATCTCACGCAGCTGCTTCTCATCCAGCTGTTCCCGGTCATCGAACAGCTCTCTGGACATCTGTTCCACGCCTTCCGCCATCTGAAACAGCAGCGCCGCATCCTCATGCGCATGCTGGCGGTAAAACTGGGCCATCGAATGAAAGATCCCGGAAAAGTTCTGCAGCCGTCTGCGCAGCTGCTGCTTCTCATCCTGTCCCTGCATCGGATGGACCAGCGGCTTCTTGCGCTGCACATAAAGATGCGCGGTCAAAAAGACCAGCAGACATGCGACCGCAGCAGCCAGTTCCTGCCAGTCAGGATGCTGGAGGATGACGATGACCAGATAAAGCAGCATCCTGCCTTCCATGCGGATCTCCTTCGCATGAAACACCAGCAGCCCTATGGCAGAGAGCAGCGGAAAATGCGGCTCACATGTCCGCATCATCAAGAACAGCACTGCAGCGGAAGCCGGCGAACAAAACAGCGCGGCCGCCAATGATGCCGCCGTCGCGATCAGCAGCTCCTGCTTCGGGAACAAGATGCCGAAGAATAAATAAAGGGAAACGATCAGCGTCCCTTTCCATACATCATTGTCCCACCATTCATTGCGGATCCACGCATCCTTTTCATATTGTTCCCCATACAGCACGATCAGCAGCAGCATCATGGAGATGATCTGCGCAGCGTCCTGCATCTGGATGACAAAAGGGAACTGCATGGCGATGTTGATCAGCGTCAGCCATAGCGACAGACGGTGTGTCGAGCGGACACATTGCACCAGCAGGAAGAAGATCAAGATGCCCAGCAGTGTCAGATACGCTGTGGACACCGACAGCGCCCCGAGAAAGAGGACGTGGGAAAACAGAAAAAACAGGAGCGCTCTGCGATTGTGCAGATATCCATAGGTAAGAAACGGAAACAGCATCAGGTACTGGAAGCGCAGCGGCAGAAAAGCGCAGAGCACACCGGCGCCCAGATACAGGATGATCTCCAGATTCATGTGAAGGCTCACGGCGGGATCCTTCATCGCTGTTTTTTCCACAGCATCACCTCTTGTCTCTTATTGTAAGAAACACCAGATTCGAAGACTGTCGGAATCTGCGCAGGCGCGATTTATCCGATCACCTGACGCATGCGGGAATGGATCTTCTGAAACAGAGGACTGCCGCGGTCCACATGCGCCTTCACATCGATGATGCGGGCCGTATTGATGAACTTACAGTCATTGAGGAAGAGCGTGGACTGCTTATTGAGCCCCTCGATATGCGGCATGCGCATCAAGTGACGCTTGCCGCGCGGATTGTCCTGCTCATCATAAGCCTGTACCGCCGCGCTGGGATTGCCGCTCATCGGGATGACGAATGCCTTGCCGTGAAACAGCTTCATGATGATGCCGAAATGCTGAAATCCGATCTCACACTGGTAAGCGTCTGCCCCGAAATCGATAAAGCAGATGTCGCCGACCCGCACATCGACGCCTAATGCCGTACAAGAATACAGATGCTGACGCTCCTCCAGATTCGCCTCCGAGATCAGTCGTTCCGCCTGCTCCTTATGATTCAGCTCGCTGAAGCTGCGGGATCGCTGTTTCAGGAACGATTCCATGATGACCTGCATCTCCTGGACCTGATGCTCACTGCCATTTCTGATCTTCGTATATAATGTTCTGACATCCATCAAGATTCCTCCTTTCATCCCTCACTTACGCAAGATGCCTTCATCCACCCTAATCACCATTAGCAGTATTTCCAGGATAAGGCGCGCACATACGAAAAAAAAGCATGTGCCTCATGACATGCTCTCATTATCCGATCTTCTGCGGATACAGGATCCCTTTTTCGCGCAGCGCCTCTTTCATCTTTGCGAATGCCTCTTCATCCGGATAACGGATGGTGTGCAGATGAACGCCATGGGTCAGCTGACTGAGCGGTTCGCTTTCGCGGATGCTGTCCAGGAAACGATCGACATCATAACGGGAAGACAGGTGCAGCTGGCCGACCAGGTGTACAGCTCCTCCTGCAGCTGCTCACGCCCATGCATGACCGCGATCTTCTTCTCGCAAGGATGCGTCTGCTCCTCCAGCACATAGCCGCGCGGCGTGGCGATGATGCCGATGCCCCTTGCCCTGAGCAGCGCCACATCACCGACGATGATCTGCCGGGATACATGCAGCATGGCTGCCAGGGCACTGGCCGACAGCGGCTTTCCGCTCTTCCTGATTTCTTCCACGATCCTGTCTCTGCGATCCATATCATCACCTCATCTCCCTCATTATAGCAGAAGATCCAGGGAAATCTCCAGCAGGGATGCCGCATCCGCAAGGACGATCCATGGCGCAAAGGGCAGACGGCTGTCCGGCCTGCACCGCTTTCTGATGAGCAGCAGCGCCGCGCACAGGCCTCCCGCGATGAGCGACAGCTGCAAGGCACGCAGGAAATCCGTCCCCCTCAGCATCCCGCACACCAGGCACAGCTTGATATCGCCCATGCCGAAGCAGGGCTTCCACAGATGATCCATCGCCAGCATGAGCAAAGCGGGAACGCTCATCCCGATCAGCATCTGCCCCAACGAGGGCAGATTACCGGAAAGAAGACCAACGATAAGCAGCGCCAGCGAAAGCCTATCCGGAATGATCATCCGCTTTCGATCGATCTGCGCGATCGCGATCAAGGTCAGCAGCTGCGCATCACGGAAGAACGCCGTGCGCAGATCATCCGCACAGACAGACAGTCCCCATGCGCCTGCGGTAAGCAGCACGATCGAGAGCGGACGAAGCTGCGCCTGATAATGCCTGAGCAGCGCATTCAGCGCGAGCATTCCGCAAAGCAGCGAGATCATGTCACCACCTCCCTGCCCTTCTCCTACGCCAGACGCACAAGGCGCACTAAAAAACATGCACATCCTCAGACATGCATGCCTTGATCAATAAAATGATGCGACGTCATCCACGCTCTTGCGCAGCGGCTTCTGCGGATCGATGTCCCGATAGCCCACGCTGATGACGCTGACGATGGTCTCCGCTTCATCGATGCCAAGCAGACGGCGGATCGCCTCTGCGTCTCTGATGCCCATGACCAGCGTGCTCAGGCCCAGTTCTTCCGCCTTCAGCAGCAGGTTCATGTTCTGCAGCCCGAGATCATAGCAGCCCCAGCCATTGCCCAGTTCGTTGCTCGGCTGTCCGTTCTTTTCAAATCCGCTGCGGTCCTTCACAAACGTGGTGACGATCAGCACCGGCGCATCATGCGTATTTTCCGCATTGAAGCGGGCCAGCCCCTGCTCTTTCAGCTGATCCAGCAGCGGCTGCGACATGACGACATGATACCGTCCGGTCTGCGAATTTTTCCAGGTCGGCGCCTGAATGGCCGCCTCGATCATCTGTTCGATCTGCTCCTTGCCGACCGGCTGTGCCTGGTAACGGCGAATGCTGCGCCGCTGTTCCAGCAATGCGTCAAATTCCATGTTCACGCACCTCCTCTCTGTGTCCAGTATAAACCGGCTCAGCGAAAAAAGGAAGCGCGTCCTGTCAGCTCTTGCAGCAGTCTTTTTCCTCTTCCTGCAGCGTCCGCCGCTCTCCTTTTTCCACCGGCTGATTCCAACGATAGCCGATGTTGTGCACGGTCTCGATGCAGCTGCCTTCTGCTTTCAGCGCTTTCTTCAGATTGCTCACGTGCACATTCAGCGTATTCTGCTCCATGATGACGCCGCGTTCTTCCCAGAGATAATTGCAGATGGTATCGCGGAGCACCACGGTCTGGGCATTTTCCACCAGCAGCTGCAGGATGCGAAACTGCATCTTGGTCAGTGCGATCGGCTCCGCGTTGCGCCATACGCTCATCCTGCTGAAATCGATCTTCAGGTTTCCGGTCAGCACCCGGTTGGGAAGCCGGACATTCTGCCAGTGCTGCCTGCGCATGACGGCATGCACCCGCGCCATCAGGCTCTCGATCGTAAATGGCTTGCTGACATAAGCATCCCCGCCGATCTCATATCCTTTGATCTGCTCTGGTTCATCGGCCGCGCTGGTCAGAAAGATGACCGGCGTCCGCTCCTATTCTCGGATCTCTCGGCACAAGTCACAACAATTTCCATCCTTGAGAAAGACATCGATCAAATACAGATCGAAGCATCTCGTCTGGATCAGCTGCCACGCTCGGTGATATGAGCCGGCAGCGGTCAGTGAGATGTTGTATCTTTTCAGAGCCAGCGCCAGACTCCTTGCCATTTCCTGGTCATCTTCCACATAAAGCACCTGCAGCTGCTTTTCCGACATGTTCATTCATCCTCCTGTCATGCATGGAAATGTCCTGTCATCTTAAGAATAACATCAATTTCCTTCTTCTGTAATACAGAATAGAACATAAATCTTAAGATTCTCTAAAGAAACATGCGGAATCTGTTCAAAGACCCATTTTAGCGAACATACCGCTGAATATTCGATTCAGCGCATCATGCCTCATAATGCATCTTTTCGACGCTCCAGTCCTTCAGCACTTCGGCATAATCGCGTGCGTAAGCCCTGGCTGCCGGCAGGTCATGATCGAGATAATTGCCGCATTCCCGGCTGTACTGAGCGCCTGGGATCGGCGCGTCAAACGCGCTGATGAACGCCATCGCCTCCTGAACCAGCCGCAATGCCTCTGCATGAGACATGGTATCCCGCGTCAGCAGATAAAACCCTGTGCGGCAGCCCATCGGACCGGCATACACGATCACATCGCTCCACGAAGAATTGCGCACATATGTCGCGAGCAGATGCTCAAAGGTATGCAGGCCGGCATTTTCCAGATAAGGGCCCTGATTCGGCACCACCATCCGCAAATCATAAGTGACCACATCGCCGTCGATGCGGGAGATGTACATCCCTTTTTTCAGCACGTCATGATCGACGCAAAAACTCTTGATCGTCTTCATCTCTGTTCCTCCTGAATAGATAAAAAGACATCCATCCGCTGGGGTGAATGTCCATCAGCTGTTATTTCTGATCTTCCATCGCTTCTGCATACGTACGGCGCTCTGGGCTCAGATTGTCGACATAGTAACGAATGGTCAGGGTGCCGGCACACTTGCTGCGGCTCTTCGGTTCAACGATGAACCCGTCTCCCTCCAGCATCTTGCTCAGCATTGCCTTGCAGCATGCGTTCAGATTCTTTACGCCCGGTTCGCATTCATTCATGAATTCTTTGGCATTTACTTCGATATACAGCCATAATTTATCATGTGCTTCACACTTCATGGCCTGCAGACGATCACAGTATTGTTCGATGCTCCATTTCTCCATTCCAAAACACTCCTTTTCGTTTTGACAATCAAAACACTGAAATTATAGCACGTTTCTGTGCAGATGACAAATCAGCGTCAATAGGCGAGGATCTCCACGCCATGCTCAGTGATGAGCAGGGTGTGTTCCCACTGCGCGCTGAGGCTGCCATCCGCGGTATAGGCGGTCCATCCGTTGTCGGCGTCGATATACAGCTCCCATCCGCCGGCATTGATCATCGGCTCTACCGTGATCACCATGCCCGGAGCCAGCACCATCCCTGCGCCCTTGCGTCCGATGTGCGGAACGACAGGATCCTCATGGAACCCGTTGCCTACGCCATGTCCAGCAAAATCACGGACAACGGTATAGCCGTTGCGGTGCGCATGCTCCATGATGGCCGCGCCGATATCGCCGACATGGCCCCACGGCCTGATGGCGTCGATGCCGATCTGCAGACACTCTTTCGTGACCCGCACCAGCCGCTGCGCCTCTTCGCTCACCTCGCCGATCATGAACATGCGCGATGCGTCCGCGTAATGTCCCTTGTA
>ERZ1643249.5424-NODE-5424-length-10219-cov-7.615702_pt1 | contig 10219 bp, 22 predicted proteins | sample MGYA00579263_ERZ1643249 | MGnify/ENA primary metagenome ERZ1643249 (study PRJEB29033, sample SAMEA4952264) | chicken gut metagenome | biome: Broiler Chicken; feature: Gastrointestinal Tract; material: Caecum | place: Ireland | collected 2018 | study: Broiler...
TTTTTAGTGTGCGTTTCTCCGTAAGCATCTTTATACTGGCACTTGAAAAACCATTTACGACCATCTTTAGTTGGTTCTTTTGATTTATAAACTGGCATATTTACACCTCCAATTATTGAATTTTTCCATAAAATTTTGTATAATTAGAGTACACAAAAGGATTTACCTTTGAGGTACTTTCTAATTGTGTGTTGTTTTAATCATGATAGTTCGACTTTGGCGAGGGAACTATCTTTTTTTATTTATTGTTATGATTATCTACTTTAGCGCCTTTTGAACGATTGCATTTCCAACATAAGGTTTGCAAGTTTTCTTTTGATGTGATGCCACCTTTCGAAACAGGGATGATATGATCTATTTCTAACAATAAATTTGGTTCTTTTTTTGTTGAATTACCACAATGTTGGCAGGTATAATCATCTCTTTGCTTGATCTCTTCTCTTAACTTAGAGGTCATCAATGCTCTTTGACCTGCTATACTTTTTCTAAACTTTATGTTTTCTGATAAGTAGTCAACGAATCTATTTAATGTATTGATGTTGAAAGTAATATCACAATTCATAGAGCTATTACCTCCACCAGAAGTGTATTGAAATGTGTATTTTGGAAAATATAAATTGCTAAAATCTATTTTCTCGAATCCTATTTTAGTAATTAGAATCTCTTTCCCAAAAATTTTAATTAAAAATGGAATTTTATCACTAATATTTGAAATGATTTGATCGCGTTGTTTTTTTAGCAAAATTTTACCTTCTTCAACAGCAGAAAAATCGTTTAAAACACTTTCGAATTTTTCCAGTGTTTTTTCACTCGGATCAATATTAAAATATTTGCATAAATATTTAAATGGTTGTTGCTGTGCATTTTTACAAACTTGTAAACTACAACTATAAACGTGATTAGATTTTACTATTTTGTTTAATTCTGGCCGTTTATAATTATATTTACTATTATCAATATATTTGGCATCACCAAAATCAGTTTTTTTGAAATCTACATACGATTTTTTTAATGTTTCAATATGAGCGTTTAGATTATTACATTCCTTTGTATTATTTTCAATGCTTTTTTTAATATTTAAAAAATTCTCTCCTTTAAAATAGAAATATTCATATAATAAATATCCACCTAAAATTATAGCGGTTGTTAAATAAAGGATAATACCATACAAATCACTTTCAAATAGCATCACGAGAGCTCCAAATAATGAAAAAATAGTTATTCCTAACATTATATATCTAGATTTCATAATAATTATCACCTACTTTTAATAAAAATTCTACATATTTATCAGCTTCATCTTCTATTCCTTCAATTTTAAAATCTAAACATAATTTATCGATATGATTCAGTTCTAGGTGAGCGAATTCGTGAAGCAGAGTACTATCATATTTGTGATCTGACAATGACTTGTTTATAACGATCAAGTTGATATTTCTATAGTTAAATATAAATCCATAAATTCGTTTTGGCAATGTCATTTTAGTCACTTTGATATTGTTATAAATCATATATTCTTCTTGGCTGATTTCGGCTTTTAACAAAGATATAAGCACTATATACATCTCCCTTCTTATTTTTAAGCACGGATACTGCATGTGCTTATTCATCAATGGTTTCGCCAGTTATTAAATTATATATTGTATCTGTATTCACATCAATTCTTTTTAAAATTTTTCTGTTTGTCAGTGGCTTTAATAAATCAACTTTTTTTCCAGTTTCTTTTTCAATTTTTTTAATTGTTTTTATATCGTCTTTTAATTCGGTTATTCTTTTTCTAATTTTTCTATTTCCGTAAAATTCCATAGGCTGTGGATATGGTAGCTGTTTTTTGTAATCTTCCCACCATTCGACTGAATATTGTAGAGTTAATTTTCTATACTGTAATTCTTTTTCTATTAAATAATCTTTTTTGTAACATTCAGCCAAAATATCACAAATTTCCATTAGCTTTTCTTTATCGCAAAAAATATTGTTGATAGATTTTAAATATTTTTCTGCGTAATAAATTGTTCTTTCATTATATAAAACTCCCAATCCAAAATTTGCTTTTGTTAATAAATAAGTTGAAGTAGTGGAGTTATCTGTTTCAATATATTTAATAGCAGTGTGATATACGTCTTTTAGACAATTGCAATCTTTACATGCTTTTTTGACATCTCTATCATCACAATCTTTTAAATATGGATTATAAGATTGATATTTCATAATTTTTTCAGCTAACTTATTAGATTTTAATAGTTTCTCACTTTTCCCTTGTTTTATATTTTCGATTTTTTCTTTTACACTTGCAATTGTATCTTTATTTCTCTTTATATTACTATATCCTCCAGCTTTTCTGACACATTGATTGCATAACCATCCATCTGATACTTTAAATCTACTTCTTAATGTTTTCAAACTTAGATCAATATTGCATATTCCACATGAAGCTTCACTGTCAAAATAACTAATTTTATCTTTATCATTTTTTCGCAATCCAAACATTACTTATCTAGCTCCTTGTCAACTTCTTTTTTGATAGCGTTTATAACATTTATAATAGTTTTCTTTTCGTCATCAGTTAAATCTTTGGCTTTGCTAAATAACACCTTTTCTAATTCATCATCATAAGGTTTATCAACTTGCCTTGTTTCAGAGTTTCCTAATAAGTAATCAGTTGAAACGTTAAAATAATTAGCTAATTTCACAAGAGAATCATTATCAGGCTCGGTTTTTTCATTTTCCCATTTTGATAAAGCTTGTTGTGATATACCCAAAAATTCTGATAATTCAAATTGTGAAATGTTTTTTTCGTCTCTCAATTTTTTTATTCTGTCGCCAAACATATATTTCCCTCCTCGGGAAAATAATACAACAAAATGTTTTATGATGTCAAATTATTTTCAAAAAAGTTGTAAAAACCATTGACAACAACAAAACGTTGTGATAATATTAGGGTGTAGTCAAAAAGTAGTAACGACTACAAAAAAAAGAAATCAAGTCACGTCGCCAAACAGAACTTGATTTCAAACGATACCAAAAAGGAATTGCAGGAATCCCTCATTGGATAATGAGAGATTAGTTTCTCCCTTTTAGATATATGATTATATCTAAAACATGGCAGATACCAATACCTGCGAACACAAATAATATTGTATCCTTTAGCATTCCTCCTTTCCTTTTTGATACCAATATTATACAACAAAATGTTCGGTAAAAGCAAGTGAGGTGAAATATGAAAAAAAGAATATGGCTGGTTAATTATAGAGCAAAAAAAGGGCTTTCACAAAACCAAGTAGCTAATCAAATAGAAGTTAGTCAGCAAATGTATAACTATATTGAGAACGGAAAACGAAATCCGTCGCCAAAATTAGCCAAAAAAATAGCTGATGTCTTAAATTTTAGTTGGACAAAATTTTATGAAGATTAGAAAGAAGGTGAATAAATGGCAAAACGAAAATATTATTCGGCTAGCGAGCAACTGCAGGCTATGACAAGCCAGTGGGCTAACAATAAATCAATTATGATTATCGGTGGTGTTGGTTTAAATAAAGCAACAGGTATTCGCAAAGAAATAGAAAATCAGATAAGAGAAGACGGATATCGATTACCAAGAAATGCGGTGGTTCCAATGAAATATGTGATTGATTATTTCAACATCGATATTGGTTACTTGAAAAAGTTAGCAAGATTAGAAAGGGGTGATGAATAATGAAAGAAATGTTAAAGAGTAAAGTGATGATCTTATTTGCAGTATTTATTTTGGGAATTGTTTTAGTAGATGGATTTCAAGCGCAAAAAAAAGACTTGAACGGAGTTGGATCTCAAATTTCAAGTCAAATTATTTCAAAAAAATAATTCACTAATAATATAACAAAAGTGAATTAAAAAGTCAAATTTAGTAGGTTCAGAGTGAACTAACTAAGAAAATTTAGTAGGTTCACAGTGAGCTATACAGTAGGTTCACAGTGAGCTATACCTATAATGTATTTAACTATACTAAATTAACTATAAATATAAATAATTATATTAGCTAGTTCACAGTGAGCTATCTAACTAAGGAGAAAGTATGAATGGGAAATTTGTAATAATTTTAAAAGAACTTGTTACTGATCCAAAAATTGATGCTTACGAATACAGAATTTTGAGTTATTTAATTTCCTGTTCAAAAGATGGAGAATGTTTCCCAAGTCATGGAGACATCAGCGATAAAACAGGAATACCGGTTAGTACAGTAAAGAGAAAATTGGATTCGTTAATTTCGAAAAAATATATTAGCAAAAGTAATCGAACTATTGGATCAGGGAAGAGAACTTCAAATATTTACACGATCAATAAAAAATATTTAGTTACGCGAGAAGCTAGATATGAAACGAATGAGAAACAAGAAGAACTATTCGATTACGATTGGATCGGAGATGAGTAAATGGAATATTTAAAACTAGACGAGTTATGTAAAAATTTAACAGGAAATGAATTAAAGTTATATTTTATTCTGAGAAAAAATTGTAATGCAAATTTAGAATGCAAAAGATCTATCAGGTCTATAGCTAGAGAGTACGGCTTAAGCGCAAGAACAGTCAATCTGTGTATTGATAATTTGGTAGCCAAAAAATATATTCAAAAAATCAAACGAATTAGTTCTGATGGATTGAATCTGACAAACTTATACAAAATCATTGGAGGATTTTAAAAATGGGAGAAATATTAGTAAACACAAAACAATACGGAATTGATTGTTTAAAAGAAAAAGATTTATGGGCTGTCGAAGAGTTATTGAATAAACTTGCTGATTTGGAATCGGATAATCATTCTTTGCAAGAGGAATTTGATGATTATAAACAAAATGTCGAAGATAATTACGAACCAGTAAGTCCTTACAAGATGTATGGGGTAAGCGAGAGTGATTTCCATTGAAATATATTATTGAGCTAAAGCCAACGAAACGAATGGGAGAAATTAAGGACAAGCTGTATTTGAGATGGATCAAGAATGATCAACACCATATAGTGGTCGATAAAAAAGAAGCAAAAAGGTTTAGAAAAGACGAAATAAAAAAGATTAGAGAAAGGTTTGGAGAACGAATGATTCTCCATAGGGTTAAGTAGAATGGAAAAGACAACTTTAAAAAAGAACAAAGATGGATACGGATACAAGTATACGGAGTTAGCAGAAATTCATAAATATCTTGAAGAAAACAATATGAGATATTATCAAACGATTGAAACAAGTGAGTTAAACGGTTGTGATTATATCATGACTTATAGATTCATTGACGGAAAATGGGAGGAAAAACCGAAGAGAGGATGTAAGGTAACTGATGCGACACTGCAAGGGGTTAAAAATCCTGCTCAAGAACAAGGAAGCGCATTGACTTATGCAAGACGTTATAGTTTGTTAATGGCGTTCGGCTTAGCGACAGAAGACGATGATGCTCAATCGTTGAGTAGAACGAAGAAAACAGAAAAGAAAGAAATTTTAGCAACTGATAATCAAATTGATTTAATTGAAAGCTTAATGACAGATGATCAAATTGAGAAAGCATGTGAAAAAATTGGAAAGAACAATTTAAGAGAATTTACTATTACAGAAGCAAGTAGCTTAATTAAAAAAATGAAAGGTGGAAAATAAGATGAACGAATTAGTAAAAATTGTAGACGGAGAAATTGAAGTAGCAAACGAGGTAGTAGAACAAATCAAGAAATTTCAAAAGATGAAAGTTGAAATGGACTTGAAGGAAAAAGAACTAAAGAAAAATTTAAAAGATGCAATGGAAAAATGTGGTATTAAAAAGTGGGTCGCAAATGGGCTTTGCGCAACGATTACAGAAGGATCAACAAGAACAACAGTAGATTCAAAACGATTAAAGGAAGAGCTACCAGATATTTACGAAGAGTATTCCAAAACATCAAATGTATCAAGTTCAATTAGATTAGTGATCGGAGAATAAAATGATTGAGTTCATTGAAGAATCTCATACTTATTTGATAGATGGGGTAATAACTCCAAGTGTTTCAGAAATATTAAACTTCATCTTTCCTGATAAGTATTCAAATATTCCAAAACAGATATTAAATACAAAAGCAAATTATGGAAGTAAAGTTCACGAAGCAATCGAACGTTTGGAAAAAAATGAGGAATTACCAAAGTTGAATTATTTGCAAGAAATTAGTATCGATCAATATAGAAAACTTAAGGACAAATATAAAATAGAAGTTTTAGAACAAGAAAAAATGGTTCACTATAAAAATTATTATTGTGGTCGATTCGACATGATCGCTGAGATAAACGGAACTTATAGTTTATGTGACATCAAAACAACTGCGAAGCTTGATAAGGAAAGCTTATCATGGCAATTAAGTTATTACGCTTTAGCACACAATCCTGATAAATACGAAAGCGAGTTTGAAAGATTTTATGCAATATGGCTTCCAAAAAAGGATCTTGGCGAAGTAGTAGAAATTGAGAGGAAAAGTAAAGAAGAACTATTAGAAAAGTTAAAGGAGTTTCGAAAATATTATGAAAACAATAGTGAAGATTGAATCGATTTTTCAAAATGGAAATAATCAAATGTTATTGATTGAGAATAAATCTTATCATTCTCTCGAACTGGATTTAACAAAAGAATATCAACTAGAAATCAAGGAATTAAAATCAACAAGAACAATTCAACAAAACAAATATATGTGGTCACTCATTCATGAGATTTCAAAAAAACAAGGCATGGATGATATGGAAGTATATATTCAAGCTTTAGAAGAGGCAAATGCGAAATATGAATATATTATGGCTCCGGAAGAAGCAGAAGAGAATTTGAAAAAAGGATTTCGAGCAGTCAAAATTACTAGACCAGAAATTCATAACGGAAAGAAATTTTATATTTACAAATGCTTTCTAGGAAGTAGCAAATTTAACGTTACAGAAATGAAACAGTTGATAGATGTTATCGTTGGTTGGTGTTACGAATTAAATATACCGACTGATATTTACGAAAAGATTTATTTAGGGGGTTGATTAGATGTTGGAAGAAGTATTATCACTTACAAAGTGGAAAAAGAAACGAGAAATATTAAAAGAACTGCAGAGAATGGGTATCAATATCAGCGAAAGAAAATTCAGAAAACAAGTAGAAATAAACAACAAACTTTATGGCGAAGGACAAGCAAATTACTATATAGTTCACGGCAACAACGGATATAAATTGTCATTCGATTGGAACGAAATTGAAAAGTCTATCGCCGATAAAAGAAAACGAGCTTTGACTATGTTGGCAGAGTGCAGCAAGGCAGAAAAACAATTTCAAAGAAGAAACAATTTGAGAATGGATGAATTGGTGTGAATAGTATTATTCAAACAGAAAAAGAATGCTATGTATGTAAATCAAGAAGAGGGTTACATTCACATCATATTTATTTTGGAAATCCATATAGAAGAATCAGTGAAAAGTATGGAATGAAAGTATGGTTGTGTTTTGAACATCACGAGGGTACTTATGGTGTTCATGGAAAACATGGTCATGAATTAGATATGAAATTAAAAAAAGATGGACAAGCAGTGTTTGAAAAAGCTTATCCAGAATTAGAATTTATAACAATATTTGGGAGGAATTATTTATGAGTAAATCATTGATGTGTATGTGGATATTTTTATTTTTAATGTGGCTGATGTTAGCTTTAAAAGTTATAACAGGAATGGAACTATTATTCGATATCTTGTGGATACTAATGATAATTGGTTGGCTTATATCAACATTATTTACAATCAGGGATTTAACGAAATGAACAAATATCGAAATAAAAAAATAATAATTGACGGAATTACATTTGATTCAATCAAAGAGGGAAAAAGATATCAAGAACTAAAACTACTAGAGAGAGCAAAAGAGATAAGTGGTTTAAAATTGCAACCACAATTTGAGTTACAACCGAGTTTTAAAAAGAACGGTAAAACATATAAAAGAATCACGTATAAAGCTGATTTTATGTACTTTGACAACAGACTAAATAAAACTATTGTCGAGGATGTAAAAGGCTTTAAAACAGAAGTATATAAGCTAAAAAAGAAAATATTTGAGTATAATTTTAAAAATTTAGAATTGAGGGAGATATGATGAATCGAGTTTGTTTAATTGGAAGAGTAACAGCAAAACCAGAATTAAGATACACGACATCTAATATTGCATTTGTAAGAATGGGAATAGCAGTCAATAGAAATTTTAGTAACAATCAAGGACAAAGAGAAGCTGACTTTATCAATATTATCGTTTGGAGAAAACAAGCTGAAAATGTTTGTAATTTCCTGGATAAAGGAAGTCTAGTCGGTGTTGAGGGAAAGATTCAAACAACAAAATATACAGATCGTGATGGAAATAACAGAGTAATGTTTGAAGTGGTAGCTGATTCTGTTCAATTTTTGGAAAATAAGAAGAAGGAAGAAAAAAAAGAAGAAATTGATTTACATAATGATAGAAAGGATGGAATAGAAGTCGATCCGTTTGCCGATTTTGCTGATGAGGTAGTCATTCCGGATGATTTCTTAGATTGAGTATGAAAGATATTTTTATAGCAATAATTGTTGGGATTGCGATCTTAATGTTCATTTTCATGATGGAATTGTCAGCAATCTGTAGTGACTTAAAAGAACAAGTTGATTACTACAAGGAAATGTAGCAAGATCAATCTATAGTGGTTAGAGTTTTACAAGAAAGATGTGGTGTTGAGTAATGTTAAAGATAAAAGATAATGTAGATTTAAAAGAATTAGAAAAGTTGGGGTTTAAAAAACATAAAAAAGCATATTACAGATGTAAAAGAAACGATTATATTAAAAATTTAAAAAATGGTTATATAGAAATTTCTAACGATACAAGATGGATAAATCAAGATGGAATAGAGTTTTTAAGAGCTGATGAAATAGAGTATCAGAATATATTGTATGACTTAATAGAAGCAGGATATGTAGAGAAGGTTGAGGAGGAATAGATATGGAATTAGAAGATAAATTAGTTTTTGGTGGTATTTATAAAGCAACAACAGTTGTACCATCAAGATATAGAGATTCTCTAAACGACCAAAAATATGGATTTTTTGTTCCTGTTTGCATTGAAAGTAATGGCGTTAAAAGATACTATATGATTGATACTTATGAAATAGATAGTTCTTATTCTTATGGAAATGAACAAACACGATATGATACTATTGTCAATAAATTTATAAATATGAAAAATCCAAAAGTAGGATATAATGTTTATCATTATGCTGTATTTAATTATTATTATAATAATACTGTTGAAGTGACTACATCTAATATTGATACTTTTAAGTTGATTGCTGATTTAAGAGAATATAGACCGATAAGCAATAGAGATGCTGAAAATTATTTAGAAAAAGATGTGTTAAGAAATGTAATGTTGTGGTGGGAATGTAAATATCCTTCTGGTTATACTTTAGTAAGGAAAGAAGCGAAAGAAAATTTTTCGAGAAAAATAGATGCTAAAATTCATGATATTATGTCTTATATTAAATTTCCTAAAGCAGGATACGAAGATGATTTTAAAGAATTAGAACAATTAGTATTTTTTGCCAAAGAAAATAATAATGATTACGACAGTAAAGAAGTAAAAAACATCTTAGAAATTAGAGAATTACTATTGAAACAAGAAAAAGAAATTGATGAGTTATTAAATAAACAAAAAGAAAAACAGGAGGAAATATGAAAGAATTAAAAGAAGGTATGTATGTTAGAACTAAAGAAGGTAAAATATTTGATTGTTATGCTAGTGAGCAGATGGGAAAACCAATATATTATCCAAAAAGTTCTAAAACTAATGGATATATTGATTACGAGGAAGTTTATAAGAAATCTAAATGCATTATCGACTTAATAGAAGCAGGAGATTATGTTAATGGATATTTAGTTACATTTGTATATAGACCGGATGGGAATGAAGTGTTTAGAATAGAATTAGAGAAAAACACTTTAATTAGCAAATCAGAACAAATTAAATCAATAGTAACAAAAGAACAATTTGAAAGTATGAAATATGAGGTAAAGAAAGATGAATAAAACTGCAAAAGAGATGTTTGAAGATTTAGGATTAAATTATAGAACAGAAATATATAAAGATGACGAATTGATAGAAATAAAATTTAGCGATAATGATGGGGCTTGGGAACGTATAACAAAAGAAAGAATTGAATATGTAGAATGTTGTAATAGAAGAGATTTACCTTTAAAAT
>ERZ1643249.5425-NODE-5425-length-10219-cov-4.132330_pt1 | contig 10219 bp, 8 predicted proteins | sample MGYA00579263_ERZ1643249 | MGnify/ENA primary metagenome ERZ1643249 (study PRJEB29033, sample SAMEA4952264) | chicken gut metagenome | biome: Broiler Chicken; feature: Gastrointestinal Tract; material: Caecum | place: Ireland | collected 2018 | study: Broiler...
TACCCCGCAGCTCTGCTGCGCTGCAAGTTTGATGCCCCGTAGCTTGCTGCGGGGTGTTTGACTTTCCGGGAAATACTTCTTTTATTTTCTCATTATAGCCCAATTATCCGTCCTGCTCAAGTGAACTTTTTATAAACGAAACTCCGGCTTTTTCCTTTTCATGTACAAAGAAGGCTGACCCAATCGTTCAGCCTTCTTACCGTTTCACCATACATTTTCCTGTCACACAGGCCCGTATACCACCCTTTACTGCCGGGCTTCCGCCGGATCCTCCTGGGTCATCTCACTTCTTCTTCCCAGTGTAACAGAAACCGTATGCTCCTGATACTCTCCATTTTCCGCTCTGGAATAAACCACATCCACGGTTTCCCCCGCCTCATAATACTCCAGCCGGTCCACCAGCTCCTGGCTGCCGGTGATCTGGATACCGTCAAACTTCGTAATCACATCGTTAGCCTGGATACCGGCCTGCTCAGCAGGTCCGCCGGCTTCCACACTGTCCACAAAGGCGCCTTCCGGAATACCGTACATCTCGGTAACAGAAGAATCCACATTCATGCAGGTTACGCCGATATATGCCGCCTGAGACTCATCCACCTTGAATCTGGTTTCACGGCTCATCAGGCTGTCCAGCACCGGTTCCGCCTTCGCGATGGGAATGGCATATCCCATTCCTTCCACAGCGTTTCCGGAACTTTTTGCCACATTGATTCCAATCAGCTCACCCTTCATATTCAGCAGCGCGCCGCCGCTGTTTCCCGGATTGATGGCCGCGTCCGTCTGAATCAGATCCTCTGACACCTTTCCGTCTTCATCCGTCATATCCCGGTTCAAAGCGCTGACCCAGCCGGAAGTCACTGACTGGCCATATCCCAGCGCATTTCCGATGGCCACCACCTGTTCACCGATAATCAGGGAATCGGAATCTCCAAGGCTGATTACCTTGACAGCTGACAAAGTTTCCTCCGAAAGATCGCTGAGTTTCACCGCAATCACCGCCAGGTCATTTCCCGCATCATTTCCTTTAATCTGCGCCTCATAGGAGGAAGCGTCGCTGAACGAAACGGTCAGGGTCTGCGCGCCCTCCACCACATGGTTGTTGGTGGCGATCAGAAGTTCATCGTCATCCTGTCCCACGACAATTCCGGATCCGGCGCTCTGAATGGGATATTCCTGCACGCCGCCGAAGAAATCCTGCACCGTCTGCACGCTGGCATTGGTGATGGACACCACGGAGGGCATGGCGTTTTCCGCCACCTGCGCCACGGAAAATTCTCCGCCTCCGACAGAGGTATCCGTTTCCGCCGCGGAAGAATCCGCCTCGTTGGCAGTAGTGGTGGAAGGAACTTCCACCTGCTGATTTCCTCCTGTCAATTCATTTCCCAGATAATTCACGCCGAACATAATTCCGCCGGCAATCACGCCGAATACCACCGCCATTCCCGCAGTTACCAGAAATTTCTTTCCATATCCCATGGATTGTTTTCTGTTCTTTTTGACAGCGGGACGCTCCTGCCCCATCTGATAATCTCCGTAACGGCGCTGGCCGGTGGGGGAAGAATTCTGATTCCAGGTTCCCCGGGAGGCACCTGTATTCTGCGTATATCCGCCCCGGTTCTCTCCGCCGGTACCCGTCCCCTGAGCGTATCCTGCCTGATTCCACTGGCTCTGCCCTTGTTGGCGGGTGCCGCCGTCAGAGGAAGCAGCGCCGGTCCGCGCTCCGGGTCCGCCCACGGTTTCTCTGTAATCGCTGGCATTGTAGGTATTCTCCTGCCCGCCGCCGTTTTTCTGCATACGGGGGTTCACCCAGTGATACGTTCCGGAGGTACCGCTCTGTTCCTGCTTCGCTCCGGCAGATGTATCCTCCTGAACAGTCTCAGATACGTTCTGCCTCTGCTGCTCACCTTCCGTCCCGGAAACAGCTTCCGCAGTCCCGGATGACACTCCGGCGTTATTTCTGTCTGTCTGTGCTGTTTTTGTATCTTCCTCCGGATGATCCGGATGATTCTCCGGATCTCTCCAGTTCCATTCATCGCTCATATAAAATCCTCTCTTTCTTTTTCCCACAGGATTCTGACCATATCCCGCAGGAATTTCCGGCCCCTGCAGGGGCTCTCCAAAGGCTCCGCATTCATAAAGGCCTCCGGGCCAATGGTTATTTTATCAGAAAAATGTGATGAAACTGTGACAAAGTAATTAATTCTGCCAATCTTTTTCCCAGTATCTCCGGTTCATGGTAAAACGCAGAACCCAGCTGCGGGGCAGCTTCCGATATCGTTTTCCCAGCAGATATCCCAGATATTTCCATCCGCTGTTCCAGATCAGCCCCACAATTCTCCAGGGTTTTCTTTCCCGGATCAGAAAAGCCGCCGTATTCTTCACCAGACGGATTCCTTCTCCTTCGGATCGAAGGCCGGAAAACACTTCCGGATGATCTGCCTGGGAAACTGCCAGATCAAAGTTCCGGTGAAACTGCTGAATCGCCGAATAATTGTGGGAATGAATCACCCTGGCATTTGCGGCGTAAACCACCGCATAACCATTCTGAATCAGTTTGGCCGCGAAAATCATATCCTCATTGAAAATAGCGCGGTCCGGAAATCCTCCCAGCCTGCAGTAGGTTTCCCTGTCATAGACGGCGCAGACATTGGAGCAGAAATACGTTTTGATTCCCAGACGCATAAGATCCGACTTTCTTTTGACACAGCTTTCCTCCGGATAGTTAAACCGGCGGGTATACTGTTCCTCTATCCTGCAATCCGGCCGGGGAAGCTGTCTGGCATAAGCAGCCCGCACATCAGGCGCCACCTCCATGGCTTCCATCATCCTTCTGATCAGATGCGGATCTTCCGGCACCGCATCCTGGGTCATAAAAAGCAGACAATCCGCATGAGACATCCTTGCCGCCCGGTCTCTGGTTCCGCCATGGTCAAATTCCGCAGGGGTGATATGAAAAACTTCCATCCCCGGCAGCATTTGATTCCATTTCGGATTCCAGTATTCTTCTCCCGTGTTCATCACCAGAATCCTTTCCGGTTTTCTTGTCTGCCCCGCCAGCCCCAAAAGCAGCTGCTCCCATTCTTTTCCCGGCTTATACACCGGAATAATCACATCCAGCGTCCTGTTTTTGTTCATACTGTCCGTTTCTCCTCATTCCATGGCCGGGCATTAATATCCCGCATGATCCCAGGCCCAACGGATGCCTTCATCCGGCGGCATCCTGCCCGTCATATTTTTTCTCCGCGGGCAATGGAAAGCACGCTGTGCGAACTTTCCATTGTCATGAATAACCGGACAGGCGCCGCAATCAGCGGCGCCTGTCTGATCAGTTTGCAGCCGTCCGGCATTTCTGCCTCCCTGCTGCCTTTATTTATTATTCCGTGCTTTCCCCGTCTTCAGCCGTTCCTTCGACAATTTCCCTGTAAGCCGCAAGGGAACCATCCTCTGAAACAGAAAGCTGATCCTCCAGTGAATATCCGCTGGTTTCAATAATCCGGTTGCTGTAAGCCTTCACGTTCTCGGAAGGTTCGTAGGCATCCTCCGGATACAGGAACTCATGCAGCCATATCACATTGGACTCCAGTGTCACCGGAACCACACAGTCCAGGCCGTTCATAGCGTTCTTTACATTTTCTCCATACACATGGTCATGGGGGAATCCCGCCTGATCCGCGATATCATAGGACAACATGCTCAGTCCCATGGAGAGAATATCGGCTTTGGACATATTGGTTTTTATACTGGGGAACACCTCATCAAGAATCTTGGTCAGGGTACCCACATCCGCATTCTTGGCCTTCTCCACAATCTTGTAGATAACCTCTCTCTGACGGGCTGCCCTGCGGAAATCATCGCCCACTGTATAACGGATCCGGGCGTAAGCCACCGTCTGCACACCGTTCAGGTGGTGAACGCCTGCAACCTCCTCCAGCGGCTCATAATCCATTCCAGTAACCTCTGCGGTTTCTTTGCAGTAGTTGTTCAGATGGATGATCTCCTCCTCTGACAGCTCCTCATCGATACCGCCCAGAAGCTCCACTGCCTCAGCCACTGCCTGGAAATCCACGGTGACAAAATAGGTAACGTTCAGATCCAGATTGGAGTTCAGCATCCGCATAAAGCCCTCCGGGCCGTATTTGGCATAGGCGGAATTTGCCTTGTTATAAATTCCGTTTCCTTCCTCATCCTCCCCGATCCGAAGGTAGGTGTCACGGTATACGGACACCAGTTTGACCTCCTTGGTATCATTGTTGATACTGGCGATAATCATGGTATCACTGTTGGTTCCCGATTCCAGATCGCCGTCCCTGGAATCCACACCCACCAAGCCGATAGTGGTATATCCCTGCATAACCTGGTTGTTTTTCACTTCATCTGAGATTCCGATATTGCCCAGATCGATGTTCACAAAATCCAGGGAGTTCAGCTTCGCATAGACGAACAGACACCCCACCAGCATCAGCAGCACCAGAATCTCCAGTGCGAAAAGAATTCTTCTCCTGCGGCGTTTTCTGCGGATTCTCCTCTGTTTTTTTGTCATAGTTTTCTTATCTGCCATACTTTTCTCCTTGTTCTAGTACGCATTTTTGTTTATAAACCCTTTGAAGATGGTCATGATCAGAATCTTCACGTCCAGCCCCAAAGTCCAGTTCTCAATATAGTACAGATCATAGTCGATTCTTTTCCGTATGGAAGTATCTCCCCGGTAGCCGTTCACCTGGGCCCATCCGGTAAGTCCTGGGCGGACCTGGTGTTTGACCATATAGCGGGGAATCTCTTCTCTGAACTTTTCCACAAAAAACGGGCGCTCCGGCCTGGGTCCCACCAGGCTCATGTCTCCCTTCAGAATATTAAAAAGCTGGGGGAGTTCATCAATACTTGTCCTTCGCATAAACTTTCCGATTCCCGTTACACGGGGATCGTTTTTCACCGTCCACGCTTTCTTTTCCTCTTCCTTGGGCTGCACCTCCATGGACCGGAATTTGTACATCAGAAAAGTCCGGTTATGCAGTCCCACCCGCTCCTGCTTGTAAATCAGCGGACCGGGGGATGTCAGTTTCACCAGGATCGCCGCCAGCAGCATCACCGGTGAGAACAAAATGATCGCAAAAATCGAACCCCCGATATCCATCAGCCGCTTCAGCACCATATTGAAGGTATTGGTCAGCGGTACATAACGGATATTGATCACCGGGAGTCCCAGCAGATCTTCGGTATACGGTTTTGTGGGAATAATATTATTGTAGTCGGGGATAAATTTGGTATGCACTCCTGACTTTTCACAGAGGGCTACGATCTCCTCCAGACGGTAATACTCGCTTAACCCCAGCGTGATGGCGATTTCATCCAGACGGTTTTCCGGGAGAATCACCATCAGATTGGCGATTCTTCCCAACACTTTAATCCCTTTGTACGTGGTTCCCGCTTTCACATTGTCATCCAGAATTCCCCGCACATTGTAGCCCCACTGGGGATTCTGCAGGATCCGGTCAATGTACTCTTCCGCCGCCCGGCTGTATCCTACCAGCAGAATATGCTTCTGATTCAGACCTTTCTTCCGGATGTTCCGGAGAATATAGCGGATAACCATCCGCACGGTCTCTTCCAGAAAGATATTCAGAAAATAAAAGATAAACAGCATGGACCGGGAGAAGTTGATCTCTTTGAGTACCACAAACAGGATGCCGATAAAAAGCAGCATACCCACCGTGTTGGCCTTCACCACGTTGGAAAATTCCAGTCTTCTTCCCTGTACCCGCTTCGGCGTATACAGGCCAAAAGCATAATACAGAATCAGATAGGCGGGAATCAGCGGAATCAGCGCAAGCATATACCACTCAAAGGAGAGAGATCTTACCGAATCCTCAAAAAACGGACTCACAAACTTGAGCAACCAGGCGCTGATATAAGAAACGGCAATGACAGCCGCGTCAATCACCACGTGCATCCGGTTAAAGTATTTCTGATTGTCTTTAATCAATACTCTTCACCTTGTTTTCCTGTCATGGAACTGCGGCTGCCTGCGGAGGGCTGACCACAAATCCTGTTTTTACTATCGCCGACAGCTGCAGTCCAATACATTTCATAATCCGGCAGCTGCCTTATATCCATGGCAATGGAGAATTCACAAAGCGTGCTTTCCATTGTTTACTATACAATAATTCCATGAAAAGGGCAATAAGATATTTTGATATGAGACTTACGGTTTCCTTAAAATAACATCAAAAAATGAACTTTTTTTATCAAAAATGTTTCCATCGTGTATCCTTTTTCTGTTTTCCGTGCATTCAGCCTTTTTTTATCACAGAAAACGTCGGATCAGATTTACCCACAGCTGCAGCTGAATTTTCCCGTAATTGGGAAAGTTTTTCCACCGGAATTTCACTTTTTCCCCTTTCGCTGCCAGGGAAAAACCATTTTTGATCCCCGCCGCGTATTCCCGCCCGTAACCCTTCGCGGCAAAGAACAGCAGCTTGACGGTGAAGCCCGCCAGAAGAAAGGGAAGATTCAGAAGAATCTGAGCCCAGGGCATATTCTTATAAATCATGTAAATGTTGTTCCTGGAAGAATACCGGATCTTGAACTGGTTGTACCGGGAGCCTGTGGTTCCGCTTCCCACATGGTAAACCAGCGCTTCCGGCAAATACCAGTTTTCATACCCGGCTATCTGCGCCCGGTAGCCAATGTCCGTATCTTCCAGATAAGCAAAATGCTCCTCGTCAAACAGTCCGATTTTTTCAAACAGCTCTCTCCGGTAAATGGCCGCCCCGCCGCAGGAAGAAAAGATACGTTCTTCCTTCTCATAGCGCTCCATGGGTTTCCCCTTCCCCCTGGCAAATGCCCAGCCGCAGGCATTGTAGAAATTTCCCGCGTCGTCGATCTTCCTCCGGTCCGTAAACTGCAGCATCCGGGCCGCGCAGGAAAAGGCGTTTTTGTGGGACTGAATCCCCGAAAGAAGCGCCTCCAGAAATCCGGGATCCGCCTCCGTATCGTTGTTCAGCAGCACCACATAGGGGGTGCGGGATGCCCGGATCCCCCGGTTTACCGCCCCGCAGAAACCCAGATTTTCCGGCAGGGCCACCACCTGAACCTCCGGATATTCCTGCTCCACCAGCTGGCGGCTGCCGTCGGTGGAACCGTTGTCCACAAAAATTACGGTAAATCCGGAAAAGGTCTGGGCGCGCAGGCTGTCGAGACAGCCCCTCACATATTTCAGGCCATTATAATTCGGAATTACTACGGATATCTCCTGCATACTGATACTCCCCTGATTCATGGCCGCAGAGAATAATTCCACTTGCTGAGGGTCAGGTTCCTGTTATAATAAGGATCTCCCTTTTTCAGCAGGTCCACCCATCTGCAGCGCATGAATTCTATTTCTTCCTGAAAACGGCGGACCTTCTCCTCGCTGTCCTCCGCTCCCCTGGATTTTGATTCGTAATGGTACAGCTCCACTTCCGGGTTGTACACCACCAGATACCCCGCCTGCACGGTGCGCAGACAGAGATCCACATCGTTGAAGGCCACGGACAGCCGCTCCTCAAAGCCGCCCAGCTGTTCGAACACCTGCCGCTTCATCATCATACAGGCCGCCGTCACCGCGGAAAGATCCATCTGCAGGGACGCCTTGTGCAGATAACCGGTCCGGGACCGGGGCATATTGAGGAACGCGTGGCCCGCGATGCCGCCGATACCGATGACGGTTCCCGCGTGCTGGATGGTATCATCGGGATAATAGAGTTTCGCCCCCACAATCCCCACTTCTTTCCGCTGGCAGTTGCCCAGAAGCTCTTCAATCCAGCGGGGATTGATCACCTCCACGTCGTTGTTGAGAAACAGCAGGTAATCCCCCGCGGCGCTCTTCTCCCCGAAATTATTGATGGCCGAATAATTGAAACCTTCCTTCCAGGTCAGAATCCGCACGCCGGGACGCTTTTCAATCTCCCGGTAATAATCGAAAATCTCCGGGCTGCTGCTGTTATTCTCCACAATCAGGATCTCATAATTGTTATAAGTACTCTTCTCCCAGATGGAGTTCAGGCATTTCTCCAGGGTCTCCTTCTGATCCCGGTTGGGAATCAGGATGGAAACCAGAGGCTCCCCCTGCACCGGATATTCCACCCGGTAAAAGCCCAGATCCTTCCTGAGGCTCACCGTTCCCTCCTGGCCGCACCGGACCAGATGCGCTTCGATGGCCCGCTTTCCCGCCTCAAAAGCGTACATTTTGCTGGCGGGATTGTCCGCTGTGGAGGCTTTGTGGGTTCGCCAGTGGTACAGCACCTCCGGTACATGGAGAACTTTTTTGGCTTCTTCCGTACAGCGGAAAATGAAGTCATAGTCCTGGGCACCGTCAAATTCCCTGCAAAATCCTCCGGCCTCCCTGGCCAGCCGCGTTCTCACCACAAAAAAGTGGGTGATATAATTGTTGGACCGCAGCAGATCCAGGTTGAAATCCGGTTTAAAGTGGGGCTGAAAGTGTTCCGAAAGATCCGTGGTCACCTTATCCTCGTCCGTGTAGACCGCGTCCGCCTGCGGATCCGCCGTCAGCGCTTCGGCAATCCGAAACAGGGCCTGAGGGGCCAGAAGATCGTCGTGATCCAGCAGACCCACAAACTCTCCCCGGGCCATCTCCAAAGCTTCATTGGTATTTCCGGCGATGCCCAGGTTTTCCTCAAGATTTTTCACCCGGATCCGCTCATCTCCGCCGGCGTACCGCCCAAGTACCTGCTCCATCCCATCCTCACCGCGGCTGGCATTGACGATGCACAGCTCCCAGTGGGGATATGTCTGCTCCTTCACCGACAGGATCATCTGCTCCAGAAACCCGGGAGGCGTCCGGTAAGCGGGCACCGCCACGCTGATCAGCGGGGGATTCTTCCACTTTTTCTTCCGCTGCCGCTCCAGCTCTTCCGCAGACGGCTTGTGTTTTTCAAACCAGGGGCCATAAGGAACCTCCTCCGGCTCCATCCGCTCGCACAGACGGATCCAGAATTCTTTCGGACCGTAATGTTTCAGATAGCGCAGCCCTTTCTGTATATTGTATGGCTTCAGTTTTTTCAGATAACGAAGCCAGGGATTTTCACTCATTTGGCACCTCCCGGTCAGTACTGGTCAAATTCATACAGAGCTTTCACCACCGCAGCGGCCTCGTCAAGGGTCAGGCTGTAATACATGGGAAGGCGGAAAATCCGCTCGCTCTCCCGGGTGGTGTACACATCCTCCCCGTGGAATCTGCCGAAGCGCAGGCCCGCCGCTGAAGAGTGAAGGGGTACATAATGAAAGACACTTAAGATTCCCCGCTCCTTCAGCCAGGCCAGAAGCCGGGTCCTGGTGTCAAGATCCTTCACCTTCAGATAATACATATGGGCATTGTGCACCGCGTAATCGGGAACATAAGGCTGCTCCACCGCCCCCTGCCGGGCCAGCGCCGCCAGCTTGCGGTGATAGAAATTCCAGATTTCCAGCCGCTTTTGGTTGATCTTTTCCGCTTCCTCCAGCTGTGCCCACAGATAAGCGGCGTTCATATCGCTGGGAAGATAGGAAGAACCGTAGTCCACCCAGGTGTATTTGTCCACCTGGCCCCGGAAAAATTTGCTGCGGTTGGTGCCTTTTTCCCGCAGGATCTCCGCTGCCTCCAGATAGGAGTCATCCTGGAAAAGAATGGCTCCGCCCTCTCCCATGGAATAGTTCTTCGTCTCGTGAAAGCTGTAGCAGCCAAAGTCTCCGATGGTTCCCAGAGCCCGGCCCTTATACCAGGCGTTCACTCCCTGGGCGGCGTCCTCGATCACCTTCAGGTGATATCTGTCCGCCAGTTCCATGATCTCGTCCATGGCGCAGGCCACCCCCGCATAGTGGACAGGAACAATGGCTTTCGTCTTTTCCGTGATGGCAGCCTCGATCTTCGTCTCGTCAATATTCATGGTATCCGGACGGATATCCACAAACACGATCCTGGCTCCCCGAAGCACAAAGGCGTCGGCGGTGGAAACGAAGGTATACGAGGGCATAATCACCTCATCCCCCGGCTGAATATCCGCCAGATACGCCGCCATCTCCAGCGCATGGGTGCAGGAGGTGGTCAGCAGCACCTGGCGGGTCCCGAAATGCTCCTTCATCCACTGGGAGCATCGTTTTGTAAACGGACCGTCCCCGCAGAGCATCCGGTTTACCTGAGCGGCCTCCCGGATATAATCCAGTTCTTTTCCCACGAAGGGCGGCC
>ERZ1643249.5429-NODE-5429-length-10214-cov-3.742790_pt1 | contig 10214 bp, 8 predicted proteins | sample MGYA00579263_ERZ1643249 | MGnify/ENA primary metagenome ERZ1643249 (study PRJEB29033, sample SAMEA4952264) | chicken gut metagenome | biome: Broiler Chicken; feature: Gastrointestinal Tract; material: Caecum | place: Ireland | collected 2018 | study: Broiler...
TGACGCCGAATTTCTGCATCACTTCCAGCAGCGTGACGGTGCCGCCGATGTTGTTTTCGTAATATTGCAGCGGAATACGGCAGCTTTCGCCCACCGCTTTCAGCCCCGCGAAATGGATGACCGCGTCGACCTTGTTCTCGCGGAAGATCTTTTCCGTGCCTTCGCGGTCGCGGATGTCCGTCTGATAAAACTTCACCTTTTTGCCCGTGATCTTCTCCACCCGGCGCAGGCTCTCTTCGCTGGAATTGCTGAGATTGTCCATCACGATGACGCCGTAGCCCTTATTGAGCAGCTCGACGACGGTGTGGGAGCCGATAAACCCGCTCCCGCCGGTTACCAGAATGTTTTCCATATATTTTCACCTCGTTTTGAGTTTTTTGCCGGATCCTTTTTCGCTTTGTTTCCGTTTTGTTTTGATGTATTTTCCGCACTTTAAGCGCCTTTGCCGAAGGGTTCCGAAAGAGGATGTCACTCGGAACGCTCCGTCTCCTCTTCGCCGTCCGGGGCTTCCACCCTGCGGGAAAGCACTTTCAGCACCTTCTGCCGCGCCGCCTTGACGACTTTGATCTCCAGAAATTTATACCGCACGATCTCCCCCACGGGCGGGATGCCGCCGTATTGTTCGGTCACCCAGCCGCCGACCGTGTTGGAGTCGCTGTCCGCGTCCTCTTCTTCCAGCCCGTACAAGGCGAAAAATTCGCCCAGATCGCACTTGCCGTCCACCCAATATTCGCCGTCGGCGATCTTCCCGAACAGGACTTCCTCTTTGTCGTGTTCGTCCCAGATCTCCCCGACCAGCTCTTCGAGAATGTCTTCGAGCGTGACGATGCCGACGAGTCCGCCGTATTCGTCCAGAACCGCCGCCATGTGTATCTTTTCCCTTTGCAGCTGTTTCAGAAGGGTGGAAATGCGGGCGTATTCGGTGGTGAACACGATGTTCTGCACCGCATGGGCGATCGTCTTTTCCCCCTTGAGATAGGCGTCGTAAAAATCCCGTTCGTGGATGAGCCCGACGACGTCGTCGATCTTTTCCCGATAGACGGGCAGGCGGGAATAGCGGTTTTCGCGGAATACGGACAAGATCTCTTCCATGGGACTGTCCTCGCGCACGGCGACGACGTCCACCCGGGGGACGAGAATGTCCTCCACTTTGAGGTCGTCGAATTCCAGCGCCGAACGGACGAGCTCCGATTCGTCCTCTTTCAGCGTCCCGTCCTCCTCCGCTTCGTCCACGATGGAGCGCAGTTCCTCTTCGGTCACCGCGTCCTCCTTTTCCGTCTTAAAGGCCTTGGAGAGCAGTTTCGCGTATCCGTCGAACAGCAGCCGCAGCGGCGTGAAGATCCAATAGAACACCCGCAGCACCGGCCAGATGCGGAAACACGTCCGCTCGGGATGCGCCGACGCGATGCAGCGGGGAGTGACTTCGCCCAACAAAAGCACGGCGACGACGGAGAGAACCGCCGCGACGGCGACGCCGCCAGCGCCTCCGATCAGCCTTTCAAATGCCGCGGTCGCAAGGCACGCCGCGACGAGATCGGCAACGGCATCTCCGATGAGAATCGCCATTTTCAGCCGTTCGAATTTCTCTTCGGCAAACGCGCGGACGGGTTTGCCGTGTTTTTTGCCTTCCGCCTCCATGCTTTTCAGCCGGATCTTGTTGGCGCGGGAATACGCCGTTTCCGCCGCGGTGAAAAAGGCAGACAGCAGCAAGAGCACGACGATCGCGATAAATAGAGGGACTGTGTCCATATGACCTCCGCCCGACCTTTCAAAACGGAATTTCCGTTCTCGGGCTATTTTATCATACTATATTCCCGTCCGTTTGTCAAGAGGCAGACGGATATATTCCCCCTTTTTCGCAAAAATAATCGCGTTTTCACTTTTTTTGCGCCGATCGAGCACTTTCGCCGCGCCCGCCCCCCTCTCAACCGCGGTTTTCCGCCTTTCTTTCCCTGTCCTCCCCGATAAAAGCGCAAAGTTTTTGTCTCGGTAAAGGCGGCGCGGGATATAAAAACGAGCCGGGCAGACAACTGCCCGGCCCGGCTTCTGAAAGATACAAATCAAACGAATGACATTTCCCGAAATCGGGTGTTTTATTGCTCAATACGCCTTCGCGTAAGCCGCGAACTTGATGCACATCTGCACGAAGAAGTACACGCAGGGAACGAGAAGATACCACTTCGCAAGCACTTCTTTCCAGATGAAATGCTCGGCGAACAGGAAGCCGAACGCCGCCAGAAGCAACAGGGACAAAACCGCCGAAAGGGCGCAGCTGCCCTTTTTCAGGCTGTGATTGCACTGCCGAAAGGCGCCGATCGCCATGACGAGAAAGAGGAAGGCAAATACGCCGTGCAGAATCGCGTAAGGCAGCGCCGGATTCTCCGTAAGCGCAAACAGCCAATCGCCGAACTTGCCCCCGTACACGTCAAAGAGGAAGTCCTCCACTTTCAGCCAGATGTCGGAGACCGCCGCGGGCAATCCCTCCACCGCGACGAGATCGCAGACGATATACCCCGCGAGCAGCACCAGGCAGACGAGCATCCCGATGATGTCCAGCCCGCCCGCGAGCTTTGCCCGACGGATGACCCTTGCCCTTCTGATCTTCGCAATCGTTTCTTTATCCATAAACGTATCCCCTTGAGAATAAAATTTTCCGTATCCGAATATCTTCTTATAATATCATCTTATCATAAAACCGTCACATTTGTCAATACTTTCGGCAAAAATTTTTCCGGAAATTTCCGCGCGCTTATCCTTCCCCTCTCTCTTCTTCCGCGGCGCGCAGAATCTCCGCGGGGGAAGAGACGAGCGCCGTCGCCCCGTGCGAAAGCAGAAACTCCCGCGTCTTGAAGCCCCAGGTCACGGACAGGCAGGGCAGGGATGCGTTTACCGCCGTCTGCACGTCCACTTCCGAATCCCCGACATACACCGCGCGCGAAGGGTCGCTCCCCAGCCGTTTGAGGACGGAATACACGAGATCGGGCGCGGGCTTTTTGCGCACGCCCCCCTCTTCGTCCTCCCCCGCAGCCCCGTCCGCCAGACCCGGAAAAAAGCGGGAGACGAGTTCCTGCACGGCAAAATCCGCCTTGTTGGACACGACGCCGACGAGACAGCCGCGATCTTTCAGCCCCGCCAGCATTTCGGGGATGCCGGGATAGGGCTTGGTATTGTCGAAACAATGGGCGGCGTAATAGGTCTTGAAAAAGTCGTATATCTCCGAGAAATGCGGGTTGTCCTCCCCGCCCGGCGCGGCGCGCGTCAAAAGCAGGCGGATCCCGTTGCCGACGAAGCCCTGCACCTCTTCCTTCGTCCGCGGCGGGCAGCCGTAGGCGCGGAGCGCCGCGTTGGTCGCCGCCGTCAGGTCGTCGAGAGTGTCCAAAAGGGTGCCGTCCAGATCGAAGAGAAAGGTGTCCCGGCGCATTTACAGCACCGCCCGGATCGCCGCCACCGCGCCCGCGCGGTTTTCGCTGTTCGTCTTGATATAGATCGCCGAAATATAATTGCGGGTGGTCCCCTCCGAGAGTTTGAGCGCCGCGGAGATCTGCCGGTTTGTAAAGCCCTCATAGAGCATGAGCGCGACCTGCACTTCGCGGTCGGACATGCCGAAGGCGCGCTTGATGCGGATCTCCCGATCGCTCGCCACCGTCTTTGCCGCGTCCGCGATGCGGCGGGCGATTTTGGCGGGCAGAATGGTGTCCCCCGCATAGGCGTTTTTCACGGCGTCGATGAGCGCCGTCGAACCGATGTCTTTGAGCAAATACCCGCTGGCGCCGTTGTTGATGGCGTTCAAAATATAATCGCTGTCGTCGAAGGTGGTGAGGATGATCACTTTGACGTCGGGGTATTTTGCCTTGATGCTCTGCGTCGCCACCACGCCGTTCATATTGGGCATGCGGATGTCCATCAGCACCACGTCGGGGGTATTTTCCTCCATCTTGGAAAGGGTGTCGAACCCGTCGAACGCAAGCCCCGTCACCTCTATTCCCGGATCCGTTTCCAGCACGCTGCGGATCCCCTCCGCGAGAATCACCTGATCGTCCGCGATCATCACTTTGATTTTTCCGTCCATATTCCTTTTCCGTATCTTCCTTTTTTCGCTTCTGCCGCTATGCCCGTCCGTTCACATCCCCTCCGGACGTTCGGGATCGGCGGGGAGAACGAGATGAATTTCAAATCCTTCCTCCGGCTCGGAGACGAACCACGCTTCGCCGCCGAAGCTCTCCGCCCTGCCCGAGAGCCCGGACAGACCAAATCCCTCTTTCAGACTGTCGAGCGCCACGCCCGAACCGTTGTCCGATAAGAGAAAGCGCAGCTTGCCGCCCGCACTCTTCAATTCGAACCAGAACGCCGTGGCGCCGCCGTGCCGGAGGCCGTTGGAGATCCCCTCTTTGAGCGCGTTGCAGAGGAATCGGTACTTGGCGTCCGAAACGGATATGTCGTCGATGTCCGAGCGGATGCGGATGCCCGTGCCGTCCGAAGACTCGTTCAGGATGCTCTCCAAAGCGCTTTTCAGCGTTTCCTTTTCGGAGACGCCGGAGAGGAGATGCACGCTTTCCCGAAGCTCTTCCAGCGCGTGTTTCGCCTGCAGATTGGCGGCGATGATCTTGCTCTTCGCCTCTTCCGGGCGGGTGTCGATAATGAGTTTTGCCGCCTCCGTCTGCATGATGACGGTCGTGATCGAATGCCCCGCCGTGTCATGGATGTCCCTGGCGATACGCTGCCGCTCTTCCAGCGCCGTCACCTCCGCGAGATTGTCGTACGCCTTTTGCAGCTCCGCCTTGCTCTCGTCCAGCTCTTTGAGCGCCGCGGTGAGGCGGATGTACTGCCGGTAAAAACGCACGCAGAAATTGACGAGCAGAAAATGCACCAGCATGACGACGAGATCGTTAAAAGACAATGCGATCACCGTCAGAAAGGACTGCGCCCCCGTCGGGCGGAACCAGGAGGACACCCCCTGCGTGAGGACGTACACCACCATGCACACCGCGCACAAAATCGCCGAAGGGAGCATCTTGTCCGAACTGATGTAAAATTCCGTCAGGACGATGAGATAGAGGGTGCAAAGGTACACGCTGCCCGTGACGGCGGTCAGGAGAAAGGCCGCCACGAAATCGATGATATAGCAGCAGATCTTGTTTTTGCCTCCGCGCACGGCGCACAATTTGACCGCCTCCGAAACGGTGAGGACCGCTTCGATGCCCACCGTCGCCGCCAGAGCCGCCCAGCGCCCCTCCCGGAACGCCGAAGGGATCATCTGCAAAAGAACAAAGAGTTCCGCGATGATCAGGAGGGTAAAAAGCAATTTCTTCCCGAAGGCGAGAAATTCTTTTTCCACGCGGAAATCCGGCTTCTCGAAAAAGCGGAACAGCCGAAAGCGGGCGCGGCCGCCCTTTTTCTTTTGCATTTTCCGCGCTTCCCGCTCCTCTCCCGTCCCTTCCGCCCGGGCTTCGGACAAGATCTTTTCGTCCGTCTCCGGATGCTCCGGAGACGCCGCGGCGCCGCGGCGTTTTTTCCCTTCCGACATCTCAGCCCCCTTTTCCCGACAGAATGCTGCCGATGGAAAAATTCTTGCTGATCCGCTGCATCTTGCCCGCGCGGTAATAGCTGTAAACGCCGTTGGGCGAATAGATGAAATGATCGCAGAAACGCACGTTGTGAATGCTGCAGATGAGCTGAAACTGGTGGGTCGCGTCGTCGTCCGCCGCCGAAGGGAAGAAAGAGCCGTTCAGATGGTTGTGCACCGCGACGATGCCGTAGGGCTTGTTCCCGGAAATCAGAAGTCCGGTCAGATGATCGGGGTCGACCGCCACCTGCCGGGAGCTGCCCGAAGTGAAGCGCTTGCAGAACGTGACGCGATAATTCTCGTCCAGAAAATAGAAATCCAACACTTCTTTGTTCAGACCGGCGTATTTTTCGGAAAGGAATTTGGAAAAGGTTTCGGGGTCGAACGTCTCGGGAAAGAGACGCTCGTCCGTCTTTTCGTAATAGACTTCGTAAAATTTGCCGATACAGCGGAGATAGCCCGCGACGCTCCTTCCCACGCCGCCCACCTGCTCCAGCTCCTGCATGGTCGCCGAAAAAATGCCGCGGATGGAACCGAACGCCGACAGCAGCCGGTGGGCGATCTCGTTGGTGTTGCGGCGGGGAATGGCGTTGAAGAGCAGTATTTCCAGAAGCTCGTGTTCGCGCAGGCTGCCCGAATCGAGCTTATCCAAAATCCTTTGGCGGTGTCCGTCGTGTTCGGGCATGATTTTCCCCTCCTTTCCGAATCCGGTATTTTATTATATCATATTTTCGGTAAAAAGTCAAAGGCAGGACGGGCGGAACGGAAAAGAAAAATATTTTTCCGTTTTTTTCCCTCTCTTCGCCCTTTTCTGTTTATCCGCTCCCCTTCCGCGGTATAATATACATAAGGTGAAAAACGCGAAATTTCCGCCGCGCGATGCGCGGCAAATACCAACGCGAGAGGTTCTGTATGACGCACATCATGGAAAGTTATTTCAACGATATCGTGGACTCTGTCTGCAAGGTCGTCCGTTTCGATTCTTCCCTCAAACCCGCCGAAGGCGCCTATCCCTTCGGCAAGGAGACGGCGGACTGCCTGAATTTCTACCTCTCCCTCGCTTCGGAGATGGGATTTGAAACGCACAATTACGACAATTACGTCGGGGAGGTCGTGTTCGGCGAAGGGGAAGAACTCGCCGTTCTCGTCCATCTCGACGTCGTACCCGCGGGCGGCGGCTGGCGCTTCCCGCCCTTTGCCGCCGTGATCAACGACGAACTTTCGGCGGGCGGCGTGCCCGGCGTCAAGATCTGGGGCAGGGGCACGATGGACGACAAGGGCCCCGCCGTCGCGGTGCTCTATTGCCTGAAAGCGCTGAAAGACGAAGGTTTCGTCCCCAAGCGCAAGATCAAACTCATCGTCGGCTGCAACGAAGAAAACGGCTGGGCGTGTCTCGACCATTACAACGAGGTCGCCCACATGCCGGAAGAGGGATTCTCCCCCGACGCCTCCTTCCCCGCCATCTACGCGGAAAAGGGCATCCTGCACTTCGCGGCGGAATTCCCGCTCGAAAATCCCCCCTTCCTCTCTCTCGGAGGAGGCAGCGCCGTCAATATGGTCTGCGACCGCGCGTCGGCGGTGCTGACCGACTCTGCCGCAGCCGCTCTGAAAACGTATAAAAACGATTTTCCCGGCACCTCTTTCGCCTTCGACGAAGAGACGAAAACGCTTACGGTCACGGGAAAATCGGCGCACGGCTCCACCCCCGAATGCGGCGCCAACGCCCTGGGCGGGCTTCTGAAATTTCTCGCGGCGCTCGACGGCGGCTGCAAAAAGGCGTACGATCTGCTCTTTGCGGACGCTCTCGGCCTGAAAAATATGCAGGACGAGACGGGCAGCCTCACCATGTCCCCCGACGTGGCTTGCTTCGAAAACGGCAAGCTCGCAATCGGCACGGACATCCGCTTCCCCGCCACCCATAAAAAGGAAGAGATCCTGTCTGCTCTGGACAAGGCGGGCGTTTCCTATAAAGTGCTGCACGACCAGGCGCCCATCTACAACGACCCGAACGGCAGACTCATCTCCACCCTGATGCGGGTGTACAACACCGCGCTCGGGAAGGACGAAAAGGCGATCGCGATCGGCGGCGGCACTTACGCCCGCGCGCTGAAATGCGGCTGCGGATTCGGACCCGAACTGCCCGACGAAGAAGCGACCATCCACCAGCCGAACGAATACATCACCTTTGACCGCATCCGCATGATGAGCGAAATCTATTACGACGCCCTCAAAGAACTTACCAAATAATCGCTATTGCCTTTTCATCGCACTTCCTTTATTTCCCGAAAACTCCCCGCCGCGGCGGGGAGTTTTTTCCCGCCCGCAAAAGCCGCCTTTTGCGACACATAAAATATGCGGCCCGCCGGCGTGAACCTGCGAACCGCATATCTTAGTGAGAGAATATGAAAAAAGTTAGATATGAATGATCCCATCCGTAACCGGAAACATAAAATGTCACCGGATTTTCCCCGAATTGCTCTCCGAATGTTCTTTACAGGTGTTATAATACACTTATTTAGTGTATAACGCGTGAAAATATAGTGATATAAAAGTGAAACGTTGAGATTTTGCGATAAAAAAACAGAAAATCTCTTTTCTTGGAATATTGCCTCGCCCGAAAAGGCGGTCGGATTTGAAAAATTCTATTTTTATGCGTTCACATTTCGGAAAACTGCGAAAAAATCATCTCGGCGACCCGCAGCCCGTCGGCGGCGGAAGAGGTGATGCCGCCCGCATACCCCGCCCCTTCGCCCGCGGGATACAGTCTTCCCAGGGATACCGATTGCAAATCCTCCCCGCGGAGGATTCGCACGGGAGAACTCGTGCGGGATTCGACGGCGGTGAGGACGGCGTCCGGGCAGGCAAAGCCCTTCAGCCGCCTGTCCATGTCGGGCAGCGCCGCCTTGATCGCCGAGACGACGAAGGGAGGCAGAACCGCCCTGAGATCGGCAAAGGCAGGCGGAACGGGATAGGTGGGCGAGACGCTCCGGAAAGCGGAACTTTCCCGATCGCGCAGAAAATCGCCGACGAGCTGGACGGGCGCGCCGTATTTTCCGCCGCCTGCGGCAAAGGCGGCGCGTTCCAATTCCCTTTGGAAGGCTATGCCGGAAAGGGGGGATTCGCTCGGAAAATCGGAACTTCTCACCTGCACGACCAGCGCGCTGTTGGCGTTGATGCCGTCGCGGGCGTAATTGCTCATCCCGTTGGTCACCACCCCGCCCTCTTCGCTCGCCGAGGGCATGACAAGGCCTCCCGGACACATGCAGAAAGTGAACGCCGCCCTTTCGGAGGCGTGGGAGACGAGTTTATAGTCGGCGGGCGGCAGGAGAGAATACCCCTCCCCGTACTGCGCCCTGCCGATCTCCGATTGCAGGTGTTCGATGCGCACCCCGACGGCAAAATCCTTGCGTTCCATGGCGACGCCGCGGGAAAGCAGCATTTCGAAGGTATCCCGCGCGCTGTGCCCCACGGCGAGCACGAGCGCGGAGCCGGGAATTTCCCTCTTTTCCCCGTTCTTTCCCTCCGAAATCACCGCCGCATCGATCTTCCCGTCCCGCGGGACGACATCCGTCAGTTTGGCGTTGAACGCAACCCTGCCCCCGTGGTTTTCGATATATTCCCGCATGCGGACGACCACTTTTTTCAGATTGTCGCTGCCGATGTGCGGCTTGTTCAGCCAGAGGATTTCTTCGGGCGCGCCGAAAGAGGCGAAGGTTTCCAGCACCTCTTTGTTGAAGCCGCCGTGCGTGCCCGTGTTCAGTTTGCCGTCCGAAAAGGTGCCCGCGCCCCCTTCGCCGAACTGGACGTTCCCTTCGGGGTCAAGTCCCCCGCCCGCGGAAAACGCGGCGATCTTCCGGGCGCGCTCCTCCACGCACGGTCCCCTCTCTATCAGCATGACGGGGACGCCGCGGTCGAGCAGCCGAATGGCGCAGAAAAGTCCCGCGGGACCGCTTCCGACGACGAGGACGGGATTTTCGGGACGCCGCGAAGCGGGCAGGCGGGAAAGCTGCCGTTTTTCCGGCCGTTCGGGTCGGTCGGAGACCTCTATCGAATAGAGGAAGCGGATATTGTTTTTGTCCCGCGCGTCCAGGGATTTTTTCAGAATGCGGACGCACGGGGAAGAGAGGCGGCACTTTTTTCCCGCGATGCGGGCAAGTTCGCTCTCCGGCTGTCCGGGGAACAGTTTTATGTCGTTGAGGATTTTTTTCATCTCTTTTCCTCCGCCTCCGCCCTGCCGATCGCGTCCGCGACCGTGCGCGCCGACGAATACGCCCATTGCAGATTATACCCGCCGCATTCGCCGTCCACGTCGAGAATTTCCCCGGCGAAGTACAGCCCGGGGGCGAACCGGCTCTGCAAATTTATGTCCGTCTCGGCGAGCGGGATCCCCCCTTTCGTCACCTGCGCGCCGTCGAAGCCGAGCGTCCCCTCCGCCGCGAGCGTAAAATTTTTCAGTGCGCGCGCCGCCGATCCGGGGTCGTCAGGATCGCACCGACGGGCGATCGCCCTGCCCAGGGCATTGTTGACGATGCCGCCGAGCAGTTCTCCCGCGGGGAGTTCGGGAAACGCCTCCCGCTTGCGCCGCAGCGCGGCGGCGATCTTCTCTTCGGGCAGGTCGGGCAAAAACGCCAATGAGAGGAAAATTTTTTCC
>ERZ1643249.5430-NODE-5430-length-10213-cov-5.814432_pt1 | contig 10213 bp, 7 predicted proteins | sample MGYA00579263_ERZ1643249 | MGnify/ENA primary metagenome ERZ1643249 (study PRJEB29033, sample SAMEA4952264) | chicken gut metagenome | biome: Broiler Chicken; feature: Gastrointestinal Tract; material: Caecum | place: Ireland | collected 2018 | study: Broiler...
CGGCGACTCCTCCGTCTATGACGCGATGGTGCGCATGGCGCAGGACTTCAACATGCGCATGACGCTGGTCAACGGCCACGGCAACTTCGGCTCGGTGGACGGGGACCCCGCGGCGGCGATGCGTTACACGGAAGCGCGCCTCGAGCCGCTCGCGCTCGAACTTCTGCGCGACATCGAAAAGGACACCGTCCGCTTTACGCTCAACTTTGACGACAGTCTCAAAGAGCCCGAAACGCTCCCCGGCAGGTTTCCCAACCTGCTCGTCAACGGCGCGTCGGGCATCGCGGTCGGGCTTGCGACCAACATCCCGCCGCACAACCTCGGCGAGGTGATCGACGGCGTCGTCGCTTACATCGACAACCCGCACATCAAGCTGTTCGAGATGATGAAGTACATCAAGGCGCCCGATTTCCCGACGGGCGGTTACATCATCGCAAACGAGCTGCTGCAGGCGTACGAGACGGGCAAGGGCAAGATCACCCTGCGCGCAAAGGTCAACGTCGAGGAAGGGGACAACGACAAAAAGCACATCGTCATCACCGAGCTTCCGTACCAGGTCAACAAGGCAAAACTTCTGACCAAGATCGCGGAGCTTCGCGAGGAGAAGAAGGACATTCTCGGCGGCATCTCCGAGATCACCGACGAATCCGACCGCAACGGCATGCGTGCGGTCATCCGTGTCAAAAAGGATGCGGACGTGGACAAGATCCTCGCCGCGCTGTACAAATTCACCGACCTTGAATGCTCTTTCGGCATCAACATGGTCGCCATTGCGGACGGCAAGCCGCAGCAGATGGGCCTTCTGGACATCATCAAACACTACGTCGTCTACCAGCGCGAAGTGGTGCTCCGCCGCACAAAATACGACCTTAACCAGGCAAAGGAGCGCTGTCACATCCTTGAAGGCCTGATCATCGCTGTGCGCAACATCGACGAGGTCATCAAGATCATCAAGACGAGCGAGAGCGTGCCCAACGCCCGCCAGCGCCTGCGCGAGCGCTTCGAGCTCTCCGAGCGGCAGGCACAGGCGATCCTCGATCTGCGCCTCGCGCGCCTGACCAAGCTGGAGATCTACAAGCTCGAACAGGAGCTGGAAGAACTGCGCAAACTCATCGCCCGCCTCACCGCGATCGTCGAGAGCAAGAGATTGCAGATGCAGGTGGTGCAGGAAGAGCTCAAAGAGATCAAAAAGCAGTACAAGGGCGAGCGCCGCAGCAATCTCGTGTTCGACGTCGCGGACATCAAAGTGGAGAAGTTTGACGACGTCAAGCCTGCCGTCAACTGTGTGCTCGTCTACACCGCAGACGACAAGATCAAAGTCGTGCAGGAAAAGAACTTCAACATGTCCGACAAGAACATCACCGAGAGATCGGGCGCGGGCGACATCCTCCGCCTCATCCTCCGCACGGCGACGGACAAGGTCGTCTATTCCTTCACGAACATGGGCAACTGCTACAAGATCGACTTCGAGGGTATCGAGCCGGGCAAGCTTAAAGAAAAGGGCATGGCGTACGCCGAGCTCTGTCCCGACGCGCAGGAAGGAGAGCGCCCCGTCGCTTTCTACGAAGTGGGCGAAAAGATGCCGAAAGGCAGCCTTCTCTTCTACTCCAAGCTCGGCTATGTCAAAAAGAGCGACTGGAAGGAATACAACATCCTCAAATATGCCTTCCAGGCGGTCAAGGTCAACGAGGGGGACGAGATCATCGGCATCGAGACGGACGACCCCGATCCCACCGTCACGCTCTTCTTTGTCACGGCAAACGGCATGTGCCTGAACGCATATAAAAACGACATCCCGACGCAGGGCCGCATCTCGGCGGGTGTGCGCGGCGTCGCGCTCTCGGAGGGCGACTACGTCGTCTATGCGGGGCAGATCGACGGCGAGGGCGAGATCATCGTCGCGACGGACGGCAACACCATCAAAAAGGTGATCGCGTCGCAGATTGACCCGATGGCGCGCTACCGCAAGGGCGTCAAGATCGTCGACCTGGGCAAGGGCAGAAAGGTCGTCTATTCCGACTATGTCACCCAGCCTTACAAGTTCGCCGTGAAGATGGACGACGGCTCCTTTGTACAGGCGGACACCGAGGACAACATCACCATCGAGGACCGCACGACGAAGGGCAAGAATATCAAACTCAAAAAGGGATGCAAGGCGGAGGCCTTCTACTCCCTCAAATACCTCACCTGACGCGCCGAAAGGGCGTAAAGGGCGGCGGAGCAATGCGCTCCGCCGCTTTTTTGTTTCGGTTTTTGCAGAGCGTCCGACGCAGATCTGCGTCGGACGCTCTGCAAAAAAAGGCGCCGCGCGAGACCGCGCGGCGCTTGCCGTTCTATTCGGAGAGGTCGTATTTTTCGGCGAGACGGTCGTACTTTTCGTACAGATCGTCGAAGCAGAAGATCTTCAGCCGTCTGTGCACCTTGTCCCTCTGCCACTGTTTTATGTTGAAACTCACGGGGATGATGAAATAAAAGTCCGTTCCCTTGCAGAAGTGCTTGACGACGGTGTCCTCCTTGATCTTGCGCTGTTCGTTGAAGCGGTCGGGCAAAAACAGTTTTTTTGTCCCGAGGCGGTGCAGCGCGCTCTGGTCGGGCATCACCATGCGGTGGGTGCGCACATATTCGCGGATGCGCGGAAAAAGCGCGGTTTCGCGCAGTACCGGCAAATTGAGCAGCAGCACGCCCGAATTGCAATAGGTGGGAGAGATCCAGAATTTCCCCATATGGTCGAGCACTGCGCCGTATTCATACCCCGAGACGTCGATGTCGTACAGCTCGGCGATGTCGCCCGTACACATGGTGTCGGCGTCGAGGTAGACGACTTTGTCGGGAAGTCCCGCAAGTTCTGTGAGAAAAAGCCGAAGCTGCGCGTAGGGAGTGTACAGATTTCTTGCGTTTTTTCCTTCCGCGAGCGTCTCTTTGTAGAGGTCGGTCAGGTCGATGAGTTCGGCGCGGCTTTCGGGATTTTTTTCTTTGAGCACCTCGTCGAGCACGCGCATCTGATTCTCGGAAAAGGGCAGATAGGCGGCATTGAGCTCGTGCAGGTCCATGGAGAGCACGAGCACGCGCAGGGGGCGGTCGGTGTGTTTTGCGAGCGAAAGCGCGGACAGCAAAAGTCCCGGAAAGATCTTTTTGTTTCCGCAGTAGCAGACGCAGACAGGCTCCATGTGCCTCCTCCTTTATCTGAGAAAATCGTATTGTTCGGCGAGACGGTCAAACTTTTCGTACAGGTCGTCAAAGCAGAAAATTTTGAGCGTCTTATGTACCTTGTCGCGCTCCCACTGTTTGATGTTGTAGATGTGGAAAAAGGGTACCCAGCGGATGCCGCGGCAGAAATGTTTGACGACGGTGTCCGCGCGCACGCCGCGCTGTTCGTTGAATCTGCGGGGCAGAAACAGTTTTTTTGTGCCGAGGCGGTGCAGTGCGGTCTGGTCGGGCATGATCATGCGCCGCGTGCGCACATATTCGCGGATGCGCTCGAACAGGCGCGTCTTCCGTATCATGGGCAGGTTGAGAAGGAGCACTCCCGAATTGCAGTAGGTGGGGGAGATCCAGAACTTCCCCATGTGATCGAGCACCGCGCCATACTCGTATTCCGAGATGTCGATGTCGTACAGCTCGGCAATGTCGCCCGCGCACATGGTGTCGATGTCCAGGTACACGAGCTTGTCGGGCAGACCCTCCAGCTCGTTGAGATACAGCCGCAACTGCGCGTAGGGGGTGTAATAGTTTTCGCTGTTCTTTCCGTCGGCGAGCGAGCGGCAGAACGCTTCTTTTACGTCGATCATGCACGCAGAACTTTGCGGATTTTTCTCTTTGAGGACGCACTCCAAAAGTCCGATCTGCTCCTCGGTGAAGGGCAGAAAGGCGGGATCCTGTTCGTGCAGGTCCATCGAGAGCACATACAGTGCGATCGGCCGTTCAGTGTGTTTGACGAGCGAGAGCACGGAAAGTAAAAGGCCCGGAAAAACGCGTCGGTTCCCGCTGTAACAGATTGAGATCATAAAGCCACTCTCTTGATGTTTTTATCCATTGTAACACATTTTACAGAACGAGGCAATCGTTTTGCCGCATTCAGCAAAGTTCCGCGTCTTTGTGCCGTTTGGGATCGGCGAGCACCGTCTTGAAGTCGGTATAGACGACAAACCCCGCCTTCGCCTTGGGCGGCTTTTTGACGAACCGCCTCTCGCAGTAGTCCACGGGTACCTTGTTCCCTTCTTTTGCGTCCGAAAAGCAGGCGCACACTTCGGCGGCGGCGAGCAGAACGTCGTCGGGCACCTTTCGCCCCTCGGTGCGGATGAGCACGTGCGTGCTGTGGTATTTCTGCGTGTGCAGCCAGAGGTCCGCAGGCGCCGCCTCGCGCAGGAGACGGTCGTTCTGCACGTTGTTTCTGCCCGAAAACACCGAGAATTCCCCGAAACGAAAGGTGCGGAAGGGCAGGGCGGGCGCGGTCTTTTTGCCCTTCTTTTCGGGCGGGAGCGCGCCTGCGGCGCGCAGTTCCTCTTCGGCGCCCTGCAGATCGAGCATGTTTTCCGCGCGCGAGAGCGCGGCGAGCATGCTCAGCGTGTAGTCCAGCTCCGCCTGCGCCTCCTCTTTTTGCGGGAGCACGGCGGCGAGCGTGCGCTTTTGTTTGTTGTATTTCTTGTAGTATTTCTGCGCGTTCTGCGCGGGAGTGAGCGTCTTGTCCAGCGCGATGCGCACGGTGCGGCATTCGGGGTCGTAGTAGTCTGTGAGCTCGCATCCCTCCATGCCCTTTCGCAGGGCGAAGATGTTCGCGGTGATCAGTTCGCCGAAGACGCGGTTTTTCTCCATGTCCGCACAGCCGAGTTCCCGCTCGAGCAGCAGCGCGAGCTTTTTCTCCTCCTTTTTTCTGCGCGAGAGGAGCACCGCCTCCAGCTTTCTCTTCTTTTCGGAAAGATCGCGCGCCGATTCGCGTTCGGTGTAATAGGCGTCGGCGGCGGCGAGCACGCTCTCTTTCGGCTCTCCGCCCTCGAAGCGGGCGTGAAAATCCTTCGCCGTGCCGTTTACGCGCTCGATCGCGGGGCGCACCTCGTCGGAGAAGATGAATCGGCAAATGCTCTCCGCCGCGGCCGAAAGGTCCTCGATCCTGCCGTCGCGCACGCCCTCGACTTGGTCTGCGAGCAGGCGGCAGGTCGGGGCGGCAAGCCCCGAGAGATTGCCGAACAGGAAGTCCGCGAGGTCCCCGCCGTTATAGGCGGAGAGCCGTTTTTCGAGCGCCGCGCGGTCGGCGGGGTTCGCCTTGTCCTGCGGCTCGGGCGGCAGATACCGCACGCCCGGAAAGAGCGCGCGCTTGAAATTCTCCTGCAGAGAGGACACCTTGAGCGCGCCCGTGATGACGCCCTCTTCGGTGAGCACGAGGTTGGAGTATTTGCCCATGATCTCGGCAAAGAGCACCCGCCGCGCGCGGGAAAATTCTCCCGTGCAGTCGAAGGTGAAGGAGAGGATTCGCTCGAACCCTTCCTGCCGCACGCAGGTCAGCGTGGCGCCCGAGAGGTGCTTTCGCAAGAGCATGCAGAAGTTGGGCGCGACGTCGGGCGCGGCGCGGACGGTGTCGGACACGATCGCGCGCGCAAAAGATGCGTGCGTGTTGAGCACGAGTTTTCTCGTCTTTCCGCCCGCGTAGAGGAGGATGTCCGCCTCGTCCCGCGAGGGCTGTATGATCTTGTTCACCTTCCCGCCCGCGAGAAGGCTGTCGAGTTCGCGGGCGATGTGGCGCAGCGTGAATGCGTCCTGCGGCATGATTGCGCTCCTTCGGGCGCCGTCGGCGCCCGTATTATTCCTTTACAGTATACAGGAAAAGAGAAAAAAAGTAAATCAGTTGAGCAAAAACGCTTTTCAAAATGTGCACTTTGTGCTAAAATGGTATCTCGAGTAAAACATTTGAATTATTTGGCAGGAGAAAGAGAATGAAATACGAGATCAAATCTTCCCAGAAAAGCACAATCACGATCACGATGACCTTTGACAAGGCAGAGTGGGACGCCGCAAACCAGAAGGCGTACGAGCAGACCCGCGGCAGGTACTTCGTCAACGGATTCCGCAAGGGCAAAGCTCCCAAGCACGTCATCGAGCTCAACTACGGCAAGGGCGTGTTCTATGAGGATGCGCTCAACAATCTGTTCTCCGACCATTACTATGACATCGTCGAGAAGGAAAAGGAAAACTACACCGTTGTCGGCCAGCCCGAACTGTCCGTCGACGATCTCTCCGAGACGGGCGTGACCCTTTCCGCCGTCGTCCCTGTCAAGCCCGACGTCAAGCTGGGCGCCTACAAGGGTATAAACATCCGCAAAGTGGAGTATAATGTAGAGGACAAAGACGTGGAGGCGGAGATCAAACGCCTGCAGGAGCGCAATTCCCGCCTGGTCGAAGTGACCGACCGCGCGGCGGAGAACGGCGACACCGCGACCATCGATTTCTCGGGCAGCGTGGACGGCGTCAAGTTTGACGGCGGCACCTCCGAGAACTATCCGCTCGTGCTCGGCAGCGGTTCCTTCATCCCGGGATTCGAGGAACAGGTCGTCGGCATGAAGGTGGGCGAGGAGAAGGACGTCAATGTCAAGTTCCCCGAGGACTACCAGGCAGAGGAACTCAAGGGCAAGGACGCGGTTTTCGCGGTCAAGCTCAACAAGCTCGAGAAGAAAGAGCTCCCCGAAGTGAACGACGAGTTCATCAAGGACGCGGCGGGCGCGGAGAGCGTGGAAGCTTATAAGAAGGAGACGCGCGAGCGCCTCGAAAAGCAGGCCAAAGAGAAGGCGGACGCGGAGACGGAGAACAACATCGTCCGCGCGCTCACCGAGAGCGCGGAGGCGGAGATCCCCGACGCGATGATCGAGAGCCAGATGGATCTGATGGTTCGCAACGCAGAGTATCGCCTCGGCATGCAGTACGGCGGCATCAAGCTCGCAGACTACCTCAAGTACATGGGCTCCAACATGCAGGACTTCCGCGAGGGCTACCGCGCGCAGGCGACGGACACGGTCAAGAGCCAGCTCGTCATCGACAAGATCATCCGCGAAGAGAACATCAAGGCGGAGGAAGCCGAGATCGACGCGAAGCTCGAGGAGTTCGCGAAGGCGGCGAACAAGACGCTGGAGGAGTACAAGAAGGACACCGACGCTTCCCAGCTCGAGTACATCGCCAACGACATCGTCATCAACAAGCTGTTTGCGTTCCTCAAAGAGAACAACAATTTGACGACCGAAGAGGTCAAGCCCGCCAAGAAGCCCGCGGCGAAGAAGACGGCCGCAAAGAAAGCGGACGGCGAAGCGGAGGAGAAAAAGCCCGCAAAGAAGACGGCCGCGAAGAAGGCGGACGGCGAGGCAAAGCCTGCGGCGAAGAAACCCGCCGCAAAAAAGACGGCAAAGAAAGCGGAACCCGCGGAAGACAAAGCGGAGTGACGCGGGGCAATGCCCCAACGGAAAGGAGGCAGTTAAATGCAGGACGTTAAGATGAACCTCATCCCGATGGTCGTGGAGCAGTCCAGCCGCGGGGAGCGTTCTTACGATATTTATTCGAGGCTGTTGGAAGATCGCATCATCTTTCTCTCGGGCGAGATCAACGACGGCATGGCGAACACCGTGGTCGCGCAGCTGATCTACCTCGAGGCGCGCGATCCGAACAAGGACATCAGCCTCTACATCAACAGCCCCGGCGGCAGCGTTTCGGCGGGACTTGCGATCTACGACACGATGCAGTACATCCGTTGCGACGTATCCACCATCTGTATCGGGCTTGCGGCGAGCATGGGCGCGTTCCTGCTCTCGAGCGGCGCGCGCGGCAAGCGTTTCGCCCTTCCCAACAGCGAGATCATGATCCATCAGCCGCTCGGCGGCGCGCAGGGTCAGGCGAGCGACATCAAGATCCAGGCGGAGCACATCCTCAAGATCAAGGACAAGATGAACCGCATCCTCGCCGAGAACACGGGCAGGAGCGTACAGGAGATCGAGCGCGATACCGACCGCGACAATTACCTCTCCGCGGACGAGGCACAGCGTTACGGACTCATCGACAAAGTCTTCTTCAAGAGGTGACACCCTTCGCGGGGAAAGAGAATGGCAGCGGCGCGGCGCAAAGCCGCGCAGGAAGGTCGCGCGGCGGAGCCGGGAGAAAGAGATCGGCTTCTTCGCGCGCTTTTTGGCATCGCGGGAGGCGATGCAGGGAGAAAAAAATATGAAAGACGAAGAACAGTTCTGTTCCTTTTGCGGCAAACCGAAAAACCGCACAAAAGTTCTGATCACGGGTCCGAACGGACTGTCCATCTGCGACGAATGCGTGGAGATCTGCAACGAGGAGATCAAGACGACGCAGGAAAATCCCGCAGGCGCGGTGGAGCTGAAAAAGCCCTCCGAGATCAAAGCGGAGCTGGACAAATACATCGTCGGGCAGGACAAGGCGAAAAAAGTGCTGTCCGTCGCCGTGTACAACCACTATAAGCGCATCAACAGCGAATCCTCGGCAAAGTCGGACGACGACGTCGAGATCGAAAAGAGCAACATCCTCCTGCTCGGTCCGACGGGCTGCGGCAAGACCCTTCTCGCGCGCACGCTCGCGAAGATCCTGAACGTCCCGTTCGCGACCAGCGACGCGACCACCCTTACTGAGGCGGGATACGTCGGCGAGGACGTGGAGAACATCCTTCTCAAGCTCATCCAGAACGCCGATTACGACATCGAAAAGGCACAGCGCGGCATCATCTACATCGACGAGATCGACAAGATCGCGCGCAAGGGCGAAAACGTCTCCATCACGCGTGACGTCTCGGGCGAAGGGGTCCAGCAGGCTCTGCTCAAGATCATCGAGAGCACGGTCGCGAGCGTCCCGCCGCAGGGCGGCAGAAAGCATCCCCAGCAGGAGTGCATGCGCATCGACACGACCAACATCCTCTTCATCTGCGGCGGCGCGTTCGTCGGTCTGGACAAGATCGTGCAGGCGCGCAAGGATGACACTTCTCTCGGCTTCGGCGGAAAGGTCAAGAGCACGGACGAGATGGACTATCAGCTCTTTGACGACGTCAAGCCGCAGGATCTTACCAAATTCGGGCTCATTCCCGAGTTTGTCGGCCGCGTGCCCATCGTGGTGTCGCTGCTGCCTCTGGACGAGAAAGCGCTCGTCAAGATCCTCACCGAACCCAAGAACGCGCTGATCAAGCAGTACCAGAAGCTGATCGGGATGGACGGCGTCAAGCTCTCCTTCGACGATTCGGCGGTCAGCGAGATCGCGAACACCGCCATCAAGCTCAAGACGGGCGCGCGCGGGCTGCGCACCATCATCGAAAACCTCATGACGGACGTCATGTACGAGATCCCCTCGGACGGCGACATCAGCGAGGTCCGCATCACGCGCGACTGCGTGCTCGGCAACGCAAAGCCCGAGCTCGTCAAAAAGAGCGCATGACAAAAACACGGAGAGAAGGGCACGCCTTTCTCTCTTTTTGTTTTCTGCGGGCGCAGTGCGCCCGCAGTCCCGTCTTTCTTTGAGAGGGGAAAGGGAGGGACTGTCCTAAAAAGAAGGTCTGCGGCATACAATGAGCCATGGACCTTTTTCAGCTTCGGGCGGGCGAGCGCGCCGAGATCGTGCAGGTGCTGTGCGAAGAAAAACTCGCCCTCCGTCTCTCTGCAATGAACATACGCGCGGGCGCCGTCGTCCGCGTCCTGCGCCGCGCGCCGCTCGGCTCTCTGATGGTGGAAGCGGAGGGGACGCGCGCCGCGATCCGACCCTCTCTTGCGAGGCATCTGCTCGTTCGGAGGCTGCCGTGAAGATACTTTTGCTCGGCCGCCCGAACAGCGGCAAATCCACCCTCTTCAACGCATTGACGGGCGGGCACGTGCGCACGGGAAACTGGCACGGCGTCACGGTCGGGCTCAGCGTGCGCCGCGCGCGTCTGGACGGGACGAGCGCGGACGTCGTCGACCTTCCCGGCATCTATGCGCCCGTGGCGTCGTCGATGGAAGAGCAGGTCACGCGCGGCGCGGTGGAGGAGGGCGCGGACCTCATCCTCCTCGTCGCGGACGTGTCCGATCTTCCTTCTTCTCTCGCGCTGTACAACGCCGTCCGCGGCCGCGGACGGGTCGCGATCGCGGTGACGATGGCGGACGTCCTGCGCCGCCGCGGCGGGTATTTCGACGCATCGGCGCTCTCCTCCCGCCTCGGCGTACCCGTGATCTTTCTCTCCGCGCGCAGCCGCGCGGAC
>ERZ1643249.5431-NODE-5431-length-10213-cov-5.243158_pt1 | contig 10213 bp, 12 predicted proteins | sample MGYA00579263_ERZ1643249 | MGnify/ENA primary metagenome ERZ1643249 (study PRJEB29033, sample SAMEA4952264) | chicken gut metagenome | biome: Broiler Chicken; feature: Gastrointestinal Tract; material: Caecum | place: Ireland | collected 2018 | study: Broiler...
TGATGATGAAAACTTGATTTTTAAAAGAAACAAAGTGGTAAAAGCACTAGAAAGGATAGGAAAAATTAAAACCGAGGTAAAACCAGTTATTGCTTCTTTTAAAAACGAGAATTATCGTAACAAGGCATCCTTTAAGGTAGAAAATGACCGCATAGGTTTTTATGGTAGTGGTACGTACCAATTAGTTGATATAAGTTATTGCAAACTTTTAGAGGAGAAAATAAACGATGCTTTACTAATTGTTAGAAGTTATTTAAAAAATAACAAAAATGAAATAAAAACGATAACGATAAAACTCGGTAATGCTATGGGCGAACTTTTAATTGACGTTTATTCAACGGATTTAAAAGATGAGAAAATAAAAGATTATTTGATATCAAACGTAAAGGATTTAAAAGTTATCGTGTTTAATGGTAAAACGGTTTTTGGTAATGGTTATATTGGTCAAATATGTAATGGGTTAATGTTTAATTGTTCTTCGGATTCTTTTTTTCAAGTAAATGGTGTTCAAGTAGAACGGTTATATAAAATAGCGATAAAAGAAGCTAAGTTATCAAAAAAAGACGTTGTTTTAGACTTATATTGTGGAACCGGAACCATCTCATGTATAGTGTCTTCATACGTAAGAAAAGTAATAGGAATAGAAATAGTAGAAGATGCCGTAATAGATGCTAATTGTAACGCTAGAATAAACGAAATCTCAAACGCTCGCTTTATATGCGGGGATGCCGCAAAGGAAATAAGTAAAATAAAAGAAAAAATAGACGTTATCTTTGTTGACCCACCAAGAAAAGGAATTGATAGAAAGGCTATCGCGGTAATGAAAAAAATATTACCTAAAAAAATAGTATATATTTCATGTAACCCAGTTACCATGGCAAGGGATTTATCATACTTAAATGATTTATACGACATTAAAGAAGTAATCCCAGTTGATATGTTTCCAAATACTTGTCATGTAGAATGTGTATGCTTACTTAACTTACGTTAGTTTCAAATTAAGTGAAAATATAAGATATGTTGTTTTAGCGGTATATGTTTTAACATACAATTTGTAGTTGCTTTTGCAACTATTTGGAAAGGAGCTGGTAAAAATATGAAAGAATTTAAAAATAATGATTTGTTAATTTATAAAAATGAAGAAGGAAATATTATTGTTGATGCCATTTATAAAGATGAAACACTTTGGCTAACCCAAAAAGGAATGTCAAAAGTTTTTGGTTGCAGCATAGATAATATATCTTTACATTTAAAAAATATTTTTAAAGATAATGAGTTATAATTTAGATGTTATAATTGCTGTTGGTTATCGAATTAATTCAAAAAAAGCAACTGAGTTTAGAATATGGGCAACTAAAGTGTTAAAGGAATATATGATAAAAGGCTTTGCTTTAAATGATGAAAGATTTATTCGTGGTAATAAGTATGATGCGAAATATTTTGATGAATTATTAGAGCGAATTAAAACAATTAGAGTAAGTGAAAGAATGTCTTATCAAAAAATAACTGATTTATTTATTGCAACATCAATAGATTATAACCCTAAGTCAAAGGAAGCATATGCTTTTTTTAAAATTGTTCAAAATAAACTCCATTTTGCTATATCTGGATACACGGCTGCTGAATTAATTTATAATAGAGTAGATTCAAATAAAGAGCATATGGGGTTGACAAATTGGAAAAATTCTCCAGATGGTTTAATATACAAATATGATGTAAGCGTAGCAAAAAATTATTTAACTGAGGAAGAATTAACTAAATTAAATGATTTGACTAATATATTTTTAGTTTTTGCTGAAGACGAAGCAAAAGAAAGACATATAATGACTATGCAAGATTGGATAAAAGCAACCGATGATTTATTAAAATTTAGACGAAAAGGATTGCTTAAAAACAAAGGAAATATTTCGCATAAAAAGGCGGTAGAAAAAGCAGAAAGCGAATATGAAAAATATAGAATAGTACAAGATCAAAAATATATTTCTTCAATGGATGAATTTTATAATAAATATTTGAAAGAAAATAATAATACTGATTATTCATAATGTACATTATCAATATTGTTATTTATATTATAGAGTAGTTACACGATAATATATCATAATGATTTAAACATAATATATAAACTGGAAGTGTGCAATTTTTGGTGATACGTAAAATTACTATAAATAAAAAAATTGATAACAATATGTTACTTATGTAATAATGACTATACAAGGAAGAAAGAAGATTGTAATTTATGAAAAAAAGATTAAAGATTATAGGTATTATTTTAGGCAGTGTATTTATTCTTGTGTTAATGTTTTTTATGCTTTGTTTTAAAAAAGAAGTTCAAGAACACAAAAATAAAGAATATGCAATTGATATGTTTAAATTAGATGAAATATTAAGTATAACGATAGATACTTTGTCTCAATATGATGGTGAAAAAGAATTTAAAGATGAGGAAACAATAGAAAAAATTTATAAGGTCTTTGCTAATAGGAAAACTAATGTGGAAAGCATAGATGATGTTCCGGCTAATCCTGACTTATTATATCTTGTTAAATTTAAAAATACATCTGAAAATTACAAATCAGCTTATATTTATAAAAAAGGTAATAAATATTATATTCAACAACCCTATAATGGTATTTATCAAATAACTAAGGATGAATATATCATAGTTAAAAAAACTATTGAATAGTGTATAACTTAAAGAAAGAAGGATTATTTTGTTAGAAGTAATTGGAACGATTTTTATTATAGTTATAGGATGTATTAATCATTTTTTATATGATTGGTTTCATCATAATAAAATTATTGGGTATTTTGCGGCGGTTAACGAATCAACTTGGGAACATTTAAAATTAGTTATTGCACCAACCTTTTTGTGGCTAATAGTTGAATATCATTTTTATTTTGATAATCCTAATTTGTTTTTCGCACGTTTTATAAGTTTAGTGGTAATGTTATTAATCATTCCTTTGATATTTTACTCATATACCCATTTTACAAAGAAACCAATTTTATTTATAGATATTAGTAGTTTTATAATAGCTATCATTTTAGGACAACTTGTATTTGGTAAGTTAATTGATATTAAAGTATCTAGTTTATTATTGACTCACGTAGGAATAATTGGTTTAATTACTATATTCTTCGCGTACATTATGAACACTTATGCTCCCCAAAAAACTTTTTTGCATAAAGACCCAATTACTAATAAATACGGAATAAAGGGTCATTATGATGCAAAAAAATAAATAAGCCTTAAAAAAGTAAGTATCTATATTTATACTTACTTTTTATGTTATAATAACATTAATAATAAACATGGTAGGTGATGGTTTTGAAAAAGAAAAATAAAAAAATACTTTTATTTGCGGTTATCATGGTTGTTGTGCTACTAGTTATATCAGTATTTTTATATAACAAGGTTGCAACTAACACCAAAAAAGTAAATGAAGAAAAAAGCATGATTGAAAAGCAAGAAGAGGTTGAAAAAACGATCGTAACTAAAGGGTACACGCTTGATAACCCTAACGTTATATTAAATCCATACGGGAATTCACCTTTAACCGCTTTGATAATATTTGATACTAAAGAAGCGGTAAGTCCGGTTGTTACCATTAATGGTAAAGATGAATTAACTACTTTTACCCAGGAGTTTGAAAAAAGCGTTAATCACGTTTTACCAATTTATGGGTTATACGCTGGCTATGATAACGTTATAACCATAAAGTGTGGCAATGAGGTAAAACAAGTAACGATTAAAACGGATAAGCTTCCTAGTGACTTTATTTTGCCTGAGAAGGTTTATAAAGAAGAAGATAAGTTAACTAATGATTTATATTTTTATACGCCATCAAGTAAGGGTTATACTTGTGCTTATGACGTTAACGGGGACGTTAGGTGGTATTTAACTAACTACGCTTTATGGAAGATAGATAGGTTAAAAAATGGACACTTAATGGTCAGTACCGAAAGACTAGTTAACAGTCCTTATTACATGACTGGTTTATACGAAATGGACTTGTTAGGAAAAATATATAACGAGTATGGTTTAGAAGGTGGTTACCACCATGATTATTACGAAATGGAAAACGGTAACTTATTAATTGCTAGTGATAAGTTTAATAACGAGGACGGTACGGTTGAGGATTACGTTGTTGAGCTTGATCGTAATACCGGAAAAGTAGTTAAAGAGTTTGATTTAAGAAAAGTATTAAAAATGGATGATGGACAAAGCGAAAACTGGACTAGTTATGACTGGTTTCATAATAACTCGGTTTGGTATGATAAAAACACTAACTCCATTACCTTGTCTGGTAGACATAAAGATGCCGTTATAAACATTGATTATGATACGGGAAAACTTAACTGGATAATAGGGGATTCTACTAACTGGGATGAAGAGTACCAAAAGTATTTCTTTACTCCGGTTGGTGATAACTTTGAATGGCAATGGTCTCAGCATGCTGCCATGATAACGCCTGAAGGTTACGTTTTTATCCTTGATAACGGAAATAATAAATCAAAGATAAAAGATGAATATGTTCCGGCAGAAAATAGTTATACCAGGGGAGTTATGTATAAAATAGATACCGAAAACATGACCATTGAGCAGGTATGGGAATACGGAAAAGAAAGAGGTAGCGAGTTTTATTCTCCTTACATATCTGACGTTGATTATTTAAGTAGTGGTCATTACATCGTTCATTCTGGAGGAATCGTTTACGTTGATGGTAAAAATTCCAATTACCCAGCGGGTATATCAGGTTATGATAAATTGGTTTCTGATACGGTTGAGTTAATTGATGATGAAGTTGTTTTTGAGCTTGTTTTACCAACTAATAACTACCGGGTTGAAAAGATGAGTTTATACGCATCTAATAAAAACTTTACGTTTACTAAAGCTAATAAAATAGGCAGTTTAGGGCAAACTAAAGTGGATGATGAAAAGTTTGGACCAATCATTAATTACTCTGAAATAGATGATGATTATAAATCACACGAAATATCAGTAACGGCGCAAGATGACCGTTTGGTTGTTTCAGGTAGGTTTAAAAAAGAAGATGACGTAGAAATCATACTATATAAGAACTTAAAACAGAAAGTTTATGATTTACCAGTAAGTAAAAAACCATATACCGCTTTATGCGTTGATTTGTTTACCGAGGAGGAAACCGAAAATGGTATCGTGGTTACTAAGTACGTAAATTATGAAGGTTTAAGTGGTAATTATTCCGTGTATATAAAAATAAATGATAAGGTATACAATACCGGAAGGTACGTAAAAATATAGGAGGACGTAATGAAATTAGATGGAAAAATAGCAGTTGTAACTGGTGGTGCAATGGGTAATGGTCTTGGAATCGTAAAGGTGTTTTTAAAGTATGGTGCTAAAGTCATAATCTTGGATTATGCTGATGAGTTGGTAAACACCATTACTGATTTAAAAAATAAGGGATATGATGTTACTGGTTATAAGGTTGATATAAGTGATAATAAAATGGTAGAAGGTGCCGTAAACGACATAAAAACCAAGTATGATAAAATAGACATACTTGTAAATAACGCTGGTATATGTAGGTTAGAAAAATTTGAGGACATGTCCTTTGCGTTACGTGATAAACACTTTGACATAAACATTAAAGGTACTTGGAACGTAACTAAGGCACTATTACCTTTAATGAAAGCTGCTAATAAGGCTTCAATCGTTAATTTATCTAGCGTTACTGGTGTTTCGGTAGCGGATAGCGGGGAAGTTGCTTATGCTACCACCAAGGCAGCAATATTAGGTTTTACCAAAGGCCTTGCCATGGAGCTTGTTAGTGATAACATAAGGGTTAATGCAATTTTGCCAGGTTACATCATGACTCCGATGGTAGAAAACATGGCAAAGTTATCTAACCCTAGTGATCCAAAAAGCGTTGTTGATGGAATAGCAAGCGCAATACCTATGAAAAGGTTAGGTAAGATAGAAGAATTAGGAGAGCTTGCGGCGTTTTTAGCAAGTGATGAAGCAAGTTACATTACCGGACAAGGAATCGTAATAGACGGAGCTTCTACGCTTCCAGAAACGTTAACCATGGGTGTTTAAGTAGTTAATGAAAAAGATAATTAAACTAACGTTAGTTATAGCATGGATGTTTGTTATATTCATGTTTTCTAGCCAAAACGCCAAAGAATCCACGAGCTTAAGCGATGGTGTGATTATCAAGGTTGCAAGCGTGTTTGTTGATTATGCTTTAACTGAGGATAAAAAAGAAGAACTAACCAATAAGTACGTTGTTATAACAAGAAAAAGTGCCCACTTTTTGGTATATTTAGTCTTGGGCGTTTTAGTTATAAACTTAATTACCGAGTTTAACGTTAAACATTTAATTTTACTTTCGTTAATGGTATGTTTATTTTATGCAGCAACCGATGAATTTCATCAACTTTTCGTTTCAGGAAGAAGTGGTGAGGTAACGGACGTTATTTTGGATACGTTTGGTTCTTTTGTCGGAATATGTAGTTATTTTGGGGTTAAAAAATTAATAAAAAACAAAAAACAATGATATTATAGCTAGCTATAATATCATTTTTAGTTGTGTTTGAAAAAATAACTTAATAGTTATAAAATGTTGTTTTTTTAAACATTTGGTGCTAAAATAAACTTGTAGGAGTGATTAAGATGGAAACAATAGGGGAAAAGTTAAAAATAGCAAGGGAATATCTTGGTTTAACACAGGAACAGGTTGCCAAGACATTAGGAATTTCAAGGAATGCCATTATAAACATAGAAAATAATAGTAGGTCAGTTAAATCAAATGAGCTATTTAATTTTTCTAAGTTATATGGAATAACCATGGAAGAAATTGTTTCTGATGAAAAACAAATAAACATGAATTTTTCAACGTTTGCTAGGGGTTTTGAAAAACTTTCAAAAAAAGATCAACAAGAAATATTGAATTTAATAAAATTTAAAAATTCTTATAAGGAATGAAATGGTTTTAAAAACGTGTAGTAAAACAAGACTTTTAGCAAATAGCATATTAAAAAGTATTGAAAAAAGTAAGGGAAAAATAGAATTTCCTATTGATCCCTTTAAGATTCTTGAAGAATATAACATTATTATAACTTTTTCAGAATTTGATAATTTAGAAGGTATTTTGTTTTTTTGAAAAAGATGGTAAATCATTAGTTTCAATAAACATAAATAGACCGATTCAGCGGCAAAGGTTTACGGCAGCACATGAATTAGGACATGTTGTCTTACATTCGGGTATGGATAAGAATAATTTTATGTGTCCTATACGAAATAAAAATCATATTGAAAAAGAAGCGGACGAGTTTGCTTCCAATCTTTTAATGCCTAGTTTTGAGTTAAATAAGATGGTTAATAAGTATGGTGGTGTTAATGGTAAAGTGGGTCTAGAAGAATGTATATACATCTGTGAATACTTTGGTGTAAGTTTTGAGGCTTGCGTAAAAACAATCTGTTTTAGGCTCAAACGATTTAATTTAGATGTTAATAATAAGGAGTTAACTAATATTATAAAAAGATTTAAACCTTCAGAAAAAAGAAAAAATATTTTTAAAGAAACGAATGATTTGGATTTATTAATTAACTCTATTAAATATGGTTATTTTTCGATTATAAATACTGAAAGAATAACTGGAATCAAGTTTTTACAAAATTTGGTATATCATGAAAATAGATTAGAAAACGTTAATATAAATGTAGATGAAGTAAAAGAAATTTATGCTGACTTTAGAATGAAGGGGAGTAGAAGTAAATATTGTTCTGAACAAAACCAAAACATTATAGAAGCATTGGGAAATTTGGAAATGAATAAATATTGTTTAGAAACTAGTGATAATATTTCAGCTTTTAAGTTAATAAAGTTAAATAAGTTATTGTATAAATTTACTCCTTTTCCAGAGTATGCTGGTAAATTTAGAACACTTGATAACATGATATTAAATGGTTATAATCAGCCAATAAACCATGATGAATTATTTGAAGGTATATTAAAATTAGATAAGGTTATTGAACGTTTAATAAAAAACAAAGATAGGTACGATTTAAAAACATACATAAAAGAAGTTGCGTTAATCCATCATAATATTACCATATTACATCCTTTTTTAGATGGTAATGGAAGGGTTGCTAGAGGTTTTGTTAATTGGTTACTTAGGTTAAAAAAGTTACCACCAATTTACATAGATTCTGAAAATAAAAAAGAATATTTAGACGCTTTAAAAGATATAGATAAAAATAATGATAGTACTAAATTACAATTAATAATTATTAAAGCAATGTTAAGGACAATGAGTATGTTACATAGTAATTGGAATTAATGTTTTGTCGAAATATGTAATTATTTTGGGTTTAAAAAATTAATAAAAAATAAAAAACAATGATATTATAGCTAGCTATAACTTATAGTTTTATTATTAAAATACATAATATAAATGTATTAATAATAAATTGTTATAGAAAGTTATAATTTTTTTATTAATAAAGTACTTATGAAAGGAATTAACAAAATGAAAGAATTATTGTTTTTTATTGTTGGAACGGTTGTTGGTGGACTGTTAATGACCATGGTAATGAGTTTTATTCAAATTAACCGAATAAACGAACTAGATGCAAAATACAAAAATTAACCCATATTTATTTGATTTAATCACCATTTAATATTATAATGTTTCTATAGAAAATAAATATAGAGGTGATTGTGGTGTTTAAAAAGAAGGTATTAAGAAAAAGAAACATATTATCCGTTATTGACGTAATTATGCTTACGCTATTTACCGTGTTATTTTTAAAATTAGACCTAGTTACTTTAAAACTTAGTGCTATTATAATACTATCTTTATTATTCATAAACGTACTAGGTATTATATTGTTAAACTTGCGTAAAAAAGTACTAATAGGGCTAGGATCTTTTATCCTTATTTTAAGTATTATTATAAACGGCATTTTAAGTTATTATTTATATAACACAAACTCATTTTTAAACAAGTCGTTTGGTAGCGCAAACCTAACAACAACCAATACTTATTACGTTGTTACAAGCCAAAGTAGTAACCTAAGTAAAAATGATATTAGTGGAGAAGTAGCGTACTATAAAGATAACGTAAACATAGATAAAGCCATATCAAAGTTAAAGGATGAATATAGTGTTACCACTAAAAGTTATGATGATGTTGCTACCATGTTTAATGATGTTTTAAATGGTACCATGAACTTTATGATTGTAGAAAAAAGTTCTTATGATTTGGTGTTTAAACTAGATGATAGCATGGATGCTAAAGACTTTAAAATACTATATAAAATAAGTATTAAGGTTAACAGTGATGGGGCTGCTAACGTAAAAGACAGTTTTAACGTTTACGTAGGAGGTACTGACTTTACCAATAACTGCATGGACTTTAACATGATCGTTAGTATTAACACCAAGACCAATGAGGTTTTAATGACCAGTATCCCAAGGGATTATTACATGACGGTTGTGGGAGTAAGTGATGATAAAAAAGATACGTTAAGTTACATGGCTCCTTATGGAATAACAACCTCGGTTAAATCACTAGAAAAACTATTTGGCATAAAAATAGATTATTACATAAAAGTAAACACCACCAGTTTAGTTAACGTTGTTGATAACATAGGAGGTATTACCTACTGTAGTAACCAGGCTTATACAACAACACATGCTTTGGTATTAGATTCTTATGATGATACCAAGGGTAAGAAACTATACGTTAAAAAAGGTTGTCAAGAAATAAACGGTATAGAAGCTTTAACCATCGCAAGGGAAAGAAACGCTTTTGAAGGAAGAGATAGGGTTAGACAAGAAAACTGTAGAAAGATCATAATAGCGATATTTAACAAGTTAAATAACGTAAACACCATAAAAAATTATGCTAGTATACTAGAGTCATTTGAAGGACTATACGAAACTAACATACCAAAGAAAGTAATTAGTAACCTTGCTAAAACAACATTAGATAATAATGGTAATTGGAAAATAACCGAACAAGAAGTAAATGGTAGTGATGCAAAAGATTACGTACATTTAACCAACTATAAAGACTGGGTTATGTATCCAGACATGAACACCGTAAATAGCGCTACAAATAAAATAAATGAAATATTAAATTAACATAAAGATTACGTTTTCGTGAAGTTGTCAATAAAAAGTAGACACTTAAAAAGATTTATTTAAACCCTAGTTGA
>ERZ1643249.5432-NODE-5432-length-10213-cov-4.715692_pt1 | contig 10213 bp, 9 predicted proteins | sample MGYA00579263_ERZ1643249 | MGnify/ENA primary metagenome ERZ1643249 (study PRJEB29033, sample SAMEA4952264) | chicken gut metagenome | biome: Broiler Chicken; feature: Gastrointestinal Tract; material: Caecum | place: Ireland | collected 2018 | study: Broiler...
GGCGTTCATCATCTTTCTGATCATCTTCAAGTACGTGTATTTCTTTACAAAGATACGCACGGTCCCTGCAGGCGGGAGCGTCCTGCCGGAGGCGGAAGGATAAGACGATGAAAGATATTGAGAAGAAACGGAAGAAAGAGCAGTATGTGTCGGAGGAGATGATCCGTCTGTACTGCAGAAAGAACCATGAGGGATATGACAGAAAGACAGGACGGATGTGCCCGGACTGTCAGGCGCTTTCCGAATATGCGAAGCTTCGGAGCGAGAAATGTCCTTTTATGGAAAACAAGACCTTCTGCAGCAACTGCAGAGTGCACTGCTACAAGCCCAAGATGCGGGAGAAGATCCGGGAAGTGATGCGCTTTTCCGGTCCGCGGATGCTCCTCTGCCATCCGATACTGGCGGTCTGGCATGTAGTCTGCAGCGTGGCGGAAAAGAAAAAGCAGAAGAGGGAAGGAAACATATGATCAAGAAAAGACTTGTGGGGCTTCTGTCCCATGCGAAAAAATATATTGTCTATCAGGTGCTCTGGCAGTGGTTTTCCCTGCTCTGTCAGATCCTGATGATCTACAGCGCGTCCATGCTGCTGGAACAGGCGCTTTTTGCAGAGGTGACTCTCAGGACAGGGATTTTCTACGGCGCCCTCGTGCTCGCGGCGATGGCGCTGCGCTTTGTCTGTGACAGACGGGCGTCCCATGCGTCCTACTGCGCCAGTGTGGATGTGAAACGTATCCTGAGAGACAGGATATACAGGAAACTGCTCCGCCTGGGAGCCTCATACAGGGAGAAGACAGCAACTTCAGAGGTCGTTCAGATGGCGGCAGAAGGAGTGGAACAGCTGGAGACCTATTTCGGAAAATATCTCTCTCAGCTTTTCTACAGCCTGCTTGCGCCGGTGACGCTGTTTGTCATACTGTCGTTCGTGAGCTGGAAGGCCAGCCTTGTGCTCCTCATCTGCGTGCCCCTGATCCCGCTCTCGATCGTGGCAGTGCAGAAGATCGCGAAGAAACTGCTGAATAAGTACTGGGGATCTACACGGAGCTGGGAGACAGTTTCCTTGAGAATCTGCAGGGACTGACCACTTTGAAGATTTACCGCTCGGATGAGCAGAAAGCGCAGGAGATGGACGAAGAGTCTCAGCGGTTCCGCAGGATCACAATGAAGGTCCTCACCATGCAGCTGAACTCCACAAGCGTGATGGATATCATCGCCTACGGAGGAGCCGCCGTGGGGATGATTGTGACCCTCTCCCAGTTCATGAAGGGAAGCTTGAGCGTCCACGGAGCGCTGATGCTGATCCTGCTGTCGGCGGAATTTTTCATTCCGCTCCGCCTTCTGGGATCCTTCTTCCACATCGCCATGAACGGAATGGCTGCGAGCGACAAGATCTTTGCGCTCCTTGACCTGCCGGAACCGGAGGAAAAAACGGAGCGCCTGGATGGAAGAGAGATGGATATTTCATTCTCATCCGTGCACTTCTCCTATGAAGCAGACCGGGAGATCCTAAAGGGCGTCGACATGGAATTCCCTGCAGGGAGCTTTACCTCCATCGCAGGCACCTCGGGATGCGGCAAGAGTACGGCGGCGGCCGTGCTCATGGGACGAAACCAGGGATATTCGGGAAGCGTGACTGTGGAAGGAAAGGAACTCTGCAGGATCCGTGAGGACAGTCTGATGGACCAGATCACTCTGGTCAGCCACAACAGCTATCTGTTCAAGGGAACCGTAGAAGAGAATCTCCGGATGGGGAAACCGGATGCGTCAGAGGAGGAGATGAGAGACGCCCTGAGAAAAGTCAATCTGTGGGGCTTCCTCAAGGCACAGCAGGGGCTCGCCACGCCGATCCTTGAGAGGGGAAGCAATTTTTCAGGCGGCCAGTGCCAGCGTCTCGCCATTGCCCGGGCGCTGCTTCATGACACCCCGGTCTACATTTTTGACGAGGCTACATCCAATATCGACGCGGAGAGTGAAGAGATGATCATGGAAGTGATCCGGCGTCTGGCAGAGACGAAGACGATCATCCTGATCTCCCACCGTCTCGCCAACGTGGTTGGCTCAGACCGGATCTATATGTTAAAGGACGGCCTTGTGGCGGAAAATGGAACTCATGAACAGCTGATGAAAAAGAACGGTGAGTATGCAAAGCTGTACCGTTCACAGATGGAACTGGAACAGTACGGAAAGGAGGCGGCAGTATGAATACAGAGAAAAGAAGAAGCGGCATACGGATCATGGGACAGCTCATCGGTCTGGTAAAGCCCCTTCTGCCGGTGATGCTGCTCGCCATCGTACTTGGGACGATCGGCTATCTGTGTGCGATCTTTCTCACGATCCTGGCAGGATACGGACTGATGCACATCCTTCTGGAGCCGCTGCAGGAGTCTCTCGGGATCACGCTGAATCCGGGAAACACGGGCCTTCTTCTCGGCACGGAGCTTAGGAACCTCTTTCTCGCCCTGATCGTTATGGCGGTGATGAGAGGGATCCTCCACTATGGAGAACAGTACTGCAATCACTTCATCGCCTTCAAGCTTCTGGCGATCATACGCCACAAGGTGTTCGCGGCGCTGCGGAAGCTCTGTCCTGCGAAGCTGGAAGGAAGAGACAAGGGAAATCTGATTTCGGTGATCACCTCGGACATTGAGCTTCTGGAAGTGTTCTATGCCCACACGATCTCGCCGATCGCCATTGCCGTGCTGACATCCCTTGTGATGGTACTCTTTATCGGGCAGTTTTCCCTGTCCGCGGCAGTGCTCGCTCTGGCGGGGTATCTTACGGTGGGCGCGGTGATCCCGCTCTATTTCGGGAGCAGGGGAGCCGGCCGGGGCATGGAGTTTCGGAACGGGTTCGGGGAGCTGAACAGCTTTATCCTTGACTCTCTCCGCGGGCTGGATGAGACGATCCAGTACGGGCAGGGAGAAAAGAGAAGAAAGGAGATGGACGAGCGCTCGGACCGCCTCGGCGGAGTGCAGAAGGGACTGAACCGCCTGGAAGCGTCCCAGCGGTCCGTGACGAATCTTGTGATCCTTGTATTTTCCTTTGCCATGCTCTTCCTGATGCTCGTCCTCAGGCAGGAGGGAAGCGTCAGCTATACAGGCATGCTGGTCGGCACCATTGCCATGATGGGCTCCTTCGGACCGGTGACGGCCCTTGCCAGCCTGTCCAACAACCTGAACCAGACACTGGCGAGCGGAGAGAGAGTCCTCTCGATCCTGGAGGAAGCGCCCCAGGTGGAAGAAGTGGAAGGAGCGGAGAAGGTTTCGTTTACCGACGCAGAGGCGGACAGTGTGGATTTCTCCTACGAAGAGGAACAGATCCTGAAAGACTATTCGATCAAGATCCCGAAAGGGAAGGTGGTGGGCATCCATGGCGCCAGCGGCTCAGGAAAGTCCACTCTTCTGAAGCTCCTGATGCGCTTCTGGGATGTACAGGGCGGACAGGTTCGGATCTCAGGGCGGGACGTGCGGGGAATCAATACATCTGATCTGCGCAGCATGGAAGCCTATGTGACCCAGGAGACCTGTCTGTTCCACGACTCGATCGCCAACAACATCGCGGTCGGGAAGCCCGGAGCCTCCAGGGAAGAGATCATGGAGGCGGCAGAAAAAGCTTCCATCCACGACTTCATCATGACGCTCCCGAAGGGATACGATACGGAAGTCGGCGAGCTGGGAGACACCCTCTCAGGCGGCGAGAAGCAGCGGATCGGGATCGCCCGGGCATTCCTCCACGACGCACCCTTTGTCCTGCTGGATGAACCGACCAGCAATCTGGATTCCCTAAACGAGGGCATCATCCTGAAATCTCTGAAAGAGGGAAAAGGAGATAAGACAGTGCTGCTGGTGTCCCACAGGAAATCGACAATGAACCTGGCGGATATCGTGTATGAGATGGATAACGGAAGAATTTCCTGACGGGATTTCTTTGACAACAGGGAAGGCGGGGACTATAATGTAAACAGAGGTCAGCGCAGGCTGATCATCAACAAAAAGAAAGAGGGCCTGTGGAATGGGAACGGGACGATACTATCGGTTGTCAAAAAAGATCACAGAGGAGATGGCGTCTGAGATATTGACGGAGACGCTGGGGATCGAAGATGTGCAGAAGGCGGAATTTCTGGAGGAAAACACAAAGATCCTTGTGGTAACGGAAAAAGATAAGTATCCGGAGGTCATGACCCGGATCGTTAATATCTTCAGCCGCATCGGAAAGGGCTGTGAGCTGTCATTTGCAGGATTTAAATATTGAGAGCAGACGGATAGAGATCAGATTTCTCTATCCGTTTTTTTAGGGGAGATTTTTAGTGGCTTTCGATCTGCACGGATCTATAGCTGTAAGGTATGGGAGTGTATTTAATCTAAGTATTTGCTGTCTTCTAAATGCAGTACTATACTGTAAATGAAAAAAATAGAATCTGCAGTCTTCTATCAGTTCAGTCGTCAGAATTTAGAATTGTAAGGAGGAATTTGAAATGAAAATAATTGAAGATCAGACATTTGATATGGAGCGTGCACTCTACGGGAGCAGGGGAGTGTACCTGAAAAACTGCGCTTTTGACGGTCCTGCGGACGGGGAGAGCGCACTGAAAGAGAGCAGTGATATCACGGTGGAGCATACGTTCTGCAATCTGAGATACCCGTTCTGGCATGATCACGGACTGAGGATCATTGATTCAGAGATGACAGAACTCTGCCGCGCGGCTCTGTGGTATTCGGATCACATTGAGATCACCGGGACAAAAATGCACGGGATCAAGGCACTGCGTGAGTGCAGCGACGTTGTGGTCGATCACTGTGATATTATTTCACCTGAATTCGGCTGGTCAGTGAAGAATATAACGATGAAGGACAGCAGGGCGGAGAGCGAGTATTTCATGATGCGTTCTGAGAACCTGAATTTTTCGAACGTGGAATTCAAGGGAAAATATTCTTTTCAGTATATCCATGATGCAGTTTTTGAAAACTGTATTTTTGACACAAAGGATGCATTCTGGCACGGAAAAAATATTACAGTGAAGGACAGCGTTGTGAAAGGAGAGTATCTCGCATGGTATTCAGACGGACTTACGCTGATCAACTGCCGGATCATCGGGACCCAGCCGTTCTGTTACTGCAGGAATCTGAAACTGATCGACTGTGAGATGGTCGACACGGATCTCTGCTTTGAAAAATCAGAGGTGGATGCTGTGATCACTACTCCGGTCATCAGCATCAAGAATCCGCGTTCCGGCTGTATCCGGGTGCCGTCTGTGGATGAGATCATCCTGGATGATGAAGAAGCAAAGGGACAGATCATCACAGGGGAAACTGCTGAGAAGCAGAGCGGAAATGTCTGCTGCTGTGCATAGATCACAGTTCCGGCGGGAAACGGGCGAACAGGAGAATAGGACTGGAGAAAACAGATTTAAAACCAGAACTCCGGACATAAACAGGCTGAACGGCCGGCTTATGTCCGGAGCTTTTTATATTCTGAGCTTTTTTATACTGCACATCAGAATCGAATATTCCTGCCCGTCATAGAGACAGCGTCCCCGGCAGCCTGTGGCAAATGATAATGAAAAAATATTTCGATAATCTATATTGATATTGGTTCTCATTTATTGTATTATATCAGTATGAGTTAGATAAAACTAACTAACAAGGGGTTATATTATCATATATCACAGGAGGTCAGATATGAGTGTTGTCATTATAGGAGGTCATGACAGGATGGTCTGCCAGTATAAGAAAATATGCAGGCAGTTCAACTGCAAAGCAAAGGTGTTTACCCAGATGTCCGCAAACTTAAGCAAACAGATCGGGAGTCCGGATCTGATCGTACTCTTCACAAACACCGTGTCCCACAAAATGGTGCGCTGCGCAGTGGAAGAGGCAGGAAGATGCAATGCAGACGTTATCCGCTGCCATACAAGCAGCAAGAATGCGCTTGAAGAGATCCTCGGAAGCGTCTGTGCATAAACTTCGGGTTTGGCGGCGCAGGTTTCTGATCTGACTTATATCCGAAACCGGCAGGTGTGAGTATGACGAAGTCATATTCTGCGATGAGGGTCGGGGATTCAGGGGAATTTTTATCTGTTCTTATTCATACACTATTCGCGTACGGTTAACAGAAAGAAATAGAAATTTATGACCGTAAAAATGTCGGTCCAAATACGGTTACCCTGATAAATCAGGGGCTTGTAACCGTAAGAATTCCGGTAAACTACGGATATAAATCCAATAACTATAAATTTAACCGTAGTATTGTCACTGAAGAACTGCCTGGAAATACATTGCCATCTATGCTTTAAATCCCCGGGTTTGTACGGAAAGTCCTGTCTGGAATGCAGCAGAAAACGGGGAAAGCTGTTGGGATTCTCCCAACAGCTTTCCCTGTTTTCGGATGATATTCTCAGATAAAACTTATCTTGCAAACCCGAATTTACAGCTTCAGGTTTTTGAAGAGGTCTCCAAGGTTTGTCCCGATGTTCTCGCTCTTCGGGATAACAACCTTCTCCTCCGGTTCTTCCTTGACTTCCTCGAGCGCCTTCATACTGAGGCTGACCTTGCCGTCCTTGATTCCGATGACTTTGACAGTCACTTTGTCGCCAACGCTCAGCACATCTGACGGAAGTTTGACGCGCTTCTGGGAGATCTGGGACACGTGCACCAGACCGGACAGCCCGTTCTCAAGTTTGACGAACGCGCCGTAATTCTGGAGCGTCTCCACAGTTCCTTCCAGTACTGTGCCGACCTTCAGGTTTGCGATCTGCTCCTCACGCGCTTTTTTCTCCTTCTCTTTCAGGATCTCGCGTGCGGAGAGAACGAGACGGTTGCTCGCCTGATCTACGTCGATGACGCGCACTTCGATGTCCTTGAGCAGATAAGTCTCAAGATCCTCGATGTAGGAGAGGGACAGCTTGGAAGCGGGAACGAATCCTCTCAACCCTTCCACCATGACGATAACGCCGCCGTTTACGACACCTTCAACTTTTACAGGGAGAATTGTCTGGTTGTCCATATATTCTTTAACCCTGTTCCAGGGATTGGCGTCATCAAAATGTTCCTCATAGTCAGCCATTGTCTCGGCTGCTTCCGGCTCTGCCTTCTCAGCCTCAGCCGCTTCGTTTGTCTGAATTTCTTCTTTCATTTCTTCGCTCATTGTACAGCACCTCAACTTAATTTCTATTTGTTCAACGAAAACAGTATATCATAAATACGACAGAAAAAACAACCAATCTGTGCAATCCCGGGAGAAAAATCATAACGGCTCAGCCCGTGCCATTTGCAAAGCCGTGCATACATGCTCCTGCGGCTTCGCCGCTTCTTTGCACATAACAGGCGCTCTGCCCCTTCCCTTACGGCTGGTCTGCTGCGAAAAATCTTTGCAGTGTCTGAGGTAAGGATGAAATAGGTTAAGTAAATAAACCCCGCCAATTCGCTGTTCCGGAAGAAAGAAAAAACAGGTTGACGAAACTGCAAAAAAATGGCAAGCTTAGAAAGACAATTACAGGAATGGAGACAGAATAATATGAGTGATAAAGATAAGAATAAAATATATGTAGTGGGACACAAGAATCCGGATACCGATTCTATCTGTTCCGCCATCGCCTATGCGGCGCTCAAGTCAAAGATCACGGGAAAGGTCTATGAGCCGCGCCGAGCCGGACAGCTGAACGAAGAGACACAGTATGTTCTGGAGCGCTTCCATGTAAAGACGCCGTCCCTGCTCTCAGATCTCCGGGAGCAGATCAAGGACACAGAACTCAAAGAAGTGGAGGGGATCAGGAGCAGCGTCTCTATCCGAACGGCATGGGAGAAGATGCAGGAGAGCAACATACATACTCTCCCGGTCACAAGAGACGGGAAGCTGGAGGGAGTTATAACGATCGGAGATATTGCCAAAACTTATATGGAAGTTTATGACAATACGATCCTTTCCAAGGCGCGCACCCAGTACAGAAATATCGCGAAAGCTGTGGAAGGTGAGATCGTCACCGGAAACGGGCACGGATATCTCCTCAAGGGAAAAGTTGCGATCGCCGCGTCCAGCAGGATCCTGATGTCTGATTTTATCGCAAAGGATGATCTGGTCATCATGGGCGACAGAAAGGACGCACAGAGATGTGCCGTCGACATGGACGCCAGCTGCATGGTTGTGTGCAACAAGGCGCACATATCTGACAGGATCATACGCGAGGCGGAGGAGAAGGAGATCGTGATCATCAGCACAGCGCTCGATACATTTACCGCGGCCCAGCATATCAACCAGAGTATCCCGGTCAAATATTTTATGACGAAAGACAATCTGATCACGTTTAAAATGCGGGATTATGTAGATGATGTAAAAGAGGTCATGGCGAGAAAACGTTACCGTGATTTCCCGATTGTTGACAGCAAGGGAAAATTTCTGGGGCTGATCTCCAGACGGCGTCTCCTCAACGTAAGGAAAAAGCAGGTCATCCTTGTGGATCACAATGAGAAGAATCAGGCGGTCGACGGCGTGGAAGAAGCGGATGTGCTGGAAATCATCGACCACCACAGGCTGAGCAGCATCGAGACCATGGGACCGGTATTTTTCCGGAACCAGCCGGTGGGCTGCACGGCCACGATAATCTATCAGATGTATCAGGAGGCGCAGGTGGAAGTGGATCCGACCAATGCGGCGCTGCTGTGCGCGGCGATCATCTCCGACACGCTGATGTTCCGCTCCCCGACCTGTACGCCGCTGGATGAGAGCACGGCAAGGACGCTGGCAGGGATCGCGGGAATCGAGATCGAGGCGCTGGCTCAGGAGATGTTCAATGCGGGCAGCAACCTGAAAGGCAAGAGCGCGGAAGAGATCTGCTTCCTTGATTTCAAGCAGTTTACCGTAAATGATACTGTGTTCGGTGTGGGACAGGTGAATTCTATGAGTGCGGAGGAGCTCCGGGAGATCAAAAAGATCGTCCAGCCGCATCTTGAGAAGGCGCGGAAGAATCACGGCCTGAACATGATCTTTTTTATGCTGACGAATATCATCACAGAGTCCTCTGAGCTCCTCTGCGCCGGACCGGAGGCGCGGGAGAAGATCATAGGCGCCTATGACCTGGCCGAGGATACAGAGGAGCTGATGCTGCCGGGTGTTGTATCAAGGAAGAAGCAGCTCGTGCCGACGCTGGTAGGTGCGCTGCAGCAGTAAAAGACAGGAGAGAGCTATGGCAAAACAGACTTGGAAACCGGGAAACATGCTTTATCCGCTTCCGGCGGTCATGGTGAGCGTCGGCGATAAGGAAGGAAATACTAACATACTTACCATCGCGTGGACGGGAACGGTCTGTACGAATCCGCCCATGGTCTATATCTCGGTCCGTCCGGAGCGGTATTCCTATCATATGATCGAGGAGAGCGGTGAGTTTGTCATCAATCTGACGACAGAAGAGCTGGCGCACGCGGCGGATTACTGCGGAGTGCGTTCCGGCAGGGATGTGGATAAATGGAAGGAATGCGCCCTGACACAGAGAAAGGCGGAGACGCTGAAGTACGCGCCCGTGGTCGCAGAATCGCCGGTCAATATTGAATGCCGCGTAGTCCGGAAAGAGGAGTTGGGAAGCCATCACATGTTTCTCGCGGAAGTGACGGCAGTGCAGGCAGACGACGCCTATCTTGACGAGAAGGGCAGGTTTGATCTGAACAGGACCGGCCTGATCGCTTATTCCCACGGCGAGTATCTCAGCCTGGGTGAAAAGCTGGGGACTTTCGGATACAGCGTGCGGAAAAAATCTGCTCCTTCCGGTAAATCCGGAAAGAAAGAGAAGGCTGTACAGGCGGGAAAGAAAGGGCAGGACGTGCAGAAGAGGAAGAACAGCCGCCGGCAGAACGCCCGGGAAGCTGTCCGGCAGCCTGCGGAACAGAATGAGAAGAGCAGCCGCCGGCCGCAGAATGGCAAAAAGAAATACAGCCGGCAGGCTGCCCCTGCACAAAGAGGAAAAATAGAAGATAGAAAAATAAATAAATATAAATGAGAATCAATCTCATTAAATCACCTTGAAACCATGTTCTGATTCTGGTAAGATACATATAGTTAGCTACAACTAACTATATGTGAATAAATCATGGAAACTCCTTTGCCCCGAACTGCCTGAAACGGGGCGGAGGATGTTCTCCGGGAAAGGACGAAGAGGACATGGATTATTTAGAAATTGAGAAAGTGATCGGACGGGAGATCATCGATTCCAGAGGAAATCCGACCGTGG
>ERZ1643249.5435-NODE-5435-length-10212-cov-3.868071_pt1 | contig 10212 bp, 10 predicted proteins | sample MGYA00579263_ERZ1643249 | MGnify/ENA primary metagenome ERZ1643249 (study PRJEB29033, sample SAMEA4952264) | chicken gut metagenome | biome: Broiler Chicken; feature: Gastrointestinal Tract; material: Caecum | place: Ireland | collected 2018 | study: Broiler...
GCATTATTAAAGGAATTGCATTATCTTCAAGACAACGGGATCGACATTTCAGGTTTACGGATTTCTAGTCGTTCACACATCACCTTCCCATACCATATTCTTCTTGATAAATGTCAAGAAGAGGCAAAGGGTGATCACAAGGTGGGAACGACCAAGAATGGGATCGGTCCTACCTACATGGATAAGGTTTCTCGTGTTGGTATCCGGATGTGTGACTTACTTGAGAAAGACATCTTTAAGGAAAAGCTTGAACGTAACCTCGCTGAAAAGAACGAATTATTCACTAAGTTATACCATGTTGACCCAATTAACTTTGACGATATTTTTGAAAGTTACTACGAATATGGTCAAGAATTAAAGCAATACGTTACTGATACAGCTCAAATTGTCAATGATGCCCTTGATCAAGATAAGAAGGTCCTCTTTGAAGGTGCACAAGGGGTTATGCTTGATGTTGACCAAGGAACATATCCATACGTTACTGCTTCTAACCCAATTGCGGGGGGAGTATGTACTGGTGTTGGCGTTGGTCCTAACAAGATTGAAACCGTTGTTGGAATTTGCAAGGCTTACTCTACACGGGTTGGTGCTGGTCCATTCCCAACCGAATTAACTGATGAGATTGGTGATCAAATTCGTGAAACAGGTCATGAATACGGAACGGTTACGGGTCGGCCACGGCGCGTTGGTTGGTTTGATAGTGTCGCAATGCGTCATGCACGGCGGGTTTCAGGAATTAGTTGTCTTAGCCTTAACTTGCTTGATGTTTTGACTGGCTTGAAGACTGTTAAGATCTGTACTTCATACAAACTTGATGGTAAGCAAATTGATTACTACCCAGCTAGTTTGAAGGAACTTGAACGCTGTGAACCAGTTTATGAAGAACTTCCAGGATGGGATGAAGATATTACTGGTGCAAAGAAGTTTGAAGACTTACCAATTAATGCACAAAACTACTTGAAGCGGGTAAGTGAATTATCAGAATCACCACTTGCAACTGTTTCCGTTGGTGCTGACCGGATTCAAACAATTATCGTTAAGGATCCGTGGGAATTAGCACATAAATAAATAGATGAGAGCTTCTAATGTTTGAATAATCTTTAAGCATTGGAAGCTTTTTATTTCTCTTGGCTCCCCTATGGTATAATCAAGGCAAATACACGTTATAGGAGGCAAGATGATGACACAGCCAACACTAACAGTAGAAAAACATTATTTAAATTGGCCACTTAACCGTCCTTTAAATCAAGCTGACATAATGCATGAGTTGGGTGTGCATGCATCCGATGAAAATGGCCAAGATTTAACGAGTAAGGTGATGATGAACCTAACTCAAGTGGATGTTAACAAAGCAGGAGAATACCCTGTGATGTTAAGTGTAATGGATAATAACGGACAAAGTGCCCAGGCAAGCATTACCCTAAATCTTCAACTGATGCGGACACAGAATACACCTAAGAAAACTGTAACGTCCCCAAAGTCAAGACGGGGATGGTTATGGGTTATCATCGTAATCGTGGTTATCTTATGTGCATGGTGGGCGATCAGCTCTCATAACCGACAAGCGGCTAATCAAGCGGCAACTGATAGTCAGCAGAGCAGTCAAATAAGCAACAATTCAAGCAGTATCAGCGATTTAACAAAAGATAATCAACGTCTTGCTAACCAAGTTGCAGAACTTAAAGGGGCAACCCAACAATACCAGAAAGACCATGATCAACAAGCATTAGAAAGCCGACTTGATAAGATCCAAAGTCAAATCCAAGACTTGCAAAATCAAGTTCAAAGTAACAGCGTGAAGCAAGATTTAAACCAAGTTAATGAAACAGTTAATGAAGTACGGGAAAACCCAGATAATGGGACGAAAATTGTCAACAATCTAAAGAATAAAGGCGACTTTCAAGAAATTTGGGGAAATATTAGCCAAGAAGTCCAGAAGTGGTTAGACGAGTTTGCTAATTAGTGAGTTTGACAGCGACAAGATAGACCCTTAAAATGGTAATAATAATTAGCGAGGTTTCCCGTTAAATTGTTAGGGAAAGACTCAAGTAAATGCTGGATCCTTCCTTAGATTAGCGGAGGGTCTTATTCTTTTGAAAGATTCCTTTTTATTGAATGGGACCGTTCCTTTAATTTAGATGGCTCAAGTATGCAACGTGCATTGACCCGGATTACTTATGAGATTATCGAACAAAATAAGGGTGTCGATAACTTAGTATTTGTTGGAATTAAGACGCGGGGGGTATATTTAGCAAAGCGCCTCGCCAAGCGACTAAATCAGTTGGAAAATGTAGAAATTCCTGTGGCAGCACTTGACGTCTCTCTTTATCGTGATGACCGTCATGTACCAGATTATACTCAAGAACCAACCGTAAAAACTGATCAATTAGATATTGATATTACTAATAAACATGTTATTTTGGTTGATGATGTACTCTTCACTGGACGGACAGTTCGGGCGGCCTTAGATGCCTTAATGGATATGGGGCGGCCAAACCGAATTTCACTAGCGGTTCTTGTCGATCGGGGACACCGTGAATTACCAATTCGGCCAGATTTTGTTGGAAAGAATATCCCAACAGCAATGAATGAAACTGTTCATGTAGCAGTTGAAGAATATGATGGCCATGAAGATGTAACAATCGAGCATAATTAAAAGGGAAACGAGACAAAAGCCCCTGTAAGCAATAAAGACCTCTATCGTTCGGTTTTACCGATGATGGAGGTCTTTGTTATACTGCACTATTTACTTCTTATGGGCGTAACCTAATCCTTTTATCTTAGCTTTCGCCACCAATCCACCGTTGAATGCTCATTAAATACCCGGGTACCAAATTTTTTCTGAAACCATCGGACTTGTTTGGGTGAGAATAAAGAGCATAGAGAAGAAGGATGTATTGTTCTTTACTAATATCATCTACTGGAATCTCACTAACCATGGTCATCGAAATACCTGTTCCCAGAGCAGGGAATGTATCGAGACTAATTTTGTAGATGGGATTATTACTGATGTTGGTGGTAAATACTATTAATGCTTGTTTTTGTCGCGGACGATAAACTTCTTCAATTCGCTTATTAATCTTGTGAACTTGGCGTTTAGTTGGATTGAGAATTATATTACGCATATGAAACCTCTGGTCGAACATTTGTTTAGAGAACAGTATATCATACTTAGAAACAGAATAAATCATGTAAGTCTTTTGCTGATATAATTTTATTTATTCTTTCCGTTGTAATTACACTATTCTTATTAATGCGGTATGATTGGATTAGTGAGTTCAGTATTAATCGTGCAGGATATCTAATGCCAAACTGGTTTGCAATTTTTGGAATGGTCTTTGGTTTCGTGATTTTACCGTTAATTTTATTCTGGTTAACGCGTCGTGAGCGAGCTGAAAATGACGAACGAGTAAAATAGGAGAATAGAAAAAACGCTCAATGACTGCACAAATCATTGAACGTATTATTTTAGGGAATAATAGTAGCCGATATCGCACATTATCTGCTACTAGTAAATGTTAAGTCTAATTGAGGCGAATAACTAAAAAACAACTATTGGCACCACCCTAGAAGAAAGAACAATTTAACTTTGGGAGTTTATTAGGATTTTTGTCCTTATTAAAATGAGAAAAAGTTAAGGACACTTTAGCAGTCATTAAGTAATAAAATTGATCTCTTCACGAATTGCTTTTGATGTTAAAGCTTCAATTCGATGATATTTTACCAAGTAATTTATCAATAGTTAATAGTTTTACGAGATTATGCACTCACTGTGTACAAGTGATACCAAGAATACACTTTGTTCTAACAAGGGTATTATTTTACTATATTTTTACTAATCGTTTATATTAAGATAATATAGTTTGGAGTTTATATAGGAGAAAAAAGATGGATATTCGTAAAATTAATATGTTAAATGGAATTAAGGAAGGATTTATTACTGTTTTAGATACTAAAAAGTTATCAGAATGTACTACTAATGATATTGTAAATAGCGCTGAAATTAGTAAAAAACTTTCTACAACTATTACCAAAATAAACAAGATCTTCTCCATGAAATTGAAAATGATCTATTGGAAGGTCTAAAAGAAGCTCTCGTAATTGATTGGGAGGAGCTAAAAGATGTCAAGCATTTACCAAGTGCAGACAAAATTAAGGAATTAGCAGAAGTGGCATTTAATCATACGTTGGCTTTTTGTAATGAAAATAAGCATGCGTTGTCAAATTTGCTTTCCTCAAATGGAGATATGCAGTTTTATCAAATGATTATTGAAGTAGCAAATAATGAATTTGATGCGCGAGTTCCATATTTGTTTGGGGATATAAATATTAAAGAAGCTAATGTAAAATCGCCATTGCCATTCTCATTTATTAAAACCCTCTATATCAATACAATTGTTAATTTGTTAATGCTTTGGGGTGCCGCACCAGACTCTTTAAGCATTAATGAAATTAAGTCAATTGCAGGCTTGATTCAAACAAAATCACCAGTTGAATTGATTCAAATTTATAAATCATATTTAAACTAGAAAATGAGGAGCCGAAAATTTTTTCTCGGTCTCCTCATTTTTATTATCAAAAATTCTTTTTAAATTAATTGCCCTTCCAATAACGTGCCCGGGTAAGCAGTTCCCGTGAACGCTGGTCAGCTGGTCGATAACCCTTAGTAAATAGGTGTCGGAAGTACATCATATTATAGAAAAAGCCAAAGAAAACAGAAGGCCATGGGAATTGGAGCAGGGCATTAAGTCCAAAGAAAAGGGCTACCAAAGCATAATCGAGGGTTAATACAATCATTAAAATGAAATTATAGTAATCCGCGCGAAAAAGAGCTGGCAGTGGCCCGAACCAAAGAGTTGTCCAAGAAAAGCCGACTTTGGCGATTCGGATATCCCCCTGGTCATTAACGATTTTAGCGTAATTTGGTGGGAGGGGGAGATTGTTTAAGTTAAACGGATTTTGGTTATCATTATTGTTATTACCAAATGGGTTTTGCATATCTCGTCCACTTCTTTCTATAAATAATAATATTAACACATTGAGTGAGGGATAGGAAACGTCTCTATCAGGCTTTCAAGGAATGTTAACAATTATATGGTAAACTCAAAGCGATAACCATGAAAGGGGAAATCAAGGATGCTTTTTTTCCTAAACGATAATATTCAACGAAACAAATCAGGAATTGAGCATGCGCAAATTAAGCGTCTGCATCTGTTTGAAAAATATCATCAACCAGCTAAGATTGTTACCCGGCAATATTCGAATGAATTACACTTGGTAACAGCAGAAGCAGGGATTGATGATCGTAACTTTATTAACTTGTTTGATTATTTTCAAGAGGCTTGTGAGGTCCCGCAAAAGAATATTCGGATTAAAGATATTCCGGTTAACCCCCATTGGGAGCGCAAAGCTGATGGGATTAATTATAATTATTATCAAAATGGCAAACGTATTCTCTATATTCGTCGGCGCAGTGATACTGATCGGCGGGTAATTAATATTCAATATTTTGATCATTATGGAAAGCTTCTCAAAGTTAGTTGGTTTGACAGCCGCGGTTTTATCTCGGTCGAACAACTTTATGACTGGGATGGAAAAATGGCAACGGAAAACTATTACCGTCCAGATGGAACCTTAGCAATCCAGCTAGCCCACCAGCAGAATAAGCGGGGAAGGGAAATTAAAACTTACCATCTTTTTAATTACCATGGTCGTGATTATCAATTCAGTGGCTTTGACCAGTTAACCCGGTTTTTCCTCGATGAGTTGGTCACTGACAAGCAAATCTGTGGTGAAGGTCCGGTTGGCTTTGTCGTTGACCGAGTTTATGAACTAGGCTGGGCAGTTCTGCACATGAAGCACCGGGTTTTTCGGGTTCTTCAACTGCATAATGACCATGTTAATAATCCTGATGATATGCTTCATTCTACCCTTAATTATAACTATGATTGGGGACTTAAGCACCTCCAAGATTGGGATGGGGTCATTGCCTTAACTCCGCAACAACAAGAAGATCTTCAAGATCGGTTTGGCAAGTTTGGTGTAAAGATCTACCGGATTCCTGGTCCGATTGTTCCTGCGGCAGTTATTGATAAGCATCATGTTCCTTTTAAAAAGCGAACGAAAAAACAAGTTGTCATGGTTGCTCGCTTGTCTCCCGAAAAACAGCAAGATCACCTATTGAAAGCATGGCCACAAGTACTAGCCGCTGTTCCAGATGCCAAGCTCGATTTTTGGGGATACGCTAATGATGATTTTGATAAGACGCTCAATAAAATTGTCAAAGAGGAAGCGATTAATAGTTCTGTGACCTTCCATGGGTATACAGATGACGTCAATTCGGTTTACGAAGATGCGCAATTACTCATTTTGCCAAGTCGGGCTGAAGGGTTACCACTATCTTTAGTGGAAGCTCAGTCCCATGGGTTGCCGATTATTGCTAATGACATAAAATATGGTCCTTCAGATGTCGTTATTGATCAACAGGATGGATTGCTGACCAAGAACGGTGATATTGATGGACTGGCTCAAGCGATCATTCGCTTATTGCGAGATCAAGAGCAATTAGCGCAGATGAGTGAAAATGCTTATGCTGATAGTGAGCGTTATTCTGAACCAAACGTGATGAAGTTATGGAATGAATTAGTTGCTGACATGAAGGAAAAGGGGGAAGAGTAAAGTGTACTTTTTTGTAAACCAATACTTATTAAGTAGCAACTCCAGTGTTGAACATGCTGAATTAAAACGACTAGCCCTATTTAAAAAGCATGGTGGAGAAGCTAAATTGGTGACCCGTGACTTCGACCTCGTTCTTCATGATACCATCAAAAAATTTGGTTTAACTAACGACCAAATTGTTAATATGTATGACTTTTTTGCAAACACGACTGATTACCAAGGCAAAAAGCTCCATACTGAGGATTTACCTTTACCAATTGACTATCAAGTAGGAACTGGAAATAACTATCGCGAAGTAAAAGATGGTGACCGCCTTGTTTGCGAAGTTCACTTTGCGGCTGGAACGATTGGGCAAGTTAACCATGTTGATTACTTTGATCTTGCTGGTAATATGACTCTTCGCCAACAATATGATATTCGTGGTTTTAAGGCAGCTGACGAATTTTTTGGTGAAGATGGACAGGAATACTATGCGCGTTATTACCGCCCCAATGGAGAAACGTATCTTGAACGGTATTTTGTAAAATCGGTTGAAAATACCCCAATTAATTCGCTGAATGTCTTACGTAATTATCAGGGACAAGATCGCTTCTTTGATTCTTTAGAAGACCTCTTTATTTTCTTTTTGGATGAATTGAATAAGGCAAATGGTGAGGATAATGTGTTTATTGCTGACCGACCAGCTGTTGCGATTAAACCGGTTCAATCAATGATGACAAAAGCAAAGAAATTTTTGTGGCTTCCGATGAACCAGGTTAACGATAGTCAGAACTTAATAAATGGTCCCTTAAATCCGATGTTGCAAGGTCCTGTTACTACGGATGCGGACAAGTGGGATGGTGTAATCGTCATGACTGCTAAACAAGCGGAGATTCTCCAGCAACAAATTCACAATGCTGTACCAATCTATGTAATTAATGGGACCCCCGTTCTTGCTAACTATGCGCGGATTAATGAAGCTGATCGGACACCGGGTCAATTGATTTACGTTGGAAGATTGGCAGAAGATAAGCAAACTAGTCAACTAATCAATATGTTTGCGCAGATTCATCAGCAAGTACCTGAAAGTAAGCTAACTTTCTATGGGTATGGCACTGGTGAAGATATGGATAACTATAAAAAACAGGTTAAAAGCCTTGGATTAGATGGGTCAATTGAGTTTGCTGGTTACCAGATATCATTAGATGAGGCATATGATCAAGCTCAATTATTTGTTGATGCAAGTCGAATCGATGCACAGCCATTAGCGATGGGCGAGGCCTTAAACCATGGGGTACCAGTTGTTTCCTATGATTACCTTTATGGACCACGTGAAATGGTAATTTCAGGTAAAAATGGTGAGATCATTCCTTTAAATAACCAGGGACAGTTTATTCAAACCGTCGTCAAATTATTACAAGACCGAGATGAACTGCAAAGCTTAAGTATTGGTGCCTATGACAATCTAGATGAATTGGCAGAAGAAAAAACTTGGAAGCAATGGCAACAACTATCAGCTATTTAGTCAAAATTGGTTATAATATATTCAGAAGACGAAAAGCAGAAAATAATCAAATGTTTTTGAAGCCTTTGGTCGTTATCCTTTGATAATCTAAAGACGGAAAATGAGGGCGGAATGATGGATAATTATCAAGCAATGAATTTTTACTATGGACTTCTTAATTTGCGTGCCGGTTTTTTTAAGGCTGACTTATGCGAAATACTAATGGCGATCGCACAGAGCGTACCTGATAAAAATCAACAATCAGCAACGGCATACCATACTGTAGAAGAGAATTTAAGCCAAGACCATAAGCAATTAAATCGTGATCAAGTTGCATTTGGGTCATTTTATGAAGATGGTCATATTTTACATAATGTCAAAATTAATACCCAATCAGACTTTTTCCTCGATCCGACCCGGGAAGATACTGTCAAGTGGCATGTTAGTTTTACGGTTGCTAAAAATGTCCGTCCGGCCGATCAATTTATTGTTCAACTATCGCCAAATTTGATGGTTGCGCCTAATGGTCATCCTGAAAAGCCAATTCCTGATTTTAGTGATCAAAATGGGACTGTTATTGCAATGGGAGCTTATGACCAGGATAAGCACGAACTTGTCTATGCTTTTACCAATTACGTAACCGAGCATCGACAAATAATTGGTGAATTAGAGGGAGAATTAGCAGTTGATCCTCTAACGACTCCAGAGAACGAATTTGGCTTGGAATGTTTTATAAGTGTTGATGATTACCGAAAAGACTTTACGATTGATATCGACTATCCAGATCTTGCTAACGACATGTTTCTCGGGATTTCTAGCCGGATGATGCATTTTGATAAGGATCAGCAGCTTTTTGAGGACATTATCTATGTTAATCCAGCACAAAAAGACCTTAATCATGCCTATATTGTCTTTAATACGAGTGATCTAGTGGAAGAATTATCTAATGCCATCGTCAAACCGTCAACAATGCGGATTGAGATTTATCGTAATTCACGGGGATTAAAATTACCTCAATCATATGGGGTAAACTTTCAGCGACTAAGGGATATTACTAATCGATTCCCGGTAGTAGAAGGCGATCACCTTGTCGAGACACCTTATATAATGTCCTTTGCTGATAACAAGATGCGATTGAATTTTGGCGCCGATCACACGAATGATTCCTATATTATTAGGGTAATTGGCCAATATAATGGTGAACTTGATGGAACAGTACGATTGCGGGCTCGTTTATTTGGGATGGACCAGCAAAATGTTTATATGAGTAATTCTACTGCTGCAATAGCTACTGGAACTTCAATGATCGCAAGGGGTCATGCTATTTCTAAGGAGAAGTTAGCGGAGGAGACAGCGGACACAACAGAAGATTTGAAGCAAGACGAACATTTTGTCAATGTGGAAGAACCTCTTGAATTTACAGCGGTTGAAGAAGTGCGAGAAGAAGCTGATATTCCATCTGCTTCTGATAGTCAAGAACAATTTCCTAGTTCTCAAGCGGAAGAAGATGAAACGCCAATCGAAGAAAAGCAGGCGGAAGCTCCTGCAGTTAGTGGAGCAGTCGGCGGGGATGAATTATCAATCTCCTTTGACGTCACTCCTCAAACGGCACCGGCAGAGGTTATAGAAGAAGCTGAATCTTCAGATGACAAAGAGGAGCTTACTACATCTGAAGAATCCGCAGTGTCTGAGTCTGCTGTTGAAATTAAAGTTAGTGAAGAGGAGACAAGCGCAGCACCCCTACCAATGCCGGGACGACGACCACCACGCCGGCACAGTCGTTTTCAAAATACAATCCGGTCGAATCATTCGTTGCGTCATTTGTGGAGATTCTAATAGAAAAAATAAAGTGTCAGGAGAGATTATCCTGGCATTTTATTTTTACCAAAATGTAATCGTTTACATAAAATGCTTGCGATTAAAAATAAAGGTGTTAATATTTAATTGAAGTTAAGTAAACGTTTACATTAATGGATAAAGGGAAAAGTGTAGTAGTTTTATGGAGAGAGGTTTTATTTTATGGAAAATAATCATTGGTGGAATAAATCGGT
>ERZ1643249.5437-NODE-5437-length-10211-cov-3.883517_pt1 | contig 10211 bp, 10 predicted proteins | sample MGYA00579263_ERZ1643249 | MGnify/ENA primary metagenome ERZ1643249 (study PRJEB29033, sample SAMEA4952264) | chicken gut metagenome | biome: Broiler Chicken; feature: Gastrointestinal Tract; material: Caecum | place: Ireland | collected 2018 | study: Broiler...
GGAAGATGAAAAAGAATTGATAAAAATAGCTTCTGGTGGAGAAATGTCTAGAACAATGTTAGCTATAAAAAAAGTTTTGGCAGATTCTGATAAAGTATCAGTTTTAATATTTGATGAAATTGATACAGGTATTAGTGGAAAGGCAGCTAATCGTGTTGCAAATAAATTATCAGCAATTGCTAAAAATCATCAAGTTTTATGTATTTCACATTTACCAAATATTGCAGCAATAGCAGATTCAAATTATTTTATAAGCAAGAATGTTAATGAAAATAGAACTAATACAAATATAAAGAAATTGAATGAGGAAGAAACAATAAAAGAAATAGCTAGAATTTCTTCAGGTGAAATTAATGATGTAACTATAAAATATGCAACAGAGTTAAGACAAAGAAAGGCTTCTTAAACTTTGAATAAAAAATAAATAATTGGAAAAAATATCTATATAAGCAATGTATTGTTTAGAAAGGAGATATTTATGAAAGATTATTTAGGAATAAAAGCAGTAGAGGCAATTGAAATTCTGGATTCACGAGGAAATCCAACTGTTCAAGTAGAAGTTGTTACAGAAGGAGGATTTTCTGGTGTTGCGATGGTACCTTCAGGTGCATCTACGGGAAGTTTTGAAGCTGTTGAATTACGAGATAATGACAAAACAAGGTTTTTAGGAAAAGGTGTTTTAAAGGCAGTAGAAAATGTTAATAAGAAAATATCTAAAAAATTGATTGATATGAATGTATATGAGCAACGTAAAATAGACGAAGAGTTAATTTTATTGGATGATACTTTAAATAAATCTAATTTAGGTGCAAATGCAACTCTTGGAGTTTCTCTGGCAGTTGCAAAGGCAGCGGCTAATTCTTTGGGAATGGAATTATATAGATATATCGGAGGAATATATGGTACTGAATTGCCTATTCCTATGATGAATATTTTAAATGGTGGAAAACATTCTGATAATAATATTACAATACAAGAATTTATGATAATGCCTATTGGTAGTATAACTTTTTCAGAGAGATTGAAGAGAGGTGCTGAAATATATCATACATTAAAATCAGTTTTAAAAAGTAAGGGATATTCTGTTGCAGTAGGGGATGAGGGTGGTTTTGCTCCTAATTTGAGTAGTGAAGAAGAAGCAATAGAAGTTATATTAGAGGCAATTACTAAAGCTGGTTATGAACCTGGAAAGGATGTTGTTATTGCATTAGATATTGCTAGTACTGAAATGTATGATGAGGCAAAAAAGATTAATAAGGATGGATATTATTTTTGGAAAACTAATATTTTTAAAACAACAGATGAAATGATAGATTATCTTGAGGAATTGTGTAATAAATATCCAATATATTCTATTGAGGATGGTTTAGCAGAAGAGGATTGGAATGGTTGGAAAAAACTAACAGATAGATTGGGGGATAAAATACAGTTGGTTGGTGATGATTTGTTTGTTACAAATTATAAGAGGTTAGAAAAAGGAATTGAAAAAGAAGTGGCTAATAGTATTTTGATTAAACCTAATCAAATTGGAACTTTAACCGAAACTTTGGATACAATAAGTTTAGCTAAAGAGAATGGCTATGGTACTATAATTTCGCATCGTTCTGGGGAGACAGAGGATACCACTATTGCAGATATTGCAGTTGCTGTCAATAGTGGTCAGATAAAGACTGGTGCTCCTTGTAGGACTGATAGGGTTTGTAAGTATAATAGATTATTGAATATTGAGCATGATTTATAATTATTCGATTCGTCTGGTTCTTTCGTTTGATGGTTGATTGTTTGGTGTAGGAGTGCGATTTGTACTATTTTTTAGACATAGTATTTCGTACTCTTTGCTTTTTATTTTGTATTCCATTTGCATTGTTAGGTAACGATAGTAGTAGTATGCTTGTTCGTATTGCATTATGGGATTGAACATTGGGTCTTTGTAGATGTCATTGAATTCGTTTCCTTGTGGGGGTGAGTTGTAGTCCATGAAGTTTTGAGTGAAGTTATCCATTTTAATTTCCTCCTTGTTTGTGTTTTTTTCTTTTTTCTTCTTCTTTTTCTTTGATTTTTATTTTATGGAATTTGATTTGGGGGATTTGATTTGCTTTTTATTTGTGAATTGTTATTTGGTTTTCTTATTATATGTTTATGTGTGTTTTTTTGTGTTTATGATAATTTTGGGGCTTTTTTTGTGTGTGGTGTGAGTAAATTTGCAATTTGAAATTAGAAGGCTTGTTTGGGTGTGTTGCCCGCTCCCAGAGGAATCTGTATAAAATATTTATTCCGTTCCTCGGCTTGTTACATTGCCTACGCCTTCTAAATCCAAAATAAACGAGCCTCTCGTTACATTCTTCACGCTTCCTCATTTATTCTGGATTAAGAAGGCGTACGGCAATTCCACGGCACACTCGTCTCTCCATAAATATTTTATACAGATACCTCTTAACGCTGACCTGATTTTTTCTGCCTTCTAATTTCAAATTGCAAATTTGGGGTAAGGCTTGTTAGGTATGTGTTATGTTGGTTAGCTATGCGTTATGGTTTATGAGTTATAAGTCTAAATTGAAGAATGGGAATATTTGTATTGCAATGTATGTGAATAGGGCTGATAGTAAACCGTGTAATAGTTTTCCATATATGTATGGTTTTATGGATAGGTCACTTTTGGATGTGATACTGTATACTTGTAAGAAGACAGAGATTCCTCCAAAACCTAGTAGAAATGCAGAGAGGATTATATTTATGCTGATTGTTTTTATTGGTATCATAGAGATTTGTTTGATTCCATTAGTGATTTCTAGTATTCCAGTAAGGATGGGGGTACAAAAATTTGTGTCTAGGTTTAGTAGTTTAAATATGGGTGAACTTATTAGTGTTAATGTTTTGAAGATTCCACTTGTGTTTAGTATAGATATAATGCTTGAAAAGATGATGATAAATCCGCCTATCATTAGAATTGTGTTTGTGCTACTTGTGATGCTTTCAGATAGAATTTTTCCTAAATTTGATATTGTGATGCTTTCTGTGTTGGATATACTAGGAGTTTTTATATAATTTTTTGATTCTTGGCTTGTTTTATCGAAATTTTTGTTTTTGTTATTTGTAATTGCGTTTGTTGTGTTTGTATGTTTTTTGGTGTTAGTGTTGGAGTTATTTTTATTACCCCAAAAACGAAATAGTATTCCTACACTAATACATCCTAATATGTGTGTGATTAAAAGTAAAATTCCTATTTGTGTATTTCCAAACATACTAATTCCAACAGTTCCTATTATAAATAGAGGACCGGAATTGTTTGTGAAACTTAATAGTCTTTCACATTCTGGTTTGGAACAAATATTTTTATTTCTAAATTCAGTGGCTATTTTAGCTCCTACTGGATATCCACTTATTAATCCCATTATAAAACAAAAGGCTCCACTTCCTGATATATTGAATAAGGGTTTCATAATTTTATTTAGTAGTCTTCCTAGAAATGATATTATTGAAGTGTGTAGTAATAGTTCTGTGGCAACAAAAAATGGAAATAGGGATGGTACTACAGAGGTTGCCCATAATGTTAGTCCGGTTTTTATTGCGGGAAGATTATTTTTTGAAAATAGTAGGAGACATATAGCAAATATTAGAAAAATGATAGCAAAAAGGTTTCTTTTAATTTTTAATACAAAAAAATGGCATTTTGAAAACATATTATCACCTAGTAATGTATATGCGTTGAAATGTTAAAAAAGTATATAAAGGAAAGATATAAAATAGAAAAAGAATATAAAAAAGGATATGAATGTGTAATCTTAAAATAGAAGTAAAAAAGATAGAAGCAAAAAAATGAAAGCAAAAAATGAAAGCAAAAAATGAAAGTAAAAAATGAAAGTAAAAAATGAAAGTAAAAAATGAAAGTAAAAAAATCAAAGTAAAAAAATAAGAGTGTAAGAAAATATAAGTATAAAAAATATAAAACTTATACATAATAATATTAAATTTATCCATTTATGTGTTAAGAATAGGAGAGAGTTTTAATGGGAAAGAAAGATAATATTAGAAAAGAAAAGTCTATTAATTTAGAAGATGATAGAATGAAAGAGAGGAGACAATTTGATTCGGAAGATAAGAAGAAAGATTCTAGAGAGTTTGAACATTTTGAAAATGAGATATCTAATAATGAGGTTGGAGAGGATGCAACACAATATGGTGAATTTGTTTCTTCATATTTTGCTTGGATTCCTTTACCAAAACAAAAGGAAAGAGCAGAGGAGTTGGATAAAATGACTAAAAAAAGTAAGGAATAAGATGTTTTGTTTTCTTAAGTCGGTTTTTGCTGTATTGTGAAGTTGGGATCATAAAAATATTGTAATAGGTTGGATTTTTATGAAAAATGAAGAAAAAAAGATAAAAATAGAGAATAATATATCTAATTATAAATTTTTAAAAGTATTTGAGTAATATTCTTCGAAAATAGTCGAATATCAACTTTGAAAAAATAGGGAAATGTATTATAATAGAATTATAGGTCAAAGAAAGTCAAAGTCAAAAAGATAAAGTATAGACAATTAGAGGGGGGAGTTTATGAGAATATCAGATATAATAGAAGATTTTATTAAGGATTTGTTGGAAGAAAGTGATGATAGTGTTGAAATAAAGAGGAATGAGTTAGCAGAACATTTTCATTGTGTTCCTTCACAAATTAATTATGTAATATCAACAAGGTTTAAGCCATCACAGGGATACTATGTTGAAAGTAAGCGTGGTGGAGGAGGAAATATTAAGCTAAAAAAAGTTAATAATAACAAATCAGATTATATTATGCATATTATAAACAATATAGGAAAAGAATTAACCGCTAATGAAGTAGATATTTTGTTAAGTGACTTTTTAACATATAATATTGTTAATAAAACAGAGGCTAAGCTTTTAAAGGTAGCAACTAGTGATAATGTTTTAAAATTAAGTGCAGATATTAAAGATGAAGTTAGGGCAAGGATATTTAAAAATATGCTATTGAATTTAGATTAATGTTTTAAATTAAGTAAATAAAGGAGGAGTTAAAATGTTATGTGATTATTGTGGAAAAAGAGAAGCTAATGTGAGATATTCAGAAAATATTAATGGGCAAAAGAAAGAAATGCATCTATGTGAAGAATGTAGTAGAAAATTAGGAATAATGAATAAGATGAATTTTAATTTGACAACTAATTTTTCAAATCTTTTTGGTAGCTTGTTAGAGGATTTTGGCGAATTAGAATCTATGCCAATGTTTAGTGAGTTAAAACAAAGTGTATGTGATAATTGTAAAACTTCTTTTGAGGATATTGTAAATACAGGAAAATTGGGATGTCCACATTGTTATGATGTTTTCTCAGATAGATTAGATCCAATATTAAAGAGATTACAAGGAGCGAATAGACATATTGGAAGAATTTCAAAAGATATTAATAATAATGTAGACACAAATCAATTAAAAACTGAAAAATCATCTATTACAGAAAATGATAAAAAAATGGAAGAAAAAAATGATAAAATTTTAGATTTAGAGGAACAATTAAAGATTGCTATAAAAGAAGAAAGATATGAAGATGCAGCAAAAATTCGTGATGAAATTAAAGGGCAAAATAAAAAAAATAAATAAAAAGGAGTGCAAATATGAATTGGTATTTACAAAGTGGAAAAGAATCTGATGTTGTAGTTAGTACAAGAATACGTTTGGCAAGAAATTTAGCAGGATTTAAGTTTATATTAAAAACAGAAGAAGAGAGAGCAAAATTAGAGGAAAAAATAAAAAATAGTTTATTTTCATTAGGGTATGGATTAAAATTTCTAAGATTAAAAGATATGGATGATTTAACTAAGATGTCATTGGTTGAAAAGAATTTAATTAGTCCAGAGTTTGCTTTAGATGAAACTCAAAAAGGAAGTATAGTTATTAATGATGAAGAAAATATTTGTATTATGGTTAATGAAGAAGATCACTTAAGAATACAAGTGTTTTCATCTGGTTTGGATTTGGAAAATGCATTAAATTTAGCTATTGAGATAGATGAAAAGTTATCAAATTTGTTAGGATATGCTGTGAGTAAAAAATATGGGTATTTGACAACATATCCTAATAATTGTGGAACAGGTTTAAAGGCATCTGTTATGCTACATTTACCTGCACTATTGAAAACTGGAAATATGGGACCAATAATAGATACGATTTCTCGCTTTGAAGTAAATATAAGAGGCATATATGGTGAGAATAGTAGATCAATTGGTGATATGTTTCAACTTTCAAATAAAAAAACATTAGGTATTACAGAAAAAGAGATTATTGAAAATATTCAAGTTATTGCTCAGAAAATGATCGAACAAGAGAGAAAAGCAAGAAAATTTTTAGCAAAAGATGATATAGCTTTGGAAGATAAGGTTTATAGAAGTTATGGAATCTTGTCAAATTGTAGAAAGATTTCATCAGAAGAAACGAGAGAACTTTTATCTTATATAAAAATAGGAACAGATTTAGGTATTATTCCAGAAATGGATGATTCAAAAGTACAAAAATTGTATTTGTATACTAAACCTGCAAATATGCAAAAAAGATTGGGAAAACAATATGATGGAATAGAGCGAGAAATAAAAAGAGCTGAGGTTATAAAACAGATTTTAGAGATAAAATAAATAATATAGAGAGGAGATGGATGTTATGACATATAAATTTACAAATAGTTGTAATAATGTTTTAGAAATAGCTAGTGAAATAGCTATGGAACTAGGACATCATTACATAGGAACTGAACATATATTATATGGACTTGCAAAAGAGGAAAATGGTGTTGCAAGCAAGGTGCTAGCAAATCAAGAGGTAACGCCAGAAAGTATAATTGAGAAGATTGATGAATTAGTAGGAAAAGAAGAACCGATTGATGAAATTATAGATTTTACTCCGAGAACAAAAAGAGTTATAGAAGTAGCTTTTATCGAAGCAAGAAAGTTAGGGTATAATTATATAGGAACAGAACATTTATTGATTGGCATTTTAAGAGAAGGGGATAGTATTGCAGCAAGAATTTTGCTAAATTTAAATGTTAATATTCCAAGATTATATAATGAAATAGTCAAAGTGATAAATGAAGGTGAAAATTATATACCAAGTAATAATGCAGATAAAAATAGTTCAAATGGTAAACAAGGAAGAAGGGGAAGTTATAATCAAACAACTACATTAAATCAATTTGGAGAAGATTTAACAAAAAAAGCGGAGGAAGGAAAACTAGATCCAATTATAGGTCGTCAAAAAGAAATAGAAAGAGTTCTTCAAATATTATCTAGAAGAACAAAAAATAATCCATGTTTAATTGGTGAACCAGGTGTTGGAAAAACAGCTGTTGTAGAGGGATTAGCTCAAAAGATTGTATCTGGAGATGTTCCTGAGATATTAAAAAATAAAAGAGTAGTAACTTTAGATATATCAGGAATGGTTGCTGGTGCTAAATATAGAGGAGATTTTGAAGAAAGAATAAAAAAGGCTTTGAATGAAGTGAAAAAAGCAGGGGATGTTATATTATTTATAGATGAAATTCATACAATTGTTGGAGCAGGAGCTGCTGAAGGTGCAATTGATGCTGCTAATATTTTAAAACCATTATTGGCAAGGGGAGAAATTCAACTTGTTGGAGCTACAACTTTAAATGAATATCGTAAGTATATAGAAAAAGATGCTGCTTTGGAAAGAAGGTTTAGTCCTGTTACAGTTGAAGAACCTTCAGAAAAAGATACAATTCAAATTTTAAAAGGAATTAGAGATAAATATGAGGCACATCATAATGTGAAAATAACAGATGAAGCTATAAATGCGGCTGTAAAAATGTCTGTTAGATATGTAAATGATAGATTTCTTCCAGATAAAGCAATAGATTTAATAGATGAAGCTGCGTCACGTGCTAGACTTAAGACATATGTTGAACCAGAAAATTTAAAGAAATTACAAGAACAAATTGAAGAAAAACAAAAGGATAAAGAAGAAGCTGTAAGAAATCAAAAGTTTGAAAAAGCAGCAAAATTGAGAGATGAAGAAAGAGCTTTGAAAGAGAAACTAGAAAAAGAAGAAAATAAATGGAAAAATAAAAAGACAAAATCTTTAACAAATATAACAGAAGATAATATTGCAGAGGTTATTTCTACCTGGACAGGGATTCCAGCTAAAAAAATTACAGAAGATGAAAATGAAAGGCTAAGACACTTAGAAGATGCTTTGCATAGGAGAGTGGTTGGTCAAAATGAAGCGGTAGAAGCGGTTTCAAAGGCAATAAGAAGGGGAAGAGTAGGATTAAAAGACCCAAAAAGACCAATAGGTTCATTCTTATTTTTAGGTCCAACAGGAGTTGGAAAAACAGAATTATCAAAAGCATTAGCAGAGAGCCTATTTGGTGATGAAAATGCAATGATTCGTATAGATATGTCAGAATATATGGAACCACATTCAGTAGCAAAACTTATAGGATCACCTCCTGGATATGTAGGATTTGAAGAAGGAGGACAACTAACAGAGAAAATAAGAAGAAAACCATATGCAGTAGTTCTTTTTGATGAAATAGAAAAAGCACATCCAGATGTTATGAATATGTTACTACAAATATTAGAAGATGGACGTTTAACAGATAGTCAAGGAAGAGTAGTAAATTTCAAAAATACAGTAATAATTATGACATCAAACTTGGGTGCAAGAATGATAACTGATAAAAAATCATTAGGTTTTTCAAATAAATCAGAAGAAACAGACACTAAAAAACAATATGAAGAAACAAAAAAAGAAGTAATGGAAGTTGTAAAAAGAGAATTAAGACCTGAATTTATAAATCGTATAGATGAAATAATAGTATTCCATAAATTAAATGAAGAGGAAATTAGCCAAATTATTGATATATTATTAGATGAAGTAATTAAAAGATTAAAAGAACAAAAATTAGATGTGCAATTTGATAAAGATGTAAAAGCTTTGATAGAGAGTAAAGGTATTGATAAAAATTATGGTGCAAGACCATTAAGAAGAACTATACAGAATTTAGTAGAAGATAAGTTGGCAGAAGAAATACTAGATGGTAATTTGAAGGCTGGAAAAAAAGCAGTAGTTGGTGTGGAAAATGAAAAAATAGTATTAAAATAGAATGGTATAGAAGAAATCTATAAAAAATGAAAGTGAACAAAAATTGTTAGACTTAAAAGTTTAATAATTTTGTTCACTTTATTTTTTTAGTTCATTTAAAATAAAATTTATTTCTTAATTTCATAGTATCTATTGTCAGTTAATCCAATTAGCCAAACAGGTGAAACACCAAAATAATTAGCTATTTTAAGGACTAAACTTACACCAACATCTTTAAATTGACCATTTGCGTATTTGGCAATAGTTCCTTTTGAATCAAATCCTAAATCTTTTGCTAGAATTTCATATTTAATGTTACTTTCTTTTATTAATTCCTTAAATCTTGGGGCAAATAAATCTATCAAAGTGAATACCTCCATCACTATAATTTTATAAAATTATAACACGTAAAAAGTTTTTTGTAAACAATGTTTTCGCCAAAAAATGATAATAAAATACATAAAACAACAAAATTCGACAAAATATGCGGAGCTGAAGATCATTAGTTTTTTTAAAATTGGAACGGTTGGATAGAGGAAATCTCTTAACAGATATTTAATACAAAATTAAGAAAAAATAAATAGTATTGTGAATTAATATATGTTAGAATAAATTTGAAAATAATCATATATGATGAAGAAAATGAAAGGATGATTTTAGGTATGGGAAATGTTTTAAAATGTGAGAATCTGTGTAAAAATTTTGGAAAAAAGCAGATTTTGCACAATGTTTCATTAGAACTTACAGAAGGAGATATTTTAGGATTTATTGGACCAAATGGAGCAGGAAAGACGACAACAATTAAATTAATATTAGGATTACAAGGTATAACTGCTGGAAAGGTATATATCAACGGATATGATATAGAAAAACAGTTTACTAAAGCGATAGAAAGAGTTGGAGCAATTGTAGAAAATCCTGATATGTATATGTATCTGAGTGGAAAGCAGAATTTAAAGCTAGTGGCTAATATGTACAAAGGGATTAAAGAAGAGGATATTGATAGAGTTGTTAAATTAGTAAAGCTAGAAAATAGAATTAATGATAAAGTTTCAAAATATTCTTTAGGAATGAGGCAAAGGTTAGGAATAGCACAGGCAATTTT
>ERZ1643249.5441-NODE-5441-length-10208-cov-3.835911_pt1 | contig 10208 bp, 9 predicted proteins | sample MGYA00579263_ERZ1643249 | MGnify/ENA primary metagenome ERZ1643249 (study PRJEB29033, sample SAMEA4952264) | chicken gut metagenome | biome: Broiler Chicken; feature: Gastrointestinal Tract; material: Caecum | place: Ireland | collected 2018 | study: Broiler...
CCTGGACGGTACAAAAGCCGCCCAGGTCAGAACGCCGGTTATGATGCGCTTTCCGGCTCGGTGAATCCCGCTTTACGGATGCAGCGCTTGAGCCAGCCGCCCTTGAGGTAGTAGCCGATGAAAAGCAGGGAAGTGATGGACCAGGTGATGGGGTAGCTGAGCAGCATGAAGGTGATGCTGTTGTATGCCGGGGCGATGGCCACCACCCGCAGCAGGCAGACGCCGCATAGGGTGATCAGCGTGGGAATCAGCGAATCCCCGGCTCCGCGCACAGCGCCGGCCAGCACTTCAATGCAGATATAGGTCAGATAGGTGGGCACCAGCAGCCGCAGAATCACCAGCCCCAGGCGGATCACCTCCGAGTCGTCGGAGAACAGCCGGTAGAGCGTTTCCCCAAAGAGCAGCAGCACCGTGCTGATGATTGCCGTGGCCAGGACCGTCATCCCCAGGCACGCGCGAACGCTCTTTTTGACCCGGTCATAGCGCTGGGCGCCGAAGTTTTGCCCCACAAAGGTGGTGATGGCCACCCCGAAGGCGTTGACGGTCATCCAGTACAGGCCGTCCAGCTTGCCATAGGCGGTCCAGGCCGCGAGAATATCCGTGCCGAAGCCGTTCACGCTGGCCTGAATGATGACATTGGAAAGGGAATACATCACCGATTGCAGCCCGGCGGGCAGGCCAATGCGCACAATGCGCCCCAACAGGTCCATGTGGAAGCGGATCTTGCGCAGCTCCAGCCGGTAGGCGTAGTTGGAGCGTGCCAGGGTCAGCACCACCAGCACCGCGCTCACCGCCTGGGAGAAAATGGTCGCCAGGGCCGCGCCGGCTACGCCCATCTCCAGCCCCAGCACCAGCAGCACGTCCAGCAGGATATTCACCATGCACGCGCAGATCAGGAAATACAGGGGCCGGCGGGAATCTCCCACGGCACGAAGCACACCGGAACCGATGTTGTAAATCAGGTTGGGAATCATGCCTGCAAAATAGATGCGAATGTAGGTAACCGCGTGCCCCATGACATCCTCGGGGGTGCCCATCCAGCGCAGCAGCGTGGGGGAGAACATAATCCCCAGCACCGACAGCACCAGGCCGCCAGCCAGCGCCAGGGCGGCGGCGGTATGCACCGCCGCGCTGACTTCCTGCTCCCGGCGACCGCCGAAGAACTGGGAGATAATCACCGTGGCGCCCGAGGACAGGCCCACAAAGAAGCCGACAATCAGGTTAATCAGGTTGCCGGTGGCGCCGCCCACCGCCGCCAGGGCTTCCTTGCCCACATACTTGCCCACGATGATAGCATCCGCGGTGTTGTACAGCTGCTGGAAAAACGTGCCCAGCAGAATGGGAAAGAAGAAGATCAGCAGCTGCTTCCAGATGACGCCGTCAATGATGCTGTTCCCTGCCGCGGCTTGGGCGGGACGACGCTTGTTGAACATAGCCTTTTCATGCTCCTTTGCATATCTTCCAGCACACTTTATAGCATACCCCGCAAGGTTTGTCCAGGGGGGAAAGCAGGGGTGCGGGTTGCGCGCAGGCAAAAATTTTTTGGGAAAGGGACTTCCCATTGCAAAAGAACACCGAAACATTGCAAATATGCTGATTTTCATGTAAAATGTGGCCAGAAGAAGGATGCATGCACTATAATAGACGCGCATAGAGGAGGACGCGGCCATGAACGGCTGTAGGATGGATTCGGCGCTGTATAGCTTTTCCCACACCAGGAGCCAGGTGGCGTCCCAGGGGTACATGATCCACGCGCATCCCTTTTATGAACTGTATTACTTTGTGCGCGGCGAGGTGGACTACCTGCTTTCCGGGGTGGAGCGGCAGCTCCGGCCGGGGACGATGCTGGTGATTCTGCCCAACGAATTCCATGGCGTGCGGGTGCATTCCGCGGCGGTTTACGAGCGATGGACCCTGCACTTTGACCCGGATATGCTGGGCGTGGAGCGCAGGGATCTGCTGCTGGAGGCGGCGGAGGGTGACCCGGCCCTGCGCTTTCTGGAGGATGCAGGGGCATGGGGCCTGGAGGAGACCTTCGCCGGGTTTGACAGCCTGGCGGGGGTGGAGGAGGGGCTCCAGCGGAAATTGATCCCTCTGTTTACCGAGGCGCTGCTGGGGCGGCTGCTGGTGTACCGGCGCAACCTGCCCCTGCCTGCCCGGCCTAATACCCGGCCTTCCGACGTGGTCAAGCAAGTGGCGGCATACCTGAACGAACACTTTACCGAGCGCATCACCCTGGACGGCCTGGCGGAAAAATATTTTATTTCCAAGAGCCACCTGAACATGATTTTCCGCAGGGCCATGGGCGCCACCGTGATGGAATACCTCTCGCACAAGCGGGTTACCTATGCCCAGCAGCTGCTGATCAATGGGCTGCCTGCCGCCCAGACGGCGGAAGCGGCGGGGTTCGGGGACTATACCAGCTTTTACCGGCACTATGTCAAGCACTTTGGACGGTCGCCCAACCGGGATTACAGCCGCCTGACCCGGGAGCAGAGCCTGCTGCTGCGGGAAATGACGGATATGCCCCCCGCGGCAGGCAGGACATCCCAAGGGACGGGGACGGAAAGCCTGTGGGAGCGCCTGCCGGAAATCAAGCCCGGCGAGGAAAGCGGCTCGTAACGTCACAGCGTGAAAGGAGCGGAAATGCACATGAGAATTGGCGCACAGATGTATACGGTCCGGGACAGTTGCCAGACCCTGGAGGGGTTTGCGGAATCCCTCCGGCGCATTGCGGACATTGGCTACCGGATTGTGCAGGTTTCTGGTACCTGCCCCTTTGAAGGCGCGTGGCTGAAGCAGCAGCTGGACCGGAACGGTCTGACGTGCGTACTGACGCATACCCCCGTACCCAGGCTCACAGGGGAACTGGAACAGGTAATCGCCGACCACGATACCTTTGGCTGCAACTACATCGGCCTGGGGTGGTACCCCTTTGACCGGGAAAAGGACCCCGATTGCTATGCGCATTTTTTGGAGACTTACCGCCCCATTGCCCAGCGCATCAGGGACGCGGGCAAGCTGTTCATGTACCATAACCACGACCAGGAGTTCCAGCGGTTTGGCGATAAACTGGTGCTGGAAAAACTCATGGAAGATATCCCCGCCGATCTCATGGGCTTTACCCTGGATACCTTCTGGGTGCAGGCAGGGGGCGGAGATCCGGCTGAATGGCTGGAAAAGCTGGCCGGGCGCATTCCCTGCATTCATCTCAAGGACTTCGCCTACGGCCGGTCCATGGCGGTGATTGGCGAGGGAAACATCAACTTTGACCGGGTGTTTGAGAAGGCGGAAGCGGGCGGCACCCAAACCATGCTGGTGGAGCAGGATGACTGCCACGGCGAGGACCCCTTCGCCTGCCTCAAGCGCAGCTATGACTATTTGGTTTCCCGCGGGTTCCGGTAAACAACCTTACGCATAGAAAAAAGGAGTGTAAGCAGCATGGATAAGAAGATTCGTCTGGGTATCATCGGTTTGGGCAACATGGGTTCCGGTCACGCCCGGAGCATTATGGAGGGCAAGTGCCCGGATTTTGATCTGGTGGCGGTGGCGGACATCAACCCCGCCCGGGTGGAATGGGGCAAGGCCAACCTGGCCGGGAACATCCGCTATTTCGATGACGCCCTGGCCATGCTGGACAGCGGCTGCATCGACGCCTGCGTGGTCTGCGTACCGCATTACGATCATCCCCGCTACGCCATGGCCTGCATGCAGCGGGGCATCCACGTGATGGTGGAAAAGCCTGCGGGGGTGTATACCAAGCAGGTGCGGGAGATGAACGAGGAGGCCTCCAAGCATCCCGACGTGGTGTTTGGCATGATGTTCAACCAGCGCACCAACCATGTGTACCGCAAAATGCGGGAGCTGGTGCAGTCCGGCCAGTATGGCCAGATCCGCCGTACCAACTGGATTATCACCGACTGGTACCGTCCCCAGGCGTACTATGATTCCGGGGCCTGGCGTGCCACCTGGTCCGGGGAAGGCGGCGGCGTGCTGCTGAACCAGTGCCCCCACCAGCTGGACCTGTGGCAGTGGATTTGCGGTATGCCTGTGAGCGTACTGTCACAGATGCGCTTTGGCCAATGGCACGACATTGAGGTGGAGGACGACGTAACCACCTACGTGGAATATGCCAACGGCGCCACGGGCGTGTTTGTGACCACCACCGGCGATGCCCACGGCACCAACCGCTTTGAGATTCAGATGGACCGCGCCAAGCTGGTGGTGGAGGATGGCCAGCTGCACGTGCTGGAGTTTGAGGTGTCCGAGCCGGAGTGGAGCCGCACCAATAAGGCACCCTTTGCTACCATGCCCGCCCATGAGGTGGCGGTGGAGACCGACGGCAAGAACGAGCAGCACGTGGGCGTCATCAATGCCTGGGGCGGGGCAATCCTGCGGGGAACGCCCCTGGTGGCCCACGGCAGCGAGGGCATTTATGGCCTTACCCTGTCCAACGCCATGCATCTTTCCGCCTTCCTGGGCAAGAAGGTGGAGCTTCCCCTGGATGAGGACCTGTTCTATACGGAGCTGATGAAGCGGGTGGCCACTTCCCGCCGCAAGGCGGATACCCAGGCTGTGTTTGCCGACACCAGCAGCACCTACGGCGGAAACCGCTGAGCAGTGAGGAGCGAAGGCATATGTCGGGGATCAAGGTAGCGGTAATCGGCTTTGGCAACATGGGTACTGCCCATGCCACCTGCCTGGCGGAGGGCAAAATCCGCGGGCTGGAACTGGCGGCGGTGTGCGACATTCGCCCGGAGCGGCTGGCGGAGAGCCGCCGCCGTTTCCCGGGCGTGGCCTGCTTTGCGGATTATCGGGAATTGCTGGCTTCCGGGGGGGCGCAGGCCGCGGTGGTGGCGGTGCCCCATCCCCTGCATGGGGAAATTGCCTCCGCTGCCCTGGGAGCGGGGATGCATACCCTGGTGGAAAAGCCCATGGAGGTTAGCGTTACCAAGGCACGCCGGCTGGCGGAAGACGCACGGAAAAGCGGCAAGGTATTTGCCATCATGCTCAACCAGCGCACCAACCCCCTGTTCCGCAAGGCCCGGGAGATTGTCCAGGGGGGTGAGCTGGGGGAAATGAAGCGTACCGTGTGGATCATCACCAACTGGTACCGTACCCAGCATTATTATGACTCCGGCTCCTGGCGGGCCACCTGGGCAGGGGAGGGCGGCGGCGTGCTGCTGAACCAGGCGCCCCACAACCTGGACCTGTGGCAGTGGATCTGCGGCATGCCGGTTTCGGTGACCGCTCAGTGCGAAGTGGCCAAGTATCACTATATCGAGGTGGAGGACGAAGCAACCCTCTTTACCCGCTACGCCAACGGCGCCACGGGATTGTTCATCACCAGCACGGGGGAATTTCCCGGTACCAACCGCCTGGAGATTTCCGGCGAGCTTGGCAAGCTGGTGCTGGAGGAGGGCAAGCTCAAGTGGTGGAAACTGCGCCACAATGAGCGGGAGGTACGCTTTGGCTCCCAGCTGGACTTTGCCAAGATTGACATGGATTATACGGAGATTGTCCCGGAGGAAAAGGAGACCGCCCACGCGGGCATCCTGCAAAACTTTGCCAACGCCATTTTGGAGGGGGAGCCGCTGCTTTCCCCGGGAGAGGACGGCATCAACGAGCTGACCCTGTCCAACGCGGCCTATCTGTCCCAGTGGCAGGGAAACGTACCGGTGACCTTTCCCCTGGATGGGGCGGCTTTCGACCGTCTGCTGGCGCAGCGGGCTGCCACATCCACCTATCACGATGCGGCACAGGCCGGGGAGGACGCCAGCGGCCAGTACAGCCAGCGGTGGCAAGTCAACTGGTAACCGTGCCGGGCCAAGGCATGGACCGCGCAAGCGGCCAGGCAAACAACCGGGGCGCCCTGCGGGGAGACGCCGGCGCCTGGCCGGGCGCTGCCATTCATCCGCTTTTTCACGGATGCGGACAATATTTCCCTGTTGACTGCCCTGCATGGATGTGATATGATACCGACGTCAATTGCATAGAAGCATGCGAGTACTTGTCATCGGATGAGTATTCCGTAAGGTGCTGAAACGCTTTCCGTAGATCGTAGAAGGAAGGCGTTTGAGCACCTTTTTTTTGACTCACGGATCATGAGAAAGGGGAGGCGGCCATGGGCGCAATGGGAAAAGAGTTTATCCGGTATGTATCGTTCAGTATCCTGGGCATGCTGGGATCGGCGGGAACCATCCTGGCGGATACCATGTTTGTATCTAACAAGCTGGGGACAGAAGGACTGGCGGCTTTGAATATTGCCATTTCGGTCTTTGGACTGGTCAATGGTGTGGGCATGCTGTTTGGCGTGGGCGGCGCCACACGCTATGCGGTGCTGAAGGCGCAGGGGCAGGAGGAGCATGCCCATCAAACGTTTATGCAGGCGCTGTGGGCGGAGCTGGCGGTCGGGATCGTTTTTGTTCTGACGGGACTTTGGGGAGCCACCTATTTGGCGCAGGCGCTGGGTGCCGGGCCGGAGCTCCTTGGCCAGTGCGCCGTTTACCTGAAAACCATCCTGTGCTTTGCTCCGTTTTTCCTGCCGAATCATCTGTTGATGGCGTTCCTGCGCAACGACGGCAAGCCAAAGCAAAGCATGCTCATGATGCTTTGCGGCAGTGGGGCCAACGTGGTCCTGGACTATCTGCTGATCTTTCCATGGAATATGGGGTTGTTTGGCGCGGCGCTGGCCACGGGCCTGTCGCCGGTGATCAGCCTGTGCGTTGCCGCCGTTTTCCTGCGGCGGGGGAAACAGGGATTCCACCTTGCCCGCCCAACATGGGCGCCGGGAAAACTCCGCTTGCTGATGGGGCCAGGGCTGTCGGCCTTCATCAATGAATTGTCCAGCGGACTGGTACTGGCGGTGCTGAACTGGCTGATGCTGAAGGTGGCCGGGAATACCGGGGTTGCCGCTTATGGGATTGTGGCAAACCTGGCGCTGATGGTGCTGGCTGTTTTCTCCGGCATATCCCTGGGCATTCAGCCGCTCATTAGCCGGGCTTTCGGGAGCGGCAGGCATGGGGAGGCCGCACGCCTGTATCAAATGGGACAAGGACTGGTGCTGCTCACAGGGGCAGGCGTTTGGATTGCCGCGTGCGCTGCGGCGCCCACGCTGGTGAGCTGGTTCAACGGCACAAAGGATGCTTTGCTGCAAACCCTGGCCGAAGAGGGCATGCGCATTTACTTCACAGGTTTCCTGTTTGTGGGGGGCAACTACATGACGGCGGTTTTCCTCAGCGCCACGGAGGGCGTTCGCAGTGCGCTGCATCTATCGGTTTTTCGCGGGTGTGTGGGTATCATCGCAACGGCAACGGCGTTTACCATATGCTTTGGCAGGGTGGGGCTGTGGGCGGCCTTTCCCGCGGTGGAGCTTGCGGCCTTGCTTTTCTGGACGGCGCATCGCAGACCCTGGCGTGTGCAGGGAACCCTGCGGGCGGGTATGACGATGGTGACGGAGGGTTAACCCTGGAATTGGGGCGTAAGCATCCCTTTTCTGGGTGCAGCTTGTGCAATTCCCCCTTGCGAAACATGGCGGAATGTGGCACAATAGGAGAGGTACGCCAACAAGGGGGTAAAGTCATGGCGGAAACGCAGAAAATTGTGATTCTGGACTTTGGCGGCCAGTATACGCAATTGATTGCCCGGCGGGTTCGGGAGTGCAAGGTTTATTCCGAAGTATTGCCCTATCACGCCTCGGTGGAACAGATACGCGCCATCGGGCCCAAGGGGATTATCCTGAGCGGCGGACCGGCCAGTGTGCTGGAAAAGGACGCACCCCGGTGCGATCTGGGCATTTGGGAACTGGGCGTGCCGGTACTGGGCATTTGCTATGGCATGCAGCTGACGGCGCATCTGCTGGGTGGTACCGTGGAGAAAGCAGCCAAGCGGGAATACGGCCGCATCCGTGTGACCATGGACGACCGAGAGAACCTGCTCAAGGGCATGAGTGAATCCTCCAGCAACTGGATGAGCCATACCTACCAGGTGAAGGTTTGCCCGCCTGGCTTCCATGCCATTGCCCATGCGGAAAACTGTCCTGTGGCGGCCATGGCCAACCCGGAAAAACATTTTTATGGCGTGCAATTCCATCCCGAAGTGACCCACTCCGAGGAAGGCAAGGTGCTGCTGCATACCTTCCTGCGGGATATTTGCGGCTGCGCCGGCGACTGGACCATGGAGGCTTATGCGCAAACCGCGGTGCGGAACATTCGGGAAGCCGTGGGAGAAACGGGCACGGTGCTGCTGGCGTTGTCTGGCGGTGTGGACTCTTCGGTGGCCGCGGCGCTGATCTACAAGGCCATTGGAGACCGGCTCACCTGCGTATATGTGGATCACGGCTTCATGCGCAAGGGAGAGAGCGAACAGGTTGCGGAGGTGTTCAGCAAAACCTTCCCGGTGCGCTTCATTCCTGTGGATGCCTCCGAGGAATTCTATGCGGATCTGCAGGATGTTTCCGATCCCGAGCAGAAGCGCAAGATCATCGGCCGGGACTTCATTCGTGTATTCAAGCGCGAGGCGGAAAAGCTGGGAAAGTTGGACTACTTTGCCCAGGGAACCATTTATCCCGACGTGATTGAGAGCGGCCAAGCCACCGGCGCGGCGGTCATCAAGAGTCATCACAACGTAGGTGGCCTGCCCAAGGAGCTGGGCTTTACCGAGATTATCGAGCCGCTTCGCATGCTTTTCAAGGATGAGGTACGCGCCCTTGGGGAAACCCTGGGACTGCCCCACGACCTGGTATGGCGCCAACCTTTCCCGGGCCCGGGATTGGCCATTCGCGTGATTGGTGCGGTGGACCGTGAAAAGGTGGAGATTGTCCGCGCATCCGACGCCATCCTGCGCGAAGAAATCAAGAACGCCGGCCTGGATGCGGACATTCACCAGTATTTTACCGTGCTCACCGGTGTGCGTAGCGTAGGTGTCATGGGCGACGAGCGTACCTATGACTATACGGTTGCCCTGCGTGCTGTGACCACGGACGATTTTATGACCGCCGACTGGGCGCGCATTCCCTATGATGTTGTGCGGGTAATTTCCGCCCGCATTGTCAACGAGGTGCCCCACGTCAATCGTGTGGTTTTGGACGTCACCACCAAGCCCCCGGCGAGCATTGAGTGGGAATAAGCCTGAGAGTTCAAAAAATCAAGGCATTGTAAGGATTTTGAGTCCTCATTTCCTTGCCTGCTACTGATTTGATACTGAAAGCGTTATTCTGACAATTTGGAGAGACATGAATATGCCCTCCGAAACGGCAAGTTTCGGAGGGCTTTTTATGTCTCTATTTGCTTTTGCGCCACGCTTTCTTGGGTTCAAACTTCCCGCAGTCGTCCGCCGTCTGCGGCCAGTTCAGCTTCCACTCCTGGTATTCTTCCCGGGTGATTTCACCGCTGCGCAGCTGCTGCTTCCTGAGCATCCACTCGGTCATGAAATCATTGAGCAGGTTGTAGTCAAAGCAAATGGCAATGCGCTTATGCGGCACGGAAGCATCCGTGTTGTCGGTCGTCTCGACCAGGTGCATCCACGGATAGCGGTCATCCAGCTCAAACAGCGCATGCAGAATACCGCTGGCGTCGTCCATTGTCGCATCCGCAAGGGATTCATAGCTGACATCCAGTGCGCTGGCAATCTTCCTGAGCAGCTCTTCTTTGGGCCTGCGGGAGTTGTTTTCGTACTGGGCAATGCGTACGTCGGCGCTGTTCTCATCGAATCCAACGGCCATCCCCAGCTCTTTCATCGTCATCTTGCGGAAATTCCGTATCCGCTTGATCCGGTCGCCTACTGCCATATCCGTGCTCCCCCGTGTTTCATCACTTCAAAAACAGTATAGCACACACCCCGGCAGGCATCAAGAATTTCTAAATAAAAAAAGTTAGAAAAAATTTTCAAAAAACTTGCTAAACGTATTTATTTAGTGCTATAATACAGATGATGACTAAGCAAAAATATATAGTCATCTAAAAGGAGGCTCTATGAAAAACACGATTCTGATGAATGCACAGGAAGTGGCAGAGGAACTGGGCGTGTCCAAAGCGTCTGCCTACAAGATGATCCATGTCTGGAATGAAAAGCTTCAGAAGATGGGGTACACCACGGTTTCGGGACGCGTCAGTCGAAAGTATTTCCTGGAACAGTTTTACGGTCTGACTGAAAAGGAGGTGATCTGATTGCCCGCTTCTGCACTTCCAACAGCTTTTGACTGATCTGCT
>ERZ1643249.5442-NODE-5442-length-10207-cov-4.675532_pt1 | contig 10207 bp, 10 predicted proteins | sample MGYA00579263_ERZ1643249 | MGnify/ENA primary metagenome ERZ1643249 (study PRJEB29033, sample SAMEA4952264) | chicken gut metagenome | biome: Broiler Chicken; feature: Gastrointestinal Tract; material: Caecum | place: Ireland | collected 2018 | study: Broiler...
AGCGTGGGGATGGACCGGTTCATTTCTTCCGTGGTGTCCATCTGTGACTGTGTGAAGTCGAAACAGAGAAAGAAAAAGCAGATTAATCTTTCCTTTGACGAGTGGAATGTGTGGTACCATTCCAATGAGGCGGACGAGAAGCTGCCCAAATGGGTGAAGGCGCCGCACCAGCTGGAGGATATCTACAATTTTGAGGATGCGCTGCTGGTGGGAAGTATGCAGATTACCCTGCTGCGCCACGCGGACCGGGTGAAAATCGCCTGCCTGGCCCAGCTGGTCAATGTGATCGCGCCCATCATGACGTCAGATACAGGCGCCTGGAGACAGACGATCTTCTATCCTTTCCTCTACACCAGCCGGTACGGCAGAGGGACGGTGCTGAATACGGTGGTGAAGGCGCCGGTGTATGAGAGCAGGACTTACGGGGAAGCTTCCTATCTGGACGCGGTGCTGGTGTGGAACCAGGAGCAGGAGGAGCTGACCATGTTCGCGGTCAATAAGGATCTGGAAGAGGATATGGAGGTTTCCTGCGATCTGAGACAGTTCGCGGACTACCGGATCGTGGAGCATCAGGTGCTCACGCATACGGATCTGAAGGCGGTGAATACAGAGGAAAATCCCGATGAAGTGACAGTGAAGCCGGGAAGCGGCGCACGTCTGGAGGAAGGAAAACTGACGGCGGTGCTGGGGAAACAAAGCTGGCAGATGATCCGGATGGCCAGAAACGCCAGATAAGGATGGAAGAAAAAAGCAAAAGGGATTATAATGGGGCTGCCGCGCTTTGGCGCGGCAGCCCCGTTCGCGGGCGGAATTATTTTCCGGCGGGCCGCAAGCCTGCGTACTGGCTGTTGCGGCGCATTTCCCCGGGGGTGCAGTTGAAACGGTTTTTGTACATTTTCATGAACAGTTTGTAATTGGTGAAGCCGTGCTTTTCCAGCAGGTCCTGGATGCTCAGATCAGTGTCCAGCAGATCCCGGGCGATGTGCTCCAGACGGATGGAGTTTACATAATCAAGGAAGGTCATTCCCATGTATTTTTTGAAGAAGCGGGTGAAGTAATCGGGGTTCAGGGATACCTCTCCCGCAATCTGATCCAGGGTGATATCCTCCGCATAGTGCTCCCTCACATAGGAGGTGATATGGCCCAGGCGGCTGATGTATTTGGCGGAGCTTTCTTTCTCGGCGGGGCTTACATCCACCCGGAAAAAGGTCACCAGTTCATAGAGCAGCTGGAAAATCAGGCTGTGGAACCGGAGACCTGCCGCGGAAGAGGAAAGGGGCCAGAGACGGCAGATGTCTTCGAGACAGTTCCGGATGTTTTCATATTCCTCCGGATGACGGCCAGGTTCCCGGGAGGCGGGAAGCCGGAAGCGGATCCGGTCAATATCCGGAAGATACCGCCTTAAAAAGGGGTACAGGATCTGCAGAACCATGCAGCGGCAGTGCTCACGGCTCTGGATGCTGTGGATTTCCCGGGAATTAATTATCAGATACTCCCCTGCCCGCAGGACGCGACCGGGCTGCTGCTCGGTGGAAACCTCCTGGCTGCCTTCCAGGATATACAGGATTTCCAGGCTGTTATGCCAGTGGGGTGTCACATATTCCCGGCCCCGGTCATCGATGCGGAAAATGACGTCGCTGTTGGAATTGCAGGAAATATTTTCATGGGTATAGGGAATCATGGAGCCATCCTTTCCTGCCGGCGGCGGGCGGGGCCCGGCGGCATGTCTGACAGTTGTGCAGTTTTCCGGGCCGGCAGGAAATCCGGCAGAAAACAGTTATGTTTATTTTAGCACAGAGAGGTCCGGAAGGAAACCCTAAAGGAATCAAAAGGAAGCCTAAAGGAAAGGATGAAGAGATGATGACAGAGAGAAGAAAACGCAGAGAATGGACGCTTCTGGCGGTGGTGGTGCTGTTCTGGTTTGCTCAGTACGTTTATATCCCGTACCAGACGCCGTTTCTGACAGGAAAGGGCGTGGCGGCGGGGATGATCGGCACGGTGGTGGGCGCCTATGGGGTAACGCAGATGATTTTCCGGCTGCCGGTGGGGGTGATGGCGGACTGGGCGGGACGCCACAGGATCTTTGTGTCTGCCGGAGCAGCGCTGGCCGCGCTGGCTTCCATGGTGCGGCTTCTGGCGCCAGGCGGCATGGGATTTCTTGCTGCCAATCTGATCGGCGGCTGTGCCTCTTCCATGTGGATTTCTTATATGGTGCTGTTTTCGGAGTATTTTTCTGCCCAGGAGCAGCAGAAAGCCACCAGCCGGGTCATTATGGCCTGTAACCTGGGAATGTGTCTGGGATTTGTGTTCAGTTCCCTGCTCTATGCCCGTACCGGCATGGCTTTTCTGTGTGCCTCCGGCATGGCGGCAGGACTTCTGGGCCTTTTGATTTCTCTGGGCGTGCGGGAGGCGGATGAAAATACCGGAACAGAAAAGAGAAAAAGAGGAAGCCGTTACGGGAAGAAGGAAAAGGGGCGGGTGCGCCAGCTTCTGCAGGTCTGCGGGAACCGGCGGCTGATCCTGTTTTCCTGCCTGGCGCTGATTCAGCAGGGAATTCAGATGTCCACCGCCATGTCTTTCACTACCCAGAGGCTGGAGGTGCTGGGAGCCTCTTCCCTGTTTATCGGTCTGGCTTCGGTGTTCTATATGATTGCCGCGGTGGTTTCCGCCCAGTTCGCCTCCACCAGCCTCTGCGAGAAGAGAGGAGCCAGATTCTATGTGCCGGTGGTGTTTGCCCTGACCGGCCTATACTGCGTGCTGGTGCCGCTGACCGGCAGCCGGATGCTGATCTTTCTTCTGCAGGCGTTTCCGGGGATGTCCACGGGAATTCTCCTGTCCTACCTGACCTCAGAGTCCATGAAGGAGGTTCCGGAGGATAAAAAATCAACCGCCATGGGATTTTTCCAGGCCGTCTACGCGGTGGGAATGACCGGGTTTCCTGCGGCGGCGGGAGCGTTGACGGAGCGGTGGAATATGACGGCCGGATTTGGATTTCTGGCGGTTGCGGCATTTGCGGGGCTTGGGATTTCCTGCTGGTACTACAGAAGAGAAGGAAAGTCCGGGGCCCGGCAGCGGAACTGACGGACGGGAATTTCCGTGAAAAGGAAACGGCAGAAAGGAAGCTGTGCCGGGCGGCGCTTCTTTCTGCCGGAAATGTGGGGACGGTTGTATGTCAGACCGTCATATTCAGGTACAGGTTCAGTTTGCGGACCAGAAGGATGGGATCGATGCCGTGTTCCAGGGCAGCTTCCTCAATGGTCTCGCCGGCTGCCTGGGCGCAGCCCACACATTGCATGCCTGACTGCATCAGGATCTGGGCGGCCCGGGGATCCATCTTCAGCAGGTCGGGGATGGTCATCTCTTTCGTGATTTTTTCCATGGTAAATCTCCTTATCTTTTAGTAACAGTATCGTGCTTTAATATTATTCAGCCCTATGCTTCCGGGCAGTCTCCATCCAGAATGTCAATCTGGCATGCGGCCATGGCATTCAGGGCGTTTGCGTGGCTGGCGGGGGTAACGCCGGCGCAGCAGGAGGCGTCCACGGCAATGGGCGTCTCCGGAAGATATGCTTTCAGCAGCAGGGCGTTGGATATCACGCAGATATCCGTGCACAGCCCGGTCAGCGTCACGGATGAAATTTCACCGGTGCCGGCCAGCCGGCTGACATATTCGGCCAGGGAGACGCTGCCGAAGGTGGGCTTGTCAAAGATCCGGTCGCCGGGGCGGACGCAGGCGGCAATTTCCGGCGCCAGCTGCCAGCCCTCCGTGTCCCGGATGCAGTGCCTTACCGGAAGTTTCCTGCCCTCCGCCGTATCCAGATAGTCTTCCCCGTGGGTATCCCTGGTATAGATTACCGGCCCGTCCCACTGGCGGATTTTCCGGCAGAGAGGACCGAGAATCTTCTGAGCCTCCGGGGTACCCAGGGCCTGGGAAATGAAATCGTTCTGCATATCCACAACAATTAAAAGTGGTTTCATAGTAATATTACCTCCTGAAATCTGTCCATATCCGGAAGAACCGGAGTGATCTTTCTTTTACTTTAGCACGGATTTTCCAAAAATCATAGATAAAACTTGCGGCAGTATTTCTTTCAGAAAAAACGAAAGGGATTCCGTTTCCGGAAGGGCCGCGAATCCGTCACTCTGTACAGTTTTTCGGGCTTCCGAAAAAAGATGGGACGTGTTTCTTGGAAAGACAACTGACTTTTGAGGAAGGACGTTCGCAATATTACGGAGAATGAGAAGACGGGGAGGGCAAATGTATCATTTCTGCATAAAAAGGACATGGAACCGCATAAAATGGACTTTTTTGAGTTGACAAACCGGATTGCCGGGGGTAATATGTAAAAATATTAAAGTATTAAAGAAGTAAAGTATGAAGGAGGAGACTATTATGAAAATGAAAAGAGTGGCCAGCCTGATGCTGGCATCTGTGCTGGCAGTTGGATCCCTGGCTGCCTGCGGAAATGATTCCGGATCAGAAGGCGGTGAATCTGCCAGCTCCGATACCTTTAAAATCGGCGGTATCGGGCCTACCACCGGAGATGCCGCGGCATACGGTATCGCTGTACAGAACGGCGCACAGCTGGCGGTTGATGAGATCAACGCTGACGGCGGAATCAACGGAAAGCAGATTGAGTTCAAGTTCGAGGATGATCAGAATGATTCCGAGAAATCTGTAAATGCCTACAACACTCTGAAAGACTGGGGTATGCAGATGCTGGTGGGAACCGTAACTTCCACTCCCTGTACCGCAGTTGTGGAGGAAAGCCATAAAGACAATATGTATCAGCTGACCCCGTCCGCAACGGCTGTTGAGAGTATCCAGTACGACAACGCGTTCCAGGGTACTGCGTCCGCTGATTATATCGCGGATAACGGCCTTGCCACCAAGGTGGCTGTGATCTACAACAGCTCCGACGTATATTCTTCCGGTATCTACCAGAACTTCACCACAGAGGCCCAGGCAAAGGGTCTGGAGGTAGTGGCCGCGGAAGCCTTTACCGCAGACAGCAAGACGGATTTCTCCGTTCAGCTGCAGAAAGCAAAGGATTCCGGCGCTGAGCTGGTATTCCTGCCCATTTACTATCAGGAAGCTTCCCTGATTCTGACCCAGGCGGACAGAATGGGATTTGACACCACATTCTTCGGATGCGACGGACTGGACGGTATCCTGGATGTGGAGGGATTCGATACCTCCCTGGCAGAGGGCGTTATGCTGCTGACTCCGTTCACCGCGGACGCGCAGGATGAGAAAACCCAGACCTTCGTAAAGGCCTATGAGGAAGCTTTTGAGATCGCTCCGATTCAGTTCGCTGCTGACGCTTATGACTGTATCTATGCTATCAAGGCAGCGGCAGAGCAGGCAGAGATCACACCGGATATGAGCGTATCCGATCTGTGCGACGCCATGAAGACCGCAATGACTGAGATTACCATTGACGGACTTACCGGAAGCGGCATCACCTGGGATGAGAGTGGTGAGCCCTCCAAGGAAGCAAAAGCGGTTATCATCTCCAACGGCACTTACGAGGCAATGTAATACAGGTAGCTGGATGGCACCGGGGCCGCCTTTGGGCGGCCCTTTTTGCGATTTGTCCTCCGCGGGGCAATGGCAGACGGGTATCTGACGGAAATCATTTTTTGACATTTCCGGACACATTTCCAGTTGCGGTGAAAAGAAAGCCTGTGCTATAATAATTTGAATACTTGTGACAGTGAGCCTTCCGGTTTCCCTGCTGCAAATACTTTTACAGAAAAATGAGAGGGTGTGTATATGAGTTTTATTTCGTATTTAATCAATGGATTAAGTCTGGGAGGCGTATACGCAATCATCGCCCTGGGGTACACCATGGTGTACGGTATCGCCAAGATGCTGAACTTCGCACACGGCGACGTCATCATGATCGGCGCGTACGTGGCGCTGACCTGTATGACCAGCGCGGGGCTTCCGCCTCTGGTGAGTGTGCTGATTGCGGTTGTGGCCTGTACGGTTCTGGGTGTGCTGATTGAGCGCATAGCCTATAAACCGCTGAGAAACGCGGCGTCTCCCCTGGCGGTGCTGATTACTGCCATCGGCGTCAGCTACCTTCTGCAGAATGTGGCCCTGCTGATTTTCGGAGCCAATAATCAGTCTTTCCAGTCCGTAGTGAGCTGGGCAGGACTCTCTTTAGCGGGCGGCGCGCTGAATATTACCGGCGAGACGATTGTCACCATCGTTGTCTGCGTTATCATTATGGTGGGACTGATGCTTTTTATCCGCAAGTCCAAAGCCGGACAGGCCATGCGTGCTGTGTCAGAGGATAAGGGCGCGGCTCAGCTGATGGGAATCAATGTAAACGGAACCATCGCGCTGACCTTTGCCATCGGTTCCGCTCTGGCTGCGGTGGCCGGCGTGCTTCTGTGTTCCGCTTATCCCAGTCTGTCTCCCTATACAGGCGCCATGCCCGGCATCAAGGCCTTCGTGGCGGCGGTGTTCGGCGGTATCGGTTCTATTCCCGGCGCGTTTATCGGAGGTATTCTGCTGGGCGTCATCGAGATCCTGGCAAGAGCCTATATTTCATCCCAGATGGCGGACGCTATTGTGTTTGCGGTCCTGATTATTGTCCTTCTGGTGAAACCCACGGGTATTCTCGGAAAGAACGTTCAGGAGAAAGTGTAGGTGGATGAGATGTTGAAGAATATGAAAAAGACGACAAAAAGTAATCTGATCACCTATGGTATGGTGATCGCGGCATTTATCATTGTTCAGATTCTGACTGCCACAGGAAATATTTCCAGCCTCCTGGAAGGACTGATGGTGCCTCTGTGCATCTATTCGATTCTGGCGGTATCTCTGAACCTGGTGGTTGGTTTCCTGGGAGAGCTGAGCCTTGGCCATGCGGGATTTATGTGCGTGGGAGCATTTACCAGCGCGTTCTTCTCCAAATGTGTGCAGGATACCATTACCGTGGCGCCGCTGCGTTTCTTCCTGGCATTGCTGGTGGGCGCCGCTGCCGCCGCTGTTTTCGGAATCATTATCGGAATTCCGGTACTTCGTCTGAAAGGCGATTATCTGGCTATTGTGACGCTGGCTTTTGGCGAGATCATCAAGAACCTGGTAAACGTGGTATGGATCGGAAGAGACTCCAACGGATTCCATTTCTCCATGAAGGATGTGATGTCCCTGAATATGGAGACTGACGGACAGGTGATTGTCAACGGCCCCCAGGGAATTACGGGAACGCCCCAGGACTCCACGTTCCTGGTGGGTATCATCCTGGTGCTGGTGACGCTGTTTATTGTCACCAATCTGGTACATTCCAGAGACGGCCGCGCGATTATGGCCATCCGTGACAACCGGATTGCCGCGGAGTCCGTGGGCATCAATGTGACAAAGTACAAACTGATGGCATTTACCATTTCTGCCGCACTGGCGGGTCTGGCCGGTGTGCTGTATGCCCACAATCTGTCCACATTGACTGCTACTACCAACAATTTCGGATATAACCAGTCCATTATGATTCTGGTGTTTGTGGTGCTGGGAGGCATCGGAAATATCCGCGGCTCTGTCATCGCCGCAGTGGTGCTGACTCTGCTTCCGGAGCTTCTGAGAGGTCTGTCCGATTACCGGATGCTGATCTACGCGATTGTACTGATCGTCATGATGCTGTTCAACTGGGCACCCAAGAGCATTGAGTGGAGAGAGAAGCATCTGGCATTTCTGAAAAAAAAGAAAAATTCTCCCAGCGCGGCTTCTGCCGGGGCGGATGGAAGAAAGGAGGCCAGATAAACCATGGCTGCATTACTGGACGTAAAAAATCTCGGAATCTCCTTTGGAGGCCTCCGGGCAGTGGACAGCTTTGATCTTTCCATTCAAAAGGAACAGCTGTACGGATTGATCGGACCCAACGGCGCCGGAAAAACCACAGTATTTAACCTGCTGACCGGTGTGTATAAGCCGGACACCGGAAAGGTAATTCTGGACGGAACAGATATTACGGGAAAGAAGATCATAGAGATCAACAGGGACGGTATTGCCCGTACCTTTCAGAATATTCGCCTGTTCAAGGAACTGACCGTTCTGGAAAATGTAAAAGTGGGTCTTCACAATCGTCATTCTTACTCCACCATCGAGGGTATCCTGCGCCTTCCCCGTTACCGGAAGGTAGAGCGGGAGATGGATGAGAAGGGCATGGAGCTTCTGAAAGTATTCGGCCTGGAAAATGAGGCACAGGTAAAGGCATCCAACCTGCCATACGGAAAACAGAGGAAGCTGGAGATCGCAAGAGCCCTGGCTACAGATCCCAGACTGCTTCTGCTGGATGAGCCGGCTGCCGGCATGAATCCCAATGAGACCGGCGAGCTGATGGATACTATCCGTTTTGTGCGGGATGAATTTCACATGACCATCCTTCTGATCGAGCATGACATGAAGCTGGTGAGCGGGATCTGCGAGGAACTGACGGTGCTGAACTTCGGCCAGATTCTGGCTCAGGGTTCCACCAGCCAGGTGCTGAATGATCCCAAGGTAATCACGGCATATCTGGGAGAATAGGAGGAGACGGTTATGGCAATGCTTACAATCAAAGACCTGGAAGTTTACTACGGTGTAATCCAGGCAATCAAAGGAGTTTCCTTTGAGGTGAATCAGGGAGAGGTCATCGCTTTGATCGGCGCCAACGGCGCGGGAAAAACCACGATTCTCCATACCATCACCGGACTGATCTCCCCCAAAAAGGGATCGGTGCTGTTTGAGGGAAATGAGCTGACAAAGATGCCGGCCCATAAGATTGTATCGCTGGGTATGGCACATGTGCCGGAGGGACGGCGTGTATTTGCGGATTTGAGTGTTTACGAGAATTTGAGGATGGGTGCCTATACCCGGAAGGACAAAGGCGAGATCGAGGCAACGCTGGAGAAGGTTTATGACCGTTTCCCCAGACTGAAGGAGAGAAGAAATCAGATGGCGGGAACCTTAAGCGGAGGTGAGCAGCAGATGCTGGCCATGGGCCGGGCGCTGATGTCCAAACCGAAGATCCTGCTGATGGACGAGCCGTCCATGGGGCTTTCTCCTATCATGGTGAACGAGATCTTTTCCATTATCCAGGAGGTCAGCGACAGCGGCACCACGGTGCTTCTGGTGGAGCAGAACGCCAAAAAGGCGCTGGCCATCGCCGACAGAGGCTATGTGCTGGAAACCGGAAAAATTGTTCTGGAAGGAAAGGCATCCGACCTTCTGAACGATGATTCCATTAAGAAAGCATATTTAGGTGAATAGGGGGTGCGTCTTATGGATAACGTAGTAATTACCATTGCCAGACAGTATGGAAGCGGCGGAAAGACCATTGCGGCCATGCTGGCGAAAGAGCTGGGAGTCAACTGCTACAGCCGGGAGATCCTGAAAATGGCTTCCGAGGAAAGCGGCATCAATGAGCGGCTGTTCGGTAAAGCGGACGAACGGGTGAAGATGGGCAGCTGGTTCAAGGTCCTGAAAAGACCGTATGAGGGAGAATTGCTGCCTCCGGAAAGCAGTGGTTTTGTGTCGGATGAAAACCTTTTCAATTATCAGGCCAAAATCATCAAGGATCTGGCGGAAAAAGAATCTTGTGTGATTGTGGGGCGCTGCGCGGACTACGTTCTGCGGAATTATCCTAACGTGATGAGCGTGTTCATCCACGCGGACCGCGAGTTCTGCCTGGAGCGGGCGCTGTAGCGCAACAGCATGAGCCGCCGGGAGATGGAGAAATTTATTGAAAAGACGGACAAATACCGGGGAGATTTTTATCATTATTATACCGGAAAACAGTGGGAAGATGCCAGAAACTACGATCTCTGCCTGGACAGCGGAAAGCTGGGCTTTGAAAAATGCGTAGAGGCAATCAAAGGATATATGAAGATCCGTTTTGAGTAAAATTGTATGGGCTGTCGTATTCGGCGGGCATCTGCCCGGGAAAGAGTATGGCGGCCCTCTTTTGACCCTCGCGGCAGGTCTACGTTCCACTTCGGTCGGTGCTGTGTGCCACCGGCACACAGCACCGCCAAATGGACATGCCAGCATGTCCGTTTGGCTCGTTGCTCGCGGGAATAAAAAAAGCCGCCGCATAAAGCGGCAGCTTTTTAAAAGATCGTCCTTATTATACTAAGTATGGTTTTAATGTCTCTAAGATTTCATCCAGAGCTGCATCGGAAGCATGGATATTTAAGTCGATAGGTTTAGATAAATCTA
>ERZ1643249.5446-NODE-5446-length-10203-cov-10.031238_pt1 | contig 10203 bp, 12 predicted proteins | sample MGYA00579263_ERZ1643249 | MGnify/ENA primary metagenome ERZ1643249 (study PRJEB29033, sample SAMEA4952264) | chicken gut metagenome | biome: Broiler Chicken; feature: Gastrointestinal Tract; material: Caecum | place: Ireland | collected 2018 | study: Broiler...
TTCTTAGAGTAACTAACTCTAAGAAAGTTTTTTATTGAATAGCAATCTTTCGCGTCGACAAATCTTTACGCTTTTTTGAGAACTTAAATATATATATAGTTAAATTAGAAAAGTAGAGTATTGATTTAAAAAGACATATAGTATATACTCTGATATATCAATTAATATTAAAATATTTTCGAAAGGAGAATATGTTTAACAAACACATTTAAAATTATGGAAATTAAATATCAAATCACAATGCAAGATAAAAACAATTATGAAAATATTAATTCTATTTTAAAAAATGAACTACAGATTTCTAATCGTTTATTAACAAAATTAATAAAAAAAAGTTCCATTATGCTCAATGGTTCTATTTGTGATACCAGAAATTCATTTGAAGTAAATGATATTTTGACTATTAACTTTAATTATTCTGAAGATAATTCAAATATTGTCCCTACAAAAATGGATTTAGATATAATATATGAAGATGAATGGCTACTAATTGTCAACAAACCTGCTGGAATTGCTATACATCCTTCTATATTACATTATAATGACTCTTTATCTAATGGTGTTAAATATTATTTTGATTTAATTAACTTAAACAAAAAAATCAGACCTGTTAATAGGCTAGACTCTAACACTTCTCGGATTAGTTGTTTTTGCTAAATGTGAATATATACAAGAAAGTCTTAGTAGACAAATGAAAGAAAATCTTTTTAAAAAAGAATATCTTTGTCTTATTGAAGGAATCTTAGATAAAAAATCTGGAAAAATTGATTTGCCAATTGCTAGAAAACCAGGAAGTATTATAGAAAGATGTATTGATAAAAATGGTCAAAATTCTATAACTGTTTACAATGTTTTACAAGAATTTCAAGGAGATTTAAAAAACGATATACCTCCTTTTTCTTTGGTAAATTGTATTTTAGAAACTGGTAGAACACATCAAATTCGCGTCCATTTTAGTGCTATTGGTCATCCCTTACTTGGAGATACATTATATGGAAACCCTTCTAGTTTAATTTCTAGACAAGCATTGCATAGTTACAAAATATCTTTTATTCATCCTATAACAAAAAAAGAACAATCTTTTAGTTGCCCTTTGCCAAACGATATAAAGTTAATATGAACGTTGTTTTTTTGTTGAATAGGAAAAACTTGATTTTTTCTATTCAACAAAAAAGAGTAAATCTGTAAGCCGGGTTCTGTCGTTTAAAATAGTCATTTATCTAGGATATATATCACTATATACCTCAAGCCACGCAATTAAGAAGGCGCCAGAGCTAGCTTAATCTTCTTATTTAGGTGTTGCTCCAGATGGGGTTTACACAAACACAATGTGTCACCACATTGCTGGTGAGCTCTTACCTCACCTTTTCACCCTTACCAATAAATTGGCGGTTATTTTCTGTTGCACTTTCCTTAGGGTCGCCCCTACTAGACGTTATCTAGCATCCTGCTCTTATGGAGCCCGGACTTTCCTCTCGTAATTCCTTTCGGATATTTACCAGCGACTATTCAATTTACTCTGTTTTTAATTATATCACATATTATTAATTTCTTCTAGCAAATTTTTATATTTTATTAAAAATACTGAATCATTTTGTATATTTGCCGCATTTTTTAGCTCGTTTAACATTACATATCCCTTATTGATAGTTGCTTGCTTATTTGTTTCAATATCTGCATTTGTTAATAATCCTGAATATACATTTATAGCATTATTAATATCTGTGTTAATACCATCCCAATCTTTATTATCTAATTTTGCATATGCTTTAAAAACATTTAATTTAGTTTCTAGTATAGTCTTATATAAGGTATCATCTATCACACTTTGTGCAAATTTCGGTATATATTCATATATTTTAACTAAATTATCTAAAGTTGATTGCTTATTTTCTTCTTCTAAGCTAACTGTTAAATTGTCTAGCTCTTTGTTAAAATTCAGAATATCTTCTTGTGTAACATTTAAACTATACAAATCTAGTGTAACTGTTGATATAGATGTATAAATTAATTCTAATTCATTTTTACATGATGTCCAGTTAATATCTCTATTACTTGTTAATATTCCTGACTCTTGCATTTCATAGCTTTTACTTTCATTTTCTGTTTCAGTATTATTACTTGAATTTCCTCCAGATGAGGATGTATTAGAATCTGAACTAGAATTATTTTCAGAATTAGAAGTATTACCATCTTCCCCTTCAGATGAACTTTCTCCCTCTCCTGAATTTTGTGCTGATCTCGATTCTTCTACTTTATTTATATATATTTTATAATTTCTTGTTTCTATATTATTCATATTGTTAAATAAATCTACTAATTTTGTATCTAAATATCTAATTTCTGAATCAACTTTTCCTTTTTCATCTTCTCCATTGTCTTGACTTGCATTTGTATATACTGTTAAACCTAATGAAACTAATACAATAAGCAGAATTATATATGAAATAATTTTAAATTTTTTCAAGAAAAATCCCTCCATAATATTTTTTATTATTATTTACATTTTTTTACTAGTTTATTCTAAGTATAAAAATTAAATAATTTTTTATACTAAATAATATAAATATTCTATTTTTATAAACGGAGAGTACTATGTATGTAACTGTTAATTTATATAGCCAAAAACAAGGAGAATTGAATAATTTTTTAAGTAAATTTTATGATACAAATCTTGAAATATATGAAAACTTGAATTGGGAAAAAAAATATAATAATCCTATTGAGATAGCTGAAATAATTGGAGTTTTTATTGATAATATTAATAAATATTTAATTAGTATGTGGATTTGTTTAGATAAAAATTTATATATTAATGTTAATGAAAAAAATGGAGACGAAATTATAAAATATTTATATGAACGATTTCCTTATTAAAAATTTTGTTTTTTTCTTGTATAGGAAAAAATAGAATCATGTCATGATTCTATTTTTCTATTATTATTGTTACTGGTCCATCATTTATTAAACTTACTTTCATATCAGCTCCAAATATCCCTTTTTCTACTTTAATGCCATATTTTGAACATTCTTCACAGAAATATTCATACAATTCATTCGCTTTATCTGGTTTTGCAGCATTTACAAATGATGGTCTATTTCCTTCTGAACAATTTGCATATAATGTAAATTGTGATACAATTAGCAATTCACCATTTACATCTTTTAAAGATAAATTCATTTTATCATTTTCATCAGAAAATACTCTTAGCTTGCATAATTTTTTTGCTAGATAATCTGCATTTTCTTTTGTATCATCATGTGTAACACCTAATAAAACTAAAAAACCCTTTCCGAATTTTTCCTACTGTTTTTCCTTCCACATTGACTTCTGCTTCTTTTACTCTTTGTACTACTATTTTCATTTTTATATCACCTATTCTATTCTCCTATTTTGTTCATTTCTTCTTCTGATATATCTTGAGCATCAGGGTTTACTTCTACTTCTGTTGTTTTTTCTAAATTTGTTTTATCTTCATTTTCATTATTTTCAACTTTTTCTGTTTCTTTATTTTCTGAATCTTCTGTTTCAGGTATATCACCTACGCTTTCAACTTCTTTTACTTCTTTATCTTCTTCATTCTCTTCTTGCTTAGCTCCACATTCTGGGCAGAACTTCATATTTTTTTCTATTTCTGCAAAACATTTTTGACATTGCTTTTTGTCTTTTAATTCTAAACATTCTTGCAATAAATTTTCTATTTCTTTACTCATTTCATCAATTTTATTACATTGTTCTGCTAAGTCATTTGAGATTGAAATTTCTTCGTTTTCAACATGTTTTTCATATACCTTTTTACCTATTTCTTCATATACATCTTCTATTTTAGATTTCAATTCATTCATTTTAAATTTCAATTTTGTTTCTTTTGCTATTTTTCCTGTTTTATCTGCAGTAACTTTATATGCTTCAGTTGCTTTTTTTCCTAATTTATCAAAAAAATCCATTTACAACATTCCTTTCAATATACCTTATTAAATTTATTATTTCCTTATATTACTATATTATTCACTTTTTTTGTCTCTTGTCATTAAATTATGTACCGCAACTTTAGGGTCTAATTTTTCATATATAACTTGATATACTGTTTCTACAATTGGCATATATACATTGTGCATTTTTCCTAACTCATAAGCAACTTCTATGTTGTCAATACTTTCAATTACCATACATACTTCTTTTTTTGCTTCTTCTAATGTTTTACCTTGACCTATTAATTTTCCAGCTTTTCTATTTCTACTATGTTCACTTAAGCATGTAACTATCAAATCACCTAATCCACTTAATCCATAAAAAGTATCCTTTTCTCCTCCTAGAGCAACTCCTAATCTCGTTAACTCTCCTAATCCTCTTGTTACTAATGCTGCAAAAGTATTATCTCCTAAACCAATTCCACTGGCAACACCAGCACAAAATGCAATTATATTTTTTAGTGCTCCTCCTAATTCCACTCCTTTTACATCATCAGATATGTATATTCTCATTTCTGGACACATAAATGTATCTTGAATTAAATTTGAAATTTCCTTGTCCTCAGATGCTACCACTAAAACTGTAGGAATTGCAATTGAAACTTCTTCAGCATGGCTAGGTCCTGATAAAACACCTAATTTAACTCCTGGCAATTCTTCTTTTATAACCTCATCTAATGTTTTTAATGAGTCCTTTTCAAACCCTTTTGAACATATTATTACTGGTTTTTGGCCTACATATTGTTTATATTGTTTAAATATTTCTCTTGTAAATTTTGATGGTGTTACATGAAGTATAAATTCAGTATCTTTTATAACTTCTTCAAAATTTGTAAAACATTTTATGTTTTCTGGTAATTCTACATTTGGTAAGAATTTACACTTTTTTTCATTATTTATTAAATCTTTTTCCTCTTCTGAAAATGACCATACTTTTATATTATTTCCACATTTTGCAAGATGAATAGATAATGCTATTCCCCAACTTCCGCTTCCTATTACTGCTATATTTTTCATTGTTTTTTACTTCCTTTCTTTTTCTTCATAATCTTCTGTAAATTTTTATAATATTATTATTTTTTAAAACTTATTTTATTTTCTTTTCCCTCTAAAATTCTTTTTATATTACTTCTATGATTAAATAAAACTATAACTGCCAATATTATACTATATATAAAATATCCACTACCTTGTGTAACTATATAATTTTCTGTAATAAATAATGTTAAAACTGGAAATAAGACCGCTGCTGTGCATGAACCTAAAGATACCATCCTTGTTAATATTATTAACACTATACCAAATACCAAGCAAATTAAACCTATCTGCCAATTGGTCATTATCAAAATTCCAAGTGATGTTGCTACACCTTTTCCTCCTTTAAATCCGAAAAATATTGGAAATGTATGTCCTATTACTACTGCTATTCCTGATATTTGAACAAGAAGAGATTTATTTTCTACATTAAATATCCAACCTATAAACATTGCTATTAATATAGCTACAACCCCTTTCAATATATCACAAATTAGAGTTAATGCAGCTGCTTTTTTTCCAACCGAGCGAAGCATATTTGTACTCCCTGCATTACCACTTCCTTTTTCTCTTACATCAAATCCAGCTATTTTTTTACTTAATATAACTGAAAAATTTATACTTCCTATTAAATATGAAATTATTGCTGTTATAACATTTAGTACCATTGTTTTCCTCCTTTTTATACATATTTTTCTTTCTTTTCTCTTACAATTATTCTAACCGGTGTACCTTCTAAACCAAATTCCTTTCTAAATTGATTTATTAAATATCTTTCATAAGAGAAATGAAACAATTCTCTATTATTAACAAAAATTACAAAAGTAGGAGGTCTTGTCGAAGCTTGCGTCCCATAAAAAATCTTTAATCTCTTGCCTTTATCTGTTGGTGGTTGTACAACTGCTATTGCCTCATTAATCACTTGGTTTAATACAGATGTTGTAACTCTCATACTATTTTGTTCATTTACATGATTTATCATATCAAATAATTTATGAACTCTTTGTCCTGTTTTCGCAGATATAAATATAATAGGTGCATATGATAAATATGATAATCTATTATAAATCTCTTTTTTATATTTTTCTAATGTTCCTGTTTCTTTTTCATATTCATCCCATTTATTTACCACTATTATTATTCCTTTTCCAGCTTCATGTGCTTCTCCTGCAATCTTTGCGTCTTGATCTGTAACTCCTTCTAATGCATCTATCATCATTAAACATACATCTGCTCTTTCTATTGCAAGTAATGTTCTCATAATACTGAATTTTTCTATTGATTCTTTTACTTTACTCTTTTTCCTTATTCCTGCTGTATCTATTAAAATATATTTTCCCTTTTCGTTTTCGAATCTAGAATCAATAGCATCTCTTGTTGTTCCTGCTATACTACTAACTATTATTCTATTTTGCCCTAATATTTTATTAATTAATGATGATTTTCCTACATTTGGCTTTCCTATTACTGCAACTTTTATTATATCTTCTTCATCTTCATTTTCATTTTTTTCCGGAAAGCTTTCATATATTTTGTCTAATACATCTCCTATTCCTAAAGCATTACTTGCTGAAATTGGATATGGATCTCCTAGTCCAAGGTTATAAAATTCATAAATTTCCTCTCTGTCTTTTTCAAAATTATCTGCTTTATTACAAACTAAAACAATTGGTTTCCCAGATTTTTTTAACATAACTGCAATTTCTTGGTCTGCTGCTGTAATTCCTTGCCTGATATCTGTTAAAAATATAATAACATCTGCCATTGATATTGCTAAATTAGCTTGTTCTCTCATTTGAGATAATATAATATCTTCTGAATCTGGCTCTATTCCAGCTGTATCTACTAAAGTAAAGTCCCTTCCTCTCCAATTTGTATCAGCATATATTCTATCTCTTGTTACTCCTGGAGTGTCTTGTACTATTGAGATTCTACTTCCTACTAAATAATTGAAAAAAGTTGATTTTCCTACATTTGGCTTTCCTATTATTGCTACTATTGGTTTTGACATTTTTATTTTATCCTTTCTTAATATATGTTATAGTATATCACATTTAGTATAAAAATAACAAGAAAAATAAATATGATATTTTTTATTTAGCTATTTTATATTCGAGTTTTTTATAATACTTCTTCTCTTATTTCATCTATCCTTTTATTTATATCACTTATAAATTCATAATCTTCTTTTATATATTCATTATTTATTTTGTATTTATCCTTAACATTTAAAATCCTTCTGACGCTTTTGTTTATTCTTTTCATCTCTATTTTGTTTGCCTTAGCTAGCTCTATTAATTTGTCAATTATACTAATATTATTATCATACTTAAATATTATAATATCATTGCAAGCTAAAAAAGCTTTTTTTATTGCATTATTTTTACCGTATCTAATTTTAACTCCTTTCATTCTCATATCATCTGTTATCACTAAACCATTATACCTATATTTTTTTCTTATATATTTAGTAATAAATCTTTTTGATATAGATGCAGGAATTTTTCCTATACCTTTTCTAATTTGCAAATGACCTATTAATATTCCATCTGCATTATTTTTCATTGCATTCTCAAATGGTCTCATATCTTCATTTTCCAATTTTTCAATTTCAATATCTATCTTAGGAATTTTAAAATGAGAATCATCCTTTGTTGCACCATGTCCAGGAAAATGTTTTACAACAGATATAACATTATTTTTTTGCAATCCTTTCATATATTCAATACCATATTTTGATACTTCTTCTATATTTTCACTATATGCCCTATCACCAATTGCTTGATTATCTTTAAATCTTTTTATGTCTAGAACAGGTGCTAAATCCATATCAACTCCTACTTTATTTAACATCTCACCTGTGATTTCTGCTGAAAGTTTAACAAAATCTTTCTCTTTACTTTTACATACTAACTTATTTGCCACTGGAAGATTTTTAAATTCTTTTGGCATTCGATTTACTCTGCCACCTTCTTGGTCTATAGCTATAAAAATAGGAATCTTATTTTTTCTACTTAATTTCTTTATCTTATTCACTAATGCTATCATTTCTCCATAGTTTTTATAATTCTTCTTATATAATAAGACTCCTCCTACTTTATATTTATTTATAATATCTTTCAAATGCATTACTGCATTATCTGAATCTAATCCTACTATTATCATTTGTCCAACTTTTTCTTCTAAACTTAATTTATTTATATCATACATAGGCATCTATCCTTTTTATATTTTTGCTATAACTCATTTTCTATTATATATTTAAAATATTTTTTAATCAATAGATTTTTTTACAAAAATATGGTATTCTTATTGTAACAAAATTACATAAAACAAAGGAGTGAAATACATTATGGCATTTGATGGAATAGTTACAAAAGCTATCACATCTGAATTACAACAATTAATCGGTGGTAGAATTGATAAAGTTTACGAACCTGACAAAAACACTATACTTATAGGATTTTATTTAAATGGTTCTAATTATGCATTAAATATATCTACAAACTCACAAAACTATAGACTACATTTAACTACTCATCCTAAACCAAATCCGAAAACAGCACTTAACTTTTGTATGTTGCTCAGAAAAAATCTAATAGGATTAAGAATAAAAAATATAATTGCTACAAATTTAGAAAGAGTTATTACTATAGAATTTGAAGGATTTGACGATATTGATGATATTATAACAAAAAAATTGATTATAGAACTAATGGGTAGACATTGCAATATAATATTGGTTGACGAAAATAATATTATAATTGATAGTTTAAGACATATATATTCTTCTACTAATGAACTAACCAGAGATATAATACCTCATGTAAAATATATTTATCCATCTACAAATAAACTAAACTTTTTAGAGGTTTCAAATTTTAACGATTTTAGCTCGAAACTAAATCTTGACTTTAATAAAACTCTTGTCAGCAATTTACCAATGTATATTTCTAATGTATTTAATGGTATTAGCAAAAGTTTTATAAATAATATAATTAGCAAATTGGAAATAGATATTTCTTCTAATGTAAATACTAATATCTTGGAAACTATCTACAATTATATTAATGATATTGTTATGTGTTCTAATAGTTTAGATTTAGGATTTGACATTATTAAAGATTCTAATGGAAATATAAAAGATTATGTCCTAACTAAGAAAAAATCAACTGAACCTTTTTCACTTAACTTTTTTGTAGATGACTATTATTTTAATAAAGAAAGCTCTGAAGAGTTTAAAATATACCGAAATAGTATTTCAAAATTAATATTATCAACATTAAAAAAATATAAAAAAAGGCTTTTTAATATTAATGAAAAATTAAAAGAATGTGACAATATGGATACATATAAACTATATGGCGAGCTAATCACTGCTAATTTATATAGAATTCCAAACTCGAATACTGACAAATTACAATTAGAAAATTATTATGACAATAACTCTATTATTACAATTCCCTTAGATAAGAGGTATTCACCTAGCCATAATGCTAAATTATTTTTTAAAAAATATAATAAATTAAAAAATGCCTTAGTAATAGTTGGTGAACAAAAGCAAGAAACTATAAAAGATTTAGATTATATAGAAAGTGTAATTTATGAATTAGAAGCTTGCTCAACAATTGATGACATAACAAACATTTTTGAAGAAATATCTGAAAGCTCAGTGTTTAAAGAAAAAACTGATAAATATAAGGAAAAGAAAAATCCTAAAATCAAAAAGTCTAAATTAACTAAAAATAAAAATGTGAATTTCAATCCTATAAAATATAAAATTGAAAATTATACTTTTTTAGTTGGAAGAAACCATACTGAAAATGATTATCTTACTTTAAAATATGCCAAAAAAACCGACTTATGGTTTCATACAAAAGATATTCATGGAAGTCATTGTATACTAGTTCTAAATAATGGTCCTTTGCCTGATAATGATATTTTAGTAAAATGCGCCGAAATTACTGCATATCACAGTAAAGCTAAAAATTCTTCCAATGTACCAGTTGATATTTGTCAAGTTAAATTTGTTAAGAAACCTAATGGTAGCAAACCAGGTATGGTAATTTATAAAAATAATAAAACTATTAATGTAGATCCAAAAAATAGCTAAAGACAGAGACAAAGGGGCCAGGTCGGTTGGTTGGTTGGGGACGTGCCAAAATGGACAATTTTTGTTCAAAAGGGACAGACCCT
>ERZ1643249.5449-NODE-5449-length-10201-cov-19.732998_pt1 | contig 10201 bp, 8 predicted proteins | sample MGYA00579263_ERZ1643249 | MGnify/ENA primary metagenome ERZ1643249 (study PRJEB29033, sample SAMEA4952264) | chicken gut metagenome | biome: Broiler Chicken; feature: Gastrointestinal Tract; material: Caecum | place: Ireland | collected 2018 | study: Broiler...
CTATCCATCCCCGCATTAAAATACGGGGATTTTCGGGCGTTTTTCATTAAAAAAACGCATTTCTTCTACCAATTTATTTAGCTCTTTCTTGATCATATTATGAAAAAGTATATTCTAATTTAACCTTCTACAACTTTTTCTTTTCGCCTTTTAAATTTTGAATCTTAGTAATATCTTCCGCAACTTCCAGGCATCCCAAATACTTTCCATTTTCATCGCGCACAGCATAATAGCGCAAATACAATGTTCTCCCCATCTTTTTAGGAGTAAACCAATATTCGATTTCATCACGCTTGCCTTCATGAAAAGCTTTAAAAATCTTCTCAATCAACGGCCGACTCTTAGCCGTATGACAGGAGAAAACTGAATTGCCAATCGCATTTTTAGAATGCGGATAAATTGCGGCACCACCGCCAAAATAGGCTACCTTGTCATTTTCATCAATAAAAGTTAAAGCAAATGGCAATAGATCCAAGATTGCATTCAATTGCTCTAAATTAAGCGCACCTTCCTTGAAGTTGATAAAGAATGAACTCAAATTTTTAACATCAACTGGTCCTGCACTATTTTTAGGAAGCTGAGGCTGCCAATTCATCGGCTCACGAATCAAAGTATAGCCAATCTGCTTTTCCTCATTTTTGACATTGTACCAATCTTCTTGATTTGCGACTTCATCAATCATCGGAATCATGATCTCTTCTTCCTTAAAGATCATTTCTAAGACTTCGTGGCTGGCTTTTTTGATTACTTGGTCTAACTCATCTATCTTCACCTGATCTTGGTTAGCGACCTTCTGTGCATCCCTAATCAATGCGCGAATATCATCATCCACACCCCACATTACTTCCGGTGGAGCTGTGATGCCATACTTATTCATAAGCGGAAAAAGTGAAGTCTCCTTTCTGCGATAATGCTTATCGATCGTCGCCAGATCCTTCAATTCTTGCCTAATTTTCTTCAAAGTGTCTTTTCCCTGCCCATATTTAGCTAAATCTGGCAAAAGCGCGTCATTGATCAAAGATTTAATTACCATGTTTTCCAGTTTAATCGTATGAACGGGATGCCCAGGAATCGCAAAATCAGGATTTTCTTCATTTTGCTTAATATTGCCCTTGAACACATCCGCATGGACATTACACAAATACTGAATATCTGCTGGATTCAACCCTTGCTTGATCAATTCCCGTTCAGCTGCCGTAATCTCAGCCACGTCCACTTGATCAAACTCTTTTTGAAACATTTCCTTGGCCGTTTTAAAATCACCGCCATTTTGAATATAATGCAAAATCTTTAAAATCGCATCTTGTCTTTTTTTATCAGTCATTGATTACCTTATACCCTTTTTCTTCAAACGCTTTTTTCACCTTCGCCAAATCAATTTTCATGGCTTGAGTTCCAAGCGGAATCGTCATTACTCTACCTACCGTATTAAGCAAACCTGGAATCTTAATTCGAGTAAAACCACAATCATACATAATCTGAACAAAATCCGGATATTTATCCGCCAGCTTTTTAATTGGTAAATTAAAGTCGATTATCTTAGCTTCATTTTGAGACTCAGCCTTCTTTTTCTCCTGCATCCCCAGCTGTTCTTTTGCCGCCTCTGACATGCGTTCAGGTGACCACACAGGATACCAAACTAGCCGAATATCACATTTACTAATGCCATCAACCTGCAAAACTGCATTTTGAATGCTATTTTGCAAATAATCAGACAGTGGACAACCCATAATAGTCAAAGTCATCTTGATAGTGGCTTTTTCTTTTTCAATATCAATACTGTAAATCAGGCCCAAATTAACTACATCAACCTGTAATTCTGGATCAATTACCTTAGTCAATGCCGTCATAATTTGATCTACTTGTTTTATATTTTCTTCTTTCATCTTTTTCCTATCTAGCAAAAAAGTCTGGAAATCTTCCAGACTTTATTCTACTTTATCGCTGTAATTTATCCCAGATTACTACCTTGCCTGCCTTCATCGATTTAGGCACATCAATGATGCGCTGATTACTAGAACCTCTGAACTGCAAGGTTAAATCCTTTAAATCATTCATAAAACGACCGTCGACTAAAATATCGATCTTCGAAAGCATTTCTTTTTTATCAGGCGTCTCTTTTTGTAATTCGTCCCAAGTATAACCTGACCAAGACCAGATATCTTTTTTATGACCAAATTCTTTTCTAATACGATTAATAATTCTTAGACAAACATCAGTATTCAGGAAAGGTTCGCCGCCCAACAAGGTTAAGCCTTGCACGTAGGACTGAGACAAATCATTGATAATTCTGTCTTCCAATTCTTGAGTATATGGGAAACCATAATTAAAGTTTTGTGCTGCTAGATTGTAACAACCAGGGCAATCAAACAAACAACCTGAAACATATAGACTACAGCGGACGCCTTCACCATCGACAAAGTTAAAGGGCTTATAATCAGCTACTTTATGCTTAGAATAATCCTTTGATACCCATTCACCCGGCTTAGGGTTCTTAGGCTTACGATGCAATCTTTTTAGCTTTTTTTGATGCTCAATCTGCGGTTTATATTGGTCTGGATCAACAAACATGGTATCGCCACCCATATTAACCTTGATTAAGTTGCTGCGAATGTCAGGCCCTTCTTGTGGATTTTTATCTTTTTCAGGCATTAGTATTCACCATTCTTAACTTCTTCTTCAGTAGCCAAGCTATCTTCCATGCCAAAATCCATATGTTTTACACGGTGAATAATTTCTTCGTGACGGCCGTGAACCATCGGTCTCTTCAATGGGTTACCCAAGTAGCCACAGGTTCTCTTAACACAATCACAAGTTGCAGGATCATGGTTACCGCACTTAGGACATTGGAAGCCTTTAGCCGTAGATTCAAATTCACCGGCAAAACCACACTTGTAGCATTTATCAATTGGTGTGTTGGTTCCGAGATATCCTACCTTGTCGTAAGCCCAATCCCAAACAGCTTCTAGCGCTGCCGGATTTTGCTTCAAGTTAGGATATTCGCAATAATGGATAAAGCCACCAGCTGCATAATATGGATATGGTGCTTCGAAGGTTAACTTTTCAAAAGGTGTTGGGTGTTTTCTGACATCATAGTGGAATGAATTAGTGTAGTATTCCTTGTCTGTAATATCTTTGATTTTGCCAAATTTTTCCGTATCAAGACGGCAGAAACGATCAGTTAAACTTTCACTAGGAGTTGAATATAAACTGTAGTGCCAGTGGTACGGATCTTCTTTTTCCCATTTAGCACACAAGTCGTGCATGCGTTTAACAATTTCAATAGTAAAATCATGCGCTTCTTCATTGTGTTCCCAATCAGGACCGTAGAAGACAGTCCCCACCTCGTACAAACCAATGTAGCCTAATGAAATAGTAGCACGACCATTCTTGAAGAGTTGGTTGACATCATCACCGGGCTTAAGTCGTTTACCAAATACACCATATTGATACATGATTGGAGCATTTTCTGGCTTAGCTTGAATAGCGCGACGACCCTTAAAAGCGAGTGCTTGATGACAGGTCCGCATACGTGTATCAAAGATCTTCCAGAAAAGTTCTTTATCGCCATGACTTTCCATCGCAATTCTAGGCAAGTTCACGGTTACTACACCGAGGTTCATTCTACCTGAGTTTACCTCATGACCGTTTTCATCTTTCCAGCCTTGCAAGAATGAACGACAACCCATCGGTGCCTTGAATGAACCGGTGATTTTTTTAATCGTGTCGTACATCAAGACATCTGGGTACATTCTCTTAGTAGAACATTGAATAGCCAATTCTTTGACATCATAATTAGGATCGCCAGGATGAAGATTCAAACCCTTTTTGATGGTGAACACTAGCTTAGGGAAGATAGCCGTTCTTCTTTCTCTACCTAAACCTTTAATTCGAATTCTCAAAATATCTTTTTGAATTTCTTTTTCAATCCAAGAAGTACCAAGACCAAAGCCTAAAGTTGTAAATGGAGTTTGTCCTTGACTAGAGAACATGGTATTGATTTCATATTCAAGACCTTGCATCGCATCATAGATGTCCTTCTTGGTTTGCTTTCTGGCATATTGCTCTACCTTTTCAGGATCATCAATAAATTCAGCCGCATCCTTTAAGTGCTTGCGATAATTCTTTTCCGCAAATGGTGCAAGAACTTCATCAGCACGATCAAATGAACAACCACCATACTGACTAGAAGCCACGTTGGTAATAATTTGGGTAACTTGGTGTGTTGCTACATTAATTGAATTAGGACTAGTCATGTAGGCATTACCAATCTTAAAGCCGTTAGTCAACATGTCCTTAAAATCGATTAAGCAGCAGTTAGTCATTGGTGAAAGAGGCGTGTAATCTAAATCATGCCAGTGAATATCACCGCGCAAGTGAGCTTTAGCAATGTGCTGCGGCATCATAGTCAAACCAACGGTCTTTCCCACCGTACCCGCAGTTAAATCACGCTGAGTGCTGAAAACTTCACTATCTTTGTTGGCATTTTCGTTAACGATCGTAGGATCGCCATGCACCATGCGCTCTAATCTAGCACGAGTATCAGTCTGCTTGAGCCAATTCTTTTCATCTTGCTTACGATAATCTACGTAAGCCTTTGCTTCATCCAGGTAGCCTAATTCATGCAGACTCTCTTTAAAAGCATGAGCTACATCTTCAGCCTTCACAGTAGCGGTAGTTAATTTAGCTGCAATCTTTTCAATCACAGCATCTGCTTCATCATCCAAGCCGAGACTGTGCAAGACCATTTTTAATTTAAAAATTTCAAATGGATATTTCGCCCCATCACGCTTAATGAAGGTCGTTGGCAAGTTTAATTCAGTTTCTTTTTGATAGTCAAATTCTCTTTTAAGCATAATTATCACTCCAAAATCTCGTATCTAAATCATACCATAGGTACAACATCTTGTATTCTGTTCAAATATAGATGAGTATATCTTGTATTAGACAAAATAGCGTGTTAAAGGGAATAATTCATGCAAAAATAATTTCAAAAAAAGATGAAGCAAATCAAATTGCTTCATCCCTCAAATAATATTAATCTTTATTTATTTTTTAGCTTGAGCTTTTTCAATCAATATTCTGATGATATTCAAGACAAACATCCAAGCAATGTTGTAAATCCAAACCTCACAGATCATCCAAAGCAAAATTCTTGGAACCAACCAGCCAAAGTAGCAAGCACATGCGGCAAAGATTTGGGTAATTACAATTGCCCAGAATAATGCCTTAGTTGGATATGGTTTTTGGAAGAACCAACGAGTCTGTCTAGTTACAAACAATAGTAGGTGACCACCAGCGACTAATTGCAAGAACATAATTGTTTGCAGTTGTGCTGGATCACTAACGGCAAACCAGTTTTAGGATCAACTTTCAATTTAGTTAATACTTGCTTCAAATCAGTTTTTTCTAAATCTGATTTTGGAGCTGTTTTATTTGATTTTTCATCCATCAGAATCCCCCTTTTCAAAATACTCTGTTCTGTTCACGTTCATTGTAAGGCCATGACAGACAAAAAAGCCACCGAAACAACTTCAATGGCCTTAATTATCATTATTTATCTAATTTTTCATTTTCTTCTTTAAAGATTTTGCCCTTATTAACTTCGTAATAAGTCTTGTAGCGCTTGTAATAGTTATGGAACATGTACTTCATCAATAGCCAACGCTTAAAGTTCTTGTCCTTATCATAGAAAACAGTAGTGCCATAACGACCTTCACGAATTAATTCATCGGCCTTTTCTTTATATTCATTTTCAAAGGCATATTCATTGAAGATCTTCTTTGGTACACCCAACCATAACTTGTACTTAGATTCAAGTTTGTTACCGTAAACAGTTTCCTTATCCTTCAAGGCATCTTCTACATAATCATCAATGTACCATTTAGCTAAATTGTAGCCATTCAAGGTTACGTAGAAGCTAGAACGACCCTGACGTAAGTTAATTTCAAAGAATTTGAATTCGCCGTCTCTTGGATCGTACTTGATATCAAAGTTAGCCATACCAGTATAGTTCAACTTTTCAAGGAATTGTTGAACCTGTTCATACAACTTTTCATTGTATTCTGGCAAGATAGCCATGTAGTTGCCAATTGACTGTGGCGTTGGATCTTCCAAAAGTGGGTGACCTAAACACATCATCTTCACTTGATGATTCTTATCTACATAAGCATTCAAGGTACGCATGTTAGAGTCATCACCCGGGATAAAGTCTTGCAAAATAAGATCAGCTTTGTATCCGTGAGTATAAATCTTAGTAACGATATCCTTGAATTCATCCTTATCTTGAATGGCAAAAGTCTTCTTACGACCTTCAAATTGACATTTAAGCCATGAAACAGGATCCTCTGGCTTAAGTTCTACAGGGAAATCGAATGGTACGTCTAAATACTTTTCAGACTTATAGTCATCCATGGTAATGATCTTAGTCTTAGGATATGGCAAGCCATATTCTTCAGCAGTCTTGTAGAAGCCCTCCTTTGAAATTAAAACTTCAAGCAAGTCATAATCAATATAAGGAACGATGAAGACTTTACTCAATTCTTCCTTGTGCTTAGCCAAAAGTTCCGCATAACCGTCACCACAAGCGATCAAAATAACTGGTTCTTCGTGACTCTTGTATTCTTCCATCTTCTTGTGCATTACATCCATGAAAGTTGGATCACTACTAAAACCATGATGCAATTCAACATCGACAATGCTGGAGTAGCGCGTTGCGGCAAGTTGAACATCAGCCAAAGCTTTAACCTTGATACCATAGGCTTCATTAAACGAACGAGCCATACCATAAACATTAATGTCACTACCAAGTAAAATTGGTGTAAATTTTTTAGTCATTATCCTAAATTAAACCCCTAAATTATAGTAATTTGCCTTGTGAAATTAATTTTGCAACTTCAGGTTGAACATGTTGGTATTTCTTAACAGTATTTTCGTAATCAACAAAGAACAACTTGTACCAAACAAGGAAGGTGTAGATAGCCCAGATTTGACGTCTGTGTGAGCCGTCCCCTTCGTAGTTGTCATCGAGCAATTTAATGATCTTCTTTTGATCAAAAATATCGTTAACAAATTCTTCTTCAAACAGAGCACGAACTTGCTTGTAAAAACGTGGTTCCTTAAGCCATTGTTTGATTGGCGTTGGGAAACCAAGCTTTGGACGTTTTGCCCATTCATCTGGCAAAACTTTTTCTGAAGCCTTACGCAAAGCATACTTAGTATCGTGACGGTTAACTAAGTACTTAGTTGGAATAGAGTTGGCAAGCTCTGCAATCTTCTTATCAAGATACGGTACACGAACTTCAAGTGAGTGGGCCATTGAGATCTTGTCAGCTTTTTGTTCAATATCATTAAGCATAAAGTGGTGCAAATCAATGTATTGCATTTGCTTAACGTTATCAATATCCTTAACCTTCTTGAAGTCCTTTTGATAAATGCCATTAACGGTCAACTTATTGCGGTAAGTTGGCTGCAAAATACTATTAGCATCCTTAGAAGTAAAGATAGTTGGGTAATCCATATCATAGATGACTGATTGACCTACGTAAAATTCACTTGGCTCAGCTAAATTAGTATACATGTGAACCTTACCTGGGAAGTTAGGCATCTTCTTAATCTTATGAGCTAACTTAACTTGCTTCTTCTTAGGCAATTTCTTTAATTCGCTAGTAAAGACCTTAATGATGTCATTATGAGTATGCATTCCGTAGTTGACATAACCAGCAAACAATTCGTCAGCACCTTCACCAGAAAGAGCAACAGTAACATGCTTACGCGCTAACTTACACAAGTACCAAAGCGGAATGATTGATGGGTTGGCATCAGGTTCATCCATGTGATATTGCATTTCTGGGAAGTCACGCATAGCTTCATCAGCGTCTACCTTGTCACTAAAGAAAGTCCAGTGATTGATATCTGCCAAAGCCTTAGCCTTTGAAGCTTCATCGTAAGTTGAATCATCAAAGCTGACTGAGAAAACATCATCTGGGTTAAGCAAAGTAGTTAAGTATGAAGAGTCAACACCTTCAGATAAGAACGCACCAACTTTAACATCGGCGTTTCTGTATAAATCAACAGTTTCTTTCAAGTCATCGTTGATTCTCTTTAAAGTTTCTTCAAAGCTTAAGCTATTTTCCTTATATTCAGCGTCCCAGTATTGGTGAGTCTTCATTTCACCATCTTTATATTCGAACCAGTGACCAGCTGGGAAGCGGTAAACACCTTTAAAGAAAGTTTCTTCAAGGTCATTATATTGGTTCATTAAATATGGCTTAACGGCTTCAACGTTTAATTCGCGCTTAAACTTTGGAAATTCCAAGAAGCTCTTCAGTTCTGAACCAACAAGCAAGTGACCGTTTTGGTTGCTGTAATACATTGGCTTGATACCAAAGAAATCACGAGCACCATAAAGAGTTTTGTTGTTGTCATCCCAGATAAGGAAAGCAAACATTCCGCGTACACGCTTAAGCAGGCCATCCATGCCCCATTCTTCATATCCATGAAGAAGAACTTCAGTATCTGCCTTAGTTGAAAAAACGTGTCCAGCTTTAATTAATTCTTCTCTAAGTGGCTTAAAGTTGTAAATTTCACCATTAAAAATAATGGCTCTAGTTTTATCTTCATTAAAAATTGGTTGACTTCCGCCTCGAAGATCGATAATTGACAATCTTCTAAAGCCAAGTGCAACTTCATCATTAGTGTAATAACCGTCGGAACTAGGTCCACGGTGCTTGATCGTCGCCATCATCTTACCAATGACAGCTTGTTTTTCATTTATTTTTGGATCATAAAATGCGACAATTCCGCACATAGTCAAATTCCCCTAAGTTAATCTCTCTAAAATTATATCTAGTTATTTTTTCACGTTAACTTTCTTATTATAAGCTAAAGACTTGTAATAGCCAAATGGCTTTACCATTCTTTAATCAAATAAAGTAAACGCGTCTTCTTGAAGCTGCACCATAACCAAACGACTGAATCCGATGACGCTTCAAATCAACATTCACAATATAGCCCGCAAATTCATTATTATGATCAATTTTACGGTTCAAATTCTTATTATATTTAGTCGTTAACGAATGATTTGGTCCCATTAAGGCTGAGCAATTGAATAAAATATATTGAATACCATTAATGCGATATTGATCTTCACGGTGACGATGTCCGCAGAAATAAGCTACAATACGAGCATTTTTCACTTTAGTAAAATCAAAGTAGTTAGATAAACGAAATTCAGCGGGTTCACCATCACTGGCATGCATCCGTCCCTTTTCGCGTTGGTTAAAGGCAACTAATAATTCATGCAAAGAACGTCCATTATATTTCAATGCGTTTGAACCCTTTCGATTAATTGGATTAGCATGACTCATGAAGATGATCTTTTTATTGGAAGACTTAGTAAGAATTTCAATAATTTCTTCGATCTGATCTTCCCGCACTGCCAGAGTAATTTTAGTATCGTAACGTTTGTGACCTTTATTATCTAAAATATAAGGAAGGTCAGAAGTATTAACAGACACTACCCGAACATCATCAATATCAAAATAAGCTACGCCATGCTGACGAGAAACATAATGGATGCCCTTTTGACGATACATGTCGGGCCACATAATATTTTCAAATTCATTTTCAGGGAATGATGCTTTAAGATCATGATGCTCATCAAACTTATCATTTTCATCGTGATTTCCCTTAATATTTAAATATGATACTTTATCTGATTTAAATGAATCCTTTAATTTAATGAGTTCACTTTCACCGATTAAACCGGCATCAGAGCCATCAATCCAATCGCCGAGGTGTGCCTTTAAATCAAGCAAGCCAAACTTTTCTAAATAAGCAAACTCTTGCACATGTTGCAAGCCGTTCCAGCCGTAGAAATCCACACTATCTTTATCTTTAAAATGAGTATCGGTGATTACTCCGATATTGACTGAATTCTTACCTTCACGAATATGCTTTTTTACTTCGCTTACATAATTATCAAGATAGTCTTCTACCAAGTAGCGACGGCCCGTTTTTTTACTATGAAATGCTCTAAAACGCCCTAATTCATTACTATACTTACGAATATATTCAGGCGCTAGTTCAGTTGTACTTTCGGAGCTAAGTGCCTGACGCAGTATTCCATCCTTATCTTGATAAACAGTTAGCACAAATTTCTTACCATCTGGTGTACCATCTTCTGCATCAACATGATATT
>ERZ1643249.5454-NODE-5454-length-10196-cov-5.313776_pt1 | contig 10196 bp, 9 predicted proteins | sample MGYA00579263_ERZ1643249 | MGnify/ENA primary metagenome ERZ1643249 (study PRJEB29033, sample SAMEA4952264) | chicken gut metagenome | biome: Broiler Chicken; feature: Gastrointestinal Tract; material: Caecum | place: Ireland | collected 2018 | study: Broiler...
GCGGATGAAGCTGGGGGATACGCTAAAAGAAGGTGGGCCCGTGGAGGAGGGACTGCTGGAGGCCCTTCACATCCAGCCCGCCTGGCTGGAGCGGTATCCCACGGAACTGTCTGGCGGTGAGCTTCAGCGGTTCTGCATTGCCCGTGCCCTGCGGCCCGGGGTGCGCTATCTGCTGTGCGACGAGGTCAGCGCCATGCTGGACCTCATCACCCAGGCCCAGATCTGGACCTTTCTGCTGGACCAGGCGGAGAAGCGGAACCTGGGGCTGGTGATCGTCAGCCATAACAGCCCCCTGATGGAGAAGCTGTGTACACGGGTACAGAATTTGGCATAAAAAAGGATGGTGTGTGAGTGATCTCACATACCATCCTTTTTTATTATGTATTTGTCGGCTGGATCAGTTCCGTGTATGAGGCTCCGGAAGCAGTCATAATCTGGACCTCTATCTGTGGAGGATCATCGAGGTAGCGCAGCCCATTGATATAGTCGCCTTCGCTTAGTGGGAGGGAGGCCAACAGAGTGCCGTCATAGGCGTATACATCGGACCAAAAGGAATAGACGATGCTGCGGATGTCACTGTCATTCCAGGTCAGGTTTGCCCCTTGAATATCCGGTTCAAAAGTTTGGGTAACCGTATTGAAGATGCAGTACACGCCGTTTTGAGGTCCGGTGTGTCCTTCAAAAATCAGATAGTCCCCAATTTGATATTGATTGGTGATTGCATTGATAGCGCTGTTTCGCTGGGACAAATCATACTGTTTTGAATCGTATAAAAATGTGGTGCCATGAACCTCTGCGGATTGAGTGGAGAGAAAAGGGGGATTGACTTCGCTGTTTTTGGAAAAGACCGCCCCATCGGCCACTTTCACATAAATAAAATTGGAGGAACCTTTTTCCTGAAAAATCAAATTGTTTTCCTCCATGCGGAAGTGGTTAATAATAGGAGGCTCGATGCCGGTCTCATCCTCCAGAGTGAGGATATCGCCGGATACAGACCACTTGCCCGCCCCGATATAGCTGCTCAGGTGTCCTTCATAGTAGGTGAAGGAGCCGTCCGTCCGGAGGCTGATGGTAAAATCACCGCCGAACCCATCCCCCTCATAGCAGTAGAAACCGGCAAGGGAGGGCTGATCCTCGGATGTCTTGTGACCTTCTTTGGCATACCGGACCTGGTTGCATATGACGTCAATCATCAAAGTATCTTGGGCGGCTATGCAGGCATCTTTGGACACATAGAAGGTAAACTTGGCGCCGGGGCCGTAACCTCGCAGGTTAAGGGCGTCTGGGTAGGTGGTTGTCCCGTCTCTGAGGATCTTGCTTCTCAAAAGGATCTGGGGGCTGACGGACGAATCTTCTGTGGCCAGCAATGGGGTGACAAAACTGCCGCAGATTGAGAAACGGTAGGTGCAGTCAAAAGTCATATACAGCAGTTCATTGTTTTCGTTGGAGGGCATGACATTATGGAGATAGATGGTGGTGGCGTCATCCTGCCAGACCACTACCTGGCCGTCGGCAAAGGTGTGGCCCTCGCCGGTATAGCAGTCGTCGGTCAGGGCGGATTTGGGGACGGTCAGGGTCAGCTCCACCTGTTCCTGCCCCAGAACCTCATAGCCGTCCTGAGTTAAGACATCGTAAACGGTGGGCTCCTTGGGACTGGTCAGAAAGCACAGGGCGGCAATGACACAGGCAGCGAGGGCGATGACCACCACCCAGAAGGCGGGCTTCTTGTAGTGCATCACCGCCTTCACCCGGCTCTTTACCCCCGCTTCTCCAAAGGCCAGGGGGCAGGGCGCCACGGGCCGGCGGTGGATGCTGCAATTCAGTAGGGCGGTGGAATAACCCCGCCGCTCCTCCTGGTTCAAAGCCCGGACGGCCTTCTCGTCGCAGGCTCCCTCCAGATCCCGGCAGAACAGCAGATAGGCCACCCACATCAGGGGATTGAACCAGTAGATTGCAAGCAGTACAAAGCCCAGCAGCTTCCACCAGTGATCCAGACGGCGGATATGGGCCCGTTCGTGGGTCAGTACATAGGTCAGGTCCTGCTCCGGAATGTGGTAAGGCAGATAGATGACCGGGCGGAACAGCCCCAGTACAAAGGGGGAACCCACCTGCTCACTCTGCCGGATGTTGTCCTCCAGCAGGGTGGCGGTGGCCAGCCGCCGCTTCAACAGCAGCCAGCTGATCAGCGCATAGAGCAGCAGAACCACCATTCCCGCCAGCCAGATCCGGGACAACAGGAAGGACCAGACCTGGGTGGGATTGACGCTGGCTCCTGCAGCCGGCGCCAGGGCTTCTTGCAGGATGGGATTAACAGCACTGTTGACGGCAGGGATGCCGCTTTGGATCTGAGGCGTGGCGGTGTGGAGGATCTCCCGGGGCAGAGGGTGGGTACTGGGGACCAGACTGAAAGGGCTTTCCAGGGAAAAGGGAAACATCAGGCGAAGGGCCACCAGGCCCCAGAGCAGGCAGAAGCTCCACCTGGGAGCTTTCCGCAGGAGCAGTCTCAGCACCAGAACAGCCAGCACCAGCCAGCTGGCGGTGAGGCTGAGGTTGACCAGGGTCAGGAACAGCTCTTCCATGGCAGGACCTCCTTATTTTTCGATGATGCGGCGGATTTCCTCTACCTCTTTCTCAGTCAGAGACTGCCTGCGGGCGAAGGCAGCCAAAAAGGCGGGCAGGGAGCCCTGGAACTTCTTCTCCATCAGTTCGTCCAGCTCGGACACCTGGGCGTCCTCCCTGGAGATCAGGGCGGTCACCAGCCCGTCCTGATTTTTCAGCACGCCCCGTTCCCCCAACCGCTTGATGACGGTGTAGGTGGTGGTGCGTTTCCAGCCCAGCTGGGCCTGACACAGCTTTACCAGTTCTGTGGTCGTTACTGGTTCGTGCTCCCAGAGAATGAGACAGAACCGGTATTCGCTTTCAAAGATTTTGGGCGTCTCCATAGGGACCTCCTTTGTCTAATGGGATAGACTTCTTGCTTGTAGTCTATCTTATTAGACAGGTTTTGTCAAGGGCATAAAAAAATTCCTGTGTTCCGAAGAGGAACACAGGAATTTTGGATTCAAACTCAGGCCAGCTGAGTCTTCGCCATCTCGGTCAGAGCGGTGAAAGCGGCCTTGTCGTTGACAGCCAGCTCGGCCAGCATCTTGCGGTTGATCTCCACGCCGGCCTTCTTCAGGCCGTTCATAAAGGTGGAGTAGTTCATGCCGTTCATCTTGCAGGCGGCGGAGATACGGGTGATCCACAGAGAGCGGAAGTCACGCTTCTTCAGCCGACGGCCGGTGTAGGCGTAGGTCAGGGACTTCATGACCTGCTCGTTGGCCATCTTGAAGTGCTTGCTCTTGGCGCCCCAGTAGCCCTTGGCCAGCTTGAGGACTTTATTTCTTCTCTTGCGCGTCATCATCGCGCCTTTAACTCTAGCCATTGTAAAAAGCCTCCTATGTTAAGGTGAAATCGGAATTATCTTATTTGTAGGGGATCATGCGCTTGATGGCGGGCTCGTTGGTCTTGTCCGCATAAGCGCCGGCGCGGAGGCCTCTCTTACGCTTGGTGTCCTTGCCGTGGCCGTTGAGCAGGTGGGACTTGAACGCATGGGCGCGCTTGACCTTGCCGGACTTGGTCAGGCTGAATCTCTTCTTCGCACCGGAATGCGTCTTCAGTTTAGGCATGGTGGTTTACTCCTTTTCTGTTCAATTCGAGTCTGTGGGACTCTTTCAGGATTTTTTCCCTTCCTTGGCAACCTTGGGAGAGAGGAAAATGGACATATGCCGTCCGTCCAGCTTGGGGTCCTTATCCAACGCGGCCACCTCGCTGCACTGTTCCGCAAACTTGAGCAGCAGGCCCTTGCCGATGTCGGTGTGGGCCATTTCGCGGCCGCGGAAGCGGACGGTGACCTTCACCCGATTGCCCTGGCTCAGGAACTTCTGGGCGTTGCGGAGCTTGACGTTAAAATCGTTCACGTCAATGCCCGGCGACATACGGACTTCCTTGATCTCCACGACGTGCTGATTTTTCCGGGCCTCTTTTTCCCGCTTGGTCTGCTCGAACTTGTACTTGCCATAGTCCATGAGCTTGCACACGGGGGGCACGGCGTTGGGAGAGATCTTCACCAGGTCCAGGTTCTGCTCGATGGCGCGCTCCAGCGCCTCACGGGCGGACATGATACCCAGCTGCTCGCCGCTGTCGGAAACGAGCCGGACTTCTTTGTCGCGGATCTCTTCGTTGATCTGATGACCCTGTTTGCTGATACGAAAGCACCTCCAATTCTTTGCTGCATACAAAAACGCGGTTACCGCATTCCGGTACCCGCGCCACAACAGAACAGCCACGCCGAACATACGACGCGCCGCTGACCATGTTGACCTCTTTGCTGATGCTGGAGGTGAGGACGGAGGTACCTTCCTACTTTATTGTGCCCAAACAGTATATCAAAGGAATGATACAATGTCAAGTAGAAAACGGAAGAAAAAATCCAGACTATTTTTTGCTTTCCTTTTCGTTAGAATTATGGCAGAATGAGGGCAAGGAGGGAGTATTATGGTGCATCATGGCCTGAAACGGCTCTTTTTAACAGTCCTGACCCTTATTTTGTTGATTTCCATCTGCCCGGCCTGGGGAGCGGCGGAGAACAGCCACGACGCCGTGATTCTGTTCACCCACGATACCCATGATCATTTTTATCCTGCGCCCTCGGAAGATGGCGGGGAATATGGTGGCTATACCCGCCTGGCGACCCTTCTTGCGCTGGAACGGGTGAAGTATCCCGATGCCATCACGGTGGATGGCGGCGACTTCTCCATGGGAACGCTGTTTCAGACCATCTATGCCACCCAGGCGCCGGAGCTGAAGGCACTGGGGGCTATGGGATATGATGTGACCACCCTGGGCAACCATGAGTTTGACTACCGTGCCTCGGGCCTGGCCCAAATGCTGGAGACGGCAGCCGCCAGCGGCAGTCAGGTGCCTGCCATTGTGCAGTCCAACGGCACGGTGCTGGACGGGGAAGGCGCCGAGGAATTGCGGGCCGCTATGGAGGCCTATGGAGTGCAGGACCATATGATCCTCACCCGGGGTGGCATCAACTACGGTATTTTTGGCCTGATGGGGGAGGACGCGGATGCCTGCGCTCCCATGTCGGGCATGGAATTTGAGCCTGTGGCCGATGCTGCCCGGCGAGAGGTGGCGGCCCTGGAGGAGGAACTGGCCCAGCTGGAAGGTCCCTCTGTGATTGTGTGTCTCTCCCACACCGGCACCGATGGCGGAAAAGGGGAGGACTATGAGCTGGCTAAGGCGGTGGACGGCATCGACGTGATCATCTCCGGCCACACCCACTCCACCCTGGAGGAGCCGATTCAGGTCAATGATACCCTGATTGTTTCCTGCGGAGAGTATACCACCAATCTGGGTGTGCTGGCTCTGGAGCTGGACGATGCCGGTACTGTCACGGACTATGATTACCGGCTGGTGCCGGTGGACGAGACAGTAACGGCTAATACTGAGATGGAGCGGTTGGCCCAGTCCTTCCAGCCCATCATCGAGGAGGAGTACCTCTCCCAGTTCGGACTGACCTTCGATCAGGTGCTGGCCCGGTCGGAGTTTGACTTCACCCCTATCTCCCAGTTTGGCAAGGAGCATAAAGAGGATACTTTGGGCAATCTCATTGCCGACTCCTATATCTATGCCGTGCAGCAGGCAGAGGGGGAGGACTATGTGCCGGTGGATTTCGCCGTGGTGGCAGCGGGCGTGATCCGGGAGTCCTTCTCTGCGGGAGAGATTACCACATCGGATGTGTTTAACGTCTCCTCTCTGGGCTCCGGTGCCGACGGCACCCCAGGCTATCCGCTGATCTCGGTGTGGGTCACCGGCCGGGAACTGCGGGATGCCTTTGAGGTGGACGCGTCTGTGACCGGCTTGATGCCAGCCGCCCAGATCTATGGTTCGGGAATGACCTGGACCTGGAACCCCTATCGGATCATCCTCAATCGGGTAAATGACTATGCCCAGGTGCTGCCTGACGGTACTACCGTGCCGCTGGAGGATGACAAGCTCTACCGAGTGGTGACCGGATTGTATACCGGACAGATGCTGGGTACCGTCAATGACCAGTCCTTTGGTATTCTGACCATAACGCCCAAGGATGCCCAAGGTAACCCGGTGACCAATTTTGAGGACCAGATCATTTATACCCCAAATGGCTCGGAACTGAAGGAGTGGTATGCGCTGGCCACTTACCTCCAGTCCATGGGTACGGTGGACCAGCGTTATGCCGCACCAGAGGGACGGAAGGTGGAGGAGGCGTCCCTGAATCCGGTGAGCCTGCTGAAAGGGCTGAACCTGGTAGGCTGGATCGCTCTTGTAGTCTGCCTTGTAGTGCTGGCTCTGATCGTATTTATTGTCTACCGGATTGCCACCAGAGGACGCCGCCGCCGTTATGGAGGACAAAAGGGACGTGGTTACCACCGCTATCGTGGATAAAGGAATCAGGGCCTGCCGCAACAAGCGGCAGGCCCTGATGGTTATGACTCTGCATTTTTGTGGGAGACAGGCAGGGGAGCGATGGAACCTACGCACCGATTGATGGGGGTGCCCAGGTTGTGGAATTTTTCCTCATAGTCGGTCATAACGCCGCAGATACCATTGGCATGGAGATCGCGGGTGACCTGAGAGAGCTGGAACCCAACCTTGGGGAACTGGAACAGAGACCACTCAAACAGATCGTGGTTATCTGTCTTAAAGTGGATCTCACCCTTCCGGGAAAGAATTTGACGGTAGCGCAGCAGAAAATCAGGGTGAGTCAGGCGGCGCTTGGCGTGCCGGTTGCCGGGCCAGGGATCACAGAAATTGATGTAGATGCGATCCACCTCGCTGGGGGCAAAGAGTTCAGTTAGGTCGGCGGCATCGCCGTCGATAAAGAAGACATTGTGCAGATCCATGGCGCATACCCGCTCCATGGCGATGACCATAGCGTCAGGCACCCGTTCCACCGCAATGTAGAGGGCCTGAGGATTTTGTGCGGCGGTCTCTGCAGTAAAACGGCCCTTACCGCAGCCCAGTTCCAGATAAAGAACGCTTGCCTGGGGCATCAGGCTCATCCAACGGCCCCGCAGGGCGGCAGGATCAGAGATCAGAACACGGGCACACCGCTCCATCCGGGGGGCCAGGTTGGGCTTTTTTCTCATTCGCATCGATTTATTCACCTCACAAAGAGCATCATAACATATTTGATTGGATACTTGCAATCCTTGGCGGCATATATTATAATGATACCTGTTATGCAGGTAAACCACATATCCGGGTGTAGCGCAGTTGGTAGCGCACGTGATTTGGGAGGATACGCCCGGGCAGTCCCACAACTTCATATCGGGGTGTTGCGCAGTTGGTAGCGCGCCTGCTTTGGGAGCAGGAGGCCCGGGGTTCGAGTCCCCGCACTCCGACCAAATTTTGCAGAAAAACCGCCTAAACGGGCGGTTTTTCTGCGTTTTGAGTTCGGCTTTTGCGGTTTTGGAGATTGCTGCTTTGTGGTAGTTTCAGTGGCGGAACAGCGGTCGGGGGGATGAGTGAGCGTAGCGGCTGAAACAGCTAAATCCCTAACCCATCCCTAACGGGGAAATATTGTGCTTTTGGGTATGGAACTGCCCATCATCATGTTGCTTTAATAGTAGTTACATGATAGCATAAGGACAAGACTGTCATATTATGCCGATAAGCACGATGCGAGTGTGCGCAGCACACGTGCTTTCTGCTGATCAGCAGAAAGCAGTATTACATGGTCATTTGCGGCCACTGTTCCTCATGGTCGTCCGGCTTGTGGCCCTGGGCTATCTTCTTCTCCCGCAGCTTTCTGAGCCGCTTGCGGTCGATCTGGATGCCGCCGGGGCGGGACTCGGGCAGAGAGTTGTCCTGGAACACCCGGCTCATGTGGTAGAGCAGCCGGGTCACTGCCAGCATCACGTCGGGCGGGCGCTGTTCCTCCCTGTGATCCAGAAGGTACCGGGCGTATTCGTTCCCCTGCTCCGCCGACCGGGTCAGCCATTGAACGGCCTGCTCCTCATCCCGGGGAACTTCCTTTCCCGTGAGGTACAGCTTGCCCAGCAGGTACTGGGCATAGGGGTTGTCTTGCTCGGCAGAACGGGTGAACCACTCCACCGCGCCCGCCGTGTTCTGCTTTGTGATCTCTCCGCGAAGCAGCTCTTTGCCCAACCGGTACATGGCCCAGCGGTTTCCGCCTTCCGCGGCGGTGCGCAGCCAGTCCATGCCCCGCGCGGTGTCCCGCACCTCCAGATCGTCCGAGAGGTACAGTTTGGCCAGAGCGTACTGCGCCGCCAGATGCCCCTGCCGGGCGGCCTGCTCAAACCAATACCGGGCTTCCACACCATCGGGGATCAGCAGAGGACCGTCTCTCCAGAGCTTGCCCAGCAGGTATTGGGAGTAGCGGTTGCCGCCCTTCGCCAGCTTCTCCAGTTCCGATACCGCGCCGCTCCGCTCCTCCAGCGTCAGCTCTTCATTTCGGATGATCTCTTGCAGCGTCCAGTAATTGTAGGACGCATTCCGGAACTGCTCCGGCTCGTCCCGCTGGCCCATGTCCTGGTCCTCGAAGGTGATTTGGCCCAGACGCAGCCGCTCCGCTTCCCGGATGACGGCGTTTTTGATCTGCCGGAACTCCTTTTCCTTGGACAGCGGGAGCCGCTCCCGGGGCGTGTCGTGGTAGTAGCCATCCACCTTTCCCTGGAGCAGGAGCCACTGGTCGTAGCACTGGCGCACGATGGGAAGCCGCTCCATCTGATCCACGATCTCATCCACCAGCCCCTTGAGCCGCTTGGGAAGGTAGCCGTAGGACTTCTTGCCCTTGACCGTCCCCAGCTGCATTGCCAGCTCCTGCATGAGCCGCTCGGCCTCCGGGTGGTCGCACAGGCCGGCCTGGATCGCCTGCACCAGCTCCAGCATGGCCCGCCGCGCCTGCCGCACCAGCTCGTCCCGGGACTCCGACTTCTGCTCGTAGAGGTGGAGCATCTCGTCCCGGAAGATGTCGTTGGTCAGCCTGGATTTGATCTGGCGGATGCCCTCTTTGGTGAGATAGGCCTGTCCGGGTTTGGCCGACCAGGCCATCATGTGGACGTGCGGATGCTCGCCCTCGTCGTGGAAGGCCGCGTACCAGCGGAAGTCTGCGGGCGGTATTTTCATCGCCGCCGCAATCTCGTTGCGGTGGGCGCGGATGAGATTTTTCCACGCCGCGGCGTTGTCGAAGCCCAGACGCGCCGCGTCCTCCCGCTTGAGGGAGAGGATGTGCGTCCATACATTTCCGGTGTACTGCTCCAGTTCCTCCATCGCCTTTTCCAGCGACACGCCGTCGCTGTCGCCGAACAGACCGTGGGAACCCAGCCGCTCCGCCCGGGGCCGGGTGGCGATATACTTCAGATACTGCTCCGACTGACGGAGCGCGTCCCAGTTGGATTCCAGTGCCAGCGTGAGGAAGGCAGAGGCCGCCGCCTTGGTGGGCTTGGCCTGGTAGCTCGCATACTCATAGAGGGTTTTGGTGTCCGGGAAGTCCTTCACCAGCTTGGCGATGAGCTGCTCCTGCTTGCGGGTGGGTGGACGGTCATCCGGCAGGATCTCTACCCGCTCCCGGGTTGCGATGTAGCGCAGGTAGCCCGCCGCGCCGCCGGTGCTCTTGATATAGGGGCTTTTCAAGATCAGTCTTGCCATTGGTCACCATCCCAGTTCGGCTCCCCGGCGGCGCGCGCCCGCTTCTCCAGCGAGATAAGACCGTTGGTGGTTTTCACATTCCGAACGCTCTCCGCCCGCCTGCGTTTCAGATCGTCCCGGTCGATCTCCATCGCGTCCGCGATGATCCCGATGATTATATCCAGCTCCACCTCCCGGGTGTACTCCCGCCTGGCGATGAGATCCTCCAGCCGGCCCAGCCTGCCGTCCAGCACAGCCAGGAGCGCCGTGGGCAGCAGAGACTGCGCATCCTGCATCTCCAGATAGTCCACATAAAAGTTGACGGCCTTTTCCACGAACTCATTTTTGCTCCGGCAGTTGTCCGCGGCGTACCACTGCTCCAGCCTGCGGCTGGTCTCCGGCTTCATCCGCAGCGGGAGCCGCTCTTTTGTTTCGTTACCCATAAAAATCCTCCTTTAATCCAAACAGACATCGGCAAAAAGCCTGCAACACGGGGCTTTGTGGGAAAGCTGACG
>ERZ1643249.5456-NODE-5456-length-10194-cov-177.236808_pt1 | contig 10194 bp, 9 predicted proteins | sample MGYA00579263_ERZ1643249 | MGnify/ENA primary metagenome ERZ1643249 (study PRJEB29033, sample SAMEA4952264) | chicken gut metagenome | biome: Broiler Chicken; feature: Gastrointestinal Tract; material: Caecum | place: Ireland | collected 2018 | study: Broiler...
AAGATAGGGTCCCTCTGCGGGGGCTGGCGAAAGCCGGCCCCCGCATTGTTTGTTTTACTTGCCGCCACATCCCACCGCTTGCCAAAACCGGGCCTCTTGTTTATAATAAAATCGGAGAGATTTACCCTGACAGATAGCCCCGGCGAGCGTCAGCTCTGCCGGCGCGCCGGGCTCTATGGGCTGAAACCTTCGGATTTGTGCGGGATGTTCTTTATTTTGTCATATCTCTCCCGTATAATAAGAAGCGTATCGCACTGTGCAACGCGCAGGGGAGGGGGCAGGTCTGCCCGGCCCCTGCCCAAGGCTGTAAGGAGAACATCATGGCTAACGAAAAGATCCTCGTCGTGGACGACGACCAGAATATCTGCGAGCTGCTGCGGCTCTACCTGACCAAGGAGGGGTACCAGGTCACCCTGGCTTCGGACGGGGAGGACGCCCTGGCCAAGTATGGGCAGGTCAAGCCGGACATGGTCCTGCTGGATGTGATGATGCCCAGGCTGGACGGCTGGGAGGTCTGCCGCCGCATCCGCAAGGAGGGGGACACCCCCGTCATCATGCTGACCGCCAAGGGCGAGACCTTCGACAAGGTGCTGGGCCTGGAGCTGGGGGCCGACGACTACATCGTCAAGCCTTTTGACAGCAAGGAAGTGGTGGCCCGCATCAAGGCGGTGCTGCGCCGGTGCGCCGGCGGGGCGGCCGCGGCCGAAAAACCCGCCGAAGGGGTGGTGGAGTTCGACAACCTCCGCCTGGATATGAACAGCTACGAGCTCAAGGTCAAGGGCAAAGTGGTGGAGGCCCCGCCCAAAGAGCTGGAACTGCTCTACTGCCTGGCGTCCCACCCCAACCGGGTCTACACCCGGGACCAGCTCCTGGACGAGGTGTGGGGCTTTGAGTATTACGGCGATTCCCGCACCATCGACGTCCACGTCAAGCGCCTGCGGGAAAAACTGTCCGGCGCCTCCGACAAGTGGGAGCTCAAGACCGTCTGGGGCGTGGGGTATAAATTCGAGGTGCGTCAGTAATGCGCAAAAGCATATCGGTGGCCTTTTTTTCCACCGTGGCCACCCTGATGATCCTGGGCGTGGCCGTGATGGGCCTGTCCCAGCTGGTGCTGTTCAGCCGCTATTTCGCGCAGGAGCGCTTTGCCACCCTGGACGATGTGGGGGACCTGGCCGCCCGCACCGCCACCTATGTCTGGAAAGGCCTGGACGAGCAGGTCGAGCAGAGCGCGCCGGAAGGCCAGGACAGCAAGGTCGCCGAGCGCCTCAAGGCCATCCTGGGCCAGGTGGACCTGATCGGCCAGAGCGCCAATGTCTACCTCTTCTTTACCGACAGCAAGGGCCAGGTGGTCCTGGCCTCCAACAGCGACCACCTGACCGGCGACGCGGTGCCCGCCGACGTCCTGGCCCAGGTGGCCGGGGCCGAAGGCGGCGTCTACCACGAGCTGGGCAAGATGGGCGGCGCCTTTGACGAGCGGTTCTATGTCTCGGCCCGGCCCATCCTGCGGGGCGATGAGCCAGGGGCCTACCTCTTCGTCTGCGCTTCGGGCCAGATGCTGGAGGCGTTTGTGGGGCGGTTCGGTTCCAACTTCCTGCTGTCGGCCTGCCTGATGCTGATCTGCGCCAGCGTGCTGACCATGTTCCTGATGCGCAACCTCACCGAGCCCCTCCACCGCATCAGCGAGGCGGCCCAGAAGTTTGGCGGCGGGGACTTCTCGGTCCGGGTGGAGGACGTGGATGGGGACGGCGAGATCGCCGACCTGGCCCGCACCTTCAACACCATGGCCGCCAACCTGCAGGAGATCGACTCGTCCCGCGGGCAGTTCATGGGCAACATCGCCCACGAGCTGCGCACCCCCATGACCACCATCAAGGGCTTCATCGACGGCATCCTGGACGGCACCATCCCCCCCGAGCTGCAGAACCATTACCTGCAGCTGGTCTCGCAGGAGACGGGGCGGCTGGCCCGCCTGGTCCAGAATATGCTGGACCTGTCCAAGCTGGAATCGGGCGAGTACCAGGTCAACGCCCGGATGTTCAATATCTGGGAGACCCTGACCGGGGTGGCCCTCTCGGCCGAGCAGCGGATCAACGACGGCCAGATCGACCTGGAAGGGCTGACCATGGACGAGCGGGTCCTGGTCTACGCCGACCCCGACCTGATCCACCAGGTGGTGTATAACCTCCTGGATAATGCGATCAAATTTACACCTCCCGGAGGCATCATCCGGTTCAGCGTCGAAAAACTGGGCCCCGAAGCCGAGATCGCCATCTGGAACAGCGGCCAGGGCATCAGCTCCGACGCCCTGCCCTTTGTGTTCGACCGCTTCTACAAAGAGGACAAGTCCCGCGGGCTCCACGCCCGGGGGGCGGGCCTGGGCCTGCACATCTGCAAGGTGCTGGTCAATCTGTCGGGCGGGCAGATCCGGGTGGAGAGCAAGCAGGGGGAGTGGTGCCGCTTTGTCTTTACCCTGCCGGTGGAAGTGCCGGGCCGCGGCGACCTGCTCAAGCTGTCCGACGACACCACCCAGGAGGGCCCCGACGGCCGCCCCGGCTGACCGTTTACGTCATTTCGGTGAAAATGGCGGCGGCGTATTTGATTTTTGGGCCGTTTTCGTGTACACTAAAATGTGGCCGCTGCGCTGCCGCGGCCGGGACGAAACGGAATAAAAAATTTTGATACAACGGAGAGTAGATCTATCATGGCGATCATCAGCCCATCTATTTTATCTGCCGATTTCTGCCGCCTGGAGGAGGACTGCCGCCTGGTGCTGGACGCCGGGGCCCAGATGCTCCACTTTGACGTGATGGACGGCCACTTTGTGCCCAACATCAGCTTTGGCGTGCCGGTGCTGGCCAGCCTGCACCGGGGGATGCCCAGCGCCTTTTTTGACGTACACTTGATGATCAGCCATCCGCTGGACTATGTGGACGCCTTTGCCGGCGCGGGGGCGGGCCTCATCAACTTCCACCTCGAGTCGGAGGATGACCCCGGCGACGTCCTGCACGCCATCCGGGCGGCGGGATGCAAGGCGGGCATGACCATCAAGCCCGACACCCCTGCCGACGATCTGTCCACCTGGCTGGACCAGCTGGACCTGGTGCTGGTGATGAGCGTGGAGCCCGGCTTTGGCGGCCAGAAGTTCCAGTCCTCGGCCCTGCGCAAGCTGGAGGCCCTCAAGGCGGCGCGGAAGGCCCGGGGCCTGGATTTCCTGCTGGAAGTGGACGGCGGCGTCAACGCCGGGACCGCGCCCTTCTGCGTGGAGGCCGGCGCCGACATCCTGGTGGCGGGCAGCGCCATCTTTTCGGCGGCCGACCCTGCCGCCGCCGTGGGGGCCCTTGCCTCCCTTTGACTCTCCCTTGAACGAGGATGATCCATGGAACAAACGATACGAGAACAACAGGCGGCAGCCCTGGCCCGGACGGGCGGCTATTATAAGCACATCTGCTGGATGGCGCTGCCCCTGGTCTGCATGTCGGCCTATCTTTACGGGCCGCGGCCGGTCCTGCTGTGCCTGGTGGCCCTGCTGACCGGCAACCTCTGCGACCGCCTGGTGGCCCTGCTGCGCCGGCGGGTCTACCGCTCGGGCGACTGGTCCAACGAGAGCTTTGCCCTGGTCATCGCCCTGCTGATGCCGGCCACAGTCAGCTGGTATGTGCTGGTGGTGGCGGTGCTGGCGGGCGTCCTGCTGGGCAAAGAAGCCTTTGGCGGCTACGGCAGCTATCCCTTCCACCCGGCGGCGGTGGGCTATGTGGTGGTGGCGGTGTCCTGGCCGGAGCAGGTCTTTCTCTACCCGCAGCCCTACGCCCAGATCCCCCTGTGGGACCCCTCGGGGGTCAGCCTGGTCAGCGGGATGAGCAGCACCCTGCGCAACGGGGGCCTGCCCACCGTGAACAGCTGGTCCCTGATCCTGGGCGAGTTCGCGGCCCCGCTGGGCAGCGGCGCGGTCCTGATCCTGCTGGCCTGCGCCCTGTTCCTGATCGCCCAGAAGGACCTGCGCCTTCCCGCGGCGGTCAGCTTTCTGGCGGCCTGCGCCGTCATCGTGTTTTTCTTCCCGCGGCAGGCGGACCTGCTCCACACCGGCCTGATGGAGACCGCCCTGCAGCGGCTCAACCTGGTCAAGTACGAGCTGGTCAGCGGCGCCACCCTGTACAGCGCGGTCTTTTTGATCAGCGAGCCCTACACCTGCCCCCAGCGCAAGCTGGGCCAGGTGCTGTACGGGGCCCTGCTGGGCTGCGTCAGCATGAGTTTCCGCTATTTTGGCGTGTATGAGACGGGGGTCTGCTTTGCGATCCTCATCATGAACAGCCTGTCGGGCTGGCTGGACCGGGTGGTCCACCGGTTCTACAGCCTGCCCGGCAAAGCCGGAGGAAAGGAGGCCGCCGGATGAAACAGCAAAAGGCGGAGATCATCCTCCGCGACCCCGGGCGCTATGCCCACCACGACCGCATCTTTTTGAACAACCCGGTCATCATGCAGGGCATGGGCCTGGCGCCCCTGGTGGTGCTGGCCACCAGCGGCCGCAACGCCCTGATGCTGGCGGCGGCGGTGGCCCTGCTGCTGACCCCCTCCCGGGTGGTCAGCTACTTCCTCAGCAAGCTGGTGCCCCTGCAGGAGCACGCCAGCGAGGAGGAGCTGCGGGCCAAGCTGCTGCCCCGGGGCCTGATCTACAGCGGCACCGCGGCGGTGGTCTATATGGCGGTCTACCCGCTTCTGGACCGGCTGTTCGGGGTGGAGCTGCTGACGCTGGGCATCTACCTGCCCATGCTGGTGGTGGAGCCCCTGCTCATCTACCGCTACGGCCGGGTCCAGGAGACCCTGCGCAAGGCCGTCTCCAAGGGCCTGCGGGTGACGGTGGGGTATGTGGCGGTGCTGCTCCTGGTGGGCTGCATCCGGGAATGGCTGGCCACCGGCGCCGTCTTTGGGATGCCGGTGACGGCCAACACCATCCTGATGCCCCTGGCCTCCATGCCGGCGGGCGGCTTCATCCTGCTGGGGGTCATCAGCGCCGTCTGGCGGGCCCTGGCGGCCCGGTACCGGGCTTTTCTGACCAGCGAGGCCCAGAACCAGGTCATCGTCAATCGACAGAAGGAGGCGAGGGGTAAACCGTGAGCTTAGCAGTCCTTTCCGCCCAGCCGGCCACCGTGGCCGAGACCCTGACCGTCTTTTTCGGTTATGCGCTGCTGGCCGTCTTTGCCCAAAACGCCATCTTTACCCGGGCGCTGGGCGTTTCCCGTCTGGTGCAGCTGGTGGGCGACGCCCGGACCAACAGCCTGCTGTTCGGCCTGCTGCAGTGCGTCACCCAGCTGCTGCTGGCCCCGGTGGCCTGGTATGCGGGCAACGCGGCCGCGTCCTGGGGGCTGGGGCCCGCGGCCCGGCCGCTGGTCTATCTGGGCTGCATCGCGGCGGTCAGCGCCGTGGAGATGGCCCTGCTGCACCTGATCAAGCTGCCCTGGCAGCGGCAGCTGCTGCGCATCCTGCCGCTGGCGGCCCTCAACAGCTGTGTGCTGGGCACATTGCTGCTGGGCCGCACCCAGAGCTTTACCCTGACCCAGTCGCTGGGCTTCGGCCTGGGCAGCGGCGTCGGCTATCTGCTGGCGGTGCTGCTGGTGACCGAAGCGCAGAACCGGCTGCGCAGTCAGGCCATCCCGGCGGCGTTCCGGGGGATGCCCATCACCCTGATCTACATCGGGGTGCTGGCGCTGGCGATCTATGGCTTTACGGGGCACACGGTGATCCTGTAAGCCCCTGTAAAAAACGACGGAAGGTGGGGGAACCATGCCGAGAAGAAGGCGGAACAAAAAGGTCAAGCGGTACCACCGCAGCTTTTACAGCCGCGGGATGAAGATCAAAAAAACCCTGGGCATCCTGCTGCTGGCGGCGGTGGTGCTGGGCGCTGCCTGGCTGGCCGCCCCCTATGTGCTGGACTGGGCCACCCACACCTGGTATACGGTGGTGCGGGACCGCGACCTGTCCGGCAGCTCTTCCGCTGCGGCGTCGGCGCCGTCGGAGGCGGAGCGCGCGCCTGCGTCCAGCGCGGGCAGCAGCAGCGCGGTGTCCCGGCCGGCGTCCCAGGCGGCTTCGCCGGCAGCCTCCTCCCAGCCGGAGCCGGTGTCCGGCACCGCCATCCGGGAGGGCAGCTGGGCCACCGTGAGCCTGTCGGCCCTCGGGGATGCGGCGGCGATCCGTACCCAGGCCCAGGCCCTGGCCGAGCAGGGGGTCACCTACGCCCTGATCCCCTTCAAGGACGCCAGCGGGTACATCTACTACGCCTCGGCGGTGCCGGCGGCCTCCCGCAGCGTGGCGGCCACGGTGGTGGACCCGGCCCTCATCGCCTCGATCTTCAAGGAAGAAGGGCTGGTGCCGGTGGCCGGGGTGGCCGCCTTCCAGGACCCCGTGGCCTCCTACACCGACCGCAGCATGGCCATCCAGTACGCCGGGGAGGGCGGCTATCTCTGGCTGGATGCCGCCAACGCGGCGGCCGGAGGCAAAGCCTGGCTCAACCCCTACGCGGCCTCGGCCAACGCCTTCATCGGCGACCTGATCGAAGAGCTGTACAACTGCGGGTTTGAACAGGTCTGCCTCTCGGCGGTCCAGTTTCCGCCCAGCGCCTCCTCCAGCCAGGACTTTGGCCAGACGGGGGGCCTGAGCCGGGACGCCCAGCTGGCGGCGGACATCGCCGCCTGGGACGCGCGCTTTGCGGGCCGCGTCACCCTCTGGTACGAATACCCCCTGGCCAGCTGCACCGGGGTCAGCACGGCGCTGGGGGCGCTGCCCGCCCAGCTGGGGGTGCACAATCTGGTCATCAGCCTGCCCGCCGGCGAGACCCAGGACCCGGCCGCCCTGGCCGAAACGGCGGCCCGGATGAAAGAGCTGGGCACCGCCTGGGTCGTTGTGCGGGACAGCGAGAGCGGCCGCTTCTACTGACCGCGGCCCCGTCCCTTTTGGCTTTTGTGTGAGAGTGAGGAACTGAAGATGGAAAACACATCCTGCTTTATGCCGGCCCACATCCTGCTGCCCGACGCCTCCGTCCCTCTGGAGCAGTGGGGCTGCATCGCCTGCGACCAGTTTACCAGCGACCGCGCCTATTGGGAGCGGGCTGCCGCCGCCGCGGCGGGCGGGCCCAGCGCCCTGGATCTGATCCTGCCCGAGGTCTACCTGAACGACGGCGACCTGGCCGCCCGGGTGGATACCATCCATCAAAAGATGGAAACCTATGACCGGGAGGTCCTGACCCGGGCGGTGGACGGCTATGTCTACGTCGAGCGCACCCTGCAGAGCGGCCGGGTCCGCCAGGGGCTGGTGGGCCGGGTGGATCTGGAGGCTTACAATTACCACCGGGGCAGCCTGTCGCCCATCCGCCCCAGCGAGAACACGGTGGAAGAGCGGATCCCGCCCCGGATGGCGGTGCGCCGGGGGGCCAGGCTGGAAACGCCCCATGTGATGATGCTGGCCGACGACCCCGACGGCACCCTGATCGAGCCCATCGGCGCCCAAAAGGCAAAGCTGCGCCCCCTCTATGAGGGCGAGCTGATGCTGGGCGGCGGCCATGTGGCCGGCTGGGCGGTGGAGGACCCCGCCCTGCTGGCCCGGATCGAGGCGGCCATGACGGCGCTGGGCAGCGCCGCCACCTTCCGGGCACGCTACCCCGGCGCGCCCAACAAGCGCCCCCTGGCCCTGGCGGTGGGGGACGGCAACCACTCCCTCGCCACCGCCAAAGCCTATTGGGAAGAGCTGAAACCCACCCTCTCCCCCGAGCAGCGGGCAAACCATCCCGCCCGCTGGTGCCTGGCGGAGGTGTGCAACGTCCGGTCCGACGCGGTGGAGATCGAGCCCATCCACCGGGTGCTGTTCAACACCAGCTACGAGACGGTGCTGCTCAACCTGGTGACCTGGAGCGACGAGAACATGGCCGGGGTCCGCTTTGGGGACGAATACGAGCAGAAAATGCAGCTGATCGGCGTGCAGGAAGAATGCACCCTCAGCTTTGAAAACCCCACCGCGCCCCTGGGCGTAGGGACGGTGGATGAATTTGTGGAATATTTCCTGGAGAACCATCCGGAGGCCCGGGTGGACTATGTCCACGACGAGGCCGCGGTGCGGGCGTTCAGCGCAGAAAAAGGCGCGGTGGGCCTGCTGCTGCCCCCTTTGCAGAAGAGCGACCTCTTCCGGGGGGTGGTGCTGGGCGGCGTGCTGCCCCGCAAGACCTTCAGCATGGGCCACGCCGAAGAAAAGCGGTACTACATCGAGTGCCGCCGCATCGCGGAGCAAGGTTCTCCCCGTTGACCCATTTTTCCAAGGAGCAGAATGACATTTCAAGAACTGAATCTATCCAAACCGATCCTGCGGGCCGTGGCCCGGGCGGGCTATGAAAAGCCGTCTCCCATCCAGGCGGGAGCCATCCCGCCGGTGCTGAAGGGCCAGGATCTGATGGGCTGTGCCCAGACGGGCACCGGCAAGACGGCGGCGTTCGCCCTGCCCATCCTGGACCTGCTGAGCGCCCGCCCGCCCAAAAAACCGGGGGCGGTCCGCGCCCTGGTCCTGACCCCCACCCGGGAGCTGGCCCTCCAGATCGGGGAGAGCTTTGCGCAGTACGGCCAGTATCTGAAGCTGCGCTCGGCCGTCATCTTCGGCGGGGTGGGCCAGGCCCCCCAGGTGGAAAAACTCCGCCAGGGGGTGGACATCCTGGTGGCCTGCCCCGGCCGCCTCAACGACCTGATCGGGCAGGGCTATGTGGACCTGTCCGGGGTGGAGATCTTTGTCCTGGACGAGGCCGACCGGATGCTGGACATGGGCTTTGTCCACGACGTCAAGCGGGTCATCGCCAAGCTGCCGGTGCGGCGGCAGACCCTGATGTTCAGCGCGACCATGCCCGCCGAGATCGAGCAGCTGGCCGCCGGCATCCTGCGGGACCCGGCCTTCGTCAAGGTGGACCCGGTGTCCAGCACGGTGGACCGCATCGCCCAAAGCCTCTACTACGTCTCCAAGACGGACAAGCGCAAGCTGCTGCCCTGGCTGATCCAGAACCTGCAGCCGCCCGTCCACAACGCCCTGGTTTTCAGCCGCACCAAACACGGGGCCGACCGGATCGCCCGGGACCTGGTCAAGCAGGGCATCCCGGCGGCGGCCATCCACGGCAACAAGAGCCAGAGCGCCCGGGTGGCGGCCCTGGAGGGCTTCAAAGCCGGCCGCACCAAGGTCCTGGTGGCCACCGACATCGCGGCCCGGGGCATCGACATCAACGAGCTGTCCCACGTGTTCAACTACGACCTGCCGGAAGTGCCTGAGACCTATGTCCACCGCATCGGGCGGACGGCCCGGGCCGGCGCAGACGGGGTGGCCGTCAGCTTTTGCGCCCCCGAAGAACGGGAGTACCTGGCCGGCATCGAAAAACTGAACCGCAAAAAGATCCCGGTGGTCAGCGGCCACCCCTGGGACACGGCCGGGCCCGAGCAGCCGGCCCCCACCGAGCCTAAACCAGCGCAGCCCGCCCGCCCCCTCAAGGTGCGGCAGGTGCAGCCTGCGGCCCCTGCGCTGCCAGATACAAAGAAAGAGGAGACCATCATGGACGAAACCAAGAAGAGCGCCCCCCGCGAAGGCGGAGAGAAGCGCAGCCGCTCCCGGCGCGGCCGTCGGGATGGCAAACCCCGTCCCGCCCAGGGGGCACAGCCCCAGCAGGCCAAGTTCGACCCCCACTTCCTGACCGGCGCCGAGACCGCCGTCCTGCCCGCCAAGACGGTGGCGGCCGCCCCCGACAAACAGCGGCCCGCCCCCCAGAACAGCCAGCAGGGCCGCCCGGCCAAGGGCGGCCAGGCCCCCCAGCAGCGGCCCGGCCGCGACAGCCGGCCCTCGCAGCCCGAGGGCAAAAAGGCCGGCCGCAGCGGTGGCAAGAACCAGGCCAAGCCCGAACAGCCCGCCCGCCCGGAGAACTCTTCCCGGTCTGCCGCCCGCAGCGCCGCCGGAGAGCGGGGCCGCGGCCAGGCCGGGCGCGCTCCCGCCCCCAAGGGCCCGGCCCCCAGCCAGCCCAAAGGCCGCCCCGGCCGTCCCGCCCGGGAAACCCGGAGCGACGACCCCGGCCTGGTCCTGATCAGCCGGCGGCCGCCCCAGCAGAAATTCTCCAGCTTTGAGGAGTATATGGCGGCCCACGGCGGCGCTACCGCCCCCATCGAGGACCACAGCGAGGACTACGAATAA
>ERZ1643249.5458-NODE-5458-length-10190-cov-5.578293_pt1 | contig 10190 bp, 8 predicted proteins | sample MGYA00579263_ERZ1643249 | MGnify/ENA primary metagenome ERZ1643249 (study PRJEB29033, sample SAMEA4952264) | chicken gut metagenome | biome: Broiler Chicken; feature: Gastrointestinal Tract; material: Caecum | place: Ireland | collected 2018 | study: Broiler...
TTGGGATTGAGGATAATAAGCCGCTTGCTATAGAAAGGCTTAATTCATTATTTTCTCCGGCAGAAGACGTATCGATCGTGTCCTTGAAATCGCTCTATCCACAAGGGGCGGAAAAATCCATTATCTATGCTACATGTGGAGTGATTGTTCCAAAAGGAAAGCTTCCAGCGGACTGCGGCGTATTGGTAATAAACGTATCTACTGTTGCGCATCTTGGCAATTATTTAAAAACGGGCATGCCGCTTATAGCGAGACGGATTACTGTAGACGGCGATGCTGTGGGAAAACCTTCTAATTTGCATGTTTTGATCGGCACACCGATCCGTGCAGTGCTTGATTTTTGCAAGGTACCGGAAAATTCCTACGGAAAAGTTTTGATGGGCGGTCCAATGATGGGCACTGCTGTAGAAAGCGTGGAGATGCCGGTTATTAAAAATAACAATGCAATTCTTGCCTTTACAGAAAAGTCAGCACAGTTGCCACAAACAACAGCGTGTATTCGATGTGGTAAATGTATTGGTATTTGCCCGATGAAATTGATGCCAGCTCGACTTGAGAAGGCGTATGACACCAGAAATCCGGAACTTTTAATGAAGCTGCATGTGGACTTATGCATCAATTGCGGGTGCTGCTCCTTTATTTGTCCAGCTAAACGCCATTTGGCGCAGAAGAATCAGCTTGGAAAAGTTTTGCTGAAAGAATATCAGAGCAAAGGAGTATCGAATAAATGAAAAAATTGATTGTTTCTCCGTCTCCGCATTTGCTCAGCGGCAATTCAACCTCGAATATCATGTTTGATATGATTGTGGCGCTGTTTCCGGCTTTACTTGTTGGAATTTACGTGTTTGGGCCTCGTGCGTTAATTGTAACCTGCGTATGTGTTGCGACCTGTATGCTTTCTGAGTTTTTAATCCGGAAGCTTATGCGGCGAAGCAATACAATTTCAGATTTCAGCGCTATTGTTACAGGCATTTTGTTAGCGTTTAATCTTCCGCCGCAGATTCCGCTTTGGGTGGCGGTTATAGGTTCTGTTTTTGCTATCGTCGTAGTGAAACAGTTGTTTGGCGGAATTGGACAAAACTTTGCAAATCCTGCAATTGCCGCCCGCATTTTTCTTGTTGTTTCTTTTGGCACATACATGACATCATGGACAGAACCGTTTGCCTATCGTTACGGATTAGACGCAACAGCAAGCGCGACGCCTTTAACCGATTTAGCCAATACAAAAACATTGGATTTGCTTTTAGGGAATACCAGTGGATGTATCGGTGAAATCAGTGCACTGGCTCTATTGATCGGCGGCATATATTTGGTAATCCGTCGAGTAATCAATCCACTGGTCCCATTTACATTTATCGGAACTGTTTTTGTTTTCACATGGGTTTTGGGCGAAGATCCGGTTAAACAGATACTGGCAGGAGGATTAATGCTGGGTGCCATTTTTATGGCTACCGATTATTCGACAACTCCAGCCACTTTGAAAGGAAAAATCATTTTTGCTTTTGGCTGCGGCGTGATAACAACACTGATTCGTGTATTTGGTTCCTATCCAGAAGGGGTATCCTTTGCTATATTATTGATGAACCTTATTACACCGCTCATTGATCGTATTACAGCAACCAAGCCGGTAGGAACAGGAGGTACCAATCGTGTATAAAACAATCGTTAAGCCAACATTGGTATTGACTGTGATTTGTGTGGTGGTCAGCGGTTTGTTGGCTTTGACGTATAATCTTACGGGAGTAGGAGAGGCTTCTACTGGAATCGCACAGGATAAACTGGACGAATATGCAGAAACGGTACTTCCCGGTGCTTCATTTAAACAAACAGATCTTTCTGCTGAAACAGTGGTCGATGGCGTCACACTTTTGGGCGTATATCAAGACGAAAGAGGGAACGGCTGTGCACTAAACCTTTCTGCAAAAGGGTATTATGGGGAAAACAGCTTAAATTTATTTATTGCCTTTGATAATAACGGCGCGATTGCCGGTATATATCCCATTTCTACACAAGAAACACCAGGGCTTGGTTCAAAAGCGACAGAGGCCGATTATCTTCAGCAATATATTGGGAAAAGCGAACCAGTTACAGTTTCAAAAGATGGCAGTGGGGATATTGATGCCATTTCCGGCGCGACTGTTTCCTCTGAGTCTTTGGGAAATGCAGTAAATGCAGCTTTTACGTTTTACGCTGAAATTAAGGGAGGGTTGCAGGCATGAATTATTTAAAGGCCTTTACCAAAGGGCTGATAAAAGAAAATCCTGTACTGGTTATGCTGCTTGGAACCTGTCCAACACTTGCGGTAACAACACTTGCGATTAATGGACTTGGTATGGGATTGGCAACTACATTTGTATTGGTGTGTTCCAATGTTGTGATTTCACTGCTTAAAAGAGTCATTCCAAAGGAAGTGCGCCTTCCGTCTTTTATTGTAATTATTGCCGGGTTTGTAACTTTTGTAAGTTTTATGCTGCAAAGCTATCTTCCTGATTTGTATAACGCACTTGGCGTGTTTCTATCCCTGATTACAGTAAACTGCATTATTTTAGGCCGTGCTGAGATGTTTGCAAGCAAGAATAATGTTGCAGCTTCTGCGCTTGACGGGCTTGGAATGGGTTTGGGTTTTACCTTCGCTTTGCTTTGTATAGGGATTATCCGTGAAATATTAGGGAGCGGAAGTATATTCGGCTTTTCTTTGGGCGGATGGTTTGAACCAATTGGATTCTTTGTGACACCGGCCGGCGGCTTTTTCGTCTTTGGCGTCGTCATTGCTGTTGTCAATATTTTTTCTAATTATAAAATGTCATCAAAAAAATTCGGATGCCAAAACTGTCCAAATTCTGCAGCTTGCCAGGCTGATTCCAAAAAGGAGGCGCATGAGTCATGAAAGATTTGATGATCATTCTGTTCAGCGCAATCCTTGTAGAAAACTTTGTTCTAAATAAGTTTATGGGGATATGCCCTTTTCTTGGCGTTTCAAAGAAGATGAGTTCTGCACTTGGAATGAGTGCAGCTGTTACGTTTGTAATGCTAATGGCCACTGCCATTACTTATCCAATTTATCAATATCTTTTGACACCATTTGGGCTTGATTATCTGCGTGTTGTTGTCTTTATACTCATTATTGCACTTTTTGTTCAGATTGTAGAGATTATTTTAAAACGCTTTGTAAAACCGCTTTATGAGTCACTTGGTGTGTATCTGCCTTTAATTACAACAAACTGTGCAGTTTTAGGCGTAACAATCTTAAATGTCGACAATCACTACAATTTTATCCAATCAATGTTTAATTCATTAGGTGCAGGCTTAGGCTTCGCTTTGGCTTTGGTTATTTTTGCTGGGGTGCGGGAACGCATTGAATTGGCAGATATCCCAAAAGCGTTTAAAGGGGTTCCCGCCACATTGATTGCTGCATCGATTGTATCGCTGAGCTTTGTGGGATTTAGCGGCATTGTTGAAGGAATTTTTGGATAAGGCAGAAGGAGAGAAAAAATCATGTTATGGAATATTCTGACGCCTGTTTTGATTTTTATAGGTCTGGGTATTTTGGCTGGGCTGTTGCTTTCTGTTTTTTCAAAAATTTTTGCAGTTCCAACGGATGAAAAAGTAGAAAAGGTAAGGGCGGCCCTGCCGGGGCTGAATTGCGGTGTGTGCGGCTTCTCCGGATGTGACAATTATGCCAATGGAATTGTACACGAAGGGGCTCGTACAAACCGGTGTGTGCCCGGTGGAGACGAAACGGCCAAAAAAATAAGCGAGATTTTGGGGACAGATGCCGAAGACGTTAAAGAAACCGTTGCCTTTGTGGCTTGTGGAGGCTGTGTTCCGGAAATTACGGATGATGCTCTTGTATATGAGGGCGAGACGAGCTGTGCTGCGTGCAATCTTTACTATAAAGGGCGAGGCGTGTGCGATTATGCCTGTCTGGGATTTGGTGATTGCGTTAAGCAATGCAGCTTTGATGCAATTCATATTGAAAATCGAGTCGCTGTTGTCGCTGCGGAGAACTGCACAGGCTGTACGATGTGTGTAAAAGCCTGTCCAAAAGATCTGATCCATATCCGTGATCTCGCCAAAACAGCGGCTGTCACTTGTTCGAGCCATGATCCGGCGCGTGTTGTAATGCAGAAATGTAAACACGGATGTATTGGGTGCAGAAAATGCGAAAAGGTATGTCCAACAGAAGCAATAACAGTGGAACGCAATTTGGCATCCATTGATTATACGAAATGCATCAATTGCCATGCTTGTGTAAATGTGTGCCCTCGGGGATGTATCAATCTGCTTGGACAGGACTAATAGTCTTACTCCTTAATGCGTTGCTTGAATCCAGCCGATAAAAAATCAAGGCTTATCTACAAAGCTGGGCGAGATATCCCATCTTTGTATCGTATAAAATGAGGAGATCTGATTTTATTGAAATACGAAAATTTAACGCTTGATGAAGAGCGGGCGCTTTATGCCGTTCAAGATGCAGAAATTATTGGGTGTACCTTTTCGGGCCCTGCTGACGGAGAATCAGCACTTAAAGAATGCCGGAATATTCAGGTAAAAGGGTGTACTTTTCAATTGCGATATCCGTTTTGGCATGTTCGCCATGCAGTCGTTGAGCATTGCACAATGACGGAAACCTGCCGTGCGGCGCTTTGGTATGACAATAATATCACCTTGACGCATTGCACGCTTGGAGGAATCAAGGCACTGCGAGAATGTAAAGATATTGTTCTTGACAGTTGTGCTATAAATTCTACAGAGTTCGGTTGGTTTTGTGATCATCTACATATGACGAATTGTGAACTAAAAACCGAGTATCCTTTTTTAAAAAGTTGTAATATGGAATTAGATCATCTGTCTATGCAAGGAAAGTATTCGTTTCAATATGTCGAAAATGTTGTAATCCGAAATTCTAATTTAGATACAAAAGACGCGTTTTGGCATAGTAAAAATGTTACGGTGTATGACAGTATTATTAAAGGAGAATATTTAGCTTGGTATTCTGAAAATTTAAAGCTTGTACGTTGCAAAATCATTGGTACACAGCCGCTTTGTTATGCTAAGGGGCTGGTTTTAGAAGACTGTGAGATGGATGGAACGGATCTTGCTTTTGAATATAGTGACGTACATGCTGTGATAAACGGTTCCATTGAAAGCGTGAAAAATCCTAAAAGTGGGATTATTTCTGCCGATGGAATTGGCGAAGTTATTTTAGATGAACACCAGATACGCGATACACATTGTGAAATCTGTATTCGTTCTCATTGAGAAAAACTATTTATGGCTAAAAGTGTTTAAAATAAATGCGCTGTGTATGCTTTAAAGCACACACAGCGCATTTATTTTAAACACTGGATAATTTATTCTGTTCTCAGAGCCGTAACAGGATCTTTTTTCGCTGCCTTTTTCGAAGGAATCAACCCTCCGATTAAAGTTAAAAGCATGCTGAGTACAACTAAAATGACAGCACCGGATACAGGCAATACAGCATTTACGTCCGTAGAACCAGTCAATGCGTGGATGACTGCATTTCCTGGTATCAAAAGAAGCAATGTAACGCCAATACCGATCAGTCCGGAACACAGACCTATAATAAAGGTTTCAGCGTTAAATACTTGAGAAATATTCCTTTTGGATGCGCCGATAGCGCGTAAAATACCGATTTCTTTGGTTCGTTCTAAAACAGATATATACGTAATGATTCCGATCATAATGGAAGATACAATGAGAGAAACGGATACAAACGCAATCAAAACGTACGTAATAACGTTAATAATCGTCGTTACAGACGACATTAGCAACCCTACATAGTCAGTATAAGTAATCTGGTTTTCTTCCGAAGCGGAAGCATTATAATCTTCAATACACTCAGATATCGCATCTTTATTTTCAAAGCTGTCAGCATAAATACTGATAGAGGAAGGTGCATCTAAGCTGACAACGCCAAATGCACTCATGTTTTCATCATAGGTACCAGAAGAAATATAGGTATCATAAATCATAAGCAATGTCTGATCATCTGGATTTTGCAAATATGTATCAAGCGCGGCAGCTAATTGCGTTTCACTCTGTGTCATCATATAAGAAGCAGTTTCCGGGTCATCTGCATACATCGATTGTAAAATGTCTTTGCAGAGTTTTGCTTTATCAGAGACACCCAGATTGGAAAGATAAGTTTTAGTATCAGCAATTTTAATTTGATCGTCAGAAGGCGCAAAAGATATGCCGCTTAAAATGTTAATATTCGGATTATTTTTTTGCGCTTTTGCGACAGCGCTGTTATCAGTATACTCTATTAAATAATCAGTTAAAGCCTTGGTATATCCTATGTTTGCCTGGATATCTGCATTCTGCGCATCTTCTGTAGGCCGAACAATCCCAGTGATTTTAAGACGTAACGCTGACTTCAGCAATTCTTCCATTTCCGTTTTATCGTCTGCTACACAGCGGAAGGTTCCGTTTTCATTTTTTAGATAAGTGTCACATGCGGGGATCAGATATAATACTTGATCGCATAACTCTTCATAGCTGAAGCTTTTCGTTTCAAGTGAAACCGCTTCGCCGTTATTGATTTGTTCTGTCAGCTCTTTATATTCTGATGCAGGAAGGAAACCAAGGTCATATAGTACAGTCAATGGTATTTCGTTATTCTCATCAAGGATAAGAACTACCTCATTATATTCCTGGGGCCATTCGCCGTATACAACATCATAGCTGTCTGTTACAGCTGAACTTATGGATTTTCCATCCTGACCGGGAAGCAATTCTTCAAAATTAGGATTGTTATTATTCTGCATCATAGTCGGCATATTGTCCATGCTTAGCATGGTGCTGCCCGTAGTTTGTTCTTGGTTCAAGGTGCTTCCATCTGTGTTTATAAATGTACCGTCCGGATCATATGTGTAGACACCGAATTTAGTGTTATATGAATAAAGAATTCCGTTTTCGCCGATATACTGATGAATTTCACTGCCTGGATTGTCCAGATATTTTTTAAATGCAGTTAAATTATTCTCTGTAATGCTGGTCGTAACGGTTGAGGCCATTTCAATATTTCGGTCATTTGAATAAACAGCGTTTAAATCATGATCCCGTTGCGAATTTCCTATCGAATAAGAAGAACTTCCGCTTAAGAGACTGCTTATATCAATCGTTTGTGCATCAATGGTAACCGGATAAGAAGTCATCGTGCTTTTTTGAATATTGGTGATATAATCATTGACACCCGTAGAAAGCGAAAGGATGAGTGCGATTCCAATAATACCAATAGAACCGGCAAAAGACGTCAGCAAAGTTCGCCCTTTTTTTGTTCGTAAATTATTAAAGGAAAGCGAAAGGGAAGTAAAAAAGGACATAGAGGACTTTCCCATTGTACGATGTTCGGGCTGTTTTAATTTAGTATCATCCACTTCATAAGGATCGGTATCATCCAGTATTTTGCCGTCGCGAAGTTTGACGATACGGGTTGCGTAAGATTCCGCCAATTCCGGATTATGTGTTACCATCACGACAAGGCGATCCTTCGCAACTTCTTTTAAAAGCTCCATTACCTGCACACTGGTTTCCGTATCTAAAGCTCCAGTCGGCTCGTCTGCTAAAAGGATATCCGGATTATTGATTAAAGCGCGAGCAATCGCGACACGCTGCATCTGTCCGCCGGAAAGCTGGTTGGGCCTTTTATGTATTTGATCGCCAAGCCCGACTTTTTCTAATGCTTGGCGCGCCCGCTTTCGTCTCTCTGATCTTGACACACCGGATATTGTCAAAGCCAACTCAACATTCGCAAGAATTGTTTGGTGTGGGATCAAATTATAACTTTGAAAAACGAAACCGATCGTATGATTTCGATAAGAGTCCCAATCACGGTCTTTATATTTTTTTGTCGAAATCCCATTAATGATAAGGTCGCCGCTATCATAACGATCCAAGCCGCCTATGATATTGAGAAGCGTTGTTTTTCCTGAACCGCTTGGCCCTAGAATCGCGACAAATTCACTGTCGCGCAGATTCAGGGAAACGTTGTTGAGAGCAGCTTGCTTTAGATCACCTGTTTGATAATTTTTACTGACATTTTGTATTTGCAGCATAAGTGAGTACTCCTTTTCCCATTGCGTTCCGGTTTATTTTAACCTGTTTCGGGAACCAGATAAACATATATCATGCTCTGAAAGCTAAATAGTTTGTAAACATTTCATTTGAGGGGAGAATCAAATAATAACAGAATATAAGAGAAACCGGACTAAAATAAAAAACAAAAAGCGTACACTTTACTGTGTACGCTTTGGCTAAGCCACACGAAAAAGATATTTTCGACTTCTTGGAGGAGGGACTCGAACCCTCGTAACTTGTAAAAATTTGGTAACGACTGTGAGCCGTCGTGAGGACGTTTACAACCGAACAGGTGAGCCGAGCGAGAATTTTATAAAGCAGTCGGAGCAAGCGATATATCGCTTGCTCCGACATGGTGGACCAACAACGACCAAAAGACTTTACTTTTCGTCGGCAATTTCGCAGTGACGCGGTGGTTGTAGCGCCAAAAACAATGACTTTATACCTTTCTTACCGGTCTAATATACTTCCAGAACTGCTCTGGGTCGTGAAAAAAGTAAGCGACTCTACCGGGAGAGGTATCATAGCAATAGCCCGTATTTGAAAAATCAAAATTTGCAATTGCCTTATTCACCTTTTCTTCTACGCTGCAATTTTCTTGTTCATAGTCGAACGGTCCATGCTCAAAAACAATATATTCGGCTTCTGGTACATCGATCAAAAGCATTTGAGGTGGAACTTCGCCGTCATAATCGGATGGAAGCCGGACGCCGTAACATTCAGCACGGGGGATGCCATAACAGAAGGGCTGTCCTTTGGGATCATGTATATACGCCATGATCTGGCCGCTGCCGCAGTTGGATTCACTGCCGCCTTTGTCATCCAGTTTGCCCTTGATACTGTCGAGCAGACCGCAAATGGTATCACAATCCTGTCCAGGAATAGCATTCTGCTTTTGCCAAAAATCCCAATACCCATTACTTTCATAATTTTTAATATGTAAAAACTTGTGTGCGGGAATGGTTACAAAATAAATCTGGACTTCCTCTGTAGATTTTTTCATGCCGATCTCTCCAATTCCTAAAAAGTAGCGGTCAAAAGGAATGATTTTTGTACGAAGAACGATAGATACAGACTTTTTACGATACATACTTGGCGTGATGCCATATGTTGTTTTAAATGCTCTTGTAAACGCCTCGTGGGAGGAAAAACCGTAGTCAAAAGCAATATTCAAGATGCTTTTTTTACTGTCTCGCAGCTCTTTCAGCGCAAAAGCCAATCTTCTTTTCCGCAGATAATCCTTGAACTGCATACCCGAAATTTCCTTAAATTTCCTTGTAACATAAAATTCAGAATAGCCCAGCTTACGAGAAAGACACCGCAGCGTAAGGTCTTCATCATCATGACGCATAATGCATTTGTCAATTTCGTCAATGACTATTTGAATTCGCTCGTTCCACTCGTACATTTTCTGTTCACCTCTACCGCTCTATTACCATTATAGAATCACAATCATTTTCATGTTTGATTATACTTGCGAAAAAGAGAGTATTTTGGGCTCTTTTACCAATACAATGACTTTTACAACCTCATAATAGAAAAAACTGTGGTCGTAAATTGCTGACCGCAGGTCTGTATAACTGCTACAAAATCGATATCCGCTGAAACATTGTAAAACAACGAAAAAAGCTACATTCTGATCTCTCAAAATGTAGCTTTTAACTTGTCTAAGGACTATAAAAAAGATATTTTGGCGATTTCATCGTAGGGATTCGAACTCTTACACAGGACAAGATGAACAACGCCAGTAACCAAGAGTTTTGAGCAGCGAGAGGAAAGTAGATGAGGGGGTCTGATTACAATGGTGTTTTCTTCTTTTTTGCAGTTAGAATTTAACCCACACCAACAATCGTGCTTATGAGTTTAAGCGATAAATCACTTTTTTCTTGCCCAAATTATGGCTCTATTTGTCATTTCGCTAATAGGACTTCTGCTATAATCACCATATTCTTCTTCTACTATGAAGCCAGCAACTTCAAGCCATTTATGTATTTGTTCAAGAGTTGCAAAGTGCTTAGTAGACGGTATGTCTTGTTTTATTTCAGTGCCATCAGATAACAATAATTCAAATCTGCGTACAAACTTAT
>ERZ1643249.5461-NODE-5461-length-10188-cov-4.348071_pt1 | contig 10188 bp, 6 predicted proteins | sample MGYA00579263_ERZ1643249 | MGnify/ENA primary metagenome ERZ1643249 (study PRJEB29033, sample SAMEA4952264) | chicken gut metagenome | biome: Broiler Chicken; feature: Gastrointestinal Tract; material: Caecum | place: Ireland | collected 2018 | study: Broiler...
TGAGCGGGTCTGGAACGAGAAGGCGGTCAATACGGACACAATCATGGTGCATGTGAGAAATATTCGGGATAAGATCGAGATCAACCCGAAGGATCCAAAATATTTAAAGGTGGTGTGGGGTGTTGGCTACAAGATTGAAAAGCAATAGAAAAATAAGAATCTTTCTGACCATCCTGCTGCTGGCGGCGCTGACGGCGGGAAATGTGGCGGCTTTCCCGAAGATGCTGGGGCAGGCGGAGGAAATCCGGGAGCAGAGCGGCAAGGAGCCTGTGGACAGCAGCGTGCCGGTGGATATTGATCTGCATCTTCCGGTTGATATGGAGACCATAGATGTCCTCTATCACGGGTGTTATGTGCTGTACGCCAGAAGTCAGAGAGAGGGTCTGGAAATAATAAACAGAGAGACGGCTTTTGAGCAGGGGCGAACCGGAGAGGAGGACGTGACCGGAAATATCGGGCTGTTCTTCCCCGCAAATGCGGCGGACGGAGAACTGCAGGCGACGGCAAAGGCCTTCGCGGCGGAAAAACTCCAGGAGTGGGAGGGGGATTTTTTCGGGAATGAGAATTTTGAGTATTACGCGGTGGCGTCCAATGATCTGGTTCAGACGAATTCGCCGGGGTTGGGCAAGGTGGAATCGGACGTGCGTTTCAGAGACCTGGGATATCCGTCCAATCCCCAGCAGGAGGCGGCGGAACGGGACAGCTCCTACTGTTTCCACATCTCCTTCGACGACGGGGGAAATGCCACGGTGGAATTTCTTCTGGGAGACAGCTTCTTCGAGGAGGATGGGGATATCTGTACCCTTACCGATATCCTGACGGAATATCAGAAGGAACAGAACCTGGGACATCTTCTGGCTCAGGAGCTGGGAATATCGGACAGTGGAATGGAACTGGCCGGAACCGTTGGCTATCAGCCCATTCGGAATTATGATGTTTATTTCGCGATTCCCTCCTACAGCGACAGGGATTTTCTGGCATATGTCGATCCGGCTTCTGAGGAGTATATGGTGGTGTCTGTGCTGCCTTTCGTGATCAATGTGCTGGCCCTGCTTCTGGGGATGGCGCTTCTGACCAGCCGGAAGATCTGGAAGGACATTCCCTCCTACGATCATGCGGGCACGCTCTGCAGCGTGGAGATGGGGATTTTCGGACTGATCTGTTCCGTCAGTCTTTTCCCGGTCTATGTCGCCTGCCTGACCTTCTTTGAGCAGGAGAGGATTCAGGATCTCGGAAAACGGTGGCCCTTCCACTATGTGGATCTGCCGGAGGTAATCCGGGGCGGAGCGCTGTGCCTTGGCATTGGGGGAATCCTTCTGGTCATTTATCTGACCCTCCTTTGTTTCCGGCCGCTGTTCTCCGTGGGGATTGTGGGATACATCCGCAGATACAGCTGGATTTACCGGCTTCTCGTCCGGATTCGGAAAAGCTGGCGGGGAATCCTGCGGGGAATGCGGCAGAAGTGGCGTGATTTTGTCTGGGAACTGCATCATCTGGATTTTACCGAGAGATCCACAAAGACCATTCTGAAGGTGGTGCTGATCAACTTTGCCGTGCTGGTGGTGCTGGTATGCATCTGGTTGTTCGGGCTGATCGGGCTGGTCGTCTACTCCCTGGTGCTGTTCTGGCTGCTGAAGCGCTATTACGACCGGATTTTCGGAGACTATCAGAAACTTCTCGCAGCCATGAACCGCATGGCGGAGGGGGATCTGAGCGAGCCAAAGCAGGAGGATATGGGGATCTTTGATCCGCTCCAGGAAGAGTTGACCAGGATCCGGGGAGGCTTCCGGAAAGCGGTGGATGAGGAGACAAAAAGCCAGCGGATGAAGACGGATCTGATCAGCAACGTATCCCACGATCTGAAGACGCCGCTGACAGCTATTACCACCTATGTGGAGCTTCTGAAGAAACCGGATATCACGCCGGAGGAGCGGGCGGACTATATCGATACCCTGGAGCGCAAGGCATTCCGGCTGAAGGTTCTGATCGAGGATCTCTTCGAGGTCAGCAAGGCCCAGAGCGCGAACGTCTCCCTGGATCTGATGGAGGTGGATCTGGTCAATCTGATCCGCCAGGTGGCGGTGGAACACCGGGAGAAACTCGCGGAGGAAGGACTGGAGCTGCGCTGGAAAGGGCCTGAGGGGAAAGTTTCCCTGGAGCTGGATGCCCAGAAGACCTACCGCGTCTTTGAAAATCTCTTCGTGAACCTGGAGAAGTACGCGATGCCGAACAGCCGGGTCTATGTGGAGATCGCGGAGACGGACGACGAGGTGCGCACGGTCATCAAGAACATGTCTGCCACGGAGCTGAACGTGGCGCCGGAGGAGCTGACGGAGCGGTTTGTCCGGGGGGACGCCTCCCGCAACACGGAAGGATCCGGCCTGGGTCTGGCCATCGCCCGGAGTTTTACGGAGCTGCAGAAGGGAACGTCTGCGGTGGATGTGGACGGGGATCTGTTCAAGGTAACCCTGGTCTGGAAGAAAGATCTGTAAGTTACCTGCCTCCGGTCCGGTATTCGGCCGGAGTCATGTGAAATTCTTTTTTGAAATTGTGATAGAACTGGGTTCTGTTTTCATATCCCAGAGCATAGGCGATCTGAGTGACGGGAAGCCGCGTGGACGACAGGAGTCTGGCGGCTTCCTGCATTTGTATTTTGTGGCAGTAAGCCTTCAGGGTGTAGCCGGTGTATTTTTTCATGATGCGGGAAAGGTATTCCCCACTGTAGTTCAGCCGATCCGCCAACTCGTAACGCCGGATGCAGCCGTGGGACGCGTAGATCATATTTTTTGCCTGCTCCGCTACCAGCGCCTCCTGGCTCTGTGCCAGATTCACGTAGGTCATGTTGTAGAGACGCTCATCCTGCAGCACGGCGAAAAAGCGGCTCAGGGAGGAAAAGACATCGAACTGATAGCCGGTGCGCTTCTGGATGAAGGTCTGAATCAGCTCCTCCAGAATTGCCGCAATATCGTTCTCTGCGAGAATGGAAAAAATGATATAGTCTTTCTTGTAAGTCGCCTTCTCAGATAGATTATCCCGAAAAAAGCGCTCCAGCGTATTTCCCCTGCGGAAGAGCGGAAGGATGTGCTGGGGCCACCGGATGATAAACTGCGGGTCGATGGCCAGATAGCAGATGTCCGCGTCGAAGATATCCGTCTCCACATGTTTGGTGTTTCTGTTCAACAGGCACAGATCGCCGGTGTGGTAGGTAAAGTCATTGTCCTCGATTTTCATACCGATGCTTCCCCGCTGAATATAGATCAGCTCAAAGAAGTTGTGTTTGTGCATCATGGTCTCGGAATAAAAGCTGGACGTGCTGGGGGTGTGGATGCTGTAGCAGACATTGTCCATATAGTTGCTGAAAATGTACTCGTCTCCCACAAAGAAGGAGGTGGCTACCGACAGGGGAGAGAAGTAGTCCCGCTCCGCGTCCCGGTTGGTCAGGTAGTTGACAGAATAGGGAGAGGAGGCCTGTCGGGCCTCCGCGATATCGTTGAAATAAAACTGCTGTATCTTCTGCATGACAAATCCTCCTTCCGAAGCTAAACAGATTATACTCCTTTTTCGTTTGACTGGCGATAGACAAATGTCACAAAACGATACAGTTTCTTTTGTAAGGGCCCTCTTTTGGCATTGTTCCATGGACGCTGTGCGTCTATGATTTAATTATGCAGTATTGCCAAAAAATTATACAAGAAAAGGGGGTATTTAGGCATGAAGCACAAAACAAACAATCCGGACAGAATCGGATTCAAAGACTGTCTGGGAACCACTTCTCTGTCAACCATCTCTGCGATGAGCGGCGTTTTGATGTCCACGCTGTTCATGCAGTATATGACAGATTACGCGGGCCTGGGAGCTATGGGGGCGACCCTGGCCACAACACTGTTGTTTGCCGCCAGGATTGTGGACGCGGTGGATGATCCGATCCAGGGATTCATCATGGACAGCGGCAAGAAAACCCGTATCGGGAAATACAAACCGTTTTTCCTGATCAGTATCATCATGACCTGTATCGGCTGTATCTTTTTGTACGCGCTGCCGGAGTCTTTCGCGGCAAATCCGGTGCTGGTTGTCATCTGGGTGGTATTCTTTTATCTGGTTTATGATATCGGAAGTTCCTTCTACAAGGACAACCTGTTGTTCAGAACCATGTCCAACGACGTGAACGAGCGAACCAAGCTGGTTATCGGGCCGAGAGTCTGGACCATGCTCATGGGCGTCCTGGTGTCCATGTTTACGGTCTTTCTGGTAATGATCAACAATAAGATCGGCAACTATCACGATTCCTTCGCCGTTCTGGTAACGATTATGGTCGGGATAGCAACCATCCTTTCACTGATCGGATGGTTTATGGTCAAGGAACGTCATGTGGTGGAGAACCAGCCGGGAGATAAGGTAAAGATATCCGACTTTTTTGAACTTTTCCGTACCAATAAGCCCATGGTCATCTTTTACCTGAAAGGCATCTTCGCCGGCTTTATCTGGACCCTTGTGTTCGCCACACCGACCTATTACATAAAGTGGGGCTACTGTACGGACCTTACCACCGGTGTGCCGGATATGGGACTCTTTGCCATTTACAGCGGAATCTCCGGTATGATGGCTTTAGTGCCGCTGCTCTTTGGAGCGATTCTCGGAAGACCGCTCTTAAAGTATGCCTTTAAGAACAACCCGATCCGTATGACCTGTTCTCTTCTGATCATGCAGGCCATCGGCGGCGGTATTCTCTTCGCCGCGCAGCTGGCTGGCGTGCTGAGGAATTCTCCCACGCTGTTCTTTGTCTGCATGTTCATCATCGCGGTGGGTGTCGGCACAGACTTCGTTCCCCAGTCCGTGGTGGAGATGGAGATTATGGACTACAATATTTACAAGACCGGAAAGGACCGTTCCGCCCTTACCATGGTGCTGGGAGGGTTTATCATGAAGGCTCAGAATGCTTTCTCGGCAGCTATCGTCGGCGCGATACTGATCGCCATCGGCTATCAGGTGGATTCCGTCACATCCGAGTATGTGGGAGAACTCTCCGACATCCCGGCGATGCTGAACTGGTTTATCGTGATTATGGGTCTGGTGCCTGCGATCCTGGGTGTGATCTCCGCCCTGATCCTGCGGAAGTACCCGATTCATCAGAAGGAGCGCCAGGAGATACGCGCGTTCCTGGATCAGAAAGGAGCAGGCAATGCGCAGAATTGATTGTAACGGAAACTGGAGCGTGGAGAAGGAGGGGACCGGCGAGAACCGTGCGGTCCACCTTCCCCATGATGGAATGATTTACGAGAAACGCGACAAGGACGCGGCCCCTGCGGGGGCCTGCGCCTATTTTCATGAAGGGAAATATATTTACAGGAAAAAAATCATGGTGCCGGCAGAGTGGACCGACCGGGCAGTCATTCTGGAGTGCGAGGGCGTATACCAGAACGCGTCGGTTCTGGTAAACGGCGAGGAGCTGAACCGGTGGCCCTTCGGCTATACCAATGTTTATACAGATCTGACGGGGCATTTGCGGCCGGGGGAGGAGAATGAAATTGTGATCATCGCCGACAATTCCAAGGCGCCCAACAGCCGCTGGTATTCCGGCAGCGGTATTTACCGTCCGGTTTGGCTCTATGTGGGTCCGGAGGACGGCATTCTGCCGGAGGGCGTAAAAGTCACGGTTGTGGACCGGGACACGGTGCGCGTGGATGTGGAGCAGAGAGGAGAAGAAGCCGGGGAGGAGATGCTGGTGGACATTCTGGACGCGGACGATCAGACTGTGGCCTCCGCCCGTGGCTGTCATACGACGATACAGATTCCCGACGCAAAGCTCTGGGATGCCGATCATCCCTGCCTGTATCGGTGCAGGGCGCGGATCCGGCGAGAGGGAAAGCTGTGGGATGAGTCTTCCGTTTCCTTCGGCCTGCGCCAAATCGCCTGGGGATCGGAGGGATTCTCGGTAAACGGCCAGACGGTGCTGCTGCGGGGCGGCTGTATTCATCATGACAACGGTGTTCTGGGAGCCTGCGATTTCCGGGACGCGGAGTGGAGACGTGTGCGGATTATGAAGGAAGCGGGATTTAACGCCATCCGCAGCGCCCACAATCCCATCTCCAAGGATATGCTGGAGGCCTGCGATGCCCTGGGCATGTATGTGATGGATGAGACCTTTGACATGTGGCTGGTAAAGAAGAATGCCTACGATTACGGCGGAGATACCTTCCGGGAATGGTGGAAGCGGGATGTGGATGCCATGATCGCAAAGGATTACAACCATCCCTCCGTTGTCATGTACTCGGTGGGAAATGAGATCTCGGAGCTGGGGACGGCGGAAGGGCAGGAGCTGTGCCGCAAGCTTGCCGATGAGGTTCGCCGGCAGGATGGCACGCGGGCTGTGACCTGCGGCATCAATCTGATGCTGGCTTCTATGGCGGCCAAGGGCAAGGGAATCTACGGGACGGATAAGGAAGGAAAGGAGAACAAGAACGGTTCTTCCACTATGGATTCCGTGCCCACCAGTACCATGTTCAATGTGATGATGAACCGGATGGGCGGCATCATCGACCGGATGGCTTCCACGTCCGGGGCTGACAAAGCGGCGGACGCCATCGCTCCATGCCTGGATATCGCCGGATACAATTACGCGACTTCCCGCTACCGCAAGGAGGCGAAGAAACACCCCGACAGAGTGATCGTGGGATCTGAGACACTGCCAAAGAGCCTCTACAGAAACTGGGAACTGGTCAAAGCTCTGCCGAATCTGGTGGGAGATTTTATGTGGACCTCCTGGGACTATCTCGGGGAGGCCGGCATCGGAACCGTGCGCTATACAGATAAGAAGACAAAGCAGGATACGGATCCGGGGCTGATTATCTCCGGCGGACCGGGTGTGATTGATATCTGCGGCAAGAAGCGCCCGGAGGTTTACTGGGGAGAACTGATCTGGGGACTGCGGAAGGAGCCGGCCATCGGTGTGGACCCGGTAATCCACGCAAAGGATTTCCGGGGCGCGTCCATGTGGCGTGACACTGACGCGGTGGAGAGCTGGTCCTGGGATGGCTGTGAGGGCAGTCGAACCGGAGTCGTCGTGTACGCGGACGCGGACACCGTGCAGCTTCTGGTCAACGGCAGATCCGTCGGCAGGAAGAAGGTAAAGGAGTGCAAGGCACTGTTTTCGAAGGTAACCTATGAGCCGGGAGAGATCGAGGCGATCGCCCTGGATGCAGCCGGCCGTGAGACGGGAAGAGCCCGGCTTATCTCCGCCACGGGAGCCACGAAGCTGAAACTCTCTCCGGAGAGGACACTGCTGCGGGCCAACGGCCAGGATCTCTGTTTCCTGGATATTGATCTGGTGGGAGAAAACGGTGTGACCAGGTCTTCCGTGGATCAGAAATTGACGGTGGAGGTTACCGGTGCCGGGACACTGCAGGCCTTCGGCTCTGCCAGACCCCATATGGCGGAGGATTTTGTCAGCCAAAGTCACACGACCTATTACGGCAAGGCGCTGGCGGTTATCCGGGCAGGATATGAGCCGGGCGAGATCCGTGTGAAGGTTTCCGGGAAAGACATGGAAGAGGAAATCACGCTGCGTGTTACGGCGGATGACAGTTGGGAAAAGATGTGAGGAAATATATGAGAACAGGAGAGAGAATTATTCAGGGAGAGGATGTGACGCTGGCTTTTCTGGGAGACAGCGTCACAGAGGGATGCTTTGAGTTTACAAACGGATATAAGGACACGGTCAGAAAGCCGGAGCTGGTCTACCATGCGCTTCTGAAAAATTATATCAGGGAGACCTACCACAGGGATGTGAAAATCCTGAACGCGGGCGTCTCGGGAAATTTTTCCGGCGACGGACGCAAGCGCCTGCAGCGTGACGTCATCGACCACAGACCGGATTTCTGCTGCGTCATGTTCGGAACCAACGATGTGACCAACTCCAAGCGCAGGCATGCAGACCGGTATCTGAAGGAGTATGAGGACAATATGCGCGCGATCGGTCAGGAACTTCTGGGAGCAGGCATCGACACCGTCTTCATGACACCGGGAATGCTCTGCACGAGAAAGGTACCGGGCTTCCGCTGGTTCTGGGGATATGTGCACTCCGTGTTCTGCGATATACAGAATTCCGGAAGGATGGACCGTTATGTGGAGGCGGAAAAAAAGGTGGCCCGGGAGCTGCATATCCCGGTGGCGGACGCCTACGCCGTGTGGAAACAGATGGCCTCCGAGGGCGTGGATACCACGGCAATGCTTGCCAACGGCATGAATCATCCGACGCCGGAGGCACATCACATCTTTCTGGATGTGCTGACGAAGGTAATATTTGATGAGGGAGGAGACAGATGAAGACAGAGATTGTGACGCTGTGCGAGGAGAGAAATGTGACGCTCACGGCATACCTGCAGGAAGTGGGTGGAGAATTCGCCGGGATCCCCAGACGGCCCGCGGCGCTGATTCTCCCGGGAGGGGGATATTCCATGTGCGCGGATCTGGAGGCGGATCCGGTGGCTTTTCCCTTCCTGAAGGCCGGTTATCAGGTGTTTGTGCTGCGCTATTCCGTGGGGGAGGCTTCTGTATGGCCGAATCCGCTGGAGGACTATGAGTCGGCCGCGGAAATGATTCGCCGGCGCGCCGGGGAATGGAAAGTGTGCGAAGACAGGATGGTGGTCATCGGTTTTTCTGCCGGAGGACACCTGGCTGCCTGCGCGGCGACCATGGCAGAGCATCGGCCGAACGCGGCCATTCTCGGCTATCCCGTCATCGACGGGGAATGTGCCCGGGGATATCAGAAGACGGCGCCGGATGTGATCGGGGCGGTGAATGGCAGGACCTGTCCCTGCTTTGTATTTGCGGCCCGGACGGACAATGTGGTTCCGGTAAAAAATACGCTGCATTTCCTTGCGGCTTTGGAGGAGAACGATGTGGCCTTTGAGAGTCACATTTACTCCAACGGACCCCACGGCTTTTCCCTGGGAGACGCATCCGTCGGGATGTCCCCGCAGACAGTCTGCAGCCGGGTGCCCCACTGGGTGGCGGACAGCCTGGAATGGCTGAAGGATGTGCTGGGAGATTTCGGGGACGGACAGATGACAGAACCGAGGTTTGGGGGACGGATCAACGGTAATCACGATCCCTATCTGAATATCGACTGCACGCTTGGTTTCCTGTTTTCCAAGCCCGAGGCCATGGCCATTGTACAGCCGGTGTTCTCAGCCGGGCAGGGAGAACAGATGCAGGCGACGGATCAGATGGATCCGGCGGCGATGATGGCCTCCATTCAAAATATGACCCTGCGCCAGATGCTGGAATACGCCAAAGTGCCGGAGGAGGTCATGGATCAGTTCCAGACCAGACTGAGCGCGATAAAAAATGATTAGAAAAGGAGAGAGGTGTTATGAAAAAACAGGTATTTAATCCCTATATGCCGTCCTACGAGTATGTGCCGGACGGCGAACCCCACGCTTTCGGCGACAGAATTTATGTGTACGGCAGCCATGACCGCTTCGGCGGCGGGGACTTCTGCCTCAATGACTATATCTGCTATTCCGCGCCGAAGGAAGATCTGAGCCAGTGGCGCTACGAGGGCGTGATTTACCGAAAGGAACAGGATATCCGCAACCAGAATATCCCGGAGGATGCCACTTATTTTGAGCCTTCCATTCCCGGTGTGGTAATCACAAATCCCGAGGAGCAGCTGAATCCGCCGGGCGTGCACGCCATGTGGGCTCCCGATGTGGTCTATGGCCCGGACGGACGCTATTATCTGTACTACTGTCTGGATTTCCTGCCCCAGATCGGTGTCGCTGTAGCCGACACGCCCGCAGGCCCCTTCGCGTTCCTCGGGCTGGTAAGGCACGAGGACGGAACACCGCTGGGAGACCGGGACGGGGATCTGATCCAGTTTGACCCGGGAATTTTTATCGATGAAGACGGCAGCATTTACCTTTATTCGGGAAATGCTCCGGCACAGGTCGGTTACGGTTCCGGCCCCCAGGGCTCCACGGTTATGACACTGAAGGAGGATATGCTGACGATAAAGACGGAGCCGAAGGCGCTGATGCCGGATGTGCGAAACAGTCAGGGCACGGGCTTCGAGGGTCATGAATTTTGCGAGGCCAGCTCCATCCGCAAGATCAACGGCAGGTACTATTTTGTCTATTCCTCTGTGAAGGGCCACGAACTCTGCTACGCGGTCAGCGACCGGCCGGATGA
>ERZ1643249.5462-NODE-5462-length-10185-cov-4.159427_pt1 | contig 10185 bp, 11 predicted proteins | sample MGYA00579263_ERZ1643249 | MGnify/ENA primary metagenome ERZ1643249 (study PRJEB29033, sample SAMEA4952264) | chicken gut metagenome | biome: Broiler Chicken; feature: Gastrointestinal Tract; material: Caecum | place: Ireland | collected 2018 | study: Broiler...
AACTACATTTCCAGCTGACTTCAGCTGCTCCAGCACTTTGATCTCGTTCATCAGATTCTTTGCAATCGATCCATAATAATATCGAATTGAATTGCTGGTATAGCCATCACCCATTAACTCTTGAATCTCTTGTCTGTCGCCTGGAATCCGAATGACTTTCACTGCACTATAGAAGGTCTCTCCTAATTCTGTTCGTTTCACCTTAAATACTTCCCCAAAGGCTCCTCTTCCGATTGGCTCCACTGTATGCCATTTTGGCCAGATTTCATTTATCTTATCCATATACTATACTCCCGTCTTTTCATCTGATTTGACACAATATAATCGTGATATTATCTCTGCCGCCATGATTTAACGCCGCTTCTGCTAATTGTCTTGTCTTAATCTTCAAAGAATCTTTCTTATCCAGAATCTCTGTTATTTCTTCCTCTGAACACATATCTGTCAGGCCATCACTGCACAAAAGATACAAATCTTTTGACTTTAATTTCAGTTCTATAATATGGGGCTCTATAATATATTCTTCTTCTTCAATCCCCAAGAACTGGGTCAGTCCCGGCTTTCTATTAGTAATCCCCTGCACGCGTAATAATGCCTCATTTGTATGATGCACACTTAATTGAGAAAGTTTTCCCCTGCTATATTGATAAATAGGACTATCGCCTAAATTTGCACAAAAAAGCTTCCCTTCTGAAAATGCAATGACTGCAGCTGTACATCCAATGCTCCCATATCTTCCTGCTATTTTTTCTCTGCATACTGCTTCATTCATCTCGTGCATAACAAAAATCATATTATCCCGATCCCAAATTCTCTCTTCACTTAGTTTCGTAAATGTTCTTGCTGCTGCAAAAGAAGCTTTTTCACCTGCACTCTCCCCTCCCATTCCATCAAATAATGCCGCAGAAGGATTGTCACAGCTGGCAGTTTCCACCAGCATAACTTCGTCCATAGATTGATGCTCTTCATTCATAAAATTTCCATCAAAGGAAAAATTATCCTCATTATGTGCACGTATAAAACCTGTATGGCTGTAACATGCCATATCGATTTTATAATTCTTTTTCATAAAATTATTCTTTTTATTCCATCCTAAGATTGAACAAATCTTTTTTCTCAACATTTTTTTCTCTTTCTTCTGATAAATCTTCTATCTGATTTATAATTTCTTCCGATTCTGTCATCACACCATACATTTCCTGCATAAAATCTGGTAACCTTTCAATCATCTCTGCCGAATTTTCATCCAGATACCCATAGAATACTACAGCTGAAATTTTCCCTTCATTAAAAAACTCCATTTTCATTGTATCTCCAAGCCCTGCAGGATATCGAACAGCCGCATAATCCAAAATGCTATTTTCGACTTCCGGATAGTATCCGGCTATCATATATAAAACCTCCGGAATATCTTCTAAAGCAACAATACTGCCAACTGGTAATAATCCTTCCATTTATGTAGCCTCCCGATTATCCACATTTTCTTTAAAAGCGTTTATTAATTTTACAAACTCCCTATAATTCGTATCCTTGCCTTTTCTCTCTATTCTGTCTATCTTTTCCAGAAAAATATCCCCTGCTTTATTTTGATATCCCTCCGCTACTATCTCTTCAATTTCTGAAACCGGACAAATCCATATCTTTTTTCTATTTAAAAACCCCCAGGGCCACGGAATGAGAATATATCCCATTACTACACTTTCCTTTCTTTCCATCGGTCTGTAACCCGCTATTAAAAAGCTCATGTCATTCAGCCTGACCACACTCCCCAGCGGTAATATCTTTTTCATCTGCCGATTCCCCCAATCCAGTTAGTAAAGCCATCCAGTGCGCTGCTGACTCCATTGCTGACATCCGATCCAATGTCTGCAATGATTGTTCCTGGATTCACACCTGTACGCTCTGCAATCCCTTCTCCAATATCTTCAAATTTTATTTCTTTTCCCAAAAATAATTCTGTAATATTCCCCAGCTTACTGTCTGCCTGAGCAGTAATCCAATCTGAGCAGACTTCCACCGTTCCTTTGGTAAAAGTTTCAATTCCTCCACCTAAAAAGGAGACCGCTGCTTCTATATAATTCCCCTCTTTGACTGCATCCCCGGTTTTTTGCTGAATTTCCTCATATCTTTCCATCCAGCTTCCTTCCGCAAGATTAAATACACTTTCTAAAGCATCTTCTGCGCCTGCTCCTCCTATATCAATTAACGAAGCGACTGCCAGTACTCCTCCTTTCGTATGTTCCCAATCACTGAAATTTAAGATTGCATCCGTAATATCCGCATAATCTGATATTACTTCTTCGGTCTGCTTTATTCCTTTTTTGATTAACCCTATCGCAATAGGCGGCAAATTGCTGTTTTCTAAATCGGCATACAGATTTTCATGAAGAACTGACCATCCTTCTGTTCCTACTGCCTTACTGCCTTTTAAGAATCTTTTGGCGGAAGCCCAATTTTCTTTCCAAGCACCAATTGTTCCCTCATAAAAGGCATTTTTCCAGACATTCTTTTTCGCAGAATCCAGTCCTTCGAATTTCGCATGTTCACTTCCCGATACTGTCTTAACAGTTTTTGCCGCACTTCTGGAGAATCCATTCTTAATGGTTATGATATTTTCTGATTCTGTCAGTACTTTTCGCTCATATTCCACATATTTATCAGATACTTTCATCAAACCTGTTCTCATTCGATTAATCTGGGTTACAATCGTTGAGGTTTTACCATATGCACTCCACAGCTTTTTAACATATCCATGTCCCTGAAGAGTTGGCTGCAGGCCGACACTATTCATAATTTGAAAGATTTCACTGCACTGCTCATCTATAATTTTATAGATCTGTTCTTCCTCCTGAAGAACATCTGCTATTCCATGATAAAATACTGAAAAGTAATCCATAATTATCCCTTTTTATTTCATGAATCCCTGCTCCAGAATTGAATCCGCTATATTCTGTGCTGACTTTTCTGCATTTTTTGACCTTTCACAATAGTTACTTAATTCCTGAATTTTGACTTTAAGTTCAGCCTGTGCACTCTGAACATTCTTCACTAAGTTCGTCATCTTCCGCTGATATGTATCTGATGCTGAGGATTTCATTGCCTGATATATTTGTGACGCATTGGTCTGCAGTTCGGATGCATTATTTCCTATTGCAGTGCTGCACTGTGTAAATGATGAAATCGCATTTTCCAAAGCCTGTACATCAACGATTACGGTTTCTGTATTTGCCATAATTATCCTCCTTAATATCCCAATCTTTGTATTAATTCATCTCTGCTTTTGCATATTCATTCATAATCTGTACCAGTTTTTCGTAATGATCTACTGCACTTTTATACAATTGATCCAGTGCTGTCTGATACTCATTAAAACTTTTTCTGAATCTGCTCTTATTGGGACCTTTCCATGAGCTGTCACTCAGCATCGTTTCCTGAATTTCATCCAGTTTTTTCATTTGCTGCTGAAGTTCGTTCAATGTGTTTTCCAAATTTCCCTTTGCCGTATTCAAAGCAGAAAAATTAATTTCATATGTTGCCATTGCATACTCCTTTCATCATTCTGAATTTTTTACGATTTCCTGCTGCTTTCCAATTTCTGCATTTCACTTTTTCTGTATATTCCGGCAGTTTTCTTTATCCCGCTGGATATTTGTTTCAGATATTGTATATCTTTCTGAAGAGCCTCCTGTACGGCTCCTCCTTGTTGTCTGTAATCGTCTGAACTTTTGCCTTTCCAGACTGTTCCCAGTGTATCCATAGACGCTCCCAGAGAAATTGACGCCTTCTCAAGTCTGCTGATCACCTGATCAATTCTCTCCGCTTGTTTTACAGCGTTCGTAAAATTAATATTGATAATACTGTCTTTCATTTTAATTCTCCTCTAGAACAGCTTTAAATCAGAAATCGATTCCGCCAATTCTTCCGTCGCCATAATTGTATTAGAATATATTCCCGCATAATCAAGTAATTCTTTGGGGTACTCCTCATAGGCCTTTAACGCCTCATCTGCTGTCTGCATCTGTTTCCTGAGTACCTCTCGATACATATCAGCGGCTTGTCCTTTCCAATACGAATTTCCTCCTTCCACAACTGTTGTTATCTGCTCCAATGCTTCTTTATATTGCTTGATTTTTTTCCAGGCATCTTCCCCCTTCATCTTCAATTCTTCTACATCAACTTTTACTTTACCGTAATTTACCATATCATTCCCTCTTGCCCTACTGGCCGCGAACAATCTGCCATACTTCTTCTTCACACTTTTCGTATAATGAGCCTGCTTTCTTCAACGCTTTTGCATACGCCTTAAGGGATCTGTTCAGATTGGCCATATTCTCGTAATTTGCTTCAAATTTTTCAATAAACTCTTTATGATTAGGACCTTCCCATGTATTATTTAATGTTTTTACACTTGTATACATTTCCTGAAGCAGACGTTCCAGTTCACTGACAGATGTACTAACTGTTTTTTGCATACTTTTCAAAGAAGTAACACTCACTTCCAAATCTGCCATTCTCATCCCCCTTTCACAAAAGCATCAGACGGCTGCCCGGCTGTACTTTACACTGATAAAGTGTCTTCTCCTCAGGAAGTATATATCCTCTGCTGCAATTACAAAGCAATGCCTGACTGCTATTTTGTTCCCACTGCCGCTGTTCTTTTTGACTAATAATATGCATCATTTCCTGAATCAGAAGAGATATCCTTACGTGTTCATTCACACTGAATTCATAACTTTTCGAAATCCCAGGGATATGTACTTCCACATGCAGCATTTCTCATCACCTCTACTTTCCTGCCAATGGGATTATTACTTTTTCTGCTGACATATTTCCACTGCCAGATGATAACTGCCCAATTCCTGGTTTTTCAACCTGACTTTGTTCTCTGAAAGAAGTTATATAATCAAAATTCAAGATTTGCTGAGCTGCCGTATTCCCGCCAAAATGAATTCCATTCCGGTCGCGGACAATGTTTTCAAAGACACCCCTTCCGGCAGCGATACTCTTATCATCCTGATTAATACCGGCAAAAATAAATATTTGATGATACCATCCTTTATCCGTAAATGTCTCGAAAAATCCATTCAAAGCCGGCTTTCCTTCTTCCGGATGATATAATGTCTCTGCAAATGTCGGTAAATCCTCAATAAAAATGAATATTTTCTTTTCGTCATTCATTTTTTCATATAATTCATCATCCACAAAACCGGCATCCGCCATTTCATTTTTCTTTTTATTTCTGCGAATCAATTCCGGTTTAAATCCAAGACAGAACTCCGTCAAATCATCTTGTTCGGAATAATATACCGCGTTCACTTCCTTCGCTGTTTTTTCTAAAATTCCCCTCTCTTTTCCAAAGACATATAATTCCCCGCCTTTATTGGACGCCATGCGAATTGCCATCCTTAAGAAATTTTTCTTTCCTGTACCCTTTCTTCCGGATACTAAATAGCAATATATCCGACTTAAATCCAGACTCCATACAGCGGCACTTTTCACATCATAACCTAGCGGTAAATGCCTGTCATCTTCTAAGATTCTCTTTACTTCCGGAAGCTTTGAAAATTCGGAGTATACCGGCTGTTCCGGAATCATTGGAATTGTCCGCGCACGTTCACCTTTCCATTGATCCGCCATTTCCAAACATAATTTCTTGATTTGACGGCCACGTTCATAATCATTATGTTCCACAAGGCAAAGCGCTGTCTGAAATTCAAGAGCCTCCCCCTGCCTGTTCCAAAGTCCTCTTCCTTTTACCCCTGTTTTTGGATAAATATCCATTTTTTCTGCATGCATTAATTCTTTATATGAATATTTATCGTTCATCTGCAGACACACACTATTCTTAAGGCTGTCTTTCAATTTCATAGGTACTTCGTCATTGCCTACTCCTCCGGCTGACACTATCAGATAGACTCCAATTCCATTTCCTTCTTTTGCTATTTCAAGCATTTGAGAGTCATATTTACCATCTGTTTTTTCACGAAATACCCCATATTGATCTATAACGATAACTATTGCCGGTATGCCTTTCTTTCCATCCTGCTGATACTGGCGGAAATTTCCCCCTCCTAATTGCTTTTTCCGCTCTTTAAAAATCTCACGCATCATGAAAAAGAATTTCTCTGTTGCTTCTGTATTCCCCTCATGCAAAATTCCTCCGATATGAGGCGCTTCTTTAAAGCTTTCCAGCATTCTGCTGCTAAAGTCAAAACAATATATATTAATTTCTTTTGGTGTATAATTCGTAATAAGTGAATACATCACTGTCTGCAGAAAAACACTTTTTCCTGAACCGATGCTTCCATAGATTCCATAATTACCCTGATTCCCAAAATCTACAATTGCATTCGCCTGAAATTGTCTGGCAGGATCATCATATTTTCCAACACATGCTTTTAAGTTCCATCCTCTCTCATCATTGCGCTGATCAGTAAGATAATTTGTATCTTTTATCAATTCACTAAGATATAAATACTCTGGAATTTCCGGAATCCAAAGATGATTTTCAATCACAATACCTGTTTCTTTCATAGTCCTGCATATTGCTTCTATTACCGCAATCAACTGTGTCTTTGTACTGTTTTCCGGGAAAAAGCGTTTCATGCTGTGCGCCATTTGAATTATTTCCGCTTCTGTCCACTCTCGTTTGCTCTCTTCAGTTGCATTATACACAGTTAACAGATCCAGCAATCGTTCATCATTGTATGGCGATTTCAAAATATTAAAATCTTCTTTCCGAAAGCGTGCATAAAATTTACCATTAAGATAATCTCGATATTCCTGGTTTGCCAAATACATTTTGGCCGACATTTTTTCTTTATCAAGAATTTCTCCTGTTATCTGAAACAATTTCTTAACCCACTGCTGCTCTTTCTTTTCTTTTTGCTGCATCTTCTGATAATTTCCAAGTATTTCAGTTCGCCCATTTACGGTACATAATCCTGCGACTTCCTGTAAGCTTTCTGCACTATCCAAACGATACTCTGCACCACTCCAGGCAGACTGAAACTGTTCAAAGACTTCATCAAAACCAACTCTGAGATATGCCCGGCCTGTCTGTTTAATATAAGCTGCATCTGGACGTTTCAGCATGTCATTGCTCCCCTGTTCATCTGCCACTCTGAGACATATTCTGAATCTTGTATTCTTATCAATGTTATCATCTACCGTTCCGGCCGGTGTCTGTGTTGCCAAAACAAGATGCACACCAAGACTTCGTCCAATTCGGCTGACACTAATCAATTCAGCTATGAACTCCGGATATTCTTTTTTCAATTCTGCAAATTCATCCACTATAATCAGTAAATGCGGCAAAGGTTCACTTACTTCTTTGTTTTTATACATTTTAGTATATTTATAAATATCTACGTCTGCATGACCCGTCTGTGCAAACATACGCTGTCTTCTTCTATTTTCACTTTTGATTGATACAAGCGCCCGGTATATTTGGTTTTCCGTAAGATTTGTAATTGCTCCCGCAAGATGCGGTAATGCCTGAAACTGGTTTGCCATACCGCCACCCTTAAAATCAACCAAAAAGAACGCTACATCTTCAGGGCTGAAATTCACAGCAAGTGAAAGAATCCAAGACTGTAATGTTTCACTCTTTCCAGCACCAGGCGTGCCCGCAACTAAACCATGGGGACCATGCGCATGCTCATGAATATCCAAAAAGCACAATTTATTTCCTTCCCGCATACCAATTGGAACTCTAAGATTTTCATAACTTTTTGCTCTTTTCCAGCGCTCCCTGATTTCCAATTCCTCTGTACTGGCAATATTATACATCTCCATAAATGTAAATTTGTCCGGTATTCCTTTCTGGGTTTCCACTGTTTTCAGACGAATCGATGCCAGACGATGCGCAAAAGTATTTACTTCTGCCGAACTTATAAAATCATACATTATTTTTTTCCAATTATTTTCTGCTTCATTTACTGAATATTCTCCTGAAAACGCTGTGTCTTTTTGTATAATATATTCACATGCGTTCGGAAGCTGACTTACTTCCTGAGCACCAATAAAACTGGTAATTCCAAGAGACGCATTCTGCTCAAGCAGATATTCTGCAATCAGACTATCCTCTATAATTTTCATTGAAGTTACTAAAAATACATAATGTGTCTTATATTCCGTTCTTTGTGTTTGTATTTTCTCTTCTTGTTCCTTTCTGTTACGTAAAATAGGAACAATTTTTTCAGATATTTCAGATATACTTTCCTCAGAATTTCCCGCAAATCGAAATGTTCTTTCATCATCCCATATATGCGGCATCCATTTAAGGTCCTCTAAAAGCCGTCTGTCTTTTATCTGATTGCTGTCGCACAAAAGAACCAATTTCACATCTTTATAATTTAAATTTGCTGCCACCTGTACCGCAATAATCCTAAACAGCGAATAAACCCCTTCCAGATTTTTCCCTCCAACAACACCAATCAACTGATGTTTCAGCAGATCCACTCCAAGAGGTACATCCATTAAATTCTCATATAACGCTTTGATTCTTGCAGGTTTTTCGGCCATTGGATCCTGGATCAGCGTAAAATGTTCTTCGGGAATCCTGATATTTTTCGGCATCGGTGCCGTACCCACTCCCAGTCTTATAAATAAGAAATCATCCTGCCTGGCATTCCTATTCCATAGTCTGCTGCTGCTTTTTCTATATGAAGCACATTCGGATGCAGAAGGATACATTTTTATCATCTCGTTCCTGTTGAAATCATATTGATTTTTTAACATTTTTTCTTTCTGCATCAAGTATTCACTATATTTCTGAACACGTTCTTCTTCGGCCCGGATATCCTCTGCCTTTTGCTTTTTTACATTCATATATGCCCAAAATGCTCCGATTACTGCTGATCCCACCATTGTCGCAAGACCAATCGCCATGATTCCCATTCCTGTAATCGCAACACCAATCAGCATTGGAATTGCCATTGATAATGACGGTCCGATTGCCATAAACATTGACCGTTCCTGTTGTCCTTTCGGCGCAGGCGGCGCATCTATTTCAAACTCCTCCGTATCATATTCGGCAATAAATCTAGGTGATGGCATGAATTGTGATTCTATTTCTTCATCCTGAACAAGTACCGGCAGCATAGACATCCATTTAATAGATTCTTTATCTGCCGGAGTCAAATCTTTATTTCTGACAATCACTTCATCTGCTTCATTCATGACTGCTATTATCTCTTTAAGATATACCATGTGACATCCGAATATATCTATTTCATCACCATACTTTAATATTTGACGTTCCTTTACTTTTTTCCCATTTATATAAAGTCCATTTCGTCCTTCGTCCTTTATAGTCCATCCGGTCTTTGTATATTCGAGTACAGCATGATGCTTTGAAATCAGCGGACTTACTGTTAAAACAATATCATTGTTTTCCGCTCTTCCCATTGTAATTTCTTTGCTTTTTTTGTTTAATATGTATTTCCTAAATACTGGTATTTCCCTTTTGCCTTTATCAACGATAAGAAAAAATTCTTCGTCTTCCGCTGTATATAATTTTAAAATATCCCCTGGGTTTGCTTTTCTTTGAAAAAATACTTTTTTATCTTTCAATATTTTATAGTCTTTGCTTTCTGAAAAGCACCAATGATTATCCAGTACTTCCAGTTTTACAACAACACTATTCTTAATCTTAAAAAGTTCTTTTTCAATTCTAAAGGATGCAATCTGCTCTGAAACAGTTGGAAATGAAAACTCCTGTACAAATGCTTTATTGTATACCCAAACTTTATCTATCATAATACGAACCACCATCTTCAATTTAGTTAAAAACTCTTAAAAATTATATCAAAAAAAGAATACAGAGATTGTTTGTTGACAAAACCTGTACTCTTTTTGTAATATTCTGTATTATTTTCAATAATTTGAATCTCTTAATTCCTGTTCTCTATTTCTATAAATTTAATTTACCCTGATGTTTCCGCATTTTCCACTATTATTGCCATCGGTATACCCACCCCATAGAAAAGTGCGCTTGCTCCTAATATTATTATTCCTAAACTATATATTATTGGCTTAATTTTCATTCCTTCTAATGGTATACTCAGCCTAATCATAATCACTTTATTTATTTCTAACAATATCTTTATAAAACCAGGCATACAAATAACAGCTCCACTATTGCTATTTTTTAAACGTATCAATATTAGCCCAATAATTTGT
>ERZ1643249.5465-NODE-5465-length-10182-cov-8.067345_pt1 | contig 10182 bp, 13 predicted proteins | sample MGYA00579263_ERZ1643249 | MGnify/ENA primary metagenome ERZ1643249 (study PRJEB29033, sample SAMEA4952264) | chicken gut metagenome | biome: Broiler Chicken; feature: Gastrointestinal Tract; material: Caecum | place: Ireland | collected 2018 | study: Broiler...
TTCTGAGCATCGACCGGCTGGGGCGCAACTACGAGGAAATCCAAAACCAGTGGCGCGTCCTCACCAAAGAGAAGGGCGTGGACATCTGTGTGCTGGATATGCCTTTGCTGGACACCCGCCGGGGCAAGGATTTAATGGGCACCTTCATCGCGGATCTGGTGCTACAGATTCTCAGCTTTGTGGCCCAGAGCGAACGGGAGAACATCCGAAAGCGCCAGGCCGAGGGGATCGCCGCCGCCAAAGCCAGAGGAGTGCGGTTTGGCAGGCCGGAGATTGCTATGCCGGAGAACTTTGGGGAGATCGTCCGCCAGTGGGAGAAGAAAGAACTCTCCTTTGAGGACGCCACCAAGCTCTGCGGCATGAGCGGAACAACCTTCTACCCCCGTCTGCGGGAGTATCGGCTGACCAAGAAACAGTGAAAGCCACTATCGAAAGGTGTACCTTTCGCCATATTCCTAGCCCGAGACTCCTATCGAAAAAATTTAATATTTTCTCGTGGAAAAGTCATGAAATCTGTTGAAATAAGCGTCACTGTGTGGTATATTAATTAGCGAAGAGCCACTACCAAAAGGTACGCTTTTTGAAAAACCCGGTTGGAACTATAAAACAAAGCTGTTTACTTAGAATTCCGAGGGATTCGAGAGGAGATCTTGATTCGACAATGGGATTTTTTGCCAGGCGTAAAAAAGAAAAAGCAATCCGTCGCCTAAAGTCTCAACTAGGAGTAGATTTATATGAGAAAGGGACATATAACCCAGAAAAGTCAATGACATATTCTACCCACATCAGCGAAGGCGATGATTTCCTTATTGTTTTGAATCGAAAAAAAGACGACCATCTCATTTCAAAAGAATGGTATCTATATGACAAAAAAAATGGATGGGCGAAAATGGGTTCTCTAACTCGCAAAGAGTGTTTTAAATTATATGTTGACACTAAACCATATTATATGCAATCGGTATTCGAGGAATTGGGTAATAAATGTGTTCCCACCGACCGATATGAAAAAATGTGTTCGGTAATTCTCGATGAATATCTATCTTCTTATATGACACAACAATATTTTGGATTCTCATTCAAGACATATTGGGATAGATATTGGAAAGACGGTAGAGGACATACTGAGGCAATTTACCTTCCCAACCGCGATCCTCCACCTAAGAAAAAAACGCCTGAAGAAGAGGCAGAGGATGAACAGCATTTAAATGAACTAATAGATGAATTAGCTAGTCTGATAATTGCGAGTGACGAGAAGAAAAAGAGTTCTTAATTGAGGTGTTTGTGATGGAAACGGAAGATTTACTAGTGCTTGTCTTTTTATTAATCTATTCTGTTCTCGCTATTAGGTGGGGTTATCGATTTGTTGATGGAAGATGGGAGTGGCTTGAAAAACCAAACCATAAGGTCATAAAAATTATATGCGCTGTTGTTATTGGATATGTATTAGCAGGAATTAATTTTGTGATATGGATAATAAAGTTTGTTGTCGTTACTTTACCAAAACTTTTGAGTTAATTCCATAATTGCTATATTCGTATTCGCTTAATTGTTACAAGTAATGGGAAGGATGATTTCAAGCATGGCATCATTTCACGACATTAAGACCGCTAATTTCGTACATAGAGTAGATAGTCCGGGTGATGATGTCGATACCTGTGGGTTTCCATTTTGTGATTGGTCAAAAATAGTGACAAATGACTCTACGGGGGAAGAAGTAAGATATTGCGAAAAACTTAACATGTACGTTGACACATATGATTCGTGTGACTTCCATTGCCACAAAAAATGGGACGCATTAATGGGGGATTTAGTTGATGCTTTTACTGAACAGCCAAAACAAAACTCTGTTCAAGGTAATCAACGAACACAAAAGACTCATAGATCAACAATTCTTGTACTACTAGTGCTTGTATTACTTTTTGTTCTAGCCATCATTATTATGAATAATTACAAAGGGTGATTTGCCATGCCAAGATGGAAATGCGAACAATATATGGATGCTTCGGGTGCTTGGAGAATGCCGGACGATGATTACATTGATTATTCAGGTGCGTGGAGGTCACCAGATGATTCATATGTCGATGCATCTGGCGCATGGCGTAGTCCCAATGACAACTATATTGATGAAGCAGGAGGTTGGAGGGAACCTGGCGAACAATACATGGACCATTCTGGGTCATGGCGCCGGTAAATTAACCGTTTCGCAAATCTCATGCTTATAGAGAAAAAAACTTTTTGGGAGTTAAAGCAAGCTGTTTTTTCTCCACCACCAGAAATCGGTGGAATCCTTGGAGGAAAGAATGATATTGTATCATTTTTCAAAATTGATATTCCGGGGGAAAAAGAAGCTCGTTACTGTGAATATCACCCCAATGTTGATTATTTGAATTCTTGCATAGAATTCTGGATAAATAACGGTATCGAATTCCTAGGTGTTTTTCACACTCATTTTCCTGGTGGTTACGAGTTATCTAAGCAAGATAGATGTTACATAAAACAGATAGTGATGTCTATGCCGCAGAAAATCAGACATCTTTATTTTCCCGTTTTCTGCTCGGGACAGTTAATTGGTTATCGTGCAACGCGATATTTGGATTCTGTCCATATCAGTTGCGATGATATAAAGATTATCTAAGAGAGAAGGAAGAAAAATGTTTGAGGAAAAAGAACAAATCAAAGTCGCAATTCCAGAGGGTCGGTTCTGTGGCGGAAACTGTGCTGACTGCGCCTACTATGAGCCAGGAAACAAGGATTCTACTGGGCGAGGTTACTGTAATTACTACGGTACTCATTACTATCCTTCAGAAAGGAATGGCTGCTTTAATTACAGACAATATTGACTTGTGTAAATTGAAAAAGGCCGTTGGAATCTGTAACGGTCTTTTTCGCTTCCTTGTAGCTTGATTATCTCCTTTGCATAACGGGATATGACTTAGTGAATTTTTGATTACTACTGATTGATATATCAGTGATTAACTTTAATTGATTGACAAACTCGTGAGGTGAATATTTCGTGAAAAAATGTAAATCTTGCGGTACAGAAAACGATGACAATGCTATCGTATGTGAGAAGTGTGGGACCACTTTAGATAGCGCTTCGGTAGATTTGGATACCGTCAAACAAAGTGTATCCGCTGCGGCGGATAAGGCAGTTGCCAGTGCAAAAGATTTAGCTAGTAAAATTAACACGGCTGTAAACACAACAATAGCAAACCAGAAAGCCAAAGTAAACGAGGAAGTCCAGCAAGAGATTTCACAAGCTCAGGGCTCATCAAAATCTTCAGAGAATGTGACTGCGGCAACTGGTACTGAATATATGTCCTCCAAAGAGCTGTGGAGTTGGTTGCAAAAAAACAGTAAGCGACAGCATTTCTTCACCGATGAACAAAACACACTAACTCAGAATGACTATGTCAAAAAGTTAAGTCAGAAATTAGTGGATAATCATGTTCCTGCTAACGTGAAAACTCGTGAAGTTTGGTGGGATCGGAGCCAGGTAAGCCAGACCGTCACCTATGTGCAACCGGTGAGTGATGCAGTGAACCCTCTCTCTTGTTTGGTACAATTCAGCCACGTTGGAAAATTTACCTTTGTAGAAGAAAAAACTTATATCACTCCTCCAGATCTTCCAACCGTACCCGAAAAACCTGTTACAATTCCCTACGATTTACGAAAGCGTATAACCTGGCTTTTAGTTGGTATCCTTGTGGCGTTGGTTGGTATTTTGATTGCAGTACCTTTACGCCAAGTGGGTTTCGGAATCATTGTTCTAATCGTTGGAGCAATCATGGCGTGGTTTGGCAATACCGCGCGCTTGAAGGTTGCAGCGCTGGAGAAACATAATCGGAACTGTGCCGCGCAAGAAATTGCCTGGAATCAGGCATGGAACAACTGGGAGAATTCTATTTTCGTGCATTCCTTCCAAGAAAATGTAAACGGACAAATTAGTCGTATTTACGATGCTGTCTTCGAGTGTATTAAACAACTCAATGAAGAATTGTTTTCTCAGAAGGAATCTGCAGAGCAGGAAGAAAGTCAGAGCATGAACGAATTAGAACAGTTGATTGCCCGCCGTAAGGACAGTTACCGGTGACAGAGCAGGGTGGGTTGGTTTTGTTTGCCAACCCGCCTTTTTTTAATAGAGAGGATTCCCCTATGATAATTACTTCCTGGAACTCAGTAAATAGTGAGTCTTGGACTTGTGCGTCCGAGGAAAAACAGTGCAGTTTTCTGGTATACCGACTGACGAGTTTGCCAAATTTTACACATCAAAGATTTTCTTATCTTTGTGAGGAGGTGGATCAGCGTGTCTCCATGGTCAGCAATCGGCAATTGCTGATGCTGCGCCAGTTACATGCCCTAGGGAAAGGGTGGTCTTGCAGTTTGCGCCTTCTCAAATTGGAGCGTTTGGAGTTGTACCTTGTGTTTCGATACGCTGGGGAAAGCAAACTGACTTCCGAAGAGAGAGCCCAGGCAGATGCCAAGATTCAGAATGCCTTACCGGGAAATGAATATTCCTTTTCCAGAGTGGAACCAGAACAATGCCCCAGGCAGTTGTTTTCTGCCGAGTGGGCTTCCCAAATAACAGAGATTTTCAAAAAAGAAGAGATTTACCACGGGGCTGCATATCCTGATAACCTAAAGATGGCGCCCCAGGAGTTTTACGTTCCTTACGCATGGACAGCCACGGAAAACACGATGGAGCAAATATGTTCCGCTCTTATGCAGCATCAAGGCAAGGCTGTTTTAGATGTAACTTTGATCCCTACCGAGTATTTGAACGCTGAGAAGGACTGGATGAATGTTAATATAAGCCGTTTGCGAGAAAGTATGAACGGAGAAACTCTCCGTTCTCCTTCCACAAACAAACTTTTATGGCAGGGTGAAAAACTTCCCATTTTGAAAACGCCAGTTGAAAATTGCGAGAAGATGAATAAGCAATTTGAAACTAGCCGTGTTTTTTTATCTTCCATCCGAGTTCTTTCTATGGGGGATTCTACTGCCCTTGCTAATGCTTTTTTGGCCAACAGTGTGAGAAATGAGGGTACTTTAAAAACATCGGAACAGGGGCAAATTTTCTTCACAAAAGAATCTGCATGCTACTCCAATGTGGACATTTCATCTGGGATATGCACACCATTCTGGAACAAGCGTCCCTCTGATCTGCCAATGCGAGCTCAACGACTGGTACACTTAGCAAGCGTTGAAGAAATCTCGACATTTTTTCGGCTGCCTATCCCCGTAAAGGATAATTTCCCTGGTTTCTATCTAGACACTGGCCTTGGGGAAAAAGTTGAAAAACGTTCTTCCAGAAGTGTGATTCAGCTTGGAAACTATTTGGATGAGCAATCACCGAAGCCAACCCCTGCTGTTTTTGATAGCCAGCAGCTTGCCAAGCATGGATTGATTGTTGGTGTACCTGGCAGCGGAAAGACTACCGCGATGTTTAACATTCTCTACCAGCTCTGGAATGTCCCAACAGAACAGAAAATACCCTTCATTGTTCTGGAACCTGCTAAAACCGAGTATCGTGCATTAAAATTATTGCCCGCATTGAAAGATGATTTACTGGTATTCACTTTGGGAGATGAGAGCGTCAGTCCATTTCGTTTTAACCCCATGGAAGTGTTACCTGGCATTAAGATTGAGAATCATATCTCTCGGCTACAAGCCTGTTTTGTCGGAGCATTTAATTTGTTTGATCCTCTCCCCATTTTCCTGGAACAGGCAATTCGTCGGACTTATTTAGAAAAGGGTTGGTACGATGACAGCTGCGGAGGCGAGGAAGGGTTGGAAACGCCAACGCTCACAGACTTATGTCGGAACGCAGAATACATTGTGGAGCACTCGGGGTTTGATGTCAAAATGAAAAGCGACTTTAAAGCGTCTCTGCTGGAGCGATTGAACTCTTTGCGCCGTGGCTCCAAGGGGAGGATGCTAGACACTCCCCACACGATTCCCATGGACGAGTTGATGGGACGTCCGGTGATATTAGAATTGGATAGCCTCAATGGGGATGAAAAGTCATTATTGATGATGTTTCTGTTGAGTTATGTGTATGAATACTGTAAAGTTGCGCGCAAGTCTGGTTCTTCGTTAAAGCACATGCTGCTTGTAGAAGAAGCTCACAATCTGATTCCGGCCAATAAAGGCAGTAGTGATTCCCGGGCGGATCCAAGCGAGAAAACCATTGAACTATTCGTTAATATGCTTGCTGAAATGAGGGCATTAGGTCAGGGTATTTTGATCGCCGATCAACTTCCAACAGCAATAGCTCCTCAGGCAGTAAAGCAAACCAACGTAAAGATTCTCATGCGCGTTACAGCGAAAGACGATCGGGAAGAAATTGGTAACACAATGGATTTAAATGAAGAACAAATGCATCAAGTGGTCAATTTCAAGACCGGTCACGCCTATCTTTACCATGAAGGAGAAGATCATGTCCGGATGCTTCGAATGCGGAATTTCAAAGACGAATTTCATGTGGAGGAACCGCCGGATGACAAAGAACTCTATAGCTTGATGCACACATATGAGCTATCTCATCCCATGTTGTATCATCCGTATGCGGAATGTCTAGGCTGTTGTCAAACCTGTGACCGCCGTGTACGTAATCAAGCGGAAAGCTATGTTCAACGAATTGTTAGCGATCCAACAGCCCTTCCTCTGGTGGATCCCGTAATACGCAAAACAGTGTCGTTTTGTGGCCTTGCGCTTATGGGAACGGTAGAAGAAGCAAAACGTCTGCATGAACGGTATAAGACTGTGAGCGATGTATTTGGAAGGTGCGTTTATGTGCATCTGTTGCATTTGGCGAATCATCAAATGAAGGAGTGTAAAAAGCACAACAAAACCTGTCATTGTTCTGACGGAGACATAGATCGCTATATGAAGCAATTTCATGAGAAAGGAATGATAAAAAAATGATCCGGGAGAAAATGGAACAACAGGAGGATCGGATGGAAGACCTGGAAAACCAGGTTGAGGACAATGAGAGAAAAATGGAAGAGGTAAATCAACGGATAGGCGCTATTGAGCAGGCAATCAGTAACCTTTCTGAGGATCAGGAAGTAGCTGAAAGCATTGAACAAAACAGGGAACAAGCGGAAAGTGAAAAAGGTGAGATTCAGAGCGAGCGGGATCAGCTTGAAGCGGATATTGAATCTGTAGGTAATCAAATCCAAGAATTGAGAGAGGAAAATGAAGGATCTGCTCAGACGTTAGCCCAGCTCCGCGAAGCTGGTGAAGATGTTAGCGAAGGGGAAGGAATTATTTCTGATAGACGCCAGTCTTTGAATGATATGGAGGGAAAATTAGAGGAGTTACTCCAAAAGCTCCATAATTAAAATATGCAATTATTCCTAGGGATGAGCAAAGCGAGTGTCTTGTACAATCACAGCACGATTTACGGGATGTTGCCGAATCACATGTACTATAGAGCATAATAGAGTTTTGCTCATCCCCAATTATTGCAGCAAAGGAGGTGGAATAAATGGGATCACACCGAGAAAATACAGAGTCTTCTTTTGAGCAGTTAGAAGGACAGGTAGAGATAGTTAGCGAAAAAAAGGAAGAATTGGAACAGCGTGCGACTCTGATAAATCAGGCTATCATGCAACTGGAAAAGGATGCAGAACTTGCGAAAAGTGTAGAGCGTTTTGAGCAGCAACTAGAGGTAGAAAAACAAAATTTGGAAACTCAACGTTATGACGCATTATCAAGTCTTGATGCTATTCGGCATGAGCTTGACGAAATTGAGTCGCAAACTGAGCTAAGTGATGCATCACTGGATGCCCTTCGTCTTTTGGGCGAGGATATCACTGAAAGCAAGTCCATTCTTTCGAACCGCCAACGATGGCTGGAAGAATGTTATCGGCGTGTAGAACGTCTGGCAGCATTGCTTGGGGAAGATTATGAAGCAATAGGTGATTTTTTGCCTACAAGCCAGAGAATAGAGCAAGAAGGTGCTCAAAAACTTGAGACGGATGAAGTTTCACATAACGCTTCAGAAACATCTAAGGATTTGTGGGACTCACCCAGTCAAGACAGCACCCAACAAGAGGCGCTACAAGCTTTGCATCAGTATATGGTTTCTCATAACTATGGAAAAAAGGATTTCGCAATTTTTTCTATGGATCCTGAATGGCGAAAGTTGATGATTGCTGCTCATCCAGATTATCAGTTGCCCCCGCTCAGTCAGGAAGAAGCCAGATATCAGCTCAATCAGTATACCAATTCAAATAATTATGGACCTGATGATGCGTCGATCTATTCCAAAGACCCCAAATGGAGAAGGCTTGTCCATGCTGCATATCCTGATTACAAACTTCCTCCTCTGGATAGGGAAACTGCCAAAACTATGTTGCGGGACTATATGTATCTTCACAATTTTGGACAAGACGATGCATCCATCTATATGAAAGATCCTGAATGGCAATTCCTTGAATTTTCCGCTTATCCTGAAAACCTGACTCCGGTGAAGATATGGGCAAAAAGTATCAACCCCAATTATAAAAACCCCTTAATCTCTCCTGATAAACAAAGGGATTATGAGACGAATTGCGGTTCTTGCGCTCTGGCGTTGGAACAACATTTTTTGGGGGAGGATCTTCTGGTCACAGCATCATCTAAAAATATTCCTTACGATCAAGATATGGAAAAAGCCACTGGTAAAAAATGTATTTATATGGAACCACGCGAAATAGAGCAAATACTTTATCGCCAAGGGCCAGGCTCACATTTGATCGTAGGAATCAACCGGAAAAATCCAATCACAAAAAGACCTGCAGCTGGACATTGGTTTAATGTCTATTATGATGGAAAAAACATTCATACAGTTGATGGTCAGACTGGAAAGATTTATGAATGGCCCCATGATTACCATAACATTAGTGCCTGGTGTGCTTTGGTTTAGCGGAGGACAACCCATGAAAAAAAGAGAACAGTTGGTTTACGCAGCCAAGTTATTGAAAATATCAGAAGAGAAAGCTGAAGAATATGGCGCCTTTATTCCAGGAACGAACATTTTTTATGTAAGCGTTCCCGAAAAAGGGGGAGGGTCGCTGTTAGTTGATGATGATGGGTCAGTTTTATTCGCTGGTTCGGCGGTTGGGTTCGATGAACACTTTTCTGAGTTTAGACAAGGAAGAAGAACTCCAATAGCTTTTTTTAACTGAACAGCCTCTGAACTCAAAAGAGGAAAACTCATTCTTTAGACATTCTCTTCCTCTGTCTCCAGAATAGTCTCCACAAGGAGCGCCACTTCTTCTGGCGTTAGGTCTTTATAAGCCGTCTGGCAGGCCACACCTCACATCACATTTGCACTCTGGAAAGATTTAGCTCAGGGCCAAATAGTGCAGCTACCGAAACCTACCGTGTTGATGAAAAGTACCAAACGATCTCAGGTACGGTCTTTCTTACCTATAGCGTTAAAAACACCTCCTATAACGGAGCAATCAGAAGAAAAAGACATCATGGAAGATTTGAAAGCCAGCGATCAGTTTATCTCTGACACTGCGGAAATCGAAAGCTGTGAGATCATCAAACGGCAAACCAATACAGAAAGTGTCACCGACGAAGTGTACGTCACCGTGGAGGGCGGTAACAATGAGCTTTCTTTTACACTGAGCTATATACTCACTTATGAACTGTACAATGAGGGGTGGTTTTTAGAGAGTGTTGCTTCCTAGTCACCATAACAGCTCTCCAGCCAAACCGCGGAATAGATGTAGATAACCTGTATGTGCTGGAGCTCATTCCATCAGACCCAGATGCCGGATGGAGCATGGGATTCTGGACAGAAATCGGGCCTACGAAAAGCGAAATCATGTTTGATGATGAGTCGTTTGTTCTTAAGAATGTCAAGTTAGACGAGCAGAAAAAGTCTCTAACATGGACAATTGAATTAAGGAGTTCCGAGCATGATTTTTCTGAAATTGTGGGCGGCGAAATGTTTATAACTATGAACCCAAAAACTTAACTAGAAGAGAAGGCCCTTGGCAATTGCCCAGGGCCTTTTCTCTACGCTATCGTCTACTAGTTTCCTGGCAATTGTTTTCGACAGGATGCTCCAGACACAGCCCCTCCCTGTCCTTTTATCAATGTCCATTTTACACTCTCCTGCAAAAATATTCGGGTCGGGCGAAACTAACCTTCAAGTGTCGGGAGTTCGCAGCCACACCT
>ERZ1643249.5469-NODE-5469-length-10177-cov-11.301423_pt1 | contig 10177 bp, 9 predicted proteins | sample MGYA00579263_ERZ1643249 | MGnify/ENA primary metagenome ERZ1643249 (study PRJEB29033, sample SAMEA4952264) | chicken gut metagenome | biome: Broiler Chicken; feature: Gastrointestinal Tract; material: Caecum | place: Ireland | collected 2018 | study: Broiler...
TGTGGAAGAACACAAATAGATTTAATTCCAATAGCAAAAGAGGTAGAAGAATTTTTGTCAACTATAGAATCAGATATAACAGTTGCAGTAATGGGATGTGCTGTTAATGGACCCGGAGAGGCTAGAGAAGCAGATATTGGAATTGCAGGTGGAGTTAATGAAGGTCTTTTATTTAAAAAAGGTGAAATTATAAAAAAAGTACCACAAGAAAAAATTGTAGAAGTTTTAAAAGAAGAAATATTAAATATGATAAAATAGAAGAGAGGATTATATGGATATAATAGTAGGAAAAACAGCGGGATTTTGCTATGGAGTAAAAAGAGCTGTAGATGGTGCAAAAGAGGTATTAAAAAAAGAAAAAAATATATATGGATTAGGTGAAATCGTACATAATAAAGAAGTTGTTAAGGGATTAGAAAGAATAGGTATGAAATTTATAGATGATATAAATGAAGCAAAGGGAAAGGTAATAGTTCGTGCACATGGAATTTCTAAAGAAATCTATAAAAAGGCAAAAGAAAAGCATATAAAATTAATAGATTTTACTTGTCCAAAGGTTTTAAAAATACATGGCATTGTAAAAGAATATTCTGGCAAAGGCTATTATATATTTCTTTTAGGGACAAAAAAACATCCAGAAAATATAGGTACACTTAGTTATTGCAAAGAAAATACATTTGTTATAGAAAAAGAAGATGATACATTTGAGGCTTTGGAATTATTAAGAAAATCCAAAATAAAAAAATTATTAATTATAGCTCAAACTACATATAGTTTGGAAAAATTTGATATAGTAGAAGAAATTATAAAAAAAGAGTTACCACGAGATATAAAATTAGTAGTAAAAAATACTATATGTCATGCTACTGAAATAAGGCAAAAAGAAACAGAAAAGATGTCAAAAGAGTCAGATTGTATGATAATAATTGGGGGGAAAAATAGTTCAAACACAAAAAAATTATATGATATAGCAGTAAGCAATTGTAAAAAGACAATAGCTGTGGAAAATGCAGACGATTTAGAATTAGAAATAATAAATAGTAATGAAAAAATAGGAATTATGGCTGGGGCATCTACACCAAAAGAAAGTATAGATAATGTAGTAAAAAAACTATATGAAAAAGTTAAAGAAAAACAACTTTCATTTCAAAGTTAATTTAACTAATATATATTAAAAATGTCGAATTTTGCGATGAAAAAACTGAAAAAGTAGAAAGAACTTGTTGACAAGTTCTTTTTTTGACAGTATACTTTAGTAAATTATATAATTTTAATCAATAGAAATTTCTATCTGTTATGACTAGTATAAATTTTAATTCAAGTCATAAAATCCATCATTAATAAAAACAATCCAAAAAAGGAGGTAAAGATTTTAGTGCACTAAAAAATCATTTTATGAATAGAAAATTTGTCGCAAAAAGTAATTTTGTATTAAGAAGAGTTTTAAATTCAGAAGATAACATTGATATATTAAAAGAATTTATAGAAGTGATATTAGATATAGAAATAAAAAGTGCGAAGATAAATCCATATCTCGAAAGAATAAAAAATAAATTGCCATCAGAAGAAAATTTTGGAATTGCAGATTTAAGAGTACAAATTGTTGGAAATGAAGAATTAAATATAGGAATACAAATAATTGATGGACAACATATTTTAACAAAAATGTTTCTGTATTTTGCACAGATAAATTCATATCAATTAGAATACAAAGACAATAGAGAATTTGCCAAGACAATAACAATAAATATTTTAGATGATATTTTTACTAAAGAAACAAAATATCATAGTAGAATGATATTAAAAGAAGAAAAAATGACAAATATTTTGGAGGATTATTTAGAAATACATATATTAGAATTACCAAAATTTAAAATTAACAAAGATGAAGAAATGAGCTTAAAAGGAGCGTGGTTAAGTTATCTAAAAGGAGAAAATATAGAAAAAGCGATACAAAAAAGTGAAAATATAAAAAAATTAGATGATTTATTAAATTGCTATTGGGATAATGAAATTATGGAATAGAAAAATGGAATATGATTAAATAATAAATTTTATCATATTCCATTTTTTATTCCATATAAGTATTAATGGGCATCTGTTAAAGTTGGCTTTAAGGTTACATTTATAATAGTACCTTCTGGAACTAATTCATCTTTGGCATAATCTTGAGTAGTTACAACACCAGAGCCAGAATAATTAATATTAAGATTTTTATTTTTTAGAGCACTTGTTGCCTGTGAAAGATTCATACCAGATAAATCAGGAACACTTACAGAAGTTGCGACAGTATCTCCTTCACCATATAACATGATGATTGAATTAGAAGATAATTCAGAACCAGGTTTTGGATTTTGATCTGCTACTAAAGTAGAATTTTCATCTCCAGAACAAACTACCTTGCAGTTAAATCCAGCTTCAGTAAGTATTTTTTTAGCTTCTGTTACAGTTTTATTTTTTACATCTGGAACAGTAATCAAATTATCAGATGTAGAATCATCATTTGTATTATTAGAAGCAACTCCCAAATATGGAAGAATTTCAGATAACATTTGAGATACTACAGGAGCAGCAACAGATCCACCTTGATATCCATACTCTTCGTTTTGAGGATCATATAATGTAAGTAAAACAACTAATTGTGTATCTTCAATAGGTGAAATAGCTATAAAAGATGAAACATATCCAGCATCTACATTTGCTTCTGTAGGCTCAGAAGTTCCAGATTTTCCACCAATAGAATATCCAGAAACAGCAACATTTTTTCCAGTTCCTTCTAGTACAACAGATTCCATCATTGATTTTACTTGTTCTGCAGTAGATTTAGATATAACTTGTCTTACTTCTGTAGGTTCTGTTTCAGTTATTGCACCAGTATCTGTATTTGTAATAGATTTTACAATATATGGTTTCATAAGAATACCATCATTAGCAATACAAGAAACAGCAGTTATCATTTGAAGAGGTGTTATTTGAAATCTTTGTCCAAATGAATATGTAGCAAGTTCTACAGGACCAATCTCATCTAATTTATGGAATATACTGTTTTGTTCTCCATATAAACCAGAATCTGTTGTTTCAAATAAGCCAAATGATTGATAATATTTATATAAAGTTGGAGCTCCAATTCTTGCTCCTAATTGTATAAAAGCAGGGTTACAAGAATTACATAAGGCTTGTCTTAAAGTTTGAGAACCGTGAGGGTCATAATTTCTCCAACAATTGATAGTTCTATCTTCAACTTCTTGAGAACCTTTGCAATAAAAGTCTCCAGCCTTATCTGTTGTAGTTATACCTTCTTCTAATGCAACACTAGCGGTAATTAATTTAAAGGTAGAACCAGGTTCATAACTATCAGCAACAGATTTATTAGACCACATGTTGTATAAAGCTTCATTTTTTTCTTCATCTGTTAAAGAATCATACGTTTTTGCTAAAGTTGAATTAGGTGTATATGGTGAATTTAAGTTATAATCTGGATAACAAGCCATCCCTAAAATCCCACCAGTTTGAGGGTCCATAACAATTACATTTCCACCATCTTTACATTCATATTTTTCTACAGCTTGTTCTAGGTATTTTTCAATAATAGATTGAATATTTAAATCTAGAGTTAGGGTAAGATTACTACCATTTTCAGCAGATATATAAGTTTCTTCAGCATTAGGGATTTCTTTTTGGCTACTATCTTGTGAGCTAACTATTTTTCCAGGTGTACCAGTCAAAACAGAATCCCATTTTGATTCAATACCGCTTAATCCTTGATTATCAGAACCACAAAATCCAATTACATTAGATGCTAAATCATCATATGGATAGTATCTTTTAGTATCTTCATCTATATTAATTCCTACAGAAATACTATTTTTTTCCATCCAAGTTTTTAATTCATCAACTTTTTCTTGTTCAACTTTTTTTATGATTGTTTCAACTTGAGAAGTGCTATTTACCTTTTGCAAAGTTTCATTATAATCTAATGCAAATATATCAGAAAGACCTTTAGCAACAGTTTCTTTTAAAGATTGAGTTTCTTCGTCTGTATTTCCTACTATTTTGGTAGGATTTATAGTTATGGTATCAACTTGAGCACTGATGGCTAAAGCCTTTCCTGTAGAGTCATATATATTTCCTCTTTTAGGACTAAGAATTTGATTTATTGTTTGTTGCTGATAAGCAAGCTCTTTTAGACGAGTTCCATCCACAAATTGTAAATATGCAATTCTACCTATAAGTAATGTAAAAATAAGAATTATTATAATAAATGTGTTTCGTAATTTATGTGTATATATTAAATTTTTTGCATTAAAGTTACGATTTAGATTAATTACATTTGAATTCTTATCTGTTTTGACTTTTATGTTTTTATTATTAGATTTTTTTATATTATTTTTATTTATATCTTTATTTTTATCATTTTTTTTATTATTCATATATTCGCCTCTTTGGTTAAAAATTTACAGATATATTTTATATTAAAAATATATAAAAAGCAACAAATACACAGAAAATTCATAATCATATTATAATAAATGGTTACAGTTCACAGCCTAAAAACAATTAAAGTTTTGTGATATATATTATATTCTGCGCTATCCCAACACTTTACATACTCTAATGAAATCAGCTCCCATGGGACTGTCGCTGATTTATTAAGAGTATGTAGCGTGTCGGTCCCCCCCGAAGCCCGCTTAGAATATAATATATATCACAATATCTAGTAATAGCTGTGAACTGTAACTATAAATAATTGAATTTTATAGTCAAAGTTTTTACAAGAAAGTTTTAGAGCATTGAAAAAAGAAAGAATATACAATATAATAAAGAGGATAAAAAAGAAAGGAAAATAGATATGAGTAATATTTTAGAAGATACACAATTTATAATGAAAAAGTATAGAATAAAAGCCAATAAAGCATTAGGGCAAAATTTTTTAATTAACCAAAGTGTTGTAGATAAAATTGTAGAGAGTAGTAATATAACAAAAGAAGATTTAGTAATAGAGATAGGACCAGGATTAGGTACATTAACAAAAGATTTGCTAGAAAAAGCTGGAAAAGTAATTTGTATAGAATTAGATAAAAAAATGATAAAGATATTAAATGATAGATTTTCATTATATGAAAATTTTGAACTAATTCATGATGATGTCTTAAGAGTTAGATTAAATAAAATTATAAAAGAAGAAAAAGAAAAAAATGGTTTTAAATCAGCTAAGATAGTTGCAAATTTACCATATTATATAACTACTCCAATAATAATGAAACTATTAGAAGATAGATTAGATTTGGAAAGTATAACAGTAATGATACAAAAAGAAGTTGCAGATAGATTAATTGCAGTTCCAGGTGAGAAAAATACAGGTGCAATCACATATTCAGTATATTATTATGCAATGGCAGAGGGAATATTGGAAGTAGAAAAAGATTCATTCATACCTGAGCCAGAAGTTACATCAAAAGTTATTAAATTAACACTAAGAAAAGGACCACCTGTAGAAGTAAAGAGCAGAGGAGTTATGTTTAAGATTATAAAAAGTGCATTTATGCAGAGGAGAAAGACTTTGCTAAATGCTTTGACAAATACAAAAGTGTTTATGTCTAAAGAAGAGGGGATTAAAATTCTTAAAGAGTTGGATTTAGATGAAAATATAAGAGCTGAAAAGTTGACATTAGAAAATTTTGCTGAAATAACTAATAAGATATTAGTGGATTAATATGGAATTTTAAGAGGTAAGAAAAGTTAAAAAGTACAGTTAAAGAATTATTAAATAAAAGATCTAAAAAGTTGTGAATAATAAAAAATTACAAAAAATGGAAAAAATTAACTTGGTACTTGAATTTTATAAAATTTTAGTATATAATATATAGGAAAAATAAAAATTAAATTTGAATGTTGCTGTATAAGTTTAAAAAAGGAGGCATATTATGAACACAATAACAAAAGTAAAAAATATTCGGAAACTGGATATAGATTTTGAAAAAAAATTTCCTATAGTAGATGTAGAAAATATTGACTTAAAAGATTCTTTTTTGTTGCACAAACCAATAAGTGCAAACCAAAAGAGGGTAATGAAACATATAATAGAAGCAAAAGAAGAAGAAATGAACAATTTTAGAATTAATGCAATTGATCCTTCTTTTTCTTCTGAAGGCTCTATTATATTTTTGCCAGGGGTAAAACCTGCTGTTGAAAGATCCTCTATATTTTGGGATAAGGTAGCTAAAGATTTTATACCTGAGAAAAACAGCAGATTGCCAGACATAAAAGAATACGATGTTTTTTTAGCATATCTAATAAAAACACTTGTAGAAAAAAGACATTATTTTGTGCGTGAGGCATGGAAAGTAGTGTGTGATGAAAGTCAAAATATTGCACACTACTGTGACTCAAAGGGGACAAAATATCAAAAAGAATTAACCGGTAGAAGACTGGTTTACAAATTCTACGACTTAGCAAATATTTGCAAAATTATAAAAGATTACAAAACAGGAAAATATTGGAATGCCAGTGGTAATTTTACAAATGACGGATGTGATGCACCATTAGCAGATATCCAAAGATTATTCGACCCAAATTTCCCGTGCAGTCATTGTACAGGAAAAATTATAATTGATGTGTGACTAATAGCCTACTTAAGAATATACAGCATAATTAAAGATAAAGAGACTCAATTTGAGTCTTTTTATTATTGAATAGGAAAAATTAAGTTTTTCCTATTCAATAATAAAACAACAAATCAGCACACCTTTTATGTAAAGAAAACATAAAATATAACAAAAACATAAAAGGAGGAAAGAACATGTCTAGCTACATAGTAAAAGGTGGAAACAGATTAGAAGGAACAGTAAAAATATCAGGATCAAAAAATTCTAGTTTACCGATAATAGCAGCGACAATACTAAATGGAGGAGAAACAACATTATATAATGTGCCAAACATACATGATACACAAATGATGTTTGAAATATTAAGAACGATAGGAGCAAAAGTAACGAAAAAGAAAAATAAAGTTATAATAAATACAAGAGATATTAAAGGATACGAAATACCAGAAGATTTGATGAGACAAATGAGATCTTCTGTGATTTTCGCAGGGAGTTTATTAGGAAAACATAGGAAATGTACATTGTCATATCCAGGGGATTGCGATATTTGATTGATACATCGGACAAGTTTAAGATAAATGAATGGATACAAGAATTTAAATAGAAAAACAGATAAGCTTTAAAAGTAAAATTTTAAGGCTTATTTTTTTACCTTAAAACTATACTAAAAATTATTTTAAAAGCCACAAAATCGAACGTGAGGCGAAAGGAAATGTAGAAAATATGGCAATACAAAGATTAAAAGGACTATGGATACCAGCAGAAATTTTATTAAATGAAGAACTAACAGATAAAGAAAAACTAATACTTGCAATGATTTTATATTTAAGCGAAGAAACATCAAGTTGTTTTGCAAGTAATAAATATATAGCAAATATAGTAAATGTAACAGCAGATAGAGTGTCAAAAATAATAAGTTCTTTAAGAGACAAGAACTATATAAAAGTAAAGTTGAAATATAAAACAGACAGTAAAGAAATAGAAGAAAGACAAATTTTACCTATGGTCGAAACCATCAAGATGTATAGTCAAAAACACCTAGAGGGCATAGATATAAATAACTATTCAGATAGTCAAAAGCAACCATACCCTATAGGTGATAATGACAAAGATATAAGAAAATCTTATAATAAAATAAAAAAAGAAGATTTTCTTTTTACTGATGTCGAACACAAGGAGCAAGGTCGCGTAATAATAAATAATATAAAAAATAAAAATAATTATAATAAATGTGACACGTGTAAAAAGAGAAATACTTCATATGTAAGCGACAGAAATTACGATGACTTCGATTGGAGTAGCTTATATGCAAATTTAAAAGAGGTTAATTCTACTTAATATTAGAACTAGCCTCTTTTAAATTTGTCTAAAAAACTATTTATAGTTTTTTAGCAATCAAAAATAAAAAAGGGGATTTTTATTTATGATTGAATGGGGTGTGGGGCAATAGTGAGGTGAACCAAAAATATTTTTTTGTCCAATATTTTTGGTTCACCTCAGACAATTAAGAAAAAGCAGAATTGAAGAAATAAATATGTCTTATTAACTAGTATAAAAAAAGAGAAATTAGCTTAAGCAAAAGGAGGTAATAAAATGAGTTATGCAATAATAAGAAATACAAAATACAAAAGAGAAAATCTAAAAGGAATATTTAGACACAACGAAAGAAGAAACAGGAAGAGAACATATAGATTTGAAAGAATATAAAGAAATAACTAATTTTGAAAAAACAAAAGAAACTTTGAAAAATATAAAATTAGAATTGCCTAATCTTCCAAACATTGATGATATTAATATTAATAGATTGTCAAAGAAAAGAGATGAAAAGATTTTAGAAGAAATCATAAAACCAAAAGATGATGTTATTCAAAACTTATACAAAGATAATTTGAATTTACATAGAGAATTATCAAGACAAACTAAAATAATTGAAAAAGCAGAAAAATATCAAAAAGAAAGAGATTCAATAATTACAGATAATGAAAAATTGCACAATCAAGTAGAAAATATTCAAGCAGAATATAAAGAAAAAGAATTTGATATGGAATGGAAATATAAAAGTAAAATAAAAAGTTTGGAAAAAGAAAATAACCATTTGCACAAAGTAGTAGAGAAGTTTTATGAGACAGTAGAAAAATTTATAGTTTGGATTTGTCAAAAATTTGGTATTGGAGAATCTAAAGAATTAGTTAGAGAATTTGAAAAAGAAACTAATATGTATATTGATCCAAAGAAACAACTAAAAAAAGAAGAAAGAGCAAAAGAATGGGATTTGGAAATATAAGAGCAAACAAAATTTATTTGCTCTTATAACTACTATTTCATATGTTTTAATGCAAATTCACAAGCAGATACTACGAAACCATTAAAAGAATATTCTTTTTTATCTAGTCCTTCATTAGCTTTGTCAACAATTTCAATGATTTGAGAATTTATTTCAACAGGAAACCTAATACTTTTATAAATGTTAGCTTCGGTAGATTTTTTCATAACAAATTTATCCATAAATATAACCTCTTTTCATATTATTTTTAAATCTATTGAAATTATACCTAAAATATGGTATTATTAACATAATGGCAATAGCCATGTTGAAACCGTTATAAAACTATCACTTAAGGAGGTATAAACTATGAAACGGTATGAAAAATTTGTGCTTGAGGCAGAAAAGGGTATAACCTTTGAAGTCTCAGAGGGAACAAGTGGAGAGTTAATTATCAGAGCGAGAACTATGAAAAATGAAACAACTAATTTTAACTTAAGTCTCCCTGCTGTATCAGCTGGGGAATATGCAAAGGTACTATCTGTGTATACAGATAGCGCTGGAAACAAAGCTGTAGTTCCACAAGGTTGGACGGTATCTGGAGTACCAAAGGAGAACATTATCTGGGGAAAAGATAAGGGTTTAGTTATCTACCATATTCCAGAAGCAGATGTAATAGATATCGACTGGCTGGATCCAGAGGAGCTTGAAAAATTAAAAAGAACATATGATCAGCTGATTTGGACACCTGTGAGCTTATTGGAAGCTAATGGAACCCTTGATGGAGAACATTTTTCGGAAAAATTTGGCAGACGAAATTACATGAACGATATTTTTTCGATGAACAAATTTTACGAGGAGCTAGTTGGAGACCTTGCATTAGAAAAAGAGAGTATCGATAAGTATGATGGATATTATAGCACTCGCTATGATATTTCGAAAGATATAAAGACTGGGAAACCAAGGTCTGTAAAAGGTGCAATGCCATGGATGAACATTAGCGAACCAAATGCAGAAAAGATTGCAAAGACTTTTGTAGAAGATAAAAAAGTTAGCAGTCATTTAATGTATGGTGCTGAATATGATACTCGAGAAGAGTGGGTAAAGGAAACTAAAACTATGACTTTTCATGAAATTGCAGAGGACTCTACTGAATGGGGCAATCATAGGAATACAGAGAATTCTCCAAGGAAAGTAGTTGAAACAGGAAGCAGAGAAAAATGGTGTGCTAATAACATCTACGACTTTGCAGGAAATGTGGATGAATGGACACAAGAACAGAACGAAAGTTCGTATCGTGTTATCCGTG
>ERZ1643249.5470-NODE-5470-length-10174-cov-5.340745_pt1 | contig 10174 bp, 9 predicted proteins | sample MGYA00579263_ERZ1643249 | MGnify/ENA primary metagenome ERZ1643249 (study PRJEB29033, sample SAMEA4952264) | chicken gut metagenome | biome: Broiler Chicken; feature: Gastrointestinal Tract; material: Caecum | place: Ireland | collected 2018 | study: Broiler...
CCATGCTCCGGGGGCGCGGTGTCATCGGGGACGATGTGGGTGAGCGGTGGGCCACAGACTACCGCAAGCAGGCTATCTTGACCCTGGACGAGTACACGGCCATCGTGATACATACGATTATTGCGCTCAATAAGGGTCGCGTCCTGACCGACATAGGACACTTGCCCGTGGAGGCTCCCAACACGCCCGCAAGACTGTGGCAATGGCTGGTTGACCAGGGCAAGAGCACCCTGCTGGATGTAGACGCGGACGAGCTCTACCGCCGCGCCCTGCCCAGGGCGTCCAGCAAGCTCAGCCGCAAGGGCATCCTGTGTAACGGCCTGCGCTATCTGCCGGAGCGCGGCGCTGACTTGCCTGTTGGGACGAAAATCGAATATGCCTACGACCCGCAGGACACCAGCCATATCTATGTGATTGCCGAGGATAAGCGGCTCATCCCCTGTGCTCTGGCTCCGTCCAGCGCCCGATACAGCGGCTATGATATGGCCGATGTGGCAGTCATGCGCCGTGAGGAATCAGAGAAAGAGAAAGCTGCCCGCCAGATGGAATTAGAAGCCCGCGTTGCCATGCGGAGTGAGATAGAGCGCATCATCCGGCAGGCCGAGGAGCAGAGCACCGGGAGCAGGGACATCTCTGACATTCAGAAAAACCGAGCTCAAGAGAGGAGGAGCCTGACATGAAATACAATCTCGGGATGCAGACCGTAGAGGCCGTCTATGACAACACCGGGAGCCGCAATCCGCTTATCGAGGCGCTGCCGGAGTGCCTTGGGCCGGAACAGTTTATCCGGCAAATCAAGTGTTGCCCACCGCCACCCCAGGCGTGCCAGAGCATGAGTATGACCGAGCGCCGTCAGGGGCTGGCCCTGCTGCCCACCGTCTTTATCCCGCTGGACTATATGTATTACATCTACGACTCGCTCTACCGGATGCTCCAGAGCAGCTATCACACGCTGACATCACGGGAGCGCGTGACCCGTATCAACGCATTGTTCACGGCGGGAGGCCCTGCGCCAGGATATGGAGCTCAGGCGCAGTCCGGCGCCCTGCTGGGAACGCCCGGTATCGGCAAGACCAGCACGCTCCGAAGATGTCTGAGCCTCATGCCCCAGGTGGTCAGCCACGAGACCTACTTGGGCAAGGCTTTTTACACCAAGCAAGTCCTGTGGCTCCACGTGGAGTGCCCCAGCGACGCCAGCCAAAAGACCATGGCTTATAACATCGTCCGGGCTCTGGATATGGCTGTGGGGAGCAACCACCTGGACTATCTGCTGCGGGCTCACGCCGGGTCAGCCAGCGCCGTGGCCACCTATATCAAGACCCTGTGTGTCACCTACAATGTTGGGCTATTGGTTGTAGACGAGATTCAGAATGTCGTTGCCACCGCCCAGAGGACAAATCGGGTCAAGCCGTTGATACGCTTCCTCACGGAGCTCACCAACGATACCTGTACGGCAGTCTATTTTACGGGGACCACTCTCGCGGAAACCGTGTTCCAATCCGAGGAGTATCTGAGGCGGCGAACACGGGGCCCACGGCTTTTGCCCTTTAAGCCGGATGGAGCATACCGGAGCTTTTTATCGTCACTCTGGCCGTACCAGTACACACCGGAACAGGAGATATTGACCGACAAGCTGGCCAACCAGATTTACGATTACAGCGGCGGGATACCGGCTTATATTTCCAAGCTGCTGGAGGAAGCCCAGGCCCAGGCCCTCATGCGGGGCGCGGATAAAATAGACAGCAAGATGGTTACAGCGGCAGCGGACTATCTGGCTATCCAGCCGCCCCGGGAGCTGGGAACGGGGACATTTTTATCAGATTTCCGGCCCCCGGCAGAGGGGAACATAGAGCCGCCCGAGGGCAATCCGGGCCCACAGGAGGCCGAAAATACATCCAAGGACACCAGCCCTGTCAAGCGGCTCTACGCTGTCCCACGGGGCAGAAAGGCAGACCAGCGGGATGAACGCGACCTGCTGGTGGCATATAAGGCGGGAGTGCTCCGGGAACTGCTGTTGTCCCAAAGCATGGTGGAGGAGGTGGTATTGTGCTGACCTGGTTTCCGACGCCCTACCCGGGCGAACTGTTTTACGGCATTTTATGCCGGTACTATATGTCCAGCGGGATACGGGAGCACTCTCTGGTAAAACAACAGCTTTTCGGTAGTAAAGCCGGAATCAAAATGGCGACGCTCTACCCCAATGCGGCCATCCATGCAGTCCTGTCCCAACTTCCCAAGGGCGTATATGACGGGCGGGACATGATAGTGCATCATACGCCGTTTCCGTATTACACCAGGATGTACTCAATCAATGAGCGTGAGGCCCTGCTGGATGACCTGCTCCAAGGGCGGAGCAAGACCCCCACCCACCTGTGGAAGACCTTTCCCCGGGGCGATTACGCTCTGCGATACTGCCCACTGTGTGTCCAGGAGGACGCACAGATTTACGGAGAGGCGTATTACCATGTGGAGCACCAGATACCCCTCTCCGGTGTGTGCGTCCGGCACAAGTGCCGGTTGCGGCAGATTGCCGTGGCAAATCCGAGATTGACCCTCAATAACAGTTTTTATCCGTTGAGTGCCATGGAGACGGATAAGAAGCCGGATATGGACATATCACCCGCTGAGCTCCGGGTCAGTGAGCTGGTGCGGGAATACTGGATGCTCCCCGCGTCCGTGTCGCCGCCTACTCACAATAACTTGTATCAGGAGTTGCTTAATCGGGATTATATGGAAATTGCCCGACAGACCGGCATCATTGTGGACAAATCCAAGCTATACGCCGCCCTGTGTGATTATCATGGGACAGCGATGATAGAGAGGGTGTTTGGCTCCAGCATCTCCACCAGCATGGCCAACCGCCTCAAAGTCTGGGAGCAGCTACTACCTGACCGATATATCTTGATACAGGCTATGCTGGGGGTGGACACCAAGACTGTATTTGACCCGGAGCCCGTCCCGGATACGCTGCGGGAAAAGATGGAGCACATGGCGGTCCAGGGCGGTTTTTGCGCGCTCCGACAGGTCGCCCGCACTCTCGGGTTGAAGCAATACGAGGTCAATGCCATCTTACGGCACTACGGCATGGCTCCGTTCTGGAGAGAGGAAATCCCTGGGAAAAGTCAGACGGCCCGCCGGGGCCTGCTGCGCTGCACCGTGGACGAGGCGGAGCTGGAGCGCATCCGCCAATACAGCCAGGAGCTGGGCTACCGCTGCGAGGGGGCGTTTGCGCTGGATTGTATCCGGTATGTAATGGAGCAGGGGAATACGCCCCACAAAGATTGAGACAAGCAAGAGCCCCGGTGTCGCATGACATCGGGGCTCTTGAAAATTACTATGTATTGTCGCCGTCCACCCAATCTGATGGTAAATCAGAGAGCACCGGTAAGGATGCGTCAAAATGTAGGGCATCAAAGGAGGAGAAGGCGGGAGGGATGTAATCATTAAATGTCAAATCATCCTTGGGTAAGGCATCCTCAAACTGCCAGCAAGACCCATCTTTTGTGCATGAGTGTGTCTGAGCGGCAATAGAAATATTGCTGATACTTATTCCAGTAGCTTTATAGGCTTGCCGCATGGACTGATAGCGATGGATGAGCTTTCCATCCTGTGTCATTTGCAAGACTGGACGGGGTTGACGGAATTGGTGTTTTGCCTTATGACGGCTGCTGCTTTTATGAGACAAAGACGGACGCAGCGATTCCATATAGGCTTTATCTATTCTGGTTGTCGGTACTTCCTCACCATTGAGCATTGCACAGACATAAGCATAACTCCGACTGGCGTTTTGGTACAGCTTTTCGATTTCTTTATCCAACGCCTCCCGCTGCTGCATACATGCCGAGAGATATTGTAGCTGTTCGGTGCAGAGCTGCTGATATAAGGCAAGATAGCGGATTGTTTCGTCCATGGTTTTATACCTCAACAGTTGGCTATTTGTTAAGCATATTATAACACAAAAAATGTATTATGTAAACCAAAATGCAAAAAATAAAGTAATTTTCTGCAATAAGTCAGCTTTTTTGACCATAGACTTGCACATCGCCGTTATTGAAAACTGCCGCAAGGATATTATATATGCTGTATGGACAAACAGGCTGCTATGATATATAATTATATAAATATATAAATGATTAAAGGAAATCGAATTATGGCAAACATGTTGGAGAAAAACGCTGCCAACGGCGAGGCTGAGCAGAAAAATGTAGAAAAGACTGCACCAGTGGACTCTATGTCTGTCGAGAATGAGAAGCGAACTACGCTCTCGCTATCACTTACGGTAAGCGACAAGAAGGCACTAAAGATGATGGCGGCGGAGCGTGAGATGACGATTGCTGCAATTATCCACGAGTGGATTACAGAGCATCTTGAGGAGGAAAATGGATAATGGCTGGAAATTTGAGCCTTGGCGCAGCAAAAGACGCCAAAAATGATGAATTTTACACGCAATATAGCGACATTGAGGCAGAGATGAATGCCTATGTGGAGTATGACCCGGATGTCTTTCGTGACAAGACCATCTTACTGCCCTGTGATGACCCTGAGTGGTCGAACTTTACGAAATACTTTGCTAGCAATTTTACTCGATTTGGCTTGAAGAAGCTGATTTCCACCTCCTATGCCAAGAGTGCCGGAAATCAGCAGTTGTCGATATTTGAGCAGGAGTCGCCCCTGTTTGACCCGGATAAACACGATACCCACGGCAAGCTGTTTACGGTGACCCATGATAAAGACGGCTCTGGGAATGTAGATACGGATGATATTGAGTTTAACGGGTATCTGCAAGGAGACGGAGACTTTCGCTCTGATGAGGTCTGTAGGCTCCGAGACGAAGCAGACATCATTATTACTAACCCACCATTCTCGCTGTTTCGTGATTTTTTGGCATGGATTGAGGAAGCAGATAAGAAGTTCGTGATTATTGGGAGTAAAAATGCCATTACATACAAGGAGGTATTTCCACTTCTCAAGGAAAATAAAATTTGGCTTGGGCCAGGATTTTCTGGAGGCAATGCATATTTTCGTATCGCTGATGACGCAATTCGTGACTTTGCGTCCGGCGTATATGACTCATCTACAGGCTTGGTTAAGTTTCGCAATGTTGGATGGTTTACGAATATTGACCATGGATTGCGTCACCAACCGTTATTGCTTGATACGATGGAGCACAATCTGAAGTTCAATAAGAAGCTGCGCAAGATATTTGAAAAAGATTATGGAAAACTTGAGTACCCCCGTTATGAAAATTACGATGCCATCGAGGTCCCTTTTGTAGAGTGTATTCCGTCTGACTATGACGGTGTAATGGGCGTCCCCATCACCTACATGGATAAATACAATCCTGAACAGTTTGAAATTTTAGGAACAAGCGATAATGGAATTGTGCCAGACGAGTATAAAACCACGCCTGGCTTATCCCAAAAGTTTGTTGACGACTATTATCGTGCAGGCGGAAAAGGTGCCTACAAGGAAGGCAACCCGACCGCTGGAATCTATAAGAACAATATTGCTACGATGATTTACAAACGGCTCTTTATTCGCCCAAAGAAAGCAGGTGCGGACCGATGAAGACAACTTTACATACAGACTGGACAGTAGGAGATGTCTGCAAGGGGTTCATTTTTGATAAGAACGAGGGCAAAGGCCTGTTTGGCCTGGACGGCCAACTGATTATCCAACCGGAGTATCAGCGAAACTATATCTATGGGGACGGGAAGCGGGATGTTGCTGTGGTCGAGTCCCTACTCAAAGGCTATCCTCTCGGCTTGATTTACTTTGTTAAAAATAAAGACGGTCTGTATGAAGTTCTGGATGGGCAGCAGCGCATTACTTCTTTTGCACGGTTTGTCCGAAAATCATGGCCCTTCGCAATTTACAGCAATGGAAAACCAAAGTATATTGACAGTCTGGATGATGACGAGCGTGACAAGATTATCAATACCAAACTGACCATATATGTCTGCGAGGGTGAGCCGTCGGAAATTCAAGCATGGTTTGAGACCATCAATATTGCCGGTGTGCCATTGGTAAAGCAGGAGCTACGCAATGCTGCCTACCACGGACCATTCGTAACACGGGCACGCGAGGTCTTCTCCAACACAGGCAACGCTAACATGAACCGCTGGCAGACCTATGTGAAGGGCGACCCGAAACGGCAGGCCATTCTGGAGACGGCACTTGACTGGGTGAGTGATGGCGAGATTGACGGCTATATGGCAGCCCACCGGAACGATACCAACATCGACGAGCTACAGAACCATTTTGATACCGTTATTGATTGGGTGGACTCTGTCTTTGAGTACACTGGCAGCGAGATGTGTGGCATTGATTGGGGCCGGCTTTATCGGACATATCATAAGAACGCCTATTCCAAGGACAAGGTTTCCGAGCGTGTGGATGCTCTGTTGGATGACACTCAGGTGGGCGATAAGAGAGGCATTTTTGAGTACATTTTGGGCGGTGAGCAAGACACCAGCCTGCTAAATGTCCGCGTTTTTGACCAGAAGACCAAGAAGGCCGTGTATCGGAAGCAGACAAAAGAAGCAGAAGCGAAAGGCATCTCTAACTGCCCGCTGTGCGCCATCGGTCATGATGCCAATGCCAAGCGCATTTACAAGGAAACTGAGATGGACGCTGACCATGTGACAGCATGGAGTCGCGGAGGCGCCACTGACGAGAGCAACTGCCAAATGCTCTGTAAGACGCACAACCGTGCGAAAGGCAACCGTTGATGTTATTTAGTGGCCTGATGTCTTTAAAATGGTGGATATATGGAAGTTGTATATAAGTTTCGTATCTATCCCAAGAAGTGGCAAGAAGAAAAAATAAACAAGATATTTGGTTGCACTCGATATGTTTATAACCATTTCATTGCGGAAAGTGAACGACAATACAAGGAAACTGGGAATCTGCCTCGAATAGCAGGTCAGAAGAGTTTAGATGCGCTAATCAAAAGAGCTGCCTTCTTACAAAAGGTAGCGGATAAAGATAAGTTTGTGCTGAGCATGGCAATGTATGAGGCAAGGAACGCAATTAATCGGTGTCAGTTGCAGAAAAGAAATCCTAAATTTCCAAGGTATCGAAAAAAGCGTGACAACACCCAAAGTTACCATGGCACTAAGGTGAAACTTTCCGAACAAGACAAAGCAGTTATGTTGCCGTTACTGGGAGCGGTATCGTGTCGTATCAGCAGACCTGTAAAGGGCCGAGTACAGAGTGTTACAGTCAGCAAAAAACCAAGTGGCAAGTATTTTGTTCACCTATATTGTCCGAATGTGGAAATTGAGCCGTTGCCTGTCACCGGGGCACAGATTGGTATCGATGTTGGTCTCAAATCGTATATAACCACTTCAGATGGTGATAAGTATTCCAAACCAGGCTTTTATGAGCAAAGCGAGAAAAAGATTCAGAGACTCCAACGGCAACTCTCCCGAAAACCAAAGGGGAGCAACCGTTGGGAGAAAACAAGAATCAAACTTGCAAGGCTCGAAGAGCATATTGCCAACCAGAGGAAAGATTTTCTCAATAAGTTATCTATAAAACTTATTCGTGAGAATAATATCATCTGTGTTGAGAAACTAGGCATTGTGGGAATGTCGGCAAACTCGCCGAGAGCCAAAGCTATCTACGATGCAAGCTGGGCAGATTTTTTATTGCAGCTGAAGTACAAGGCTGATTGGTATGGCAAAAAAGTGATAGAAGTGCCTCGTTTTTATGCCTCCAGCCAAATTTGCTCAGAGTGCGGGCAAAAGAACAAAGCCGTTGCGAACTTGAACGTGCGCCAGTGGACTTGTCCAAAGTGTGGGGCAATCCACGACCGGGATTACAATGCTGCAAAAAACATTTTAAAAGAAGGACTACGACAACTGGCATAACTTTTCCCGGTTGAATAAAGATATAGGGCGGGACACGCCCAAATTTATGCTCGGGGAGACTACGGTCATAGAACCGAGAATCCCGTATGGGAATGTCACTGAATCAAAATAAAACAAATAGGCGGTCATCTCTCCGGAGGTGACCGCTTCTTTATGTGCATTATCACGGGTTGGGTAATGATGTGGCGGATGGTATCAATGAATTTACCCTATATAAATTGATTGCCTTTTACAATGCTTCGGAGAGCTCGCTGCGGCAGCATACTGCCCCGCGCCCGCACGGCCCTTGGGCGTTCCTGTGAGCCGAGCCGGAGTTTCATGCTTGTGCAGGGTGTGCAGGGTAGGAACTATCTTTTCTCACACATTCCATTTACAGAAAGAAAAAATAAAAATATGAGAAACGGGTGATTGTACCCTGCACACCCTGCACACATCGCATTTTGTACTCAATTTATTATCAAAACAACAGAGAAAATATGGATTTCTCGTCCACACATTTATTAAAAGGGGGCTCCCGCCCCCTGAAACCCCCGGTTTACAGGGAGCAAAACAGGGGAGAGAAACAAACGGGACGCTCCGCCCGCTGCGTGTTCTCTGGAGCGTCTCCAGCTTATGTGTGTAACTTGCAATGTCTGTCGGCCTGCGTTGACAAACACCGTCGCACGCCCTAAAATTAGTTTTATAAACAACAAGCGAAAGCATCCCAGTAGGGATGCTCTCGCGGTGCACCGTTATTCATTATCCGCTGTCTCGATGTGCTCCATCACGTCCTCCACGCGGCATTGGAGCAGGTGGCACAGGCGGTCAATGGTGTTGGTGGAGACGCTCTGGCCATTGCGGATGGCGTAGTAGGTCGCCCTGGAAAATCCCATTTTTTCCAGACGGTAGGACGAAATCCCTCGTTCCTGCATCGTGCGAAACAGCGGCTCATAGCTAATCATACCATCCACCTCTTTCCCTTGCGCCTATTGCGCCTATGTAATGTAAAAAGTATAGGGTGGGAAAAAGGAGTTGAATATGTCTGAATTTCCGAGTATAATATTTCTGGTAAACTCTCCCACGGCGGGTGTTGGCAGCGATTATCGCTGCCGGAATCAGTCGTGCAAGGGAGGGACTAATCCATGAAAAAAGCCATAAAAAAGCACCGTACCATCTGTATTGTGGCCGGTGTCTGTATCGTTATTCTGTTATCTGTGTGGCTGTCTGGTTTGCACCTGTGTGTGATACAGTCCGGCTCCATGGAGCCGACCATCCCCACATACAGCGTGTGCCTGGTCACAACTCAGGTGGATTACGATGACCTTTCCGTGGGCGACATCGTGGTCTATACCCGCCCGTCTGATGGGCAGCAAATTGTCCACCGTATCGTGGACATAACAGATGCAGGAGCTGTTACCCGAGGTGACGCTAATCAGACTGATGATGGCATCAGCGTGACGCCAGACAACCTGTATGCCCGGTATATCGCCCATATCCCCTGCGGAGGCCGTGTTATCAATGCAATCCGCACTCCGACTGGCTGTGCTGTGATTGCCGTTCTTGTGGCCGTTCTAATTATTTGGAATATTGTAGACGATAAGTGGCGAAAGAGCGCCTAATTATTTTGCAATATTAAAACGGTCTAACATAAAGACAAACCGTTGCTTACCGGCACAAAAATACGGGATAAATCGCTGCTTGCGCAGCCGCTGATAATTTTGATTGCCGCTTACGCGGCGGGCGCAAAGCGCCCATGGAGCGCCCGCCTTCAGGGCGTGCGCCGGAAAAAACGGTGATAGGATTAAGTCCTGTCGAAGAATTAAAAATCGAAAAATATCATTACTAAGGAGGTTTCCACTATGAAACGAATTCGCAACATCCTCAGCATCGTTCTCTGCGTTGCCATGCTGCTCAGTCTGTCGCTGGTCTTCAACGGCCTTGCTGACACTGGTGCGCTCAACGGCGAGAGCGGCAAGTGGTCTCAGTTCGACAAGGGCGTTTACGACGTCGTTGTCTCCAGCAGCACGTTCAAGGGCACGTTCGAATGGCCCGACAGTCCTTCCAAGGTCTGCGTAACTGCTTCTGCGACCAATCCGTCCTATACGATTGCTAAATTCAACGGCATCACCATCCCTGCTGGCATGATTGTGGACATTTACAAGTACAGCGGCTCTGCTGATACCTACACCTTGCTCGGTCATTTCGATACGACTGATGGTAAGTCCATCACCATCGGCAAGGACACCAGCACCACCGGCAATTCTGACAGCAATTCCACCAGTAAGCCCAGCAACTCTGGAACCATCGAAGAAAAGTGGGGT
>ERZ1643249.5471-NODE-5471-length-10173-cov-17.048132_pt1 | contig 10173 bp, 9 predicted proteins | sample MGYA00579263_ERZ1643249 | MGnify/ENA primary metagenome ERZ1643249 (study PRJEB29033, sample SAMEA4952264) | chicken gut metagenome | biome: Broiler Chicken; feature: Gastrointestinal Tract; material: Caecum | place: Ireland | collected 2018 | study: Broiler...
AAAGCCTTTGTTTTTATTTTATGCCATTTTTTTGCCCCTCATGCGCGGGGGAAAGCGCGGGCGGCACGAACACGCAAAAAGCCGCGCGGAAGGAACTTCCGCGCGGCGGGCCGTCATTCCTGCATCAGCAGGAGAAGCTGCAAGAGATAATCGTAATAGTCGCCGAGATAGGCCTGCGCGGTTTCGTCTTCGAGATAGTCTTCCAGCGCCTGCGCAATGTCGTCGTAACCGAGATAGTAGTTTTTGACGGCGACGTAGCGGTCGCGCATGGGAAGGGTGTAATCCACTTCGTACGGCGCGTCGCCCGTGTCTTCGCCGGGCGGGCCGGACGCGCCCTCGGCGTACAGCGCTTCGAGGCTCTCGTCGAGCTCCTTCTGCAATTTCAGCACGAGCGCGTCGTACGCCTCCTTCAGTTCGGCGAGGGCGTCCTGCAGGATGCCCGAGCGCAGCACGCGGCGTTCGATGGCGCCGTTCTTCGCGTCGAGGCACTGCTTTTCGTATTCCGCTTTGGCAGCGGCGCTCTCTTCGTTCGCCTCCGAGATGAGTTTGTTCACCGCCTTGTCGAGCTCTTCCTGCGTCATACCGTTTTCCCCCTTTCATAGAATGCTTCGAGCGCGCCGACCTCCGCGGGCGTATCCGCGCGGACGAGAAAGCTGAACTCCCTGCCCGCAAGGGCGGCGCGCAGCGGGCGGACACGGCCGTCGCAGGAAATGCGGAAGATGCGCTCCCCTTCGTCGCTTTTCGCGCGCAGTTCGATATTGCCCTTTGCGCGTATGCGCACCTGTTCGAGCGTGCATCTGTCGCCGAAGGGAACGGACACACCGCTCTCCCAGCTGCGCCGCACGCCTCCGCCGCCCGCAGAGAGGGAAAACACCTCGCCGCCCGCGCAGAAGGCGCTGCCGCACAGCCCTTCCGCCGCCAGCGGCAGGACGCACTCTTCCTCCTCGCCGAACACGGCGAGAACGCCGCGCGTTCCGCATTCCGCGCGCACGTCCGCCTGCAAAAGGTACCGCCCGCAGTACACCGAACCGCGCGGCGACGCCTGCGCGGCACCCGCAAAGAGCGGTGCGGATGCAGGCGGATCTCCCCCGTAGACGTGCAGCCCGTCCTGCGCCAGCCAGAAGGCGCGCTCCCCGTCGCAGGCGGCGGTCGCCCCGTATACGGGCGCGCAGGAGAGCAGGTCGCGCAGCGAAAACCCGCGCTCCTCGCCCCGCCCCGCGAGCAGCTGCAGCCCGCGCTCGCGGAATACGAACAGCCCGTCGCTGCCCGCGGCGAGGGCGACGATCTCCCCCATCGGCGAGGGCGCGTCGATATACCCGCCCGCGCCGTGCGCCTGCGAAAAGTCGCGGATGTCGTCGGGCGCGCCGTAGGTGAGGCGGATGCCCGAGGCCAGCCACAGCCTGTCTCCGAAATAGGCCGCCGCGGCAAAGGCGGGGATCCCCTCCTCTTCCGCAAGCCCGGACGAAGAGAGCAGGGCGCACTTCTGCCCGTCGGAGAGCAGCAGGGCGTCTTCCCCGTCGTATACGGAGGCGTGAACGGGCAGGCGGGAGAAGGCGACGGAAGAGAGCGAAAATCCCTCCTCTCCCTGCACATACATCTGCCCGCCGCTGTATACGGCGCACTTTCCTCCGCCGAAGAACGCCGCTTCCGCGCGCACGCCCGCGGGCAGCGCGGGGAGCGGCAGCCTGCGCACGCCGATATCGCCGCGCAGCGACCCGCCCGCACGGGTAAAGCCGAAGGCGACGCCGGCGGAAAGGTCTGCCTCTTCCCGCCTCCGCTGCACGGAAAGGGCGAGCGGCTGCTTTTGTACGAACCGCATCACACCCACCTCCGCACTTTCAGCCGCCCGCCGCGGCTGCGGCAGGCGCAGGCGAGGGCGTCGCGGTACTTCCTGTCGAGCAGGGCGGCCGCGTCCGTCATGCCGCCGAGCAGGGAAAACTCGCACGCGGTGCCCAGCGCCAGCAGGCGGGCGTCCCCCCGCTTGTCGTATTCGGCGTCGTCGCCCGCCTTTTTGACGGCGGGGCGGAAGGAATATACGACTTTCGCCTTCCCCTCCCGCACGCGCACGCCGCTTTCCGATACGCAGAAGCGCAGCCGCTGCCCCGCCTCCCCGTACACCGCCAGAATTTCCAGCGGCGGCCTGGCGAACGCCGCATACGGGATCTCGCCGCCGCTTTCAAAGTTCTCCTCCCGTTTCAGGGGCAGATAATCGAGCGCGATCTCGTTCTCCGTCATGTTGTAGCACAGCAGCAGCGTTTCGCACTCGCGCGCTGCCTCCGCGGCGCGTTCGCCGCTCTTGCCCGCGAGGTGATCCGCGAGGTCTTTCCGCCCGCACAGCTCCGCCGCCGCGGCGAGCACTTCTTTTACCTTCATTTTCCCCTCCTTTGCGCCGCACGGCGCATAAAAGGGGCGCCCGCCCGCGGCGGGCGCCCCCCGTTCCGTTCCGGCCTGCGCGGCGTCAGCCCTCGGTGATGCCCGAAAGCATCGCCTGCCCGCAGGGACGGGTGCAGACGAGGTCTGCGTACTTCACGAGCGTCGCCGTATACAGCGGCTTGCCCGGCACCTGCCGCAGGACGCGCCCGTCGTCCCCTTCCAGCCACTTCCAGTCGCACAGCTGGTGCAGGCAGAAGTCGTCGGTGTTGAGCAGGTACATCGTGCCCGAAGGGCAGAACCTGTCCGCCACCACGGGGATGCCGTTGTAGGTGATCGCCTTGTACCCGCCCGCGAGCACCTCCGTGTCGATGGGGATGCGCGAGGACGAGAGCGCCGCCTGCAGGGCGCGCTTCACGCCCCAGCTGCAAACGATAAAGTTGATGCGGCTGCCCGCCGTTTCTTCCAGCTTGTCGAGCGCGGCCTGCAGCTTCGCCTCCGTGATGGAGCCGACCTCTTCTTCCATGTGCGGCACCATCCACTTGTGCGTGGCGCGGTCGAGCCCGTAGAGGGTGCCCGTCGACTTGAAGATGGCGCCCAGCCCCGTCAGTTCGAGGTTGTAGGAGCCCTGCACGCAGATAAGGTCGCCCTCCTCGACGCCCGTGATCGCCGCGCCCGAAAGCGTGATCTGCTTCGTGCTGCGGTCGAGGGTGAGGATGCGCCGCGCGGCGGCTGTCGGGATCGCCGTGCCGTCCGCCCCGCGGATGTCCACCGTCATGCCCTCGATGAGGTTCTGAACGGAGTCTGCCGTCACGGTGTTGCCGCTGATCGCGCTCACCTTGCAGAGCACGCCGCTGCCGTCGCCGAACAGCATGCGCCCGAAATTGAAGGCGGACGCGCGCACCAGCCCTTCCATCTCCGCGTTGAGCAGGTCGACGAAGGCGCCCGCGCTGTTTTCGGAGGCGCGCACTGCCTTGTCGCTGATCTCGACGGTGCCGTAGAGGTTTTTGAGGGTGGTCACGAACTGCTCGTAATTGTTGCCGCCGGATGCGGGGAGGTCGCCCTCCTCCGTGCCCGCGCCGACGCCGCCGTTCACGCCGTACTGCGCCAGCCTGCGCACCTCTTTGCCCCATACGTCCGCCGTGCTTTGACGGATCTTTGCCAGGAGCGGGTTGACCGACGTGTTCAGCTGTTCGGAGACCGCCCCGAGATAAAATTCCTTCAGCGCGCTGTCGGCGCTCGTCATGGTTACCATTGTTCTTTTATTCCTCCTCTTTTATTGCTGCCGCCCCTTGCGGAACAGCTCTCTCGCGAGCGCGCCCGCCTCTTCGACGGTCTTTGCCCGCTGCGGCGGCGCGGCGGCGTATCCGCCGCCCTCCGCCATGACGTACGGCGCCCTCGCCGCGATCGCGCGTTCCACCGCCCGTTCGATCCTTTCCTCGATGGCGGCGTCGCCCTCCGCGGCAGGCGCACTTTCCCCGCGGGGCTGCGCACAGTTCTCCCGCCCCTCCAATTCGCGCAGGCGCTGACTGCGGCGGGTGAACTCTGCCTCCAGCGAATTGTACGCGTTCAGAAGGGCATCCGCGCTCTTGAACTTGCCGAACCCGCCGCGGGCCTCTTCTTTCCGAGCCTCCGCTCCGTTCCCCGCGGGCTCCGCCTGCGCCGTGTTTTCCTTCTCCATAACCTGTTCCTCCCTTTTTATTATTGCTGCCGCGCGGCTTCTTTTCGCCGCGCGTGTTCCTTCAGATGCGCCTCTATGCGCGCCTTCGTTTCTTCCCCCGCCGCGAACTCGTCGGAAAGCAGAAAGCGCGTGTGCTCGGAAATGTGCGCATCGTCGTCGTCATAAAAGTCCGCGCGCACCTCTTCCCCCTCGGCAAGGCGCAGATTTTCCTCCGCGGCCTTGTTGCGGTGCAGCGGCTTTAACCCCCGCGCGCTGTCCAGCCCGCCGAAGCCGAGGGCGTCGAGCACGCGCTCCCTCGTCTCTTCGGGGACGCTGCCGTCTTCGCCCGCGAACAGCCCCTTGTCGTACATCTCGTAGATGAGCGAACGGCGGCGGGAAGGGCTGACCGCGCCCTCGTTTTCCGTTTCGAACACCACGTCGTCGGAGGAGATGTCTGCGGAAGAAAAGTAATACATTTCCACCTTTTTCCCCTCGCCCGTCATGCGCATGAGCCGCCTTTTCCCCGCGAACTGCCGCATGAGCCGCAGCACCTGCCTGCCCACCTTTTTCACCGCGCGGCGGATGCTGTCCGTCGTGACGGCGAGGCGGGTGTCGTCCAGCTCGATGAGCAGCTGCAGACCCGTCGCGCTCGTGACGTGCGTGCGGTTCTGCGTCGTGGACGAAAGCTCGCTGACGCCGCTGACGAGGATGAACTCGTCGAGCAGGCGCTCCTCTTCCTGCTGAAATTCGGAGGGCAGCGAATCGGGCGCGAGCATCTTCGGCGCGGGCGCGCCCTGCCTGTAAACGAGCACCTTGCCGGGCGGCAGGCCCTCTTCGATGAGTTCTTCCGTGTCGACGGAGCCGTCCTCGACGGCGAGCACGCCCGCCGTGAGCCTGTTCAGAAATTCGTGCTTGCGGTTTTTGACCGCGTTGAACGCGCGCTGCACGGGGATCATGCGGTCGATGATGCTGCCGCCGAAGAAGGCGCCCGAAAACTCGAGGGCGCACTGCTTCGCGAAGGGGTAGCCGCGCTCGCCCGCTTCCCCGTTGCAATAGGGAAGCTCCCCCTCGTAGGCGAGCCTGCCGCCCGCCACGGCGAGAAAGCGCCCCTTCGGGTATGCGCGCGTCGGCTTTTCGTAATATTCGATGACCAGCGCGCAGTCTTCCCGCACGGGGAGCGCGCCCCTGCCCAGCCCGCCCGCGAAATTCGACGCCGCCGCATAGGGCGCGAGCGGGAACTCCGCCTTTTCCGGCGCGGCTTTTATGCCGTACCGCTCGGAGATCTCCGCGACGGGCATCGCCCGCGCGTGGATGATGCTGGGCTGATCTTCCACACGTTCGCAGGAAAGGTCTTCGGGATAGATCTCGAAGGGCGGCACCGCCGCGATGCAGACGCCGCCTTCCCCTCCCCGCGCGGAGGCGTCCCACAGCACTTTATAGAAAGACGTTCCGCACGTTTCGCTCCAGACCGCCGCGCGCGCCATCGTTTCGTCGAAGGAACATTCCTCCAATACCGAGCGCAGCACGTTCGACGAGATCTTTGCCGTGCGCATATCCCCTTCCTCGCCCGTTGCCGCCCGCACCGACATGACGGGCCGCACCTGCGCCAGCTTTGCGCAGCGCGTGTCTATGGCGGGGGCGATGTGGTTGAACACCTCCCTGCACTGCCAGTAATAGCGCGGCTGCTCTTCTTCCAGCTCTCCCGCGGGCGTGATGCCGACGTACTGGTTCCCCGAAAGGAAATTCATGTTCAGCTCCCACCCGCGCTCGAGCATGCGGCGCTGCTTCTGCCGTTCGGCGAACTTTTCCGTCACCTCGCGCACGAGCGCGCGCTCCCTCTCTTCCGCCGCCTCACGGCGGCGAGCCTCTCTTTTCACCTTCCTCCTCCTCGCGCAGCCGCAAAAGCAGCCGCGCCTTTTCCTGTTCCAGCTGCTCGTCTGTGAGAGCCGCGAGCGGTTCCTCCGCCTCGAGCAGCAGCTTTGCCGCCTGAATGTCGGGCGGCACGTCCTTTTTCGTCACCTTCCTCTTCAAGAGCACGGCCTCCCCCTCGGTAAAGCCGTACTCCTCCACCACCTCGTCCGCCTCGTAGCCGAGCGCGCGGCGGCGGAGCGCCTCCGTTACCTCTTCGCGTCGCATACCTCCCCCTCAATACGGTTTTTTCCTCCTCGCAAGTTTTGCCTTGTCTTTCTGAATGGCGGAGAGCGGCTTTGCGGGCGGGTCGGCGTGCGGCCTGCTCATCAGATAATAGCGCAGCTCGTCCAGCGCGTGGTCGTCGCGCTTTTTCGGCACGTCGCCCTCGCCCCAGAAGTACCCTTTCAGCTCGCGGATGAGGTTGACGCAGCCCTCGAAGATATACAGCTTCGGCACGCCGTTTTCCCCTTTCAGATAGCTCTTGACGCGCGCGATGCCCGCAAAGAGGTCTTTGTTCACCCGCGCGTTGACGCCGATGCCGCGCTCAAAAAAGAGTTCGCTCACGCTCTTGGAACTTGCCAGCGTGCGCTGGTTCGCCGCCGAGTCGATGAGCGCGCTCACCCTGCCGCCGAAATCGCGGTGCCAGCCGATGCGGTCGCTGACGGCGAGGATGCGCTCCGCGTGGTAGCCGATATCCCGCTTCGCCTCGTAGTGTTCCGCAACGACGTAGACGTTGCCGTCATAATCGACGCAGTACCAATGCGCGGAGAGCGGATTGTTCAGCCCGGGGTCGATGGACACCGTATCCTGCCATTCGCGCGGGACGGGAAAGGGCGGGATGACGTGCACGCGCTCGTCGAACTCGGGATAGACCAGCCCCTCGTTGACGCAGAACCTGCCGTAGCGGCGGCTTTCCAGCTCCTTTTCCCCCATGCCCGCCGCCATCTTTTCCGCGGCGCGCCTGTCGAGAAAGGGATTGTCTGCCCACTCCATGAACTCGTACCACACCTCGGGGTCGCCGCGCGCGTTCATATAGATCTCGTCGAACACGAAGGTCAGCCCCTTGAGCGGGGTCATGGTGCCGAAGATGTCGCCGCCGCGGTCGAGCACGCGCATGCGGCATTCCGCATAGACGTCTTCGGGCGGCTCTTCGTCGAACCACACGAAATCCAGCGAGGCGCCCTGAAATTTTTCCCTGCCCTGGTCGCAGCTCTTGAAGCCGATCACGGAAATGCCGCCGAACACGTTGCGCACCCGTATCTGGTCGATGACGCCCGAGGGCGACCCCTTCTTCCCCGAAAGCATGGTCACTTCTTCTATCCATGCGGGGTCGAGATAGTGCAGGATCTTTTTCTGCGCCACGTCGCGCTGCACCTGCTGCGAGAGCGACACCACCCAGCCGAACACGCCGTCCTTGTTCTTGCGGTACGGGTGCACGCCGCGCGCCATGTACACGCACTCGACGGCGCCGCACTCCGTTTTGCCGCTGCGGTTGCCGCCGAACACCCAGCGGTTCTTCTTTTTGCATTTATGGAAGGCGATCTGCTTTTTGTGTTTCTTTTTCCCCGCGTTGTAGTTCGCGAGCGCGCCGTTTGCCCGGCGTTCCTGCTCGCGCTCGATCGCGAGGATCCTCTCCACCGTTTCGCGCATTTCTCCCTCCCCTGCGCCCTTCCGCGCCCCTGCACCGAAAATTATACAGCCCCTTTTGCCCGAAAGCCCGCCTCTCTGCCACCTTTTTCAAAAGGACGGAATAAATATCCCCGCGTAGAAACGCGGGGTATTTCATTTTCGGGCAGTTAGCCCTAATATTACCAGCGGCGCGCAAGCCGCGCTTATGACGACCTGGCAGTCATGCGATTGTTACTTGCCGCCCGTTAACGGGCATTCCCTGTGCTTAACTTTCTTCTCCTATGCCTTTGCCCCCTCTTTTTTGGTTCCTTATTTTTATTTTCCCGTTTATTTTTCTATCCTTGCTTTTTCTTCTCTTTTTGCCTTATTTCTTATTGCCTTTCCTTTTGCTCTTTTTTGTTCATCGGCAAAGCCTCTCTTGAACCCGCGGACTATCCGCGGGTTTTCTTATACAAAAAAGCCCCCGGCAAAAGCCGGGAGCTTCCGAAATATCCCCTGTCGCCGCGGAACTTCCGCACCGCCGCGGGCATAACGTTTTCACGAAAGGAGCAGACGGAAATAGTGGGCAGGCACGGCGCTCCAGCCGTGGCACAGGCTGCCCGCCCCGCCGAAGGCGGGCGCGCCCTCCACCGTTTCCCACACCGTGGTGGAACCGGCGTCGAGCATCATTCCGTAATCGCGTCGGATCTCCCCGAGGATGAAGGGGGCGTACTTCTCTTTGTCGGTGTGCAGCAGCGCGTCGTACTTGAAGGCGCGCATGCTCAACGTGCAGGCGATCAGAGAACCGGAAACGATGCCTTCGCAGATCGCCGCCGCGCTTTCCGGCGGGGCGATGCCGCACAGGACGCACAACGCGTTGCCGAGCTCGGTGTATACTTTCTCCTCCCTCGAATGGAAGAAAAGTTTCTTTTCCCCGTCGTAGAAGACGGCGCGGATGCGCTCTTTCAGGGCGGAAAGGACGCCTTCATACGCAAAGGCGCGCCCCGCCGCGGAACAGATCTCCCTGAAAGATTCCAGCGCGAGGACGGTCAGCGCGTTGAGGATGAGGTCGGGCTTTTCCTCGTTGCTGTACCCCAGGCTCCCCGTCAGCGGGGCGACCCAGTCGTAAAAGTTCCAGTGTTCGCTGCCCGAAAAGCGCACGACGAGCCCCTCTTGCATATGCGAGAGAAAGACTTTCAGGACGCTTTCCAGCTTGCCGAAAACTTCCGCCGCGAGCGTCGCGTCGCCCGCGTACTGCGTGTATTCCCGCACGGCGAGAAAATAATAGAGCGAAAAGGAAGGGATGGTCAGGTCGACGCCGCAGGGGAAGCAGATGGAGAGCAGCCCGTCTTCGCGCTCGTCTTTGCTCATCAGCAGGAGATTCGCGCGCGCATAGGCGAAATTGCCGCCCTTGAAGGCGGTGTAACCGCACAGCATCTGGTTGCGGGCGTCGAAGGCGTACAGATCCTGCTCGCGCCACGGGCAGTCCATGTAATGCTCGGACATGCACAGATCGAGCGTGTTGAGGCAGATTTCGTAGATCTGCCTGTCCCTGCCCCGCAGGAAGGAATAATCCGCCCGTTCGGCGGGGAAGAAGTGAGGGACGCAGCCCGCATACGAGAGCCGGAAAGGCTGTTCCCCCTCCACTTCCAGGTAGCGGCAGCCGAGGCGCAGGAAGGGATTGAAGAAGCTGTTTTCCCCCTCCTTCGCGATATATTCGAAGCTGAAATCGCGCGTGGCGATCTTGCGGCAGACGTGCCCGTCTTTCAGGTGTTCCCCGTAAGACACCGTTATTTTCTGCCGCGCTTCGGTGAACAGGCGCAAAAGCGGCATGCCCGTGCGTTCCTCCCCGAGATCGACGAGAAAGGAATTTCCGGAAAGCGCGGAAACGCTCTTCATCGGGCGCGGCAGCCCGTAGATCAGCTTTCGCACGGGGCGGGGGAACATCGTGCAGTTCTTTCCGGCGGGAACGGAGGGCGCGAAGCCGTCGCCGCCGCCCGTGAGCCAGCCGTCCTCTTTGTCCGCGTCGTACAGGAAGCTCAAGCCGAGCTGCCCCGTTATCCGTTTGAGGTAACGGCAACGGAACGCCCTGCTCTCGCGCGAAAGAATGCTTTCGCTGCTGGCAAGCACGGTCTCCCCGCCGCACTCCGCCTCGAAGAGCAGCCCCGCGGGCGCGGGCTTGTAGCGCTGCGTGGGGATGCCCGCGTGCCACACGCGCACGGCAAAGTGATTTTCTCCCCCGCGCACATGGGGCGTGAGGTCTATCTCGTCGAAGATCTTATAGTGCTCGAAGTCCGCGTATTGGTTGGAATCGACGAAGGTGCCGTTTATGTACAGCGCGTAATCGCCGTCGCAGGAAATGCGGAGCACCGTCTTTTCTCCCTCTCTGCATTGCAGCGGCGCATAGAATTCGCCGTAGGTATCGTCTTCCGCCTGCGCGGTATACCAGATCCACTTGCTTTTGTCAAACATATGCTCTCCGGAAGGGCGGGCCTCCCGCCCGAATATAGTATATTCTATTGTACAGCATATTCCCGAAAAGGTCAACGGAATCCCCTCCGCGTCCTCGAATAAATATCCACCGGCAAAGCCGGTGGTTTTTCATTTTCGGGCAATTAGTCCTA
>ERZ1643249.5472-NODE-5472-length-10173-cov-6.010773_pt1 | contig 10173 bp, 7 predicted proteins | sample MGYA00579263_ERZ1643249 | MGnify/ENA primary metagenome ERZ1643249 (study PRJEB29033, sample SAMEA4952264) | chicken gut metagenome | biome: Broiler Chicken; feature: Gastrointestinal Tract; material: Caecum | place: Ireland | collected 2018 | study: Broiler...
GTGCCCAGCATACAGCCGATGCCCATGGCCACCAGGCCGAAAAAGCTGATGGACTTTCCCCCTGTTTTTCCCATCCAGATCCCTCATTTTTCATTAGATAGACCTATTATATCATGTTGTGGGGCGCTTTCAACCTCCGCCCCTCCCCTTCTTCTCCTCCCGGGGCCAGGCCCCCGCCGCCACTCCCAGCAGGGAGAAGGCCACGGCAATGCCGCAGAAGAGAAGGAGTACCATGCGGTCATGGTGGTAGAGCAGGAAAACAGCAGCGAAGGTCCCCGCCCCGCACAGTACCGGGTAGAGAGGGCAGAAACCCCGACGTTTGCCCAGGAACATCCCCACAGCCAGACAGCCAATGGGCAGCAGCACCTGAGCGTAGATGGCGCCGCTCAGCAGGGGCATACCGCTGCCCTCCAGCTGTCGGAGCAGCCAGGGCACCCCCAGACAGAGCGCCAGAATAACGGGCACATAGGGCAGGGTCTCCCGCCATTTTAAAAAAGATGGGCCGCGACGTGTCATACTCCTCTCTCCTTTCACCTCCATCATAACGAAAACAGGGCCGTCTGTCCACAGTTTTCGGACAGACGGCCCCGCTGTATGGAACTTTGCTTCAGGAAATGGCTTCAATTTGGACGTTGAGGGTCTCCACATCCGGCTGGCCCACCAGGTGGTTGGTAAGGCCGTACTCCTGCTTCAGGGACAGGATACGGTAGACGCTCTCATCCAGCCGTTCCATAGAGATGCGGCCGGCGTCCACCGCCGAAAGCAGAGCATCCCGGGCGGCGGTGAGGTTGTCCGCCTCATGGCACACCAGCAGCAGGTCGCACCCGGCCTCCACCGCCATGACGGCGGCCTCCCCCATGCCGTAGGTATTGGAGATGGCGCCCATGGTCAGATCGTCGGTACACACCACCCCGTCAAAGCCCAGCTCCTGCCGCAGCAGGCCGGTGACCACCTCTGGGGACAGGGAGGCAGGCAAATCGGGGTCGATCTGGGTCATGAGGATATGGGCCACCATGACGCAGGGGGTTCCCTCGTCAATGGCTGCCTGGAAGGGGATCAGCTCAAATTCCTTCAGCTGCTCCACCGTCTTGTCCACCACCGGCAGATCTACATGGGAGTCGGTGCTGGTATCCCCGTGGCCAGGGAAATGCTTGACCACCGGGATCACACCCCCCTGCTCCAGTCCCTCGTTCACCGCCAGCCCCGCCCGGGTCACCGTGTCGGGGTCGCTGCCGTAAGCCCGGTCCCCAATGACGGTGTTGTCCGGGTTGGACCAGATGTCCAGGCAGGTGGAGAAGTCCAGATTGAAGCCAAATGCGGCGCACTGGGCGGACAGCACCTTCCCCCGCTCCAGAGGATCGCCTCCGCCGGCGATATAGTCATAGGCGGAGGGCAGGTCGTCCACCTCCGGGGGCATCCGGTCCACCCGTCCCCCCTCCTGATCCACGCACAGAAAGAGGGGGATGTTGTCGCCGTTGAGCGCTTTCAGTTCGTTGGTCAGGTCCGCCAGCTGGTCGGTGCTCTCCACGTTCCGGCCAAAGAGGATCACGCCGCCCACCTGGTAGTCCTGGACCGCCTGAAGGCCATCCTCACCGGCCCCAGTTCCCCCGATGCCCGCCACCAGCAGCTGGCCCACCTTCTCTTGGGTGGTCATGGCCGCCAGAGCCTCCGCCACCGGGTCAGGGGTGGGGGTAGGCTCCGGGGTGGGCGCAGGTGTGGGGGTGGCGCTGGGGGTTGCGGCAGGCGTGGGCGTAGGGGCGGGCATTTTGCTGCCGCACCCCGTTAAACCCAATACACAGAGCAATAACACCCCGGAAAGAATACGCTTCATCATCGTTTTCTGCCCCCTTTTCGCCGTTTGGGCAGGTGCATGGCCCGGCGGTTGCCTCCCTTCTTCCGGCGGGACTTTTCTGTCCTGGGCTTTTCCGGGCGCCCCTCCTGCTTGACCACAGGAGTACCGCCAGGGAGGATAAAGTCCACCTGACCGCTCACCGGGTCGGCGGCGGCACACTCCACCTCCAGAGCCATGCCGAAGGTATACCGGCCGCTGCCGCCCAGCTCCACCAGGGGCAGATGGGCCTGGTCATACTCCCAGGGCCCGCCGGGTAAGGCCTCCACCGGCAGCAGTCCCTCCACGCCCCCGGCCACCGACACAAAGAGGCCAAACCGGGTGACACCGGTCACCACACCGGCAAAGATCTCCCCAACGTGGCCCGCCATAAACTCGGCCAGGTAGCGCTTCTCGATCTCCCGCTCGGCCTCCTGGGCGGCCAGCTCCCGCTGGGAGGACTGGACGGCGGCCCGCCCCACAGCGGTGGTCAGCTTCTTCTCCTGTTTATCCAGCGTCCCGTCCAGCAGGGCGGTGAGCACCCGGTGGACCATCAGGTCGGGATAGCGGCGGATGGGGGAGGTAAAGTGGCAGTAATACTCCGCCCCCAGGCCGAAGTGGCCCAGGTTGTCCTCGTCGTACCGGGCCTTCATCAGGGAGCGCAGCACCATCATGGACACCGCCCCCTCCTCCGGCCTGCCCTTGGCCCAGTCCAGCAGCTTCTGGAGGGAGTGGCTATCCGTTCCCTTCAAATCGTAGCCCAGAGGGGCCACCATCGTACGCAGGGCCTCCCCCTTCTCGTCGGAGGGCTTCTCATGGACCCGGTAGACACAGGGCTTATGGAGGCGGTTCAGGTGCTCCGCCACGCACTCGTTGGCGGCCAGCATAAAGGACTCGATGAGCTTCTCGCTCTCCCCCTGCTGCCGCAGCGCCACGTCCACCGGCCTGCCCTCACTGTCGCAGATTACATAGCTTTCCTTGGTCTCCAGGTCCAGAGCCCCCCGGTTCCGCCGCAGCTTCTCCAGCTGCTTAGCCAGGGCGGCCATATCCTTCAGCATGGGCAGGATGTGGGCGTACCGCTCCGCCAGGGCGGGGTTCTCCCCCGCCAGCAGCACGTTACAGTCCTCGTAGGTCATCCGCTCGGTGGAGCAGATCACTGATTTGGTGATAGTGTGGTCCACTACCCCGCCGCTTGCGTCCATGGTCATAATGCAGGACAGGGCCAGCCGGTCCACATGGGGGTTCAGGGAGCAAATGCCGTTGGACAGCTCCACCGGCAGCATGGGCACCACCTGGTCGGCAAAATACACCGAGGTGCCCCGCTCCCAGGCCTCCAGGTCCAGAGGGGAGCCGGGGCGCACATAGTGGCTCACATCGGCGATGTGGACCCCCAGTACCCAGCGGCCCTGGTCGTCCTTCTCCAGGCTCACCGCGTCGTCAAAGTCCTTGGAAGATGCCCCGTCGATGGTGATGATGGTCTTGCTCCGCAGGTCCAGCCGTCCCGCCAGGGCGGAGGGCTCCACCGCCTGGGGGATGGTCTCAGTCTCTGCCAGCACGGCAGGCGGGAAGGTGCGCACAATGTCATGGGTGTAGAGAATGGCCTCCACGGCACTCTCCCGCCGGTCGGCGGGACCAAACCGCTCCCGCAGGGTGCCCATGGGGGCGGTCTTGCCGCCGCCGAAGCTGGTCATGGCCACAGCCGCCCGCTCGCCGGGGCGCACCCCCTTCCGCTTGGTGAATACCTGGATGGGGCCGGGCAGGCGGTCGTTGTCCGGTTTCAGCCAGAGGGCGTGGTCCTGCCGCTCCAGCACACCGGTGACGGTTTTGTTGGCCCGCTCCAGCACCTGGACCACCTTGGCCACCCGTCGGCCCGCCTCTGGGTCCTCCTCGGTGATGCAGGCCGTTACTTTATCTCCATTCCAGGCGCCGCCGTTGGCCCGGGGTGGAATGAAGCAGTCCTCCCCCTCCTCGGGGATCAAAAAGCCGAAGCCCCGGCCGCTGGCCTGGTAGATACCGGTCAATTCCTTTGTCTCTTTCATAGATCGTTCCTTTCTGATTCTGGTGTTTCTGGTTTGTATTATACCCCTTTTTGCCCCAGACGCAACAAAAAACGCCCTTCCGAAACCGGAAGGGCGTTTTTTCGCATTCTCAGATCAGGCAGATGACAAAGGTAAGGATCATGAATCCAATGGCCACCCACTTGGTCATCTTGGCCAGCTTGGCGTCCCAGCTCTTGGCCTTGTTCTTGGCCATAAAGGTGTCCGCCACACCGGCGATGGCACCGGACAGGCCGGCGCTCTTGCCGGACTGGAGCAGCACCACGGCGATGAGGAACAGGCAGGCCGCCACATCGATAATGCTCAGAATCAGCTTGGTGTAATCCACGCTACATCGTCCTTTCGGCCCCGTCAGCGGGGCAATGTGCACTCTATTTGGCGCAGTCCTCCCGCGCCTTCTCTCATACGTAGAATTGATAATAGCACAAAACAGGAACGATTACAAGTGTTTTCTCATTTTTTCTGGCATTATATCTGACTGCGCAGCAGCCGTCGGCTGCCCCAGCAGGTGGCCAGGAAGTAGCCGCCGTACACCGCCACCAGCAGCAGGGCGGTGACAGCGCTGGAGGCAGCGGCATCCACCTTGCCCACCTCGGCAATGACGGCGTTGGCGGCGGTCATGCCTACCACGGCATGGATCAGGGCCAGGGCCAGCGGCAGGAAGAAGGCCAGAAACACCTGGATATCCACCGCCCGGCCCCGCATCCGCCGGGAAACCCCCAGCTGGGAGAGGACCCGATAGCGCTGGGCGCTGTCGGCAGCCTGACTGAGCTGCTGGAGGGCCAGCACCGCCGCCGAGGCCACCAGGAACACCACGCCCAGGTAGAGTCCGATGAAGAGCACCAGCACTTTGGTACCCATCAGGTCCATCCAGGTGGACAGCTTGGTGGTATAGGAATAGCCGCCGGTATCCTTCAGACCGCTCACCGCCGCCAGGAAAGCGTCCTCCCCCTCCTGTCTGTCCCCGGCATAGTCGGCCAGGAAGTACCAGCGGGACACAGACAGCTCCTCTGTTTCCTGGGACACCATCTGGATACGCCAGTCCTCCACAAAAGCGTCGGCCTTTTCCTTCCCCCAGGCAGCCGCATAGGCATCATAGTCCGTCTGGAGCAGATAGGAGTGCCCGTTCTCGTCCTGATACATAGGGAAGGTGATCCAGCGGCTGCACTGCTGCTCCGGGTCAAAGCCCTCCGCCGTCAGCAGTGCGGGCAGATCCATGGTCCCCCCATCCTCCTCCGGCCAGACAGACAATTCCACATCCTGGGGCACGGTCTGGTCCGCCATCTGAGAGACGGTGTTGTTCAGTCCTACAGAGGTGGCGGTGATGCCGATGGCCAGCAGCAGCATGAGGCAGATCACCGTCATGGACCGGTAGGTGGTATTGATATTGGCGTTGAACTGCCGCAGGATGAACAAATTCAGATTTTTATAATAGAGCTTCTTGCTGGTCTGGCACAGACGCAGCAGAAAGCCGGACAGAGCCCGGAAGAACAGCAGGGTACCCAGGCTGCCCAGTCCGATCATTACCCAGAACAGTTCGTCCACCCGCAGCAGGCCCCGGGTCAGCAGCATGGTGTAGGCCACGACCAGCAGGGTGCAGCCAATGAGAAAGAGCACCACCGAGACGCCCAGGCTGCGCACCTTCAGCTCCTGATTGACCCGCCGGGCCCGCAGCAGGTCAATCAGCTTTCGCCGGGATATGGTAAATGCGTGGTAGAACATCACCAGCAGGAAGATAGCCGCAAAGGCCAGCACCGTCTTGCCGATAGCAGGGAGAGAGAGGGAAAAGGCAAAGTAGGTCATGGGCACCGCAAACAGCCCCGCGGTAAAGAGGGACAGGGCCTGGGAGAGCACCACACCCAGCGCCAGCCCCACCGCCAGCGCCGTCAGAGCAATGACGGCGGTCTCTGCCAGCAGCAGCCGGGCCACCTGCCGGCGCTCCATGCCAAGCATCAGGTAGGTGCCCAGCTCCCGGGACCGGCGGCGGACCAGAAAACCGGAGGCGTACAGGATGAGGAAGGCCAGTACCACCCACACAAAAACCGACAGGATGCCGATGAGCTGCTGAATGGCCCCTACAATGTTGGCCCGGGGGTGCTGGGCCAGGTAGCGGATCACACTCTGGGTCTCCAGAGCGTTGAACACATAAAACAGGCACACACCGAAAGCCACGGTCAGGAAATACACCCCGTAGTCCCGGAAGCTGCGCCCCACATTCTTGACAGCCAGCTTAGAGAACATCGTTCTGGTCACCTCCCAGCTCAGTCACCACGCCGATGATTCGCCGGAAAAAGTCTCTGCGGTCCAGATCCCCCCGCTCCAGCTGTGCAAACACCGCCCCGTCCCGCAGGAAGAGGATACGATGACAGTAGCTGGCGGTAAAGGCGTCGTGGGTGACCATCAGGATGGTAGCCTCACACAGTTCGTTCATCACCTCGAACCGCTCCAGCAGCAGCCGGGCGGACTTGGAATCCAGGGCGCCGGTAGGCTCGTCGGCCAGGATCAGGGCCGGCCGGGTGACAATGGCCCGGGCGGCGGCGGTGCGCTGCTGCTGGCCCCCCGACATTTGATAGGGGTATTTGTTCAGGCAGTCGGTGATCTCCAGCAGCTGGGCGGTCTCCTGCACCAGACGCTCCACCTTCTGAGGCGGGGTTTTGCGGATGGTGAGGGCCAGGGCGATATTTTCAAAGGCGGTGAGGGTATCCAGCAGGTTGCAATCCTGAAACACAAAGCCCAGCCGCTCCCGGCGGAATTGGGAGAGTGCCTTCTGTTTTAGAGCGGTAATGTCCTTCCCCTCCACCCAGATGTGGCCCGCCGTAGGGGTATCAATGGTGGAAATGCAGTTGAGCAGGGTGGTCTTGCCGCTGCCCGACGGGCCCATGATGCCTACAAATTCCCCTTTTTCCACCGAAAAATCCACATGGTCCACCGCATGAGTGACCGTTCCTCTGCCATAATCCCGGCACAGTCCTTCTACCTTCAGAATCTGCTCCATCTGTATGCCTCCTTTGCTTCTGAAGATAGTGTACCAGCATCATCTTAAAAATTTCTAAACGCCCTCTTACCGTTTTATGAAAGAAAAACGGACGCCCCCCAGGGCGTCCGTTTCATCCGAAATCCGGTTCAATCCAATGTTTTTAAAACTTCCATGGTGCGCTGGACCTCCGCCCGGGTCATGGTGGCAGAGGGTTGGAACTGGCCGTTCACCGGCTCCAGCAGACCGTTGCGGAGGCAGAAATCCACCGCCGTCACCGCCCAGCCGGAGACAGAAGCCCGGTCGGACAGGGCGTTGACAGCCGAACCATCGGTGGTCAGGTCCAGCTCTTCCGCTCTGGCGTAGTTATAGAGCATGACTGCCGCCTGCTCCCGTGTCACTTCCATCTGGGGCAGGAACATACCCTTGCCGTCTCCGCTGACGATGCGCTTTTCCGCGGCCCAAACCACCGCGTCGCTTCCCGTCACATCCGCAAAGGCCACATTGGCCCCGGGCTTGGGCTGGCCTGCCACCTCATAGAGCATCTCCACAAAACCCAACCGGGTCATGGGACTGTCCACAGCACCGGCGTATACCGCCCAGGTGCTCTCCCGCTGCGGTACAACAGCCCCGGAACGGGAAGTAAACGCGGTCAGAAGGGAGGCCATGGTTCCGCCGGTGGCAGCATACTGCATATCGGCTGCGGCGGACCACAAAATGGTGCAGGAGGGGAACTCGTCGTCATACAGATGAGACTCCTCCAGAATCACACGATAGGTGCGATCCCCCTCCACCGACTGGCCCTGCCAGGTCAGATTGACCACCCGCTGGCCAGGCTGGCCGCCTACATAAAGCTCATAGTCCATGCCATACAGGAAATCGGCGTCCTGCCCACCGGTCACCCGACCGCTCTCATCCACCTGGTACCGCCCGGCACAGACCTCCAGCCATGCCTCCAGCTGGGCGCCGGTCAGTTCCACCATCACCACCGGGCTGTCTCCGCTGGCCAGGGTAGCGCAGTCCCTCAAGCTCAGGGCACGGGCTCCGCTGCCGCTGCTGCTCTGCTCCGGCAGATATCCAAGGCTTCCGTTGGTAATCAGGGCCGCGTCCGCCCCCGAGGTCCACAGCATGGCCCGGGCGACCAGATCAGCCGCCTGCGTCTGCCGGGTAGCACTGGCAACGGTCTCCGTCCAGTTGCCGGACAGGGTCCCTGCGCGCTGCTCGGCGCGGGCCTGCTGGGCCTTCTGGCCGTCGGCCGTGGCTTGGGCCAGCGCCGGATCATTTTCATAGTCGCTCAGTCTCAGCAGCTGGCTCTCGCCGATCACAGGAGTACCGTTGTCAGAGAGAATCACCTCTGTACGGGTCAGGGTGGTTCCGCCGCTGCTGACCCAGGACACCATCTGGCCATCCCGATTCTCCAAGGTACCCATATCCGCCTGGCCGTGGCCGCTCACCAGCAGGTCAATCCCTGCGGTCTGGGCGGCAAACTCCTCCAGCGTCTCCTGGTCTGCGTGGCAGCATACCACTACCAGGTCGCAATTCTGCCGCTCCAGCTGGGGCCAGATCCAGTGGTTCCACTCCCAGGCATAGCTCATGCCGGTGTTGTCCGTATGGCCGAACTGGCTGTCACTATAATAATAAGAGGGCAGAGACTGGGGCACCTCCAAAGTGCCCAGGCCCACCACTGCGATCCGGATCTCCTTGCCCTCCAGCTGGCGGGTATAGATGTGGTAGGGCTGGGCAGCGTTCTGTCCGCTCTCCCCGTCCATCCAGTCGGCGGAGATCAGTTTCACCGGCGTACCCTGGCCGTTTTCTTCGGTCAAATCCCGGAAAAAGGCGGCCCGGTGGCCCTGCCCCAGCCGGAACTCCTCCACGCTGGGAACCAGTCCATCATAGCCGATGGTACGCAGAGCCAAAGCGGTGTCGGCGGCACTGCCGCTGACCAGGGTATTGGCCACCGCATCCCCACTGTCCAGCAGCAGCGTGCTCTTCACGGTCTGACGTTCCTCCGCCATGGCGGTGGCCACTTTCAAATAGCTGTTTTCTTCCGTTTGTCCGGTCATGGGATCGGTCTCTCCTACCCGGCCCGCCATATCTCCTGTGGTGTAGATCCCCAGGGCAGGCGCCGCCTCAGCAGGTGCAGGTTCCGCAGCCCAGGCAGCCGTAGCCGGCAGAAGCAGCAGCGCCAGCAGCGCCGCACCCAGCCGGCGAAACAATATGGATTTCCGTGCCATTAAGATCGCCTCTTTTCTCCCACATGGGGCACGTTCCTCCGGCACAAGGCCGGTAATCTGGTCCAAGTATTGTCGTTTTGTTTATTATACGTCCAGGCAGAGGCGGATTCAACGCATGGCAGGTGAATGTAAACAAAAAGAAATATTGTTACAATTCCTTTTCTTGAAGCAAAAAAGAACGCCGCATATGCGGCGTTCTTTTGCGTGAAAGAAAGGGAAAACTCAGCCCATAGCGCACAGCTCAGCGGCGGTGCGGGCAGCCAGACGGGCGTTGTTGAATACCAGCTGGATGTTGGAATCCAGGCTGTCGCCGCCGGTGAGTTCCTTCACCTTGGCCAGCAGGAAGGGGGTGGTGGCCTTACCGTGGATGCCCTGGGCGTTGGCCTGGGCAATGGCCTCGTCGATGGCCTTGTTGATCACGTCGTAGTCCATGGCAAACTCCTCGGGGATGGGGTTGGTCACCAGCATACCGCCCTTCAGTCCCAGCTCCTGGGAAGCGTGGAAAGCAGCGGCAATCTCCGCGGGGGTGTCCATGCGGTAGTCCACCTCGAAGCCGCTCTTGCGGGTGTAGAAGGCGGGCAGCTCCTTGGTGCCGTAGCCCAGCACGGGCACGCCGTGGGTCTCCAGGTACTCCAGGGTCAGGCCCAGGTCCAGGATGGACTTGGCGCCGGCGCACACCACCATGACGGGGGTGTTGGCCAGCTCCTCCAGGTCGGCGGAGATGTCCATGGTGGTCTCCGCGCCCCGGTGGACGCCGCCGATGCCGCCGGTGGCGAAGATCTGGATGCCCGCCATGTGGGCGATCATCATGGTGGTGGTGACGGTGGTGGCGCCGTCGGCCCCCCGGGCGCACAGCACCGCCAGATCCCGGCGGCTGGCCTTGGTGACGGCCTGGCCCTGCTTGCCCAGGTACTCGATCTCCTCCTTGGTGCAGCCGGCCTTCAGGCGGCCGCCCAGGATGGCGATGGTGGCGGGCACCGCGCCGTTGTCCCGGATGATCTGCTCCACCTTGAGGGCGGTCTCCACATTCTGGGGATAGGGCATGCCGTGGGAGATGATGGTGGACTCCAGGGCCACCAC
>ERZ1643249.5475-NODE-5475-length-10167-cov-4.946104_pt1 | contig 10167 bp, 8 predicted proteins | sample MGYA00579263_ERZ1643249 | MGnify/ENA primary metagenome ERZ1643249 (study PRJEB29033, sample SAMEA4952264) | chicken gut metagenome | biome: Broiler Chicken; feature: Gastrointestinal Tract; material: Caecum | place: Ireland | collected 2018 | study: Broiler...
GAGACTTGGAGACGCCCTGCCGGACGGGATGACTTATTCACAGTATGCACATCAGGGATTCTGGCAGCTTCTGTTCGTAAGTATCATTAATTTTCTGGCAGTGCTGGTCTGCATGCAGGTGTTCGGGGAAAATAAGATCCTGGAGATCCTGCTGTGTGTTATCTCAGTATGTACCTGCGTGATGATCCTCTCGGCGGCATACCGGATGCTGCTCTATGTGGAAGAATATGATCTGACCTTCCTGAGAGTGCTCGTCCTGTGGTTCCTGGCAGTGCTCATGCTGATCTTTTTCGGAGTCATACACAGCATCTTCCACAGAAAATTTATGCTGTTCCGGTACATCATGCTGATCGTATCCGTAATGTACATCGGTTTTTCTTTCAGTCATGCGGACCGGATCATTGCCGGTTATAACATCGCAAATACAGAAAGTATGAATCAGGAGGATGTCTGTTACTTGATCTATGGACTTTCTGATGATGCGGCTCCGGAGATCGCAAAGCTGAGCGAAAAGAATCTGGAAAATCTGGGAATGCTCCGGGACGTGGATAACTATTTTTACGAGATCAGTGAGGAATACAGAAATATGAGTGTGAGGAGCTGGAATTTTTCAGGGAGCAGTGCGCTGGATGCGGCTGTAAGCTGGCAGGAAAAGAGGGAATAATCGTCCTTGCGGAAGAATAGAATAGAGTAGAGCAGGAGAAGGGAAGCATGTCGGATGGAAAAGAAGTTTGTAACAGCGGTCATCAATTTTTTTATCAGGGCGATCGTAGGGATGACGCTGATCTTTTTCATCAATCAGTTCGTGATTCCCGATGACTCTTCAATTAATGTGGGACTCAATGCGCTCTCCTTTTTGACGTCGGGAAGCCTTGGAATTCCAGGGGTCTGCCTGCTCTACGGGATCGTATGCTACAAGATTTTGTGACTATTTTACAAAATCTAAAAAGTTTTATTTTCAGTCTGGACAAACGAAAACGGTCTGGTTATAATGCGTCTTACACAGCAGAGTTCCATCTGCTGGAGCATCCGTCTTCGGGGGAGGACGGTGTATCGAAGAGCCGGAAAGAGAAAAACGGCTGTCGTGTATTTTTATTCGGGCTGCATGATCGCAGCGATTTTCAAATCTATGCAGATTAAGAAAACAGAAGAAAAAGGAAGAATGGTGCATCTGGTGATATGCGACGTTCAGTCTTCCTATGCGGAGAAGCTTCTCAGGATCCTTGCAGAACGGCTCCCTGATGCGTATGAATTCCATCTCTTTTGTGATATTGAGAAACTGAAGGGCTTTTCCGAGAGAGCTCCGTCTGACATTCTTCTGATCGGGGAAGAGTTCTCTGAAGAAGACAGAAGAAGGATCCCCGCAGATAAGAAGTTCCTGCTGACAGGAATACGGGACGGGCCTGACTGTGAGGAAATTCCGGTCTTTCGGTATCAGTCTGCGGACAGGATCATCGAGAATATCTTTTCGCAGAGAAATGAAAGAGAGGATCCCATAGTAAAAGTGAGGGCAGAACTGTCCGGAAAGAAAAAAAGTCATGTGCAGACAGGAATGAAAGGACTGATCGGAGTCTATTCGCCGGTCCACCGGATCGGAAAGACAAGGTTTGCCCTGCGCCTGGGAAGACAGCTTGCTGAAAAGACAGAGGTGCTCTATCTGAACATGGAAGGATATGCCGGAGGAAGCTATTATTTCCCGGAGGATCAGGAGATGGATCTGGGGGATCTGCTCTACTTTATGAGACAGGAGAACAGCAGTCCCGGGATCAGAATCAGCGCGATGACGGGAAAAATGGATGGTATGGATTATATCATGCCGATGAAACACGAGCAGGATCTTCGGAATGTGAAGGCGGAAGAATGGATCCGGATGCTGGATATGATCCTTGAGAAGTGCGTCTATGAAGTTGTCATCCTTGATCTTGGCGACGGCATTCTGAGAAAGTGCGCGAGAGTGTATACACTCTACATTGAGGAGGGCGCCGCGGCCGCGAAAATAGAGCAGTATGAGCAGAACCTGAGGTCAGCCGGATATGGAGATGTTCTGGACCGCACGGTGAAGAAAAGGGCGAAGCGGAACAGGACCTCGGAAGAAAAGGGAGCGGAAGATTTATGAGAGGAGCAGAGCAGTTCTATGAGCAGATCATGCACCGGATGGATCTGACAAAAGAGACTGAGGATGAGGAGCTTCAGGAGATCATCCGCAGTGTGATCGAGGATGCGGGGCGAAGAGAGTACATTCCCCTGAATGAGAAGATACGGATCAGCAGGGAGCTTTTCAATGCATTCCGAAAGCTCGATATCCTTCAGGAACTGATCGAGGATGATGAGATCACAGAGATCATGGTCAATGGTACGGACAATATCTTCTATGAGAAGGAGGGAAGGCTTTTCCGTTCAGAACGCAGGTTTCTCTCGGAAAGCCGGCTAGATGATGTGATACAGCAGATCGTGGGAGAGACGAACCGGTATGTCAATGAGTCTTACCTCCTATTTTTCCCTTTTAGACGTTAAGATCTAAAAGCATGGTTAGGGTGAGCCGTGAATCTTGTTACCATGGGAACAAGTGGCTGTAAATAAAGTGGTGCATGAAATAATCATGCTGGGTTTTGTGATTTGTATATCAAATGAGATACACAGCACACTGCTACATGAAACACATGGTTTCGAGCCTGAATTATCAGTTGAGATTATTTTTTGCATGAAAAAAAGACCTACTCGAACTGAAAGGACAGAATTCAAATAACACATGAGTTATTTGCAGATATGAAGTTAATCAAAAGGGAATATGATTAGCGATCTGATTGTCCGCCTAGACTGAGCACCCCTCTGGCTATTGGCGACCGAACATCACGGGCTGTTATCAGGGGTATAGACACATAAACTTAGAACTCTTGAATATATCGAAAAGATATCGATAAAAGAGTATCAAATGACTTACTGATCACATCTTATATCAGGTCAAAATAAAATGCAATAGAACAAAATTGCATCGGAAAACCACAAAATTGGCTAAAAATACGTGAAAATAAAATTTTTTATCAAAGTAATCGGTTACATGTTTCTGAAAAGTTGCAGATAATGCAGAAAAATTTTTTTTGAAAAAATTTCTAAGATTATTCCCAGACAAAAAATAATCAGGGCGGATACGCCCGTAAAAGGTGCCACGATAGGGCACATGTTTTTTGTGGCGGCTGAAAGTTGTTGGCTGCACGTTTTTACATCGGATCTGGGATGTCGTTGTTTACCCATCCTATTTTTTCAAAATAGGACGGATAACCAACTCCACCGCTTACGCCCTCATTGCTCCCAAAGGTCATCACAACTTTCTTCCCAATGTGAGCAAAAAAATAATATCTAAACCAAAATGAAGGATTGGTATTAGATATTATTTTATAAATAAAGTATGATTATTATATTTTATTTTGTGTTGGTTTTATTACATATGTATTCAAATACAAATTCGTCAGTTTTTGTACTAACTTTATTGTATCTTAACGATGAAGACATGTTACGTAATATTCCCAGCCCTTCAGTTTTTACATCAGAAGTAATAGATATATCTTTCATACTAGCTTCGTCTAATAAGTAATATTGATTTGTTTCAGATAGTTCTTCAAATCTCTTGAAGAAATCGAGTAGATCTGGATTGTTTTCGTATTTTTCCTTAAGAGTTTCTAAGTCTTTGCTTGATACAAGCATTTTAGAATTATTAAGTCTAAGTTGTCCTTGAATAAATTCTAAATCGGATAAATCAGTACCATTCACTTTTAGCGGTTGTTTTGAAATTAGGATTCTTTGAATAACGGGCAAACGATTTCCACCACTAGATGTTGAAGATATTGTTCCAACACGGCATTCAAGATCACGATTAAATAGGTATATATGTTTGAAATTTAAAAAAATTATTTCTCCGATATCTGGATTGGTTAGAACACAATAACAAGCTCCCATAGTTAAGGAAATGATAAGTTCACCTTCATAAATTTTTTTTATTGGGTCGCCATTAGCATCTATTTTTCCAGTATTTAAAGTCATTGTAGCTTTACAGAAAGACGAAGATGTTGCATCAAAAATAAGTTTTCCATCTAATAAAAAAGATTCTGATGTTATAGTAGAATATAGGTATATAAAAAATTTGTTATTTTTGATACCATTAAATGCAGGATGATTTATATCTCTAATTAGTACTTGCTCATTTAGATATTGTTCGTTTATAATCCCTGTGTCATCAATCTTATTAAAAGAGAATGAAGTGGAATCATCAGATATATCTGTATTGAGGGAAAGCAGATCTTCTGGTGTAATATTAAGTGCTATACATATTTTAAAAATATGTTGTAGTGTAAGACGCATTTCACCTTTTAATATTTTTGACATTGAGGATTGGCTAATATGACTTTGGGCTGCTAAATCAGCTTGTTTAATCTTCTTTTCACTTAATATAGAATTAATTCTTTTGACAATTGCATCACAATATTCATCTGCAGTAAATTTTTTAATATCCATATCTTCACCTCTTGTATTTAATTAAATACATAATATCACATGTATTCAAAAAAAGAAATTTAGAAAATCCCGAAAAAAGAAAATTTAAGATAGAAAATTGAAAGTAAAAACTGTGCATAATGACTAAAAAAGAATAATTTCGCAAATTGAAATTGAAAAAAATGTTAAAACATGGTAAATTATAAAAGGATTGAGAGGTTTAAGAGGGAGAGAGTGTGAACAAAGAGAAAAGCACATCATCATAATGCTCAATCTTCCATTGTCATATAGAAGTTGAGTACTGGGGGTGATCTTCATGGCTAACAATGATGATGGGCCTAAGAAAAAAAAGAGTAAAGGCAAAGTTTTGGGTATAGCTGGAGTTGGTGGAAGCGGGCTATTAACTGTAGTTAATGGTGTGTTGTGTTATTTTGATAAAGGGATAACTCCTGCTCAAATATTTAAGTTTTTAAATTCATGGCCAGTGGTTATCTTGGGGATTGGCTTTTTTATCACAGTCGTTTTGGTTGAAAGACACTGGCAAGACAGTATAACCAAACGAAATAAAGATGATAATAAAATAGACCAAAAGAAAATAAATGAATATGAGGCTAAAATAAAAGATTTGGAGAATGAATTAAATGAAGGAAAAAAGGAAAACACAGAACTTTCCATAAAAAGTGCATATGATGATATGAGAATTCAGTATTTGGAAGAAGAAATTGAACGATTAAAACAGAATAACAGGGAAGGAGCAAGAGGTACTGACCGCAGATTTTTTACTGGAGGAAAAAGCGGCGCATAATACCTTAAAAAAAATGGACGATAGTATAGTTATATAAGCCTTGATCGGTAGAGAAAGATCAAGGCTTAATTTATACATTTTTTTAATATAGATGTGCTAACTCTTGATTTGTTTGATTTAAATATTATACAATATATATAAGTTTATCTTTAATAATATAAGAAAGGAGAAGTTGAATGGAATCCTTATTAGATAAATTCACAAGTAGTACATATAAAGTTTTAAAGCAAATATATGATTGTCAGATGAAGCTTCCAGATGGAACTTCATATATTCCTATATCACAAGCAGAACTTGCAAGGATTATAGGGGTTAGCACAATCACCATGAATAAATATTTTAAGCAATTTCAGGAAGATGGAGTTATCAAAAGTTATGGCGAAACGAAAGGCAAGTACCAATTAACGGACACTGGAATTGCTATTATAAAAAGAATAGAAGAATTAAATACAGAACTGGAAGGAGGAAAGTAAATGGCAATCTTTAATGAAGATACAAGAGTTAAGATCCCAGCAACGATTCAATTTTTGCGACTTGGCTATAACTATCAGTCACTCAAAACAGATGATGTAGATATAGATTTCAACACAAAGATATTTGTAAACAGATTCAAACCAGCGTTGGAAAGAATCAACGGCAGAGACTTTACCTATGATGAAATCAAAAGCATCCTTACAGATATCCATAATATTTTAAAGAATAACGATTTGGGAAAAGAATTTTATAATTGGCTTATTGATCCATTGGATAAAGTAAAGTTGATTGATTTTGATAACATTGACAACAATGACTTTGCAGTAGTGGATGAGCTGCCATTTAGCGTTGTAGAAGGAACAGAAGAAGGTTCATTCCGTCCAGATGTCAATATATTGGTTAATGGTATGCCGTTGGCATTTCTGGAAGTAAAGAAACCAAATAATGAAGGTGGAATTCAAAAAGAATTCGACAGAATGATTAATAAGAGATTGAAGAATCCTGATTATAAGAAGTTTTTCAATTTGATCCAGCTTGTGTCTTTCTCCAATAACATGGAATACGAGGAAGATGACGATGCAGAAGATGTAAAAGCAGGATCTTTCTATACAACACCAAACGGAACGAATACAAGTTTTTCTTTCTTCCGTGAAGATGATAGTAATTTCCACATGAATTATCAGTACAAAAAAATTGATGTGGATAAGGTCAAGTATGTTATGAAGGACTGTGGATATAATCCAGCAGAAACAGACACTCCAGAATTTGAGGAGAATTTAAAGACTACTACACCTTGTAATAGTTTTATTACTTCTGTCTTTGATATGGAGAGGTTCTTATATTTTCTTCAATATGGAATCATGTACATAAGCGAACAAGTTCCACAAAAACATATTATGAGATATCCTCAATTCTTTGCTACCAGAAAAATTATTGAAAGATTGGAGTCTGGTGGAAAAGGTGGTATTATCTGGCATACACAGGGAAGTGGGAAGACAGCTCTTGCAGCCTTTTCTAATCGTGTCATTAGGGATTACTATGCAAAGAAAAGCGTAAGCACAAGATTTTTCTTTGTTGTGGATAGATTGGATTTATTAACACAGGCAAGTATTGAATTTACAAATAGAGGACTGAAAGTTGTCAATTGTGAGGATAAAGCAGGATTTACCAAAGAATTGAATAAACCATTATCAACAAATGTCGGTACGAAATCCATCGGTGAAATCTGTGTTGTAAATATTCAGAAGTTTGAAGGTAAAATGCCAGAAGCGAAGAATGATTATAAGGCTAATGTACAGCGTATTTTCTTTATAGACGAGGCACATAGAAGTTATTCTTCTACTGGGGAATTCTTTAAAAACTTGATGACATGTGACGTTGATGCTGTTTATATTGCACTTACAGGAACTCCATTGTTATCAAAGAAAGAACGTTCCAATTTGAAATTTGGCGACTATATCCATAAATACTTCTATGATAAGTCGATTGCTGATGGATACACTCTTCGTATTAAAAAAGAAAATATTGATACAGTAGCCAGAACTGAAATCAAAAAGAATCTGGAAATAGAAGATAATAAGCTGGAAGATAAGGATGTTTATGAGTCAGATGCTTATGTAGAAGCTCTTGGCCAGTTTATCGAGAAGGATTTTATAAATTTTCGATTACAGAATTCAGATCCGACCATTGGTGGAATGATTGTGTGCAGAACAAATCCGCAGGCAAAGAAAGTGCATGAATGGTTTAAGAATAATTCAAAACTAAATACAGGGCTTGTTATTACAGATACAAATGATCCGAAACAGAAGCAGATTAATAAAAATAATCAGTTGGATTTCAGAGAAACTTTAACACCAGATATTCTGATTGTAAATTTCATGCTTACAACAGGATATGATGTAAAGCGTCTGAAAAAGATGTATCTGTTAAGAGGGCCACATGCTCAATCTCTGTTGCAGACTATTTCCAGAGTCAACAGACCTTATAAGTCACCAAATGGAAAAGTATATAAGTATGGATATATCGTAGACTTTGTAGATATTGAGCAGGAGTATGACAAAACAATAGAGGCTTATATTAAGGAGCTGGAAGCTGATCTCAATGATAATGGAGAAGATGAAGGCTCTTTGAATGGCTTGGTCATTGATAAAGAAGATATAAACAGAAAATATCATAAGTATGAGCAGGAATTGGAAGATATCATTTCCACAGATAATCAAGAGAGATTTTCAAAGCAGCTTACTTTCTACAACAAAGAAACTCTTCTGAAAATTCGAAGATTATTGAATGGTATTAAAGAGTGCCAGACAGAGTTTATTTTATCCAGAGCCATGGACTATGCTGCCCAGATTGACTCTGACAAAATCAAGAAGTTATTAAAATCAACACAGGAAAGAATTGATTTTATAAATTTATCCAGTAATACAGTAAGCATGATGGATGTCATTTCAAATGACGAAGTAGTAGAAATTCTTTATGAGTTCATCAAAGTGAAAGTCACTATCATGGATCTGGGACAAATTACACAGGATAATCCTAAATTTAAGAGATTTTCAGAGGTTGTAAAAGATATTCAGAATGAAATCAAGAAGAATAAAAACAAAGGCGATATAAAAATTAAAAAGCTTGATGAATTACTGCAGAAGATTTTCAATGATCTTTCAATTTCAGATTTGAGTGATTTGGATTCTATCACAGATGAATTACTGGAAGCATTGGAAAGAGCCAGAAATATTAATTATGAGAATGAAAGACTTTCCAAGATTTATGGCGGGAACTATGCATTTGTAAAGACATATCAGGATGCAATAGAAACATATCCAGCAGATAAATCAGAGATTGAGAGAACTCTTGTGATTATCTATGGAGTAATTGAAGATGTTTTAGACAAGGAAGTTGTGATTGTGCAGGGAAGAAAGAATTTTGCTGATTCCGTAAAATCCAAAGCAACTAAACTTCTATTAAAAGAAAAGCTCTATACAAAGATAAAGGGATTTTATGCCCAGTTATTGAATGAATTATATACCAATATACAATTATTTAAATGATCGAGGGAGGACAAAAATAAATGCCAGACATTTTTACATTAGAAAATAAGATAAAACAAATGATCGATGAGATGAAGGGACTTTGCCAGACAAATGGCTTATCCAATCAGGCAAGTGAAGAGGTTGTAATAACCTCTGTATTCCTTTATAAATTTTTGAATGATAAATTCATGGCAAATTTGAAAGAATTTGCTGAAGAAATAGATATGGATGTAGAAGAAGTTTTGAAAAATGAAAATGATGAACTTGCTGCTTTCTATGATTCTTATCCACAGGATGTTGCTTTTAAGTATGAAGATACAATTGAGTGTTTGATTAATAAGGTTGGAAGCACAGAGTTCTATCGTTTATTTGATGATGCGCTGGAAAGAATATCAAATTATCCACAAAATGAAGAGTTCAGTATTGAAACTGCCGATGGTGGAAGGAAGCCATTGTTTACCAGAATTACAGAGAATGTAGAGGCTTCTAAGAGAAATAATTTTGCAAAGAATATTTTTGGTATTATTAGCCAGGATAAATTCGATTTTGGAGAAGCATTCAAGAATAACTTTGACTTTTACAGTGCAATTTTTGAACATCTTATCAAAGATTACAATGTAGCCAGCGGTGTTTATGCGGAATACTTTACTCCACAGGCTATCTCCAGTATCATTGCAAAGATTCTGGTAAATATGAGTCCAGTAGAGGACAAGATTTATGAGGTATATGACCCATCCGCAGGATCTGGCTCTCTCGTATTACATCTTGCCAATGAACTTGGAGAAGGATCTTTTGGAGATAGAGCACAAGTTTATACACAGGATATTTCAGGTAAATCATCTCGATTTTTGAGAATTAATATGTTGTTGAATGGGCTTACTAACTCTCTGGACAATATTATTGAGGGAGATACACTGGATACACCAGCACATTATAATATTCCACATGATGCAGGATCAGGAATAAAACACTTTGATTACATTACTTCAAAGCCTCCATTTAAGATGGACTTTTCGGCAACAAGAGATTTAATTGAACAAAAATGGGCTGACACAGACAGATTCTTTGCTGGAATTCCTAAGATTCCGAATAAAAAGAAAGAGTCTATGGCGATTTATCTTTGTTTCATCCAGCATATCCTTTGGTCACTCAAAGATGACGGAAAAGCAGCAATAGTAGTTCCAACAGGATTTATTACTGCACAATCTGGTATTGAAAAGGCGGTACGCCAGAGAATAGTTGATAATCACTGGCTCAAAGGCGTTATTTCTATGCCTTCCAATATCTTTGCAAATACAGGAACAAATGTATCCGTTCTTTTCATTGATAAGTCAAATAAAGACGGCAAGATTATGCTGGTTGACGCTTCTA
>ERZ1643249.5476-NODE-5476-length-10166-cov-158.918010_pt1 | contig 10166 bp, 11 predicted proteins | sample MGYA00579263_ERZ1643249 | MGnify/ENA primary metagenome ERZ1643249 (study PRJEB29033, sample SAMEA4952264) | chicken gut metagenome | biome: Broiler Chicken; feature: Gastrointestinal Tract; material: Caecum | place: Ireland | collected 2018 | study: Broiler...
CCCCACTACACGAGGGTCTTTTTATTCATGTCTACTAATTCTGGGGCAGTTCAGTTTTATTCTACCACAGGAGGCCTTCTTTTTTCATTGTCTACTTTTACTGGAGCAGTTCAGGCTGGGACAGCCCCTTTCCTTGATCCATATGCCCTTATTGATGATCCGGGTATCCCGGATGCCGTTTTTTATTCCGTGACAGCTTCCAGCCAGTACAGGCGGGAAACAAAGTCGCCCTCATGCTGCGCCTGGCTGCCGCCGGTGGTCACAAGGCCGGCTTGCATCAGCTCGTCGCCGCCGGCGGTGTAAGGCTGGCCGCAGGGCTCTGCGCCGCTGCCCAGCGGGGTGACGCGGTACAGCCGGCTGGGGTCGAGGCCCGCCAGACGGATCCGGCGGTAGCCGGCGTTGACCTGCTGCAAAATCAGATAATCGCCCACAAGGGCGGTTTCCCGGTCGGGGGATACCGTCATCCAGGCAGCTTCGTTGTGGGCAAAGGGGCTTTGCAGCCGCCAGAAGGCGCCGAACTGCAGGAGACGGCGGTGCTGTTTGAAAAATTCCACCTGCCGTGCTACCAGTTCCTGGCCGCGGGGGCTGAGCTGGGTCAGGTCCAGTTCGTACCCGAAGGCGCCGAAAAAGGCCACGTTGGCCCGCATGGTCAGGGAGGTGACGCGGTCCAGCTGGTGGTTGGGGACGGCCGCCACATGGGCCCGCGGTTGGTCACGCCTTCGGTCCAATGGCTGCGCCTCTGGGCCGAGCATCCGCCCGGATGCCGGGTGTGCAGCCGCCCCTATCGCGTCCTGCCTGCCCGGGCGGAAGGCGCAGCCGCCCGGCTGTATTGCCGCGGTATGCTGCCCGCCCCCGTGCTGGATCATGCCCAGCAGCCGGTGACGCGCGCCGAGCTGGCCCGAATGCTCCTGCCCCTGGCCGACCCGGACCAGACCGGGCCGCGCCCGGCCGATTGCGATGAGACCGCCGCCTGCCTGGCTTCGGCCAACGGCTTTCTGCCCCTGGAGGGAGGGCGTTTTTGTCCAGAGCAGACCGTCACCCGCCAGGAAATGGCGACGGTAGCCATGCAGGCCTGCGGGGTCAATTACCGCAACGCCTCCACCACCATGCCGGTCTGCGCCGATGTGGCGGAGGTGCCCGCCAACTACGGCACCAACATTGCCCGCGCGCTTTATTTTGGCTTTATGTCCCTGGATGAGCGGGGGCGCTTTGGCCCCGGGCAGCCGGTGACCCGAAAGGACGCCGCAGAGATCCTGGACCGTGTGGCCGACTTTGCCGGCCTGTAATCTTCAAACGAGGTGAAAACAATGCCGGAACGCTTGACCATTCAAATCAACGACCATGACAACGTCGCCGTCGCGGTGCACGATCTGCCCGCCGGTACCAAACTGGAGGGCGGCCTCGTCACCCGGGACCCCATCCCCCAGGCCCACAAGATCGCCCTGCGGGACATCCCCGCCGGCGGCGAGATCGTCCGCTACGGGGTGGTGCTGGGCTACGCCAAAGCAGATATTCCCGCCGGCAGCTGGATCAACGAGCATATGCTCGACCTGCCCGAAAGCCCGGCCCTGACCGATATGCCCTGGGGCACCCGCATCAAGGCGGCGGAGGAACTGCCCGCCCCCACCCGCACCACCTGGCTGGGCTACCGCAACAAGGTGGGCCCCGCCGGCACCCGCAACCTGCTGGGGATCGTCACCACCGTCCAGTGCGCCGCCGGCGTGCTGAAAGTGGCGGTGGAGCGGATCAAAAAAGAGCTGCTGCCGAAATACCCCCACGTGGACGGCGTGGTGGCCGTCACCCATCCCTACGGCTGCGGGGTCGCCATCAACGCGCCGCTGGCGTATCTGCCCATCCGTGCGGTGAGCAACCTGATCCGGCACCCCAACTTTGGGGGCGAGATCATGGTGGTGGGCCTCGGGTGCGAAAAGCTGACCTACGACCGGGTGCTGCCCCCCGAGGACATCACCCCCGAAAACGTCCTGACCCTGCAGGATTACGCCGGCCACGACGCCATGATGCAGGCCATCCTGGACATGGCCGACCGCAAACTGCAAAGGCTCGATCGGCGCCGCAGGGAAGAGCTGCCCCTCAGCGAACTGCTGATCGGGATGCAGTGCGGCGGGTCGGACGCCTTCAGCGGCATCACCGCCAACCCCAGCGCCGGCTATGCCGCCGATATGCTGGTGCGGGGCGGCGCAACGGTGCTGTTCAGCGAGGTGACCGAAGTGCGGGACGGCGTGCACATGCTGGCCGCCCGCTGCGTCAGCGCCGAGGTGCGGGACAAGCTGGCCGCCGAAATGAAATGGTACGACGACTATCTGGCCGCCGGCGGCGTCGACCGGGACGCCAACCCCACCCCGGGCAACAAAAAAGGCGGCCTTGCCAACATTGTGGAAAAGGCGATGGGCTCCATCGCCAAGAGCGGCACTTCGCCCATCGTGGAGGTCCTTTCCCCGGCGGAAAAGCCCGCCAAACACGGCCTGATCTTTGCCGCCACCCCCGCCAGCGACATCGTCTGCGGGCCCAGCCAGCTGGCCAGCGGCATTGGCCTGCAGGTGTTCATGACCGGCCGGGGCACTCCCTACGGGCTGGATGTCGCCCCCCGTCATCAAGGTGTGCAGCCGCACCGAGATGAAGGAACACTGGTTCGACCTGATCGACATCTCGGCCGGCCTGCTGGCTGCCTGCGGAGGCAGCAGCACCTCGACCACCGCAGCCTCGTCGGCCGCTGTTTCCACCGCGCCCGCCGACGGCGAAGTGTCCCTGAGCATGAGCTGGTGGGGCGGCGAGTCCCGCCACGAGGCCTACCAGAAAGCCATCGCCGCTTTTATGGAAGAGCACGGCAACATCACGGTGAACCCAATGCCGCTGCCTGATTACTACGGCATCAACGGGGAAAATCTTGTCTATCAGTCAGCCGAATGGATCACCGGCAAGGTGGCTGGCTTTTTCGAGTGGGATTCTTCCGCGCCCAAGTACAAGGAGGCGCTGGATGAAGAGAATCGCGACGGCTTTACAGTCGGCGATGAAATCAAATTCGGCGACTACAACGGCGGTTTTACCAAAGTTTCTATGGGTCTTGCCATCACCCAGACCTGCCAGCACCCTGCCGAGGCTGCCATGCTGATCAACTTCCTGCTGAACGAAGATACCGGTGCATCCATCATGGGGTCTGAGTGCGGTATCCCTGCTTCCAAGGCGGGCCTGGCCTATGCCGAGGCCGCCGGGGCCATCGATCCGCTGGTGGAGGAGTCGAATGCCCGGGTCATGGATTTCTGCGCATTCCAGCTGGACCCCCTGTTTGAAGATGACACCCTGAAAGCAGAGGGCACCGGCATCTACCAGCAGGTGTTCGATACGATGGACTACGACAACGCGCCCAGCAGCGACCTGGTCGAGCTGCTGCTTGACGGTATGCAGGCCGCCGGCTATACTGTTTGATGAAAATGCTGTTTGTCAGGAAGGAGAATCTCACGATGAAAATTGGTTTTATTGGTCTCGGCATCATGGGCAAGCCCATGGCAAAAAATCTGCTCAAGGCTGGATATACGGATCTGCTGGTCAACAACCGCAGCCAGGCTCCCATCCAGGAGCTGGAGGCCGCCGGCGCCCGGGGTGCGACCCAGGCTGAGATCGGCGAAAGCTGCGACGTGGTCATCACCATGCTGCCCAACAGCCCCCAGGTCAGGGAGGTCATGCTGGGCGATGCCAACAACGGCGTTGCGTCCCACATGAAGCCGGGCAGCATCTTCATCGACTGCAGTTCGATCAACCCGGTCGCCTCCAAGGAGATCGCCGCCGCCCTGGCCGAGAAAGGGGTCGAGATGCTGGACGCCCCCGTCTCGGGCGGCGAGCCCAAAGCCATCGACGGCACCCTGTCCTTCATGGTGGGCGGCAAACAGGAGATCTTCGACCAATGCAAGGACATCCTCTCCGCCATGGGGGCCTCGGTGGTCCGCTGCGGCGAGGTGGGCGCCGGCAACACCACCAAGCTGGCCAACCAGATCATCGTGGCCTGCAACATCCAGGCTCTGGCCGAGGCCCTGACCCTGGCCCAGAAAGCGGGTGTGGACCCGGCTTCGGTCTTTGCCGCCATCAAGGGCGGCCTGGCCGGCTCCACGGTCATGAACGCCAAGGCCCCCATGATGATCGAAGGCAACGATAAGCCTGGCTTCAAGATCGACCTGCACATCAAGGATCTGAACAACGTCCTCGACTGTGCCCACGCCGTGGGCGCACCGGTGCCTATGACCGCCGAGGTGCAGGAGATCCTGCAGTGGCTGCACAACCGCGGCGAGGGCCAGAAGGACCACAGCGCCATTGCCCACTATTATGAGTACCTGACCGGCATCGAGATCGGCCGCTGAGCGGCGCGCCTGAGGAGGACAAAACAATGCAGACCGATTTTATGAAAGGCGTCGTGGTCCCCATCCTGACCGTCATTGACGAAAACGAGCGGATCGACGAGGCCGGCCAGCGCGCCCAGGTGGACTATGTCATTGAAGGCGGGGTCAGCGGCATTCTGGCGTTTGGTTCCAACGGCGAGTTCTACATGGTGGAAGAGGACGAAATGGAGCGCGGCCTGAAGATCATGGTGGATCAGGCCGCCGGCCGGGTGCCGGTCTACTTTGGCATCGGCGCCATCAGCACCCGAAAGTGCTGCCGCCTGGCCCGTATGGCCGTCCAGAACGGTGCGGCCGCCGTCAGCGTCCTGCAGCCCATGTTCCTCAAACCCACCTACGACGAGCTGTACAACCACTTTAAGACCATCGCTGAAAGCGTCCCCGAAACGCCGGTGCTGCTCTACAACAACCCCGGCCGGGTGGGCTATACCCTCAGCGCCCGGCTGGTGGACGAGCTGGCCCACAACGTGCCCAACATCGTGGGCATGAAGGACACCAGCGGCGACATCACCCAGACGGCGGAGTTCATCCGCCGCACCCGGGACGTGGGCTTCAAGGTCTTTGGCGGCAAAGACACTCTGCTGTACGCCAGCCTCTGCCACGGGGCGGTGGGCGGCGTCTGCACCGCGGCCAACTTCATGCCCGAGCTGATCACCGACGTCTACAACAAGTACGCTGCCGGCGACCTGGCCGGCAGCCTGGAGGCCCAGTTCAAGCTCGACCCGGTGCGGCTGTCGATGGACGCGGCCAGCTTCCCGGTCGCCGCCAAAGATATGGCTGCACTGCGGGGCCGCAAGGTGGGCGTGCCCTACCTGCCCACCCTGCCCACCCCCGAAGGGCCCGCACGCCAGGGCTTTCTCAAAACCATGACCGAAGCGGGCCTGCTGTAACAAAAAGGAGTCGAGCTGTATGGATCAGAAGCTGCGTCAGGATGCGGATGCCATCATCCGCGCCGCCATTGCCGCCGTCCTGCCCGACGAGGCGGTCCGCCGTGCGCTGAAGGGCCGGCATTTTCCCGGGCGGGTGCTGCTGGTGGCGGCCGGCAAAGCCGCCTGGCAGATGGCCCGGGCGGCGGTGGAGGCCCTGGGCCCGGTGGACGCCGGGGTGGTGGTGACGAAATACGGCCACGTGCAGGGGCAGCTGCCCGGCGTCATATGCTATGAGGCGGGGCACCCGGTGCCGGACGAGAATTCCTTCCGGGCCACCCAGGCCGCCCTCGACCTGGTGGCCGGAGCCAAAGAGACGGACACCGTCCTCTTTCTGCTGTCGGGCGGGGGCAGCGCCCTGTTTGAAAAGCCCCTCATCCCCGGCGGGGAGCTGCAGGACATCACCCAGCAGCTGCTGGCCTGCGGGGCAGACATCGTCGAGATGAACACCATCCGCAAGCGTCTGTCGGCGGTCAAGGGCGGGCGGTTCGCCCTGGCCTGCGCCCCGGCGCGGGTCTACAGCATCGTGCTCAGCGACATTTTGGGCGACCCTCTGGATATGATCGCTTCGGGGCCTGCCGTTCCCGACCGCTCCACCTGCGCCCAGGCCCAGGCCATCGCCGAAACGTACGGCCTCCGCCTGTCCGGGGCGGCCCGCGCCTGCCTGCAGCAGGAGACTCCCAAAGCGCTGGACAACGTCGAGACCTACATCACCGGCAGCGTCCGGGAGCTGTGCGCCGCAGCCGCCGCAGCCTGCGGGCAGCTGGGCTACCAACCCGTCCTGCTGACCGACCACCTGGACTGCGAGGCCCGGGAGGCCGGCCGCTTTCTGGCAGACATCGCCCGCACCCACGCCGGCCGGGGCCAAGCGACCGCCTATCTGGCCGGGGGCGAGACAGTGGTCCGCCTGACCGGCCATGGTATGGGCGGGCGCAATCAGGAGCTGGCCCTGGCGGCCGCTCCGGGCCTGGCGGGGCTGCCGGCCGCGGTGTTCAGCGTGGGCTCGGACGGCACCGACGGCCCCACCGACGCCGCCGGCGGCTATGTGGACGGGGATACCGCAGCGGCTCTGGCTGCCAGAGGGCTGGACGCCGGCGCCGTCCTGGCCGACAACGACGCTTACCACGCCTTGCAGGCCGTGGACGGCTTGATCGTCACCGGCCCCACCGGCACCAACGTCAACGACGTGGCGGTTGTTCTGGTGCGCTGAACTTATCCAAAACGGGCGGTCCGAGTCCTGAACCGTCCGCCCAAGCGTATCGTTTTTCGACGCGCTCAACACGCCGGATCGAGCGATTCGGCGTGTTTTCTTTTTCTTCAAAATTCAAAATGCCTGCTTTTCACCGGCGGTACAGCATCCGGTAAAAAAGCTTTACTTGAGCGGCGTTTTTTGCTATGCTTAAGATAAAGAACGGCCGCACCCATGCGGCTGGAATGTGAGGAGGTCAACCAATTATGAAGCGATCTTTTTACCGTATGCTGTGCTGCCTGACACTTCTGCTGGCAAGCTGCGCGCTGCTGGCAGTGGGGGCGAGTGCGGCGGACCCCGTGCGCGATTTTGACTTTGCGCGCTATGCCAGCGACAACCCGGACCTGATGCGGGCCTACGGGCCGGAACTCTATCAGGACGAGCTGTACCAGCATTTTCCCTGTATGTGTCCCGTCCATCCGCACATGTCGGCTGGACGGGACTTTTTAACAGTCTGCCCCGCCCCTCGATGGGGCGGGGTTTTTGCATTGCGCCAAAGCAAAACTTAAAGTTGTTTTTGATCTATATATTGACAACTCGGACCTTCTGCGTTACCATATAGATAAAGATTCAACATCACTGTCAGGAAGGTGACCTCCATGGAAGGCCGCAGAGCTGGAAAGCCTCACACCGAGCGCATCTACGTCAAAGTGACGTCGGAGTTTGACACCACCGGTTCCATGGTGCCCCTGTCCATCACCTGGGCGGACGGGCGCACCTTCGCCATCGAGGCGGTGCGGGATTTCCGCCCGGCGGGAGCGGTGGGCAACGACAGGGCAGGGGACTGCTTTACCGTCCTGATCCAGGGGCGGGAACGTCGCCTCTTTTTCGAGCACATCGGCCCGCAGTTCATCGGGCGGGTGGGCCGGTGGTTTGTGGAAAAGACCGTCACCGCATGAATTCTGAGAAGGGAGGGAGAGAACCATGTCCGGCCCGCGCACCTATTTTGCCATCGACCTGAAAAGCTACTATGCCTCGGCAGAGTGCGCCGCCCGGGGCCTGGACCCGCTGACCACAAATCTGGTGGTGGCCGACGCCAGCCGCACCGAAAAGACCATCTGCCTGGCAGTTTCTCCCTCTCTGAAAGCCTTGGGTATCCCGGGCCGGGCGCGGCTGTTCGAGGTGGTGCAGAAGGTCAGGGAGGCCAACGCAGCCCGGCTGCGGGCAGCTATCCGCAGCCGCGCCGCCGTGAAAAAGGACGGCAAATGGTCCCTCGCCGCTCCCAGCTATGACGCCAAAGCCCTGGCGGCGGACCCCTCTCTGGAGATCAGTTACCTGGTGGCCCCGCCCCGGATGGCCTACTACGAAAAAGTCTCCCGGCAAATCTACGGCATCTACCTGAAATATGTGGCCCCCGAGGACATGGTGGTCTACTCCATCGACGAGGTGTTCATCGACGCCACGCCGTATCTGGCCTACTACAACATGGCCCCTCACGACCTGGCCAAGACCATGATCCGGGAGGTGCTGTACACCACTGGTATCACCGCCACGGCGGGCATCGGCTCCAACCTTTACCTGGCCAAGCTGGCCATGGACATCACCGCCAAGCACGCCGCCCCCGACCAGGACGGCGTCCGCATCGCGGAACTGAACGAGGAAGCCTTCCGCTACCTGCTGTGGGACCACAAGCCCCTGACCGACTTCTGGCAGGTGGGCCCCGGCACGGTGCGCCGGCTGGAAAAGCACGGCATCCACACCATGGGCGAGCTGGCCCGCGCCAGCCTTTACAGCGAAGATATGCTGTACCGGGAGTTCGGGGTGGACGCGGAAATTTTGATCGACCACGCCTGGGGCATCGAGCCCTGTGGCATGAAGGAGATCAACGCCTACCGCCCCGAGTCGAACAGCATCTGCGAGGGGCAGGTGCTGTCCTGCCCTTACGATTATGAAAAAACGCGGCTCATCGTCCAGGAAATGACGGACAGCCTGGTCTACCAGCTGATGGACAAGGGCCTTGTCACCGACGGCCTGACTTTGGACATCGGCTACGACCGGGAAAACTGCGACAAGGGCGGCTATCGCGGCCCGGTGCACATCGACCGGTACGGCCGTACTCTGCCCAAGCCCGCCCACGGCAGCGTCCGGCTGGAGTCGGCCACCAATCTGGGCAGCCAGCTGCAGGCCGCCACAGCGGCCCTGTTCGACCGCATCGCGGACCCCAAGCTGACGATCCGCCGCCTGACCCTCACCGCCAACCGGGTGGTGAAGGACCCCGGCATCTTCCAGACCGACTTTTTCACCGATGCCGCCAGGCTGGAAAAAGAAAAAAGCCTCCAGGAAGCCATGCTGGGCCTCAAGAAGCGCTTTGGCAAAAACGCGGTGCTCAAGGGCTCCAATTACCTGGAGGGCGCCACCATGCGGGACCGCAACGGGCGGATCGGCGGCCACAAGGCCGAGTGAGGGGAACTGCTATGGACGACTACAAAAACACCAAAGAAGGCCGCATTGTCAGCCAGAAATACGCCGATATTCTGCATCTGGAACGCCCCGAGCCTTCCGCCAAGCACCCCCGGATGAGCGTGGCAAACCGCGCCAAAATTTTCAGCCCCTTTGCGGCTTTGCGGGGCTTCGATGACGAGCTGGCCGAAGAAGGCGCACAGACCCTGCGGGTACCCAAAGCGGAGCTCTCCGAGGAGGAGAAATCCGCCCTCTCGGCCCGGCTGGCCGGGCTGCGCCGGGGCATGACGGTGACGGTGCGATACTTCGTGCCCGACCTGTGCTGTCCGGCTGACCCGCCGGTGGGCCGCTACCAGACCACGACCGGCGCCATCCAGGCCCTGGACCCGATAGCGAAAACTTTGCGCCTTGCGCTGGAAGGCCAGCCCAAAGGCCCGGGGCTGGAGAAAGAAAAAGTTGTGACGATCCCTTTTGCGGAGATCGAAACGCTGCAGGGGAGCGGGGAGTAACAAACTGCATTTATATGGAGGAAAAGCCAATGCTGCTGGTCATGGAATGTGTCATTGCGTGTGCCCTTTTTGCGCTGGTCATATTATGGACACAGTACAAAGCACCCATAAAATATATTATGTCCTATCCGCCGGAAATACGGAAAAGGGTGGAGTCTCTGCCGCAGTATAAAGACTCCATTCAAGCAACCGAAAAGAAGCATATATCCAAAAAGATAGCAGCCGTTTTGGCATCCATGGTTGTTTTGGCGGCAATCGCTTATTTTTCAGGTGCCCGCACATTTCAAACAGCGTTTGTTCATGTGTTTATCTTATTCACGTCTGTTGATCTTTTTGATGCGCTCGTGTTGGATATAGGTGTTTTTTGTCACAGCAGAAAGCTGAGAATACCCGGTACCGAGGATATGGACAAAGCATATAAGGATTATGCGTTCCATCTAGTGGGGGCCGTGAAAGGAATCGTGCTGGGCGCTGTGCTCTCTCTTATTTCCGCGGGTATGGTACATGTAATAGTTGGTATAAGGGCGGGGGTAGTATGAAAGGTTTCACACGAAAAACCGGTTGCTTTCCCTTTGCGGATTGAGCTGAAGCAGATTAAGAAATAGGCAGATAGCATAAAATCCATTGAAAACGAATAGGAGGTCCCCATGAAAAAGACATACAGCGCCCTGCCTGC
>ERZ1643249.5477-NODE-5477-length-10166-cov-14.992483_pt1 | contig 10166 bp, 10 predicted proteins | sample MGYA00579263_ERZ1643249 | MGnify/ENA primary metagenome ERZ1643249 (study PRJEB29033, sample SAMEA4952264) | chicken gut metagenome | biome: Broiler Chicken; feature: Gastrointestinal Tract; material: Caecum | place: Ireland | collected 2018 | study: Broiler...
AAGAAAATTGCTTTTTTATATTTGATTTAATCATCTTAACCTCCATAAATTACTAGTTAGCTTTCATTTCTTTTTTAAATCTTTTGAATAATATATCATATCAGTACAAATTAAATCTCCATCTCTAATTTCTTCATTGTAATTATCTATAAAATAATTTTTTATTATCTTTTCATATTTATCAAAACCTTGTTTTACATAGAATGGAATATTATTTTCTGTTGTTCCAACTATCATCTTATCATATTTTTGCTTATAATTACCACATAAGTGCCTTAATAATCTTTTTGCATACCCTTTATTTCTGTATTCTTTTTTTGTGACTAAATTTTTTAATTCTAATGTTTTATTATCAATGTGCAAAATTACTGCCAAAGTAATAATATCATCATTTAATTTTAATCCATACACATCAGAATCTTTCAAATACCTCATAATACTAGCTTTTGATGGATCTGCCTCTAAAAGCATATCCATGTAATCCTCTCTATTTTCTATTCTTTTTACCTGTGGTTTTTCATCTTTTTCAATCCTTAAATTCGTTGGTATGTCTGGTTTTGCTTGATTGGGGTTATAATATCTAATTTCCTCAGAAAATATACATCCACAATATTTTTGCATATATAAACCTAATTCTCTCGCCTTTGCTTGACCTTCTCTAAATCCAACTCTAAAATCTCTATACAAAAATTCTACTCCATATTTTTTAGCCATAAAATCAGCAACTTCTTTTAATGCCTCATGATTTTGATAAGGACTTACTAATAAAGTTGTAGAAATTGTATCAAATCCATTTTCTTTAGCATATTTTGCTGTTTGTTCTAATCTTACAGGATAACAATAATCTTTACATCTTGAATTTAAGTTGTTTATTGTATTTTTACAAAACTCTCTTAATCCATAATTTTCTTCAAATATAGCTTCTACATTTATACTTTTGGTATATTCTTTTAAACAATCTCTTCTTGCCTTATACTCCATATATGGATGTATATTAGGATTAAACCAATATACTGTTGGTTCTATTCCTTCATTTCTAAGACTATCTATGCAATACACACTACATGGTGCACAGCAAGTATGTAATAATAATTTCATTTTTTGCTCCTTTTTATATAAGTTACATTTAATTAGTTTATCCCAAATATGGATAACCCATGTGTTCATATGCGGCAGGCATTGCCATTCTTCCTCTAGGTGTTCTTGTTATAAATCCTATTTGAATTAAATATGGTTCATATACATCTTCTATTGTATCAACTTCATCACCTAAAGTCGTAGCTATTGTTTCAATTCCTACTGCTCTACCTTGATATTGATTTATTAATATTTCTAAAATTTTTCTATCTGTTTCGTCTAGTCCAAGTTCATCTATTTCAAGTTGATTTAATGCATGTTTTGCTATTTTTAATGTAATCTCTCCATCTCCTAAAACAGATGCATAATCTCTTACTCTTTTTAATAATCTATTTGCTATTCTTGGAGTTCCTCTTGATCTTCTAGCTATTTCTAAAGCTGCATCTTTATCTAATTTTACATCTAAAATTCTTGCAGATCTTTCTACAATTGTTTGTAAATCCTCTGGCTTATATAATTCTAATTTTTGTACAATACCAAATCTATCTCTTAATGGTGTTGTAAGAGAACCTGCTTTTGTTGTTGCTCCTATTAATGTGAATTTTGGTAAATCAATTCTTATTGATTTTGCACTTGGTCCTTTTCCTATAACTATGTCTAAAGTATAATCTTCTAACGCTGGATAAAGTATTTCTTCCACATTTTTGCTTAATCTATGAATTTCATCAATAAATAAAACATCAAATTCTTGTAAGTTTGTCAAAATTGCTGCTAAATCTCCAGGCTTTTCTATTGCTGGTCCTGATGTAATTTTTATGTTTGATTTCATTTCATTTGCAATTATATTTGCAATTGTAGTTTTTCCTAAACCAGGTGGTCCATAAAATAAGCAGTGGTCTAATGGTTCTTTTCTTTTTTTGGCTGCTTCTATATATATTTTCATATTTTCTTTTACTTTTGTTTGACCTATATATTCTTCTAATGTTTGCGGTCTTAATGAATTTTCTAATTTTTCTTCTTGAATATTTTCAAGCTCTGGTCTTATGCTAAAATTCTCCTCCATGTTTATCATTCCTTTTATCTTTTTTGTACCTGAATTATATCAAATTTAGACTTTGTTTGCAATGAAATTCGACCAAATATATACATTGACTTTTATATTTTTTATATATATAATATTTTTAGAAATTTTGTCGTTTTCGGGAGGAATAATAATGGCTAATAGACGTGGTAGAAATCGTAACAAACCAAAAAAAGATAAAAAAATTAGTTGGTCATTTATTGCAAAATTTGCAATAATATTGTGCATTTTATTTTTAGCAACAATCTTCTCTATTTTAAATATGGGAAGTACAAAAATAATAAATAATGTTTATATAAACGATATCTCGGTATCGGCTCTTTCAAATGATGAAGCAAGAACAAAATTACAAGACACATTTAACGAACAATTATCAAAAGAAATCAAGGTTAAATTCGAAGATTACGAAGCTGTTATCTTACCTGCTGAAATAAATTATTCATATGATATATCTTTTGCTCTTGAAGAAGCATATTCAGTTGGAAGAACAGGTAATATTATTACAAATAATTTGAACATTTTACTTTCTATGTTTAAGAAAAAAAATATTGATGCTCCGGTAAGTTATGACGCAGGAAAACTAGATAATATCATAGAAAATATTAGTGTTGAAATTCCTAATCTTGTAGTTGAACCTACATATTATACTAGTGATGATGAATTAATTATTACTAAAGGAACTGCAGGAAATTCACTTGATAAAGATAAATGTAAAGAGCTTATTATCTCAGCCATTAAAACTGGCCAAGAAAGTATTGATTTACCAGTAAGTGTTAAAGAACCAGATGCAGTTGACATTACTAAAATACATGACGAAATATATTCAGAACCACAAAATGCATCTGTTACTAAAGAACCTTATTCTGTTACAGTTGAGAAAAAAGGAGTTGATTTTGGTATTTCTATCGAGGAAGCTCAAAATCTAGTTAATAATTCTGAAAATCAACAAATTACTATTCCTCTAGTATATAAAGATGCTGAAATAACTGTTGCAGATTTAGGAGAAGATATTTTTGGTACAACTTTATCAAGACATTCTACCAAATATGATTCTACAAATGTTAATAGAGCTACAAATCTTGAAATTGCAGCTAGTAAAATTAATGGAATTGTTTTAGCTCCTGGTGAAGTATTTTCATTTAATAAAGTTGTTGGTGAACGTACTGCAAAAAACGGTTTTAAAGAAGCTATAATATATTCTGATGGAGAACTTGATTATGGAATTGGTGGAGGTATCTGTCAAATTTCATCTAATTTATATTATAGTGTTTTACTTGCAAATCTTGAAATAGTTGAAAGAAAAAACCACAGTATGACTGTTAATTATTTACCTATTGGGTGTGATGCAACAGTATCTTATGGTAGTGTAGATTTTCAATTTAAAAACTCAAGATCTTATCCAATAAAAATTGTTGCTACTGTTAATTCTGGTATAGTTACAATTTCAATTTGTGGGGTTAAAGAAGAAAAAGAATATGATGTTGATATAGTTGTTGAGACAATTCAAAAAGATGATTATGAAACTGTATATCAAAAAGATACTTCAATTCCTGCTGGTACAGAAGTTGTTAAACAATCAGGAAAAGAAGGCTATAAATGTTCTACATATAGAGTTCTTTCTTTAAATGGTAACGAAGTTTCAAAAACTTTATTATCAACAGATACATATAAACCTCAAGAAAGAATTATTTTAACAAATAAATAAAGCCTAAGTTATATTTTTAAAGTTTTCAAAATATTATTAATCAACAAAGGAAAGGACATTTATTTTGAGAACTTTAAAAATTTTGTTTTTTAATACTTTAATTTTATTAATTAGCTCTATTTTCTTACAAATTATAGGTTTATTTTTTAATATTTATATTTCTAAAACTATTGGTGAAGAAGCTGTTGGAGTTTTTTCTCTTGTAATGTCTGTATATACTTTTGGAATAACTCTTGCTTCTGCTGGAATTAATATTTCTGCAACAAGAATAGTTTCAGAAGAACTTGCTTGTAAGAATGAAATTGGTGCAAAAAAAGCTGCAAAAAGATGTATTTTTTTTAGTCTTATTTTTGGTATTTGTGCAAGTACAATCTTTTTTATTTTTGCTGATTTTATTACTTTAAAATGTCTTCATGGACGAATTAGTAAAAATGTTATTTATTTAATTTGTATTGCATTACCATTTATATCTATGTCTTCTGCTGTTAATGGATATTTTACAGCAGTTAGAAGAGTTTACAAAAATGCTTTTGCAAAATTTTTTGAAGAATTAGTTAAAATTGTATGTACTACATTTTTATTAAGTTCTATTATGCCAAGTGGAATTGATTATGCTTGCTATGCTTTAATTTTAGCTGATGTAATTTCAGAAGTTCTTTCTTTTTTATATCTTTATATACTTTATAAATTTGACAAAAGAAAAAATTTGCTAGAATCTCGATATAAGGATTTAGATTCTTATAATAAACGAATTTTAAGAATTACTATACCAGTTGCTTTAACTTCATATTTGCGTTCTGGATTATCTACTGTAAAGCAACTTATCATTCCTTCAAGTTTACAAAAAAGTGGAATGAATGCATCTAATTCTTTGATTTCATATGGAATTGTTAATGGAATGGCTATGCCTGTAATAATGTTTCCTGTTGTTTTAGTTACAAGTTTTAGTGGGCTTTTAGTTCCTGAGTTTTCTAGATATTATGTTCAAAAAAACTATAAAAAGATAAGAAGTGTTTCATTTCTTATTCTAGGTGGTACTTTGATTTTTTCTGTTTTTATAAGTTTTTTTATTTTTGTTTTTTCTAATAATTTAGCAAAAATAATATATAATAACTTAGAAATTGCAAAGTATTTGAGGATTTTATCTCCTTTAATTGTTATTATGTATTTAGATATTGTTATTGATGGGATTTTAAAAGGCTTAGATGCTCAAGTTAGTGTTATGGCAATTAATATTTTTGATTGCATTATTAGCATTAGTTTTATATATTTTCTAGTCCCTATACTAGGTTTTAGTGGTTATATTATTTCTATTTTTATTAGTGAAATTATAGATTTTTCTTTAAGTGGAGCTAAACTTTTTAGCATTTTAAAACGAGATAGTCTTTAATTACTATCTCGTTTTAGTTTAATTACCACATTTCAATTATTGCATGTAGAATCTTATCATCTTCACTTTTTATTGCAACTATATTTTTATTATTCTCATATGCATATTTACATTTTACTGTTTCGCCTAATTTAATTTCTTTTTTGTATGAAATTCTAAGATTATCAAAATGTTTTTCTCTATAAACTTCTTCTGGTAATGCTTCATTTGCTAAGTCAACATAGTTTAAATTATGCATATGATTATTTACATCTATATCTGCTCTTTTTACTTTATATTGTGTTTCTGACATATAATTTTGTGGTTCTTTTATTTTATCAAAACCTTCATTTTCAAATACAGTTTTGTTCAATTCCGGATTATAACTTTCAAGTATATTTCCTTCTACTCTAACAATTTTACTTTGTTCAACATCAACAAGTACCCATTTTGATATTGCTTGTGCCATTATATTTCCTTTTTCATCACATACTTCAAAGTCACGGTATGCATAACATCTTACAGCATTTTTTGACCAAGTTTTTACTATGATTTTTTCTGCATATTTAGGTCTTTTTATAACTTTTAGTTTCCAATCTAATAATATCCAACTTAAGTGATTTTTTGGTATATCTAAAAGTCCATATCCTGCCATATTTGAGTGTATTCCACCAATATCTTCAAAATCTCCTAATAATGCTTTGTTTGTTATTTCGTTGTTTATACTTATTTCTGATAATTTTACATTGTATTTGTTTTCTACTATCATATTGTCCCAACTCTCCTGTTCTATTATTATGTATTAATATCCTGGTTTTTCTAATAATCTAAACATGTTCTTTTTATATTTTTCTACACCTGGTTGATCAAAAGGATTTACACCTAATATTAATCCTGACATCGCACATGCTTTTTCAAAGAAGTATATTAAGTGTCCAAGTGTTTCTTCTGTTAAATTTGGTAATTGTAATATTATATTTGGTACATCTCCAGCAACATGTGCTTCTACAGTTCCTTCTAATGCTTTTTTGTTGACATAGTCCAATGTTTTTCCTGCTAAATAATTTAATCCGTCTAGATTATCTTCTTCTTCTTTCATTTCTATATCATTTTGTGATTTTTCTATTCTTATCACTGTTTCAAATAAGTTTCTTCTTCCTTCTTGTATATATTGTCCCATTGAGTGTAAGTCTGTTGTGAAGTCAACTCCTGCTGGGAATATTCCCAATTGGTCTTTTCCTTCACTTTCTCCAAATAATTGTTTCCACCATTCAGTAAAATAATGCATTTTTGGTTCATAATTTACTAAAATTTCTGTATTTTTATATAATTTATATAAAATATTTCTAACTACTGCATATTGATAACATGCATTATATTTTAAGTTTGGATCTTCATATTTTAATTGAGCTGTTCTTGCACCTTCCATTAATTTATCTATATTTATTCCTGCTACTGCTATAGGTAATAGTCCAACAGCTGTTAATACAGAATATCTTCCACCTATATTGTCTGGAATTACAAATGTTTCATATCCTTCGGCATCTGCAAGAGTTTTTAAAGCTCCTTTTTCTTTGTCCGTTGTTACATATATTCTACTTCTTGCTTCATCTATTCCATATCTATTTTCTAGAATTTCTCTAAAAATTCTAAATGCTATTGCTGGTTCTGTAGTTGTTCCAGATTTTGATATTACATTTACTGAAAAATCTTTTGGTCCAAGAACCTCTATTAAATCATTTATGTAATTCGGACTCAAATTGTTTCCAACATATAATATTTGTGGAAATTTTCTTTCTTCTTCAGGAAGCATATTATAAAATGTATTTGTTAAGCTTTCTATGACTGCTCTTGCACCTAAATATGAACCACCTATTCCTATTACAACCAAAACTTCTGAGTCTTCTTGTATTCTTTTTGCTGCTTGTTTAATTCTTTTGAACTCAATTTTATCATATTTGCTTGGTAGTTCTAGCCATCCAACAAAGTCTTTTTCATCACTTGCTCTTCTATGTAGTTCTTGATGAATTTGCTCTACTTTTTCTTTGTATTTCATTACTGCTTTTTGCTCAACACCTGAATATTTTAAATTTAATTTTAGATTTAACATATTTTTCTCTCCTGTATTTTTTATTTAGGTTTTATGGTTTTACCTATAAACCTTTTATTCTTCTTCTCGTAGTTCATCTATTATTTCTTTATAATTTGTTGCAATTAATATTGCAGTTCCTGCAACTAATATGTTTGCACCTGCTTTTTTTACTCTTGGTGCAGTTTTTAAATTAATTCCACCATCAACTTCTATGTCGATTTCTAAGTTCTTTTTTTCTATATATGTTTTTAATTCTGATATTTTTGCCAACATATCAGTTATTAATGTCTGTCCGCCTTTTCCTGGCTCTACAGTCATTATTAAACACATATGTACATATGGTAAGTATTCATATACTTCTTCTATTTTAGTTTCTGGCTTTATTGCTATTCCTACTCTTGAGCCCTTTTCTTTTATATGTTGTATATGTTTCATTACTTCTTCTTTGTCTTTACATGCTTCTAAATGAAATGTTATTATATTAGGCTCTACTGCTGAAAATACTTCTATTCCAGTTTCCACATCTTCTACCATTAAGTGGATATCCATTGGTAAGTTTGATATTCTTCTTATATAACTACTATATTCTAACATATCTTTATATGTGTCTTTTTGTACAAATTTCCCGTCCATTACATCTATGTGAAAATAATCTGTTTTTGCTTTTTCTAGTGCAAAAAATGTTTCTGCTTCTTTACCTTTTTCTATAGATAAGATTGATGTTGATATTTCTACCATCTCTCTTCCTCCTTTTCTTTTTTTATTTTACTATTACATAAAAAAAATAGCAAGTGTTTTTGCTATTTTTACCATCTATGTTTTTCTTTGTCTTTTAGTTCTTCATATATTTTACAATAATTTTCATATCTTTCTTGAGAAATTTTACCTTCCTTAATTGCATTTTTTATTCCGCATTTTTCTTCTTTTATATGTGTACAACCTACAAACTCACAATTTGCTATTTGTGGTTTGAATTCTCTAAAACATTCTGCTAAATTGGTTGTTTCAATTTCCGTAATTTCGAAGCTAGAAAAACCTGGTGTATCTGCAATATATGTATTTTCTTCTATTTCATATAATTTAATGTCTGTTGTGGTATTTTTTCCTTTCTTATTTTTTTTGCTAACTTCTCCTTCTTCTGTTTTATTTGTGCCAAATATTGCATTAATTATACTTGATTTTCCAACACCTGAATTTCCAGAAAATACGCTTGTTTTATTTTTTAAAACTTGTTTTACATCATCTACTCCAATTTTTTCTTTTGCACTTGTAATTATTGTTTTATATCCAACTTTTGTATACAATTCTTTTATTTGCTCACAATCGGCCAAGTCGATTTTATTAATTATTATTACAGGTTCTATATTCAAAAACTCTGCATATGCTAATTGTTTATCTAACATTAATAAATCTGGCTTTGGGTGTTTTGCAGACACAATAAATACAATTTGGTCTATGTTTGAAACTTTGGGTCTTTTTAATGAATTTTTTCTTGGTAAAATGTTTTCTATGACTGCTTGTTGAGAATTGTCTAATAAACTGAACTCAACCCCATCACCTACTAATGGAGTAATATCATCATTTTTAAATTTTCCTCTAGCATATGCTTCATATATGTTCTGTTTTGATTTTATTTTATATGTATTTGATATATTTCCTATAATTAATCCTTCCATAATTCTCCTTTATTAAAATTTGTCACAGGGACGGTCCTTGTCGACAATTTTTTGTTGACAAGGTAGTCCCTATGACATTTCAGACATGATTCAATATTCAACTCCACACAATTCAAATGTGACACCATAAAAAACTCCGACAGCTTCTTTGTACGATGTAACTCCAATGAGTTTAGCATCCATTTTTTTCAACATTGCAAGAAATTTGACATATGTTTCCGGTCTAAGACCTTGCACAAGACAAATTCTGCCCTGTTGTACAAAGTGTTTTTCATCCATCGATGAATCTTGTTCAATCACTTCTGTTTTAAGAAAGTTTACAATGCGGTCTTTGGGCTTTTCCCGTTGATATTTGTCCATATCTGCCTTTCCCTACATCTTCAAATTCTGAAGATTTCGTTCCCTTTTAGGGCATTGTATAATTTTTACATTTGTATTTTACTACATTTTCAAGAATTTGTCAAAAAGTAACCTGCATCAATTGTTAAAATTATTTTTGTTGTTTGTATTGACATATACTCTATTTGGATGTATACTTTTGTTATTGATTCCATTATTTTTATTCATTTATTTTTATACTATTTTTAATTCTTAAATTTTTCTTATTAAATCTATTCTGGAAGGAGGTGCTATCGTTATGGATAAGTTTGATTTAATTTTGCAAGAAATACGAAATATAAATTCTAAATTTGAGCAAATAGATAAGCGCTTTGAACAAATTGAAAACAGACTTGATGCTATGGATAAACGCTTTGAACAAATTGAAAACAGGCTTGATGCTATGGATAAACGCTTTGAACAAATTGACAACAGACTTGATGCTATGGATACTAGAATTACATCATTAAAAGCAGATAATTTAGAAGCTCATGATAAAATTTATTTATTATTAAATTCTTTAAATACTTCTTTTTTAAGATTTGAAGCCGAATTTAATGATAAAGTAAAAATTTTATTTGACGGATATGCAGACTTACAAGCCTATAAAAATATTACTAGCCATGAAATTACTAATATAAATAATAAGATTTCAAATCTCACTTTTCGTGTTTCTAAATTAGAAAATTCATAATTAATAAAACCTATACAGTTTATTTCTAACCTGTATAGGTTTTATTAACTTTAAAGAAAACCCCCAGCTATGCTGGGGGAAACGGAAAACTTAT